>Ga0136617_10005349_pt1 | contig 11478 bp, 14 predicted proteins | sample AntDrymUQ3222106_2_FD_129672 | JGI IMG/M metagenome (GOLD analysis project Ga0136617, IMG submission 129672) | Polar desert sand microbial communities from Dry Valleys, Antarctica - metaG UQ322 (21.06) | ecosystem: Environmental > Terrestrial > Soil > Desert | place: Antarctica: Dry Valley...
GCGCTGGTCAGCGCCACGGCGCCCTTGCGGGTGTCCAGCCGCGAGCCGACCGGGATGGCGTCGCCCGCCGTCAGCGTCGCGTAGCCGTCGGCGCCGGGCGCCTTGACGCGCACGGTGCCGGCGGCGGGGGCGACGACGACCTCCTCGCCCAGCTCGGGCGCGGGCGCCTCTGCGAGGTCCGTCTCCGGGGCGGAAGCCGGCGCCGCCGGGTCCGGCGCGGGCTGTCCGGTGGGGTCGGGAGTGGGTGCCGCCGCCGGCGGGGACATCGTGGTGAAGGTGGCCCAATCCCCTTGTGCGCTTCCCTCCTCGTTCGTGGCGTAGAGTCGCACGCGGTACTCGGTGCCGGCGGCGAGGCCGTTCAACTGCGCAGCGACGGTCTGCGTCCTGTCCTTCCTCAGGGACCCGGTCGAGGTCCTCGACGTGGAAGGACTGGAGGTTCTCGCGTACTCGAACCAGTAGCTGGCGTTCTCGTCGCCACTGTCCAGCGTCGCCTGGACCGTGGCGTGGTCCACGCTCTTGGCCGTCACCTGCACCGGGCCGGCCGTGGGCTGCTCATCATTGTCGCCCGCGGCGGTCTGGGTGAGCGCCAGCGTGAACAGCGAGCCGATCAAGAGGATGCGGGTGAGGGGGCGCGCCAGGGTCATTGCTCCTGTATCGGGTGCGGCTCGGCACCGCACGACCCCGGCTGGACCGATGTCCGGTGCGTTCAGACGATCAGGCGCTCGGCAAGCAGCGCCCGCAGGGCGTCGGCCGGCACGCGTTCCTGGGCGAGCGTGTCGCGGTCGCGCAGCGTCACCGTGCCGTCGTCGAGCGTCTGGTGGTCGATCGTCACCGCGAACGGCGTGCCGATCTCGTCCTGGCGGCGGTAGCGCCGGCCGATCGCACCGCCCTCGTCGTACTCCGCCTTGACGTGGCGGCGCAGATCCTCGTAGATCGCCCGCGCGCGCTCGGGGTGCCCGTCCTTGCGCAGCAGCGGCAGCACCGCGACCTTGACCGGGGCGAGCGCCGGATGCAGCCGCAGCACCGTGCGCGCCTCGCCGCCCAGCTCGTCCTCGTCGTAGGCGTCGCACAGGAAGGCCAGGACCGAGCGCCCGACGCCGGCGGCCGGCTCGATCACGTGTGGGATGTAGCGCTCTCCGGCCTGCTGGTCGACGAACTCGAGCTTCTCGCCCGAGTGCTCGGCGTGGGCGCTCAGATCGAAGTCGCCCCGGTTGGCCACGCCCTCCAGCTCCTGCCAGCCGATCGGGAAGAGGTACTCCACGTCGCTCGTCGCGGAGGAGTAGTGCGACAGCTCGTCGGCGTCGTGGGCACGCAGCCGCAGCCGCTCGGACACGATCCCCAGCCGCGCGTACCAGCCCAGCCGCTCGGCCAGCCAGTGCCGGTACCACTGCTCGGCGTCGTCGGGCGGCACGAAGTACTCCATCTCCATCTGCTCGAACTCGAGCGTGCGGAAGATGAAGTTGCCCGGCGTGATCTCGTTGCGGAACGACTTGCCGACCTGGGCGATGCCGAACGGAGGCCTGCGCCGGGCGAACTGGAGCACCTGCTTGAAGTCCAGGAAGATGCCCTGCGCGGTCTCGGGCCGCAGGTACACCGTGGACCCTGCCTCGGCCACCGGCCCGATGGTGGTGGCGAACATCAGGTTGAACTCGCGCGCCTCGGTCAGCTCGCACTGGGCGTCCTCGCCCGGGTGCTTGGACGGGCGCCGGCCGCACTCCAGCTCGGCGAGGTGGTCGGCGCGGTAGCGCTTGCCGCACGTCTTGCAGTCGACCAGCGGATCGGTGAAGCCGGCGAGGTGGCCGCTGGCCTCCCACGTGCGCGGGTGCTGGATGATCGCCGAGTCCAGCGCCACGACGTCGTCGCGGTCCTGGATCATCGCCTTCCACCACTGCGCGATCACGTTCTGCTTGAGCAGCACGCCGTAGTGGCCGTAGTCGTAGGTGTTGGCGATCCCGCCGTAGATCTCCGAGGCGGGGAAGATGAAGCCGCGCCGCTTGCACAGCGAGACGATCTTCTCCATGGTCACGGGCCGGTCGGTCATCAGCGGCGCGGGATGCTAGTGCCCGCGTCGGCCGGCAGCAGCCGGAAGGCGGGCTCGCCGGTCAGCGGAGCCAGCGCGCGGAAGTGGCGCTCGTCCAGGGTGGCGATCTCGATCGTCCCCAGGCGCCCGGCGATCGCCACCAGGGAGGCGTCGGCCAGCCCGAGGCCGGGATGCGCACGGGCGACCTCCAGCGTGTCGTAGAGGGAGGCGGGCCACCATTCGACGCGGTACGCCCCGGCGTCGAAGTCGTCGTAGAGCCGGGCCGCCGCGTCCAGGCCGCCGTGCCGGGTGACGAGGAAGTCCATCTCGGCGAGCGCGAGCGGGGAGGTGATCAGCCCGCCGGCGACCGTCTCCAGCCAGGCGGCCACCTCGGCGTGGCGGTCGTCGCGCCGGTTCATGGCGGCCACGACCACCGACGTGTCGATGACGATCACTCCTCGCCGAAGCCGTCGAGGTGCCGATCGGCGTGCGCGCCCAGGTCGGGCGGGCCGTCGAACACGCCGATCGCGCGCGGGCGCACGGCGGACTGCTCGGCCACGGCGGCGCTGAGGGTGCGGCGGATGAACTCCGCCTTGCTCAGGTTCTGGCGCGCGGCGGCGTGGCCCAGGGCGCGGTCGAGCTCCGCTTCCAGGTAGAGGCTCGACTTCTTCACCCGACGTAGGGTACCACCCAACCCTACGTGGGTATCATGCACGACGATGCCGATCTACGAGTACCGCTGCGAGAACGGACACCTGCTCGAGGTGATGCAGAAGATAACCGAGGGGCCGATGACCCACTGCACGACGTGCGAGGCGCCGGTGCAGCGCGTGTTCCACCCGATCGCGGTGCACTTCAAGGGCTCCGGCTTCTACAACACGGACTACGGCACGTCCAAGCGCAAGCGCGAGCAGGAGGCCAACGCCAAGGCCGACGCCGGCAAGAAGGAGGGCGGCGACAAGGGCAAGAAGGACGGCGGCGGGAAGGACTCGTCGTCGGCCGGCTCCGCGTCGTCGTCGGGCTCGTCGGACTCGAAGCCCTCGAAGTCCTCAGCGTCGGACTAGCCGAACAGCCCCCGCCGCCCTAGCGAGGCCTCACCCTGCCTGGACGGCGACGTCCGTCTCTCGCGTGAAGAACTCGGCCAGTGCCGGCGCCAGCACGGGCATCTTCATGTTGTGGCTGATGCCCTTCAGCTCGCGCAGCTCCGCGTTCGGCAGCACGTCCGCCAGCGCGCGTGAGCCTTCCCGTAGCACGGCCGGGCTCTTGGCGCCGTAGGCGACGAGCGTCGGGACGGTCACCGCCGCCCACTCCCGGACGTTCAGCGGCGCGCCGTACATCGTGTGCTTGCCGAGCGCCGCCCAGTCGTAGGGGAGCGTGTGTGCTGTGGCCTTGATGCCCTTCCACATCGGCATCAGCCGCATCAGCGCGACGAACGGCGCGGGGATGCCGATCGCGTTGCGCATGAAGTGACTGACGGCGCCGTTGCGGTCGCCGGCGGCGACCAGCTTGTCGAGCCGCTCGCCGTAGTCCCACGTCGGCCGTCTGGCCGCGGGTGTGACCATGAACGGCACCTCGTAGACGGAGAGTCGCTCGACGCTCACCCCGGCGCTCGCCGCGCGCAGGGCCAGGGCGCCGCCCGACGACCAGCCCCAGAGCGAGGCCGAGCCGCCCTCGGCCTCGATCAACGCCTGGATGTCCTCGATCTCGCGCTCGAGCGCGAACGGCTTCACCTCGGTCGAGTCGCCACGCCCGCGGCGGTCGTAGTTGATCACCGTGCAGTGCTCGGCGAGCAGCTTCGCCAGCTCCTCCGCCTTGTTGAACTTGCGGTAGCCGAGTGCGCCGGAGACGAGGATCACGGTCGGGCCCGAGCCATGGCGGTCGTAGGCGATGCGGCTGCCGTCCTTCGAAGTCACGGTCTGCATGGGGTTCTCCATCTGTTCGGGCACGGCTGGCCGGCCGGCGGTCGTGCCTTCGGTTGCCACAGTCCGATCTCGGCGCCGGCGGGAGCTGCGATCACGCTGCGCCAGCCGGCGGGCCCCTCGCGCGGCGTGAGGGAGACCGAGGCCCCGAGATGGCGGGCCTCGTCGGTCGTTTCGTACACGTCGGTGACCTCGATGTAGGGGAGCCACAGCGGCCGGTCGGTGTCGCATTCGACGACGCCGCCGTCGATCTGGTCGCTCAGACCGAGCGCGAGATAGGACAGCGAGCCCACATGGATCGTCTCGGCCCGCCAGCCGAACAGTCGCGTGAAGAAGGCGCAGGCCCGGGGCAGGTTGCCGGTGCGGAGCTCGAGATGAACGACGGGATGGCTGGAGGCTCGCGACATGCCTTGCCTCTTAGACCGGCGGCCGCCTCACGAACTCATCGGTGCCCGGCCGATTACTCTTGCCGCCCCGGGTCGGTCTAATGCTGTAAGCCATGACCGCCGCACGAGCATCGTCGATCTCTGGCCAGTTCGAGCCGCCGCGGACGCGCGGCTCAGACGAGGACGCCTTCCGCCGCCTGGTGGAGCCCCATCGCGGGGCGCTGCATGCCCACTGCTATCGGATGCTGGGCTCGGTCCATGACGCCGACGATGCCCTCCAGGACGCCCTCGTGCGCGCCTGGCGTGGCCTGCACCGGTTCGAGGGCCGCAGCGCACCCGGCTCCTGGCTGCACCGGATCGCGACCAACGCCTGTCTCGACGAGATCGCGCGCCGACCCAGACGCGTGCTGCCGATCGACTACGGCCCGGCCGGCTCTGGCGGTGACGTCGGTGAGCCGCTCGACGAGCGCCTGTGGGTTGAGCCCTACCCCGACCAGCAGCTCGGCCTCGAGGATGGCTACGCGGGACCGGAGGCTCGCTACGCACGGCGCGAGGCCGTCGAGCTCGCGTTCATCGCCGCCCTGCAGCACCTGCCGGCACGACAGCGAGCCGCCCTCATCCTCCGCGACGTGCTCGGCTTCTCGGCTCGCGAGGTCGCAGAGGCGCTCGACACCACCACCGCCTCGGTCACCAGCGCCCTCCAGCGCGCCCGCGCGAGCATCGCCGAGCGGCTTCCCGCCCGCAGTCAGCAGGCCAACCTGCGCTCGCTCGGCGATGCCCGGCTGTGCGACCTCGTAGAGCGCTTCACCGACGCCTTCGAACGCGGCGATGTCGAGGCCATCCTCGCTCTGCTGGCCGAGGACGCCACGTTCGAGATGCCGCCCTACGCGAGCTGGTGTCGCGGCCGCGAGGCGATCGCCGACTCGTGGCTGATGCCCGGCGGGCCACCTCCGCGCCTGCGCTACGTCGCGACGCGTGCGAACGGACAGCCGGCCGTCGGCACCTACCTCCTGGCTCCCGATGGGACGCGCTACGTGCCGATCGCGCTCGACGTGCTCACCCTGGCCGGCGCGGAGATAGCCGGGGTGGTCGCCTTTCGCATCCCAGAGGTGTTCGCGAGCTTCGATCTGCCGGCCGAAGTCCGACTGTGAGGAGATTCGTGTGAGAGTGGTTGCGTCGGCCCATGTCACGTTGGACGGCGTCATGGGAGCGCCGGAGGAATGGTCGCTGCAGTTCGTCGACGAGGAAGCCGAGCGCCTCGGGGTCGACGATCTGGTCGCCGCGGATGCCCTGCTGATGGGACGCGTCACCTACGACGGGTTCCTCGAGTACTGGCCGTCGGCGACCGACCCGGAGGCCGAGCGGATGAACGGCATGCCGAAGTACGTCGTCTCGAACACGCTCGAGCAGGTCGAGTGGAGCAACTCGACCCTCATCGCCGGCGACGTCACCCGCCGGATCCAGGAGCTCAAGGACCAGCCGGGTGGCGACGTCCTGCTGCTGGCCAGCGCCGACCTCGCGAACGGACTTCGAACCGAGAACCTGATCGACGAGTACCGGATCTGGGTCGATCCGATCGTGCACGGCAGGGGCAAGCGCTACTTCGCCGACGGCGGCGCGACCAGCGTCCTGCAGCTCAGCGACAGCCGGAGGCTGCGGTCGGGTGCCATCGTGCTCACCTACCACCCACAAGACTGACCCTCACATCGCGCGCGTCAACCGGCGAGGAAGCGCTCGGTATCGCGCCGGCGCTCGGCATCGGAGACGACCAGGCCCGAGCCGCCGTCCGGCAGTGTGACGAACTGGTCGGGCCGCAGCACCAGCTGGCGGGCGCTGCCGCCGGTCAGCGACGCGCCGACCACGCCCAGCAGCGTCGGGCCGGCCATGTCCGAGCGCACCGCGCGCGGCGCGCTCCACGACACCCACGGCAGCCGCGTGAAGGTCTCCAGCGACGTGATCTTGTCCTTCAAGGCACTGACCAGCTTCTGCTGGCGCCGGGCGCGGGTGCGGTCGTCCTCTCGCGGATTGCACTCGTTCTTGCGCGTGCGGGCCAGCGCGAGCGCCTGGTCGCCGTCGATCTCCTGCTCGCCGGGCCGCAGCCGCAGCGTGTAGCCGCCGTTGCGGTTGCCGCCGTTGATGAAGGAGACCACGCAGCCGCCGCGGTAGGTGACGCCGCCCATGGCGTCGATCAGCTGGGGGAAGTTCTCGAAGTCGACCTCGACCACGTGGTTGACCTCGAGGTCGAGGTACTGCTCCACGGTGCGGACGGCCAGCGCGGCGCCACCGAAGGCGTAGGCGGCGTTGATCTTGTTGCGGCCGCGGCCGGGGACGTCGACCACCGTGTCGCGCGGGATCGACAGCGACGCGTTGGCGCCGCCGCCGAGCCGCAGCAGCATGATCGAGTCCGAGCGGCTGGGCCCGCCCGCGCCGGGCTCCTTGGAGCCCTCCGGCCGCGCGTCCGAGCCGAGGACCAGGATCGTGTTGGCGCCCACGAGGGGGTACGGCCCGGGATCCAGCGCCGGGCCGGCGCTGTCGGCCAGCTCGCCGCGCGAGAGCTGGGCGGAGACCATGAACAACAGGCCCGAGAGCGCCACCCAGCCGACCAAGGCGACGAGCAGCCAGGAGAGGAGCCGGCCCGCGCTGGGCAGCCGCGGGCGTGGGAGCCGGCGGCGCTCGCGCTGCGGCGCGGGTGCGGGTGCGGGGGGCGGCGGTGCGTCGGGCGCCTGAGGCGGCGCTTCCGGCGGCCCGGGGGGCGCGCCGCCGTCGCGCTCGCGGCGCAGCGCACCCAGCCCGTCGCCCTCCGCACGGCGCTGGAGGAAGCGCGGCCGGCTCCGGTAGACCTTGTACTCGGGCTTGTCGTCGGGCATCGGCGGCGGGGGGTATGGTGGCAGCCCCCATGCCGGCGGCCCGCGCGACTCCGAGCTGCGTCATCGGCGTCGACCTCGGCGGCACGAAGCTCCTGGCGGGCGTCGTCGGCCCCGATCAGGCGGTGCGCCACCGCGTCCGCCGGCAGGCGCTGGGGCTCGACCAGGCGCGCCTGATGGCGGTGATCGTCGAGGCCGTGGAGGAGGTCCGGGCGGCGGCCTCCGACGAGGTCGCGGCGGTCGGCTTCGGCATCCCCGTCACGCTGGACCGGCGCACCGGCACCGCCGCCTACTCCACGCACCTGCCCCTGGCCGGCGTGCCCTTCGCGGCCGTCATGTCCGAGCGGCTGGGCGTGCCGGTGGCGGTCGACAACGACGGCAACTGCGCGGTGCTGGCCGAGGCGCGCCACGGCGCCGCGGCCGGGGCCGACGACGTCGTGATGCTCACGCTGGGCACCGGCATCGGCGGTGGGCTCGTGCTCGGCGGGCAGCTGCAGCGGGGCTGGATCGGCGCGGGCGGCGAGCTCGGCCACATGGTCATCGACTTCGACGGGCCGCCGTGCCAGGGCAATTGCCCCAACCGCGGCTGTCTCGAGGTCATGGCCTCCGGCTCCGCGCTGGTGCGCGAGGCGTCGCTGCGCGTCGCCCGCCGGCCCGACACGGCGCTGGGCCATGCGCTGGAGGAGGGCCGCGAGCTGACCGGCCCGTTCGTCACCGAGCTGGCCCACGACGGCGACCCGGTGGCGCGCGACGCCATGCACGCGATCGGGCGCGCGCTCGGCGTGGGGCTCTCCTCGCTCGTCAACGTGCTCAACCCGGAGGTGATCGTGATCGGAGGCGGGGTGATCGCGGCGGGCGAGATGCTGCTTGGCCCGGCGCGCGCGGAGCTGCAGGCGCGAGCGCTGCTCCCGGCCCGCGACGCCGTCCGCGTGGTGCCCGCCGCCTTCGGCGAGCAGGCGGGGCTGGTGGGCGCGGCGCTGCTCGCGCGCGAGTCGGCCAGGGCGGCGGCGTGAGCGCCGGGCGGTTGATCGTCTGCCCGACGCCGATCGGGAACCTGGAGGACGTCACCCTGCGTGTCCTCTCGGCGCTGCGCGACGCCGACCTGGTGGCGTGTGAGGACACGCGTCGGACCGGCGTCCTGCTCGAGCGCTACGGCGTCCAGGCGGCCATGCTGCCCTACCACGAGCACAACGAGCGCGAGCGCGCGGCCGAGCTGGTGGCGCGGATGCGGGCGGGGGAGACGGTCGCGCTGGTCTCCGACGCCGGCATGCCGCTGGTCTCCGATCCCGGCTACGTGCTCGTCCAGGGTTGCGTGGCGGCGGGCCTGGAGGTCGAGGTGCTGCCGGGGCCCTCGGCGGCGCTGGCGGCGCTGGTCGCCTCCGCGCTGCCCGCCGACGCATGGCGCTTCGTGGGCTTCCTGCCGCGCAAGCGCGGGCCGCTGCTGGAGGTCTTCGCCTCCCCCGAGACGGTCGTCGCGTTCGAGTCGCCCAAGCGGCTGGCGGCCTCGCTGGCCGTGCTCGCCTCCGTGAACCCCTCGCGGCCGGTCGCGGTCTGCCGGGAGCTGACCAAGCTGCACGAGGAGGTGGTGCGCGGGACTGCGGGGGCGCTGGCCGAGCGCTACGGGGCGGCCGAGCCGCGCGGCGAGGTCGTGCTCGTGGTGGGCGCCGCGCCGCGGCGCACCGGCCTGGACCCGGCGGCGGTGGACGCGGTGCGCCGGCTGGTGGAGGCGGGCGCGCGGGCGCGGGTGGCGGCCGGCGTGGTCGCGGAGCTCACGGGCGCCTCGGCCAACGCGCTCTACAAGGCGGTGGCCGAGCGATGAATCCGGGCCGGCGCGGTGGTCTATGCATTCGTGAACGTGAACGGGATGACGTCTGAACCGGCACGCGGCCCGCTGGCCGCTGCCCTCGCCGGCGACGAGCAGGCCTTCCGGGCGCTGGTCGAGCCCTACCAGGCCGAGCTGCACGCGTACTGCTACCGCATGCTCGCCTCGGCGCACGACGCCGACGACGTGATGCAGGAGGTGCTGCTGCGCGCCTGGCGCGGCCTGCGCGGGTTCGAGGGCCGCAGCTCGCTGCGCACCTGGCTCTACCGGATCGCGACCAACACCAGCCTGAACGCGCTCGAGCGCCGTTCGCGGCGCGAGCTGCCGGTCGACTACGGGCCGGCGAACCCGGCCGGGGGCTCGATCCCCGAGCCGATCGCCGAGTCGACCTGGCTGGAGCCCTACCCGCACGCCGCGCTCGCCGACGGCCGGGCGGCGCCCGAGGCGCGCTACGAGCAGCGCGAGAGCGTGGAGCTCGCCTTCATCGCCGGCCTCCAGCACCTGCCGGGCAATCAGCGCGCGGCGCTGATCCTGCGCGAGGTGCTGGGCTTCTCCGCGCGTGAGACGGCCGCCGCGCTGGAGACGAGCGAGGCGTCGGTCAACAGCGCGCTGCAGCGCGCTCGCCGGACCGTCGAGGAGCGGCTGCCCGACCGCAGCCAGCAGGCCACGCTGCGCGCGCTCGGCGACGAGCGCCTGACCGCAGTGGTGGAGGGCTACATGGACGCGCTGGAGCGCGGCGACGTGGATGCCGTCGTGGCCCTGCTCAGCGAGGACGCCACCTGGTCGATGCCGCCGATGCCCGGCTGGTTCGGCGGCCTCGACGCGATCGCCGGCTTCCTGCGCGACCACGCCTTTCGCGAGCGCTGGCGTCACCTCGCCATGGGCGCCAACGGGCAGCCGGCGGTGGGCTGCTACGCGTGGCGCGAGGCGACCGGTCGCTACGAGGCGGCGGTCGTCGACGTGCTGACGCTGCGCGACGACCGGATCGCGGCGATCACCGCATTCGTGGATCCCGAGATCTTCGCCCGCTTCGGGCTGCCGCCGGCGCTCGAAGGGCCCGGCGGGCCTGCCGACTGACCCGCTAGTCCGTCAAACGCCGAACTCGACGCCGCGCGGCAGCCGAGTGTTGCGTTGACGACGCATAGTGTCGTCAACGCCGATCTCGATGCCCCCCAGGACTCGACTGTTGCGTTGTCCCCGTCTGGCCCGCCCACACTCACCGCGGGATCTGCCTCCTTACCCTGTCGCCGTTGCCGTTGTATCTCGCACCCGGCACCTTCGTGACGACTTCGCATCGTGGCCGCAACGTTTCGCGCACATCCGGGTCCGCCGGGCCGCGCCGCCCGTAGCGTCGCCGGGGTGCGCGTCACCTCGCCCCCGATCGCTCTTCCCCTCGCGCTCGCGGCCCTGCTCGCTCCGGCGGCCGGACCTGCCGCGGCGGTGCCCTCCGCCGCCGCGGCCGCGCGCTGGCTGCGGCCGGTTCCCGGCGAGGTGACGCGCCCGTTCTCCTATTCCCGCGCGGCGCCGTTCACGCGCGGCGCGCACCGCGGCGCCGACCTGGCCGCCGCGCCCGGGGCGACGGTGCGCGCGGCCTGCGCCGGCCGGGTGCTGCACGCGGGCCGGGTCGTCGCCCGCCATGCCGTCGTGACCGTCGGCTGCGGCGCCCGCCGCCTGACCTACCTGCCGCTCGCGCGGGTCGCCGTCCGCGCGGGCCGGCGCGTCCGCGCCGGGGCCCGGATCGGCACGCTCGCCGCCGGTCACGGCGGCCTGCACCTGGGCGTCCGCCGCGCCGTCGACCGCTGGGGCTACGAGGATCCCCTGCGCTTCCTGGCCGTCGCCTCGCCGGTCCCGTCTCCGCCGTTGCTGCCGTCCCGTCCGCGCACTCGCGACCCGTCTCGAACCCGGCCGCAGACCGCGCCCCTGCCGACCCTGCGCCCCGCTCCGCGCTTCGCCGCACCACAGCTGGGCGCCGGAGTCGCGCCGTGGCCGGTGTGGGCCGGGCTTGCCCTCGTCCTGGCGGGCACGTCCGCGTCTGCGACCGTGGTGGTCCGTCGCCGCCGGGCGGCCTCGACGGCGAGGCCGGTGGTCCGGGGCGGCGTCGCCTAGGACGCTGAGTATCAAAACGATTTCGTGAGATCCATGGACGTCCTGATCAGGGACCTGCCGGCCAACGTGCACGCGGAGCTGACTCGCCGCGCGGCCGCGCGCGACATGAGCTTGCGTGCCTACCTTCGCGAGGTGCTGACCGACCACGTGGCCGTCCCCTCGATGGGCGAGTGGCTGCAACGCGTGCGTGAGCTCGGCCCAGCGTATGCCGGCCGCCCGACCGGGCCCGAGGTCGTCGCCGCCGCGCGTGCCGAGGACGACGAGCTCGTCGGCCGGTGAGCATCGCCGTCGTCGACGCCGCCACGGTCGTCGACGGCCGCCTGCGCAGAGCGGCCGCAGAGATCGTCGCCGTCGCCGCGCC
>Ga0136617_10005350_pt1 | contig 11477 bp, 11 predicted proteins | sample AntDrymUQ3222106_2_FD_129672 | JGI IMG/M metagenome (GOLD analysis project Ga0136617, IMG submission 129672) | Polar desert sand microbial communities from Dry Valleys, Antarctica - metaG UQ322 (21.06) | ecosystem: Environmental > Terrestrial > Soil > Desert | place: Antarctica: Dry Valley...
ACGACGGTGAGCGTCGTCAACGCTGCAGTCGATCTTCTCCAGTCGCCAAGTTCGGCGTTGTCCACACCATCGTGAGCACCCCGGTCGGAGTGCGATCGTGGTGAGTAAGCCGACGCGCTCGTAGGCTCCAACAAGCGGCGCCTGGACCGACTGCTCCTGCTGATGCAACTCCAGCTCGACGGCCTCACCGACGCGCTGACGCTGCACGACGGAATCCGGCCGAGGCTCGACCGGCGTCGGGTCTCGACGCGAGTCGAAGAAGCTGCCGCAAGGAACGGCTCGTGACCCAGCCACATGGTGGACGCGCGAGCGCTTCCGCGGAAGCGCCTTCCGTCGCTACCAAGCCGACCGAGGCTTCCCTTCGGGCCGTCTGCAGTAGCCCAGTAGGCGCTCGACTGGGCCTGTGTCGCCCGCCAGCAGCGCGGCGATGCCGTCGGCGAGTTCCGGGTTGAAGGTCAGGGTCCGGGCCATCGGCCAGTGCGGCAGGTCCGCCAGGATCGCGCGATCGGAATCCGAGAGCGCTTCCGCGGAAGCGTGTTCCAGCCAGTCGCACATGGCGTTGACCTGCACGAGGAGGTGGACGTCGCCCTCGCTGAGCGGTCCCTGGAGCTCCCACTCCAGCGCTTCCGCGCTGTTCCGTCCGGCCGGGAACGGCACCGTGGGGATCACCTCCGACGCACGCCGGCGGACGGCTGCCGGAGTGGTGAAGTGGCCCGCCGACAGCTCGGAGCTCGGAGCGGCGGCCGCGCGGAGCCGCTTGGACTTCTCCTCAGCGCACACGGGCGATCAGCCGATCCAGGCGCGTCCAGAACACGCGGCGGGAGATCCGCGTCGCGCGCTGGGGGGCCAGGTGGTCGGCGGCGCCGCGGCTCCGGATGACCTCCAGCGAGGCGTTGGCTCGCAGCGCGCCGCGGACGATCGCGGCGGCGTCGGCCGGGTCGACCACGCGGTCGGCGGCGCCGGTGAGCACGCGGACGGTGGTGCCGGCCGGGATGCCCGCCGGGTCGATCGCCGGAAGCGCGAACGGCACGCGCCGCAGGCCGCGGCCGGGGAAGATCGAGAGCACGGCCCGGGCGCGCGGCAGCCGCACCCGCGCCGCGATCGCCGCGTAGTCGGCGGCCAGGGCGCCGCCCGCCGAGTGGCCGGCGACGACCAGCGAGCCCCGGTCCTCGTCGATCCCCTGCAGCGCGGTGCGCAGCCCGGCGATGGCGTTGCCAAGCACCTGCGGCGGCGGCTCGGCGAAGGAGTCCTGATAGCGCGGGTAGACGACGGCGTTGCCGGCCCGCGCGAGGTGCTCGAGCCACGGGCGGTAGGTGCGCGGATCGGTCGCGCCCCAGCCGTGCAGGAAGAGCACGAGCGGCAGCCGCCCTGCCGCGTCCGCGCGTCGGATCACCGTGACCCGCCCCGGCCCCGCGCCGCCGCGGAGGTAGACGAGGTCGCCCCGCCGCTCCTGCGCGAGCCCCGCTCGCGCCGGTCTCGGCGTCCGGTCGTCGGAATCGCCCCCGCCGCATCCGCCGACCAGGACGGCGGCGACGCAGGCGAGCGCGGTCACCTGCGCCGCCCCGAGGAGCCGAGGCCCACGCGGCGCCGCGCCGCGGTGGCGGCGGCTCACACCGACCGGATGGTGCGCGCCGTCCCCGGGCTCGCGGCGGCACACGCCGGCCGGATGGTGCGTGCCGGCGTGGCGGCGGCTCACGCCGGCCCGATCGCTCGTGCCGTCGTCGCGGCGCCCAGGACCACGAGGGGCAGGCCGCCGCCGGGGTGGACGGTCCCGCCCGCCAGCCAGAGCCCGCGGATCCCGCGGACGGTGGCCGGCGGCTTGCGCAGCGTGCCCAGGCGGCCGTGCGGAGCGACCCCGTAGATCGCGCCGGCCACCGCGCCGGTCTCGCGCTCCAGGTCGGCGGGCGTGCGCAGCACGCGCTCCACCACGCGCTCGCCGACGCCGAGCCGGTCGACGATCCGGTCCGCCTCGCCCTCCCAGGCGGCGCCGCCGCCGACCGCGGGCGCGTTGACGAGCACGAACCAGTTCTCGGCGTCCGGCGGCGCTTCTGACGGGTCGGTGGCGCACGACGCGCTCACGTAGACGGTCGGGTCGCGCACGGGACGGCGGTGCACGAAGACGTCGTCGAACTCCGCGTCGTAGTCGGCGGGGAAGGTGATGTCGTGGTGGACGAGCTCGGGCGTGCGGCCGCGCAACCCGAGCATCAGGGCGAGTCCCGACACCGAGCGCTCGCGCACGGGCAGCGAGCGACCCAGCAGGTCGTGGTGCACCGCCTCGGCGTCCACGGCCGCGACCACCGTGTCGGCTTCGAGCAGGCCGTCGTCGAGTTCGACGCCCCGCACGGCGCGGCGACGTCGACCGATCGCGCGCGCCGGGGCGCCCCGCAGCGGCGCCGGCAGTGCCGCCGGGCGCGTGACGATGCGCCGCACCGGAGCGTTCAGCCGCAGCTCGCCGCCGAGCGCCTCGAGCCGCGCCGCCAGCGCCTGCACCAGTGCGTACAGGCCGCCGCGGGGATGCCACGCGCCCCACGCGTGCTCCACGTAGCCGGCGACGGCCAGGGCGGCCGGCGCCTGGCGCGGGTCGGCTCCGGCGTAGGTGGCGAAGCGCTCGATGACCATCTGCAGGCGCGGGTCGGCGGTGTGGGCGCGCGCGAGCTGCCGCAGGGTCCACCACGGCTTCACGCGCAGGAGGTCGAGCGGCCCGGGGCGCGGCTCGCCCGGCCGCGGCCGGCGCGGCGGCCACGGCGCGGGACCGGCCAGCACCGCCTCCGAGGCGCGCCACATCGCCGCGCAGGTCGCCATGAACGCGGTCCACTCGTCCCCGGCGCCGGGCCGCCAGGCGTCGAGCGCCGCCCGCGAGCGCTCCAGGTCGGCCGATAGCTCCACGCGCGTGCCGTCGGCGAAGCGGTAGCGGGTGACCGGCTCGACCGGCAGCAGCTCGAGCGTGTCGGCCAGCGGCGCGCCCGTGTCGGCGAACAGCGCCTCCAGCACCCACGGCATGGTCAGCAGCGACGGCCCGGAGTCCCACGTGAACGCGCCGCGGCGCACCCGGCCGCACTTGCCGCCGGCCGCCGGGCCGGCCTCGAGCACGCAGACGCGGTGGCCGAGCGCCGCCAGCCGGATCGCGGCCGCCAGCCCTCCGACGCCGGCGCCGACGACCGCTACCCGCGCCACCGTCGCCACAGCGCGGGGAGGGCGAACGCGCCCATCGCCGCCGCGCCGGCCGCCGCCACTCGCGGCCGCCGCCACAGCACCGCGTTGGCGAACGCCTCGCCCACCCAGGTCCACGCGTAGAGGAAGAGGGCGCCGTCGTCCGGTTCGATGGCGCCGCGCCGGCCGTCGCCGCCCGCAGGCAGATCGACGTCGTACGGGGCGGCGGCGCCGCCCTCGCCGTCCTCCAGCGCCGTCCACACGGCGAACACGCCGAGGCCCGTGACCCACCAGCCGAGGAAGTTCGTCGCCGGGACGTCCTCGTAGCGCCCGCCGCCGGGCCAGCTCCAGTAGCCCTCGCGGACCATGCGCGGGTCGAGGAAGACGTCCCACGCGGTCAGCGCGGCCGCCGCGAGTGGCACCCGCACCACGCGGCGGCGCCCGGCCAGCCGCCCCGCCACCACCCACGCCGGGCGCGCCATCATCGCCCAGGCCGCCGCAGCCAGCACAGGCACGCCGCGCACGCGCGGCCCGAGCCGCGCCGAGTAGCGGTAGTGGCCGAACGGGAAGCCCGTGGCCACGCCGACCAGCTCGGCCCCGAAGCCCAGGCCGCCCGCCGCCGCCACCGGCGCGAGGCCTCGGCGCAGCCCGCGCGCCTCCAGCGCCTCCACCGCGGAGGCGGTCAGCATCAGCGCCACGAGCCCGCGCGTGGCCGCGGGCGAGCGCTGCCCGGGCAGGCGGCCATAGGCCACCTGCGTCCCGGCGAGGGCCGCCAGCAGGACCGGCGCGACGCGCACGACGCTACTCGTACATGACGACGTCGGGCTGCGGGCGCAGCCGCATGACGCGCCGCGGCGACATCAGCCCGACATCCTCCTCGTAGAACAGCTTGAAGCCCTGCTGGAAGTAGGACGACGCGCGGGTGAAGGCCTTGTACTTGGAGATCTTCGCAGCCGGCGTGCCGAAGCCGTCGGCGTTCAGCACCATGGCGAGCTCCGAGCGGCGCTTGAGCCGCTTGTCGTCGACCATGTCGTCGGTGAACTGGTGCACGATGAACAGCTTCTGCGGGAGGTTGTGCTTCTGCACCAGCTGGGCCAGCCAGGCCGACGTGGCGTTGACCTCGCGCGGCGCGACGCTGCCGATCACCGTGCCGGGCACCTGCCCGGGCTGCATGCGCCACTCGGGGTCGATGGCGAGGCCGACGTCGGGCTCGCGCAGCCATCGCTCCAGCCGCGACGTCTCGGTGAAGAAGTCCGACTGCCCCGGCTGGACGTCGAGCACGAGCAGCATCTTGTGGCGCCGCGCGGCGCGCAGGTAGCGCCGGATCACCTTGTTGGCCTGGCGCGAGCGGTACTTGCCGTCCTCCCCCGCGTCGGCGTTGGCGATCACGGTGATCAGCTCGAGGGCCGGCAGTACCGGGCGCCGCCTGCGCTGGTACGGCTTCGCCTGCCGGATCAGCTTGCGTGCGGCCGTGTCGGGCGAGCCGATGCCCAGCACGCCCAGGGCGCGGGCCTGCGGCGCGCCGTAGAAGCCGACCACGCGGTGCTTGGGGAAGATCGCGCGCCCGCCGCGCGGCAGCTCCGGCGGCGCTGCCGCCGGCTCCTGGGCGGAGGACGACGAGCGGCGCTCGCCCGGCTCGGGCTCCTCCCCCGAGAAGGCGCCCGCGGCCGCGGCGACCCCCAGCACGACCGCTAAGACGACGCCGATCGCGACCAGACGGCGGCGTAGGAAGACCGACGAGGACCCCGCCATCCGCCCCGCCCTACCCGCCATCGCGAGCCACCGAACTCCGCGCGTCACGCGTCGAGGCCGCGGCGGGCCGCGACCCACAGCTTGCGCCGCCGCGCCACGGCCGCCCGTCCGGCCCGCGCGCCGTAGCCCTCGCGCTCGATCTGGCGGAGGATCTCGCGGTACATCCAGGCCGCCGCGCGCACCGCTCCGCGGCCGCTGCGCAGCAGCCCGATCCCTGCGAGCCCCTGCTCGTAGAGCACGTCGGCGCGGCGGATCTGGTCGCGCAGCAGGCCCTCGCGCGCGCCCGGCAGCGGCGGGCCGAAGCGGTCCACCGCCTCGCGCGCGAGGTAGACGCGCCCCGCGGCGCGGTCCTCGTCGAGGTCGCGCAGGATGTTGGTGCGCTGCATCGCCATGCCCAGCGCACTGGCGGCGGGCCGGGCGCGGGCGTCGTCGGCGGTGCCGAGCACGGCGGCCATGACGATGCCCACGGTACCGGCGACGCGGTAGCAGTAGGCGTCGACCTCCGCCTCGGTGGCGAACGCGCGTGCCTCGAGGTCCCAGCGCATGCCCTCGCAGAAGTCGGCCAGCGCCGCACGCGGCAGCGGGTGCCGGGCGGTCAGCGTCTCGAGCACCTGCACCTCGCGCGTGCGCGCGCCCACGCGCCCGCACGCCCACGCCTCCACCGCAGCCACCCGCCCCTCGGCCTCCGGGCGGGCGTCGTCGACCAGGTCGTCGAGCGTGCGGAAGACGAGGTAGAGCAGGTAGACGTCCTCGCGCACCCCGCGGGGCAGCAGCCGGCAGGCCAGCGCGAACGTGCGCGCCACGCGCTGGGTGGTGTCGCGCGCCTCGGCGACCAGGGCGGGAGCGGGCGCGGCGCCGACGCTCACGCCGCCACCCCGGCGCGCGGGGCGAGCGCGTGGTCGGCGGCCACGAGGCCGGCTGTGACCTCGGCGCCCATCAGCACACCGGGCACCCCGGCGCCCGGATGCGTGCCGCCGCCGGCGAAGTACAGCCCGCCCAGCCGCCGGTCGCGGTTCGGCGCGCGGAAGTAGGCGGACTGCTGCAGGGTCGGCTCGGTCGCGAACGCGTTGCCCCACACCGCGCCGAGCTCGCGGGCGAAGTCCTGCGGGGTCATGCGGTGCTCGACCACGATCGCGTCGCGGATGCCGGCCAGCCCGAACGTCGTCTCGAAGTCCTCCAGCAGCGCGTCGCGCAGCCGGTCGGACTCGCGCTCCCAGTCGATCGCGGCCCGCAGGTTGGGCACCGGCAGGAGCACGGCCAGCGAGTCGCCGCCCCCGGCCGCCATGGTCGGTTCGGTGCGCGACGGCGCGTGCACGTAGGTGGAGAACGTGCGCGGCAGCTCGCGTCCGCGGGTGACGGCACGGATGAACTCCCGGTAGCCGTCGCCGACCAGCAGCGTGTGGTGCAGCAGCGACTCGAACGGCCGGTCCGTGCCGAGGTAGAGCAGGAAGCACGACATCGTCTCGCGCATGCGCCGCCGCGGCGGGCGCCGGCCGACCAGCTCGTGGGTGCGCAGGACGTCGGCGTTGGAGACGACCACGTCGGCCACGATCCGCTCTCCGCCCGCCAGGCGCACGCTCGTCACCCGGCCGCCCCGGTGCTCGACCGCCTCCACCGGCTCGCCACAGCGGACGTCGAGCGGCCGCGCCAGCGCCTCCACCAGCGAGTAGACGCCGCCGTCGGCGTACCAGCCGCCGTCGAGCACCTGCAGGTAGACCAGCGCGCCGTAGACGGCGGGCACGCGGTGCGGGTCGCCGCCGATGAACAGCGAGTGGAAGGAGAACGCCTCGCGCACGCGCGGGTGGGAGAAGAAGCGCGCCACGAAGGAGTGCAGCGGGCGCAGGGCGTCGAGGCGCACCATCGCCGGCACGAGCCGCGCGAAGTCGGCGGCGGACGTGAACGCGCGGCGCCCCGCAGCGAGGATCGCGTCCTCGTAGATCGGCTTCAACGCGGCCAGGAACGGCTCCACCCGCGCGGCGTCGGCGGCGGAGAACTTCGCGACCTCCGCGCGCAGCGCCGCGACGTCGGAGGAGAAGTCGAAGGTGCGCTCCTCGCCGGCCCACCGGATCCGGTAGAGCGGCTCGAGCCGGCGCAGGGTGAGCTCGCGATGGACGTCGAGGCCGCCGGCGGCGAAGGTCTCCTCCAGCACCCAGGGCATGGTGAGCAGCGACGGCCCGGTGTCCCACGTGAAGCCGCCGTCTTGCTTCTGGTAGGCGCGGCCGCCCGGGAGCTCGCGCTGCTCGACTACCGTCACCTCGCAGCCGAGGCCCTGTAGGCGCAGCGCGGTGGCCAGGCCGCCCAGGCCCGCCCCGATCACCACCGCCCTCATCGCAGGTGCTCCGGGCCCAGCGCCGCCGTGGACGGTGCGCCGGCCGCCCAGGTGGCGGTGCGCAGCTGGTGCACGAGCGCCGCTAGGGTGGCGTGCGCGTGGCCCTGGCGGGCGGCGACCAGCAGCGGCCGCGCCAGCCCGGCGGCGGTGGCGCCGAGGGCGAGACACTTCGCGGCGTCGACGCCGTCGCGCACGCCGCCCGACGCGATCACCGGCAGCCCCGGCGCCGCGGCCAGCGCGCCGGCGAGCGCCGCCGCGGTCGGGGTGCCCCAGCCACCGAAGGCGGACGCGACCGCGCCGGCGCGGGTGTCGCGCCGGCCCTCGATCAGCGCCCAGTTCGTCCCGCCGGCGCCCGCCACGTCGACGGCGGCCACCCCGGCCGCGGAGAGCAGCGCGACGTCCTCGGGATCGAGCCCGAAGCCGACCTCCTTGACCAGCACCGGCCGCGGGGCCAGCCGGCTGACCACGGCGGCGATGCCCTCGAGCACGCCGGAGAAGTTCGGCTCGCCCTCGGGCTGGATCGCCTCCTGGACCGGGTTGAGGTGGATGGTGAGGCCGTCGGCGCCCAGCAGCTCGAGCAGCCGCTCGGCCCGCTCGGGCGCCCCGGGGCCGCGGACCTGCGCGGCCCCGAGGTTGCCCAGCAACAGCGGCGGGCGGGCGGCGCCGGGCGGGCGGTAGGTCGGCAGCAGCGCGGGGTCCTCGAGCAGCGCGCGGCCGGAGCCGAGCACCATGGCCAAGCCGTGCTCGGTCGCGGCCGCGGCCAGCATCCGGTTGAGCTCCTGCGCCTCCGGCGTGCCTCCGGTCATGGCCGAGACGACGAGCGGCGCCCCGAGCTTCGCGCCCAGCAGCTCGGTGGCGAGCGAGACGCTGCCCAGGTCGCGCTCGGGCAGCGCCCGGTGGCGCAGCGCCACCCGCTCGAGCCCCGTGCCGGCACGGTGCTCGATCCCCGGCCCCTCCGCGATCCGCAGGTGGTCGGCCTTGCGGTCGGGCGCGGGCAGCGGCAGGTCGGGCAGGTCGGGCATGTCGGGCTGGGCCATCGTCTCTGGTACGGGATACGAGCCGTGCCAGGTCAGCGGATGCCGGTTGCCGCCGTCACGGCTCCCGGGGCCGCGTCCCCAGCGCGCCGAGCACCCCCCACCCGACGACCCCGAGGATCGCGATCGAGATGCCCACGAGCACGTCGAACCCGCGCGTCACCAGCACGTACGCGGTGAGGAAGCCGAAGCCGGCCAGGAAGGCGAGCGCGAGGAGGACGACCGCGGCCCGCACGTCAGGGCCGGATCCGGCTGCCCGCGTCGATCTGCGCGCGGCGTTTGCGGTCGTCGGCGAACAGCTTGATCGCGAGCGCCCCGAACACGAAGCCGCCGATGTGGGCGAAGTAGGCGACCCCGCCCTGCCCGTCCGGGCCCGCCAGCTCGAAGTAGCCGAACAGCGCCTGCTGGAGGAACCAGAAGCCGAGGATCAGGAGCGCGGGCAGCTCGAGCAGGGTGAAGAAGAACACGATGAAGATCACCGTCAGCACCCGCGCGCGCGGGAACAGCAGCAGGTAGCCGCCCAGCACGCCGGCGATCGCCCCCGACGCGCCCACGTTGGGGATCTGCGCGTCGGGCCCGATCGCGATCTGCAGGGCCGTCGCCGCCAGCCCGCCGAGCAGGTAGAAGGCCAGGAAGCGCCCGCGGCCCATGGAGTCCTCGACGTTGTTGCCGAAGATCCACAGGAACAGCATGTTGCCGCCCAGGTGCAGCAGCCCGCCGTGCATGAACATCGAGGTCAGCACGGTCAGCCACGTGGGCGCCGCCGGCTCGCCGCAGCCCTGCGCGCCGACCTGCTCGCCCGGGTGCGTCACCTCGTACGGGATGACCGCGTAGTCGACGATGTGGCACGCGTAGTACTGCGAGCTCGGGTCGCCCAGCGTGAGCCCGCCCCGCTGCCAGAAGAAGTAGGCGATCGCGTTGGCCGCGATCAGCGCCACCGTGACGACCGGGAAGCGCAGCGTGGGGATCGTGTCGCGGAGCGGGAACACCGACGGCGCGAACGCTACAAGGCGGGGCGTAGGGCAGCCGCGTCGCGTCGTCGCACCGGGCCGTCCCTGCTCGCTCAGGCCGTCGCCGCGCGCGCCGACCTGGCGGCGCTGCGTGCCGGCGCGAGCGGGTTCCGCTACGAGGTCAACTGGGTGATGGACCTCACCCGCGTGCCCGATCGATGACGCCGCCGCCGCGCGGCCGGTCGATCTCCCACAGGATCACGTGCTTGCCGTCGAGCTCGTGGTCGCGCCCCGGTCGCATGCCGAGGCGCTCGGCGACCCGGATCGACGCGGCGTTCTCGGGCGCGATGATGGAGATCAGCTGCGCGACGTCGAGTTGGGCCCAGCCCCACGCCATCGCCGCTCGCGCGGCCTCGGTGGCGAAGCCGTGCCCCCAGGCCTCCCGGGCCAGCGTCCAGCCCAGCTCCAGCCCGGGCCAGCCCTCGGGACGCCAGAGCCCGATCCGGCCCAGGAACGCGCCGCCGGCCTTCTCCTCGACCACCCAGAGCCCGTAGCCGCGCAGCGTCCAGTGGCCGGTCAGGAGCGCCATATGGCGCCAGCTCTGCCCGCGGTCGAGGGTTCCGCCCAGGAACTCCATCACCTCGGGGTCGGCGGTCATCGCGGCGTACGCCTCGGCGTGGGCCTCGCGCCAGCCGCGCAGCACCAGCCGCTCGGTCTCCAGCCGCGGTGCGAGCTCGGCGTCCACTCAGACGACTGTACGGCTCGCAGGGCGCTACCGTCTCGGTCAACGGCGACGACGGAGCGACCCTCCCGAGCTGCGGGGAACAACGGCCCGAGCGCCCACCAAGCCCCGCCGGCCGGCCCCCGTGACCGGGCCTTGAGGCTTCGAGAACGTCGAAGCGAAGTGCGGTGGCACCACGGGGACGCCTCCCGTCCGCACCAGGAGGGCGACGGACGACATCCGGAGGTGCCACCCATGCAACGCGTGCTCGCCCATGATCTTGCCCATCACGTCGGTGAGCGGGTCACGCTGGCCGGCTGGGTGCATCGTCAGCGGCGCCTGAGCCAGGTGACGTTCCTGATCCTGCGCGATCGCAGCGGCCTCGGCCAGGTGGTCATCACCGACCCGGCCCAGGCCGGGCTGGCCGCCGAGTCCGTGCTCGCGGTCACGGGTGACGTGGTCGCCACCGCGCAGGCGCCGGGTGGGGCGGAGCTGCACGCGCCGGAGATCGAGGTGCTCGCCGCGCCGGCGGAGGCTCCTCCGCTCGAGCTCTGGCGGCCGCGGCTGGCGCTGCAGCTTCCGCGCCTGCTCGACCTCGCCCCCGTGGCGCTGCGACATCCCTCTCACCGCGCCGTCTTCCACGTGGCCGCCGCGTCGGTCGCCGGGTTCCGGGCGGCCCTCGACGCGCTCGGCTTCACGGAGATCCAGACGCCAAAGATCGTCGCCTCGGCGACCGAGGGCGGAGCCGACGTGTTCGCCCTCGACTACTTCGGACGCCCCGCCTACCTCGCTCAGAGCCCGCAGCTCTACAAGCAGGCCATGGTCGGGGTGTTCGAGCGCGTCTACGAGACGGGCCCGGTCTTTCGCGCCGAGCCGCACGACACGCCCCGGCACCTCAGCGAGCACGTCTCGCTCGACGCCGAGCTTGGGTTCATCGCCGACCACCGCGACGTGATGGAGGTGGCTCGCGACACCGTCGCGGGCATGGTCGACGCGGTCCGGAGCCGAGCCGGGGCGGCGGTCGCGGCCCTGGAGCTCGCGCTGCCGGCGGTGCCCGCCGAGATCCCCGCCATCCACTTCGCCGACGCCCAGCGGCTGATCGCCGCCGCCACCGGTGAGCGCCTGGAGGGAGAGCCCGACCTCGCCCCCGCGCACGAGCGCTGGCTCGGCGAATGGGCGCTGCGCGTGCACGGCTCCGAGCTGCTCTACGTGACCGGCTACCCGATGGTCAAGCGCCCGTTCTACACCCACCCGGATCCGGCCAGGCCGGAGTTCTCGAACAGCTTCGACCTGCTGTTCCGGGGGCTCGAGCTCATCACCGGCGGCCAGCGCCTGCACCGCTACGACGACTACGTCGACGCCTTGGCCGCCCGCGGCCAGGGTGTCGAGGACTACGAGGGCTATCTCCAGGCCTTCCGGTTCGGCATGCCGCCGCACGGCGGGTTCGCCATCGGCCTCGAGCGCTGGGTCGCGCGGCTCACCGGCGCCGCCAACGTCCGTGAGACGACCCTGTTCCCGCGCGACCGCAACCGGCTCGCGCC
>Ga0136617_10005351_pt1 | contig 11474 bp, 11 predicted proteins | sample AntDrymUQ3222106_2_FD_129672 | JGI IMG/M metagenome (GOLD analysis project Ga0136617, IMG submission 129672) | Polar desert sand microbial communities from Dry Valleys, Antarctica - metaG UQ322 (21.06) | ecosystem: Environmental > Terrestrial > Soil > Desert | place: Antarctica: Dry Valley...
ACCGGCAGGATTTCTTTGCCGGAGACGTTGACGACTTCCTGTCGCCTTCCCTGCCAGAAGAAGCGTGTATGCGTCTCACCGCAGGGGCAGGGATCGGGATTGACGCGCACTAAATCTTCGAGGTTATAACGCATCACGATGTTATCTCGCTCAAAGGTCGTGAGTGTCAGATAGCCGCGCTCGCCCGGCGGAGTTGGTTCGTTGGTTTCCGGATCAATCACTTCCAGAATCACGTAATCTTCAGGAGCGTGCATGCCATCATGGACTCTGCAATCAGACGCCATGATGACGCCGATCTCCAACGAGCCGTTAAGGTTGTGTATCTCGCAGTCGAAAAACCGCTCGTATTTCAAGCGCGTTGATTCGTACTGGCATGCGGCTTCGCCGATCAGCAGGATGTCCATGCCGAAATCTTTATGCGGATCATAGCCGAGTTTGAGCGCGGTCTCGTGATAGCGGAGCATTACCGGCCCGAACAGAACGTAAACCTCCGGCTTCACTTTGCTCCACAACTCAAGATGGCTTTTGATGACATCATCACTGAGCGGCGGCCCCATTGGAACATTCATCGCCCCGGCCATCTCGACGACCGAGCCGAGGCGATCAGCGCCCGCGTACAGGCCGCCCGGATGCGTGTGTGTCAGTTTCATCCCCGGACGGATTCCGCAGCGCCACATCGAGCGTGCCGAAATCTCGGCATCAATCTCGTAATCCTTTTTCGTCCATAACAGAGTTGAAGGCTTGCCGGTCGTACCGGTGGTCCGACCAAGCCTGATGCAATCAGTGACGGCTGCCCCTCGGTAATCGCCATACGGCGGATACTCCTCTTCATTGACGCGCAAATCATCTTTAATGGTCGGCGGGAAATTCTTCAGGTCATCCACCGTTTTGATGTGCTCTGGACGCAAGCCCGCAGCTTCCATCTTGCGCTTGAAGAACGGGATCGGCTCGTTCCAGATGCGTTCGATCTCGCGGCGCAACTTGCTGTTCTGGAGTTCACGGAGTTCGGCGCGTGGCATCGTCTGCGCATCGGGCCGGTAAAATTTCTGAGCACCTGGTTTCTCAACAGCAGCCATTTTAGGAGACCTCCTCTGGCGAAATTAAGTGAGCGCGTGAGTCTCGCCGGCAAATCGAGAGAAAGCCCGCGTCGCTCACTGACGAATCGTTACGCTTCCAGAAATTGATCCATTCCCTTCCAGAAGTTTTCAAAGACGAGCGTGGAATGGATAAACGCTTTGCCGATCCGCTCCTGCTGTTCCTTCGACGAAGCGAAACGCTGCATCAGCCGGCGCGCATTCTCGGCGTGTTGCTCTTCGAGGCCAGCGCCCTCTTCGTCTTCGGCCAGGTGAATTGCCCAGAACGTCATCGCATCATCATCGAAATCGTAATTGTCTCTCAGGCCGTCGTGGATCAGCCGGCCCCAGTCCGCCGCCGGGCCCTCGATGGCGAAACCGAAACCCGCAATCGCTTCGTCAAAGGGGCCGCGCAGGAAATGGCTGAGCGCATACATTGCGCCGAGCGTCGAGGGCAAAGGTACGTGTGAGCCGAGTTCCGCTTCCGTCACGCCTGTGGCGAGCGTGAAATCTCGATAAAGCTCCGGATGCGGCGGCGTGTTGAGTAGGCCCGCTTCACCGGCGAAGTTCTGAAGCATCAGCTTGTACGAAGTATCATCGGGTGCATTCGCGACCAGCGCCGCAAAAGGCCGCAGCGAAAACGCCGAGTAAGCGTAGAATTCCTTTGCGAATTTTTGCAGCGCACTCTTCGACGCGGTGCCGCTGACTATGCCCTGAATAATCTTGCTGTTCTTCGGATGATGTTGTTGTAAAAAAGCCTGTAAGTCGGCGAGAAATTGATCAACCGGCTTGGTTTCAGGAGCAATCTCAAGTTTAGTCGTCATACGAAAACCTCCGTTAGTTGAGAGCAGCCACACCCGCGTGCGACCAGTTAAGAAGATGTTCTCTGCGGAGAGAACACCTCACCTGAGAGAGCGCCTCTTTGAGCCTCGTCAGGGGCGAATCTATCGCGGCAAAGAGGTGCACATCGAGTCACCTTATAATTTCCATTGTGTGACTATCTTTGCAGCACGCTCACGGCGCAATTGCCCAAAGCACCGTAAACGTGCGTGAGCCCCACGCGGGCGTCCTTCACCTGCCTCGCGCCGGCCTCTTCGCGTAGTTGCCAGACCACTTCGGCAACTTGCGCGAGCGCTGACGCGCCAAGCGGCTCGCCCTTTGAAAGCAGTCCACCGCTCGGATTGATCGGGATGCGCCCGCCAATCTCAGTCGCGCCCTCATCCAGCAATCGTCCACCTTCGCCACGCGCGCACAACCCCAACTCTTCGCTGTAGATAATCTCCGACGCCGAATCCGTATCCTGAAGTTCAACGACATTCAAGTCTTCAGGCCCGATGCCTGCGGCCTTGTATGCTTCCTGCGCCGCCGTCATCGTCACCGTCGGAGATTCGACGCGCGCGCTCACCGAAATGTGCGGCACTTCGACAGTTCCATACAGAGGCGAATCGAGCACAGCGGCGGCCAGCTTAATCAGCTTCGTCGAACACCTCTTCGCAACTTCTTTGGTTGACAGCAGCACGGCTGCTCCGCCCTCATTCGGCGCGCAAAGCATCAACAAGCGCAAAGGATCGTTGACCATCTGCGAGTGGGCGATGTCTTCATAACTCATCTCCTTGCGATACATCGCGAAGGGATTCAACGCTCCGTTGCGGTGGTTTTTCACAGAGACGCGCACCAACTGTTCCTCGGTCGTGCCGAAGTTCGCCATGTGCCAGCGCGCTTTGAGAGCGAAATATTGTGGATTGACGGCAAGACCCATCACCGCGAACCAGTCATTAGGATTACCCTCAATAAAGCCGCGCGGCATCTTCTCCATTCCGAACGCGAGCGTGACATCGCAAAAGCCGCCCGCGATGGCTTGATACGCGGCACGGAGCGCCGAGCCGCCGCTCGCGCAGGCATTCTCCAAATTCATGATCGGGATGCCCGTCAGTCCTACTCGCGCGAGGACCTTATTGCCGGCCATCGGCCCGGCAAAAACCGTCCCGCAGTAAGCAGCACCTACCTGCTGCCAGGAAAGACCGGCATCGTTGAGCGCGCTCGTGACGGCTTCGCGCCCGATCTCAATGACATCCTTTTCGCCGAAACGACCGAATGGATGCACCCCGACGCCGAGAACAAATACTTCTCTCACGGCAAGCTCCCTCCAATCTCACCGCGCGTTGTATCCTCAACTGGCGATGTGGCTTCGGCAGGTTTGAATTTGTACGAGAGAACCGCATGTCCTCCGTCCTTCTCGAAGAACTTGGTGATAACGAGTTTCATCTCCATCCCGACGCGCAACTTGTCAGGGTCGCTCTCTTCAAGCACTGATGTAATGCGCAAGCCTTCCGGCAGTTCGATCATCCCGACACCGTAGGGCACGAATGGTTCAGCGCCTCTGTAGGGCGGTGGCGGCTTGAATCGTTGAACGGTAAAGCTGTAGAGATGGCCGCGCTGGCTGAGCGGAATGTTGTCAGTCGTTTCCGTGCAGCACTGCGGGCAGAAAGAGTTCACCGGAAATCTTACTTCCCCGCAGTCACGACACCGGCTGCCGATCAGGTGCGGTCCATCATCCAGACATTCAAAAAGGCCCGGAAAGATAGGCACTTGATTTTGTGTTGGCTGCGTCATGATTGCGGTAGAAAACATTGCGGCAAACGCTGCGCTGGAGGTCTAAAAGCTCAATTCCGCCACTTAGGTTTTCGTTTCTCGGCGAACGCCGCCATTCCCTCACGCGCCTCCTCAGACCCGAGCGCTTCAAGAACAACGCGCATATCGAGATCACCGATCCGCTCGTTGATCATCTGCTTGAACATGCGGCGCGTCATCGGCCCTCCGGTTAAGACGCGCTCAATCAACTCCTGTGTCGCGCTTTCTAATTCTTCATGCGGGACGACGCGATTGATTAACCCGATTCGCTCCGCTTCAACGGCGTCAATCGTCGCTGAAGTAAGCAAAAGGTACTTGGCGCGCTTGACACCGATCTGCGGCACAAGCAGCGCGGGCGAGTAAGGCTCCCAGATACCGACGAGCGCCTCCGGGCATTTGAATGTCGCGCGCTCAGAAGCAATCGCGAGATCACACGCGGCCGTAATTATCAGCCCGCCGGCCTGCGTGATTCCGTTAATCTTCGCAATGACGGTCTTATCACTTGCGAGTATCTGCTTGAACATGCGGTTCGACACCGCCGCGAATCGCTGCGGGTCTTCACGGTTGACCTCATCCCCCTGTTTGAGATCGCCGCCGGTCGAAAACGCGCGGCCCGCACCGGTAATCACGATCACCTGCACGTCGGGATCTTGACTGCCTTTGCCGACGGCATCACCAATCTCACCGTAAAGCTCAATGCTTAGCGCGTTGAGCACGTCTGGCCGGTTGAGCACAATCTCAACCACTCTGCCGCGCTTGGTATAGATCAGTTGCCGGAAAGAGTCGATGCTCATTCACATCTCATTTAGTCGTGAACTTCAAACAGGTCGTTGAAAGCGATGCCCGTTTTCTTTGAGTGTTCTGTCAAACGATCTGATTCAATTTGAGCCTGCCGCTCGACTGTGTGCTTCGCGTAACGCTCGGAGCTGCGGCCAGTGAATTTGTTTAAGTTAGAATTTGCGCGCGAAAACTTTCGCTCCATTTTTCCGCCACAGCGTGCGCAGCAATTTGGCGGGGGAGCATTGATTGGCTGCAACATTTCAACCTCGTCGGAGCAAGCCTCACAAGCGTATTCATAAATTGGCATTTCGATTTCTCCTAAACTGCCAGCTCGTTCGCTAAAATTACCGTACAGTGTGAAGACATGATGCCGCCTTCCGCATGAACGAGCGCGGTGTTGGCACCTGCCACCTGTCGCTCACTGCATTCGCCACGTAGTTGGCGCACCGCCTCAGTCAGAAGCAGTAGCGCGCCGGGATTTCCCGGATGAGCGTAGGAGAGCAGCCCTCCATTGGTGTTAACCGGCAATCGTCCCCCCAATTCGATTTCACCAGTTTCGACGAAGGACCCGGCTTCCCCCCGTGCGCAAAAGCCGAGGTCTTCTAAAAACATCAACACTGTCGGAGTGAACGGGTCATAAAGCATTGCGACATCAATCTCGCGCGGTGAAAGATGCGCCATCGCGAAGGCGTGTGCGCCCGAATCCTTAGCGGCAGTTTCCGTCAGGCTCACGGCTTGCGAGACGTGCTCATGCTGATGCGCTTCGCCGATGCCTGTGACATAGACCGGCTTTGCTTTCAGGTCCCGTGCATGCTCGGCATCAGTCAGCACGATGGCCGCTCCTCCATCTGAGATCAGAGCGCAATCGAGCAGATGAAGCGGCGCAGCCACCATCTTTGAAGCGAGCACGTCGGCGGCTTCAATCGGCGCGCGCATCTGCGCTCCCGGATGCAATGCGGCATGCCGGCGAGCCGTGACCGCGACGCTGGCAAACTGCTCACTACTTGTGCCGTAACGTCGCATGTACGCTTGCGCAAAGAGTGCGTACAGAGCCGGCACGAAGCTGCCATAAGGAATTTCAAACTGCGGATGACCGGCGTTGGCGGCCATCAACTCGACCATCTTTTCCCGCGAAAATGCGCTCAGCCAATTGTCTGCCGCCGCCAACAAAACCGTATGGCAAAGGCCGGTCGCAATTGCGCTCGCGGCATGATGAACCGCAGCGGTGATCGTGCCCCCGCCCGTTCCGACCGTCAGGCAGAAGCTTGGCAGGATGCCCAGGTATTCCGCGATCCACTCCGCGTGATAATAGTGCGGCTCGGACCACGAGTTCGCAGTGATAACGCCGTCAACGTCCTTGTGGGTTAAGCCGACGTCTTCGAGCGCGAGGCGGCATGCTCTGACGTACATTTGGGTCGCGCTCAAATCCGGCACGCGACCGACAGGCGTTTCGCCCACCCCCGCGATTGCCACGCTGCCCCTCAGATTCGGCACACTCGCTCCCCATTGACCATGCGATTTTGATGGCTGGTTGGCGATTGAAAGAGAGTTCAAATTGATTTCGCCTCTTTCAATCGAAAATCTGAAATCAAAAATCGACTTATTTTCTTTTCAACTCGACCCCTGCTTTGACGCGATCCCAAGTGGCTTCAGTGATACCGTTAGCGCGCAGCTTGTATTTTTCAATTCGCTGAGACGGATTCTTCGGGAGTGATTCGCGAAGCTCCACGTAGCGAGGAATCATAAAGTAAGCCATCCGTGATTCGCAGAAACGAATCACTTCCTCATGACTCAATTCTGCGCCGGGCTTCGGTACGATGACGATTTTCACGTCGTCCTCGCCAAGCTCGGACGGCACCGCGATGGCGGCTGACTCAACCACGTCGGGATGCCCATTGAGGACGCTCTCAATTTCGTAGGCCGAGATATTCTCACCGCGCCGCCGGATCGCATCTTTCTTGCGGCCAACGTAATAGAGAAAACCATCCTCGTCGAGGTAGCCCAGGTCGCCAGTGTGAAACCAGAGATTGCGAAAAGCTTCAAGCGTGGCCTCCGGCATTTTGTAATAGCCCGACATCATTGTGTAAGGCTCGCGCGGTCGCCACACTAACTCACCCGTCTGGCGGGGCCCAAGCGATAGGTCGTCGTCGTCAACGATCCTGACCTCGTAATCATCAATCGGTTTGCCGCAGCATCCGCGCCGCCGCGGCTCATAAAGTTTCGGCGGGACGATCAATCCTTCAGTCATACCGAAAGTTTCGTAGATCACTCGCAGACCAAAGCGACGCTCAAAGCCTTCCAGATCATCGGGGGGCGGAACAATCACCGCAAGGCGGACACGATTGTCTTGATCGGCGGCAGAGGGTGGGTTCTTCGCCAGGATATTTCCGACTGCGCCCATGCCGAGAAAAACCGTTGCTCCTGACGCGCAAATCTCATCCCAGAAAGTTCGCGCGCTGAAGCGCTGGTAGAGCGCCACCTGTGCTCCGGCATAGAGCGCCGCGACGACCGAGCCGATCTGCGCGTTGATGTGAAAAAGCGGCATGCAGGTATAGGAGACATCTTGTGCTATGTATCCGATGCTCCGCTTCACCAGATAAGCGTAGAAATAATAGAAGTGGTTGGTCATCACGACGCCTTTTGATGGCCCCGTCGTCCCACCCGTGTAGAGGATCATCACCGTGTCGGTGTGGTGTAGGTCAGCCTCCGGCTTCTCGCTCGGCGCTTCGTAAAGCACACTAAGATGAAGCGCAGGCCAATGGAGTAATGGCACTTCCCGCTCACCCTTGTTTCCGTCTTGATCCGAATAGATGAGAAGCGTCTTTAACCCGCTCAACGTGTCGGCTATTTCATTAATCGTCTCGATATGCTGCTCGTCAATGACAAGAACTTCCGCGTCCGAATTGTTGATGATGTGGGCGAGCAGAGCGCCTTTGTAAGCGGTATTGATGGGCACGGTGACGGCCCCAATGCGACTGGCGCCAAACAAAAGGTAGAGATACTCCGGGCAGTTCGGCAGCATGACCGCCAGCTTCTTCTCTTTCGCGAGACCGAGCGCCTGAAGGCCGTTAGCAAAGCGGTTTGTTCTTTCATTCAACTCACGGTACGAAACACTTTCCGTGCCTTTGAAGTCGAGGAACTGGCGATCACCATACTGCGCGGCGCGGTCTTCGACAAGGCGGCTCAGCAGTCGATCTCTGACCGGATGTTCGAGAGAAGAATTTTCTGTTGGCGCAAACTGTGAAGCCACAGCCCTACTCCTTCTCACTTTTCCAGACGCACGCGAAATAGCTAAGGTCTTTTGCCGCTGACATAAGCGCGATATAGACCATCATGCCAAAGTTGATAGGCATCAATTGATTCGGTGGCCGCTCTCCACACGGCCTCCTTATTCTCTGGCTTGGTGTAAGCCTTCAACAATAGCTCGATGCTATCCCCGTGCTCGATGTCGGCCGTGATGTGCATGTCGTAGTAAAACGCATCGGCCAGCCCGTAATTATCCTGTAGCCCACGGCGAATCTCCGTGAAATAACGCGGGCTCTGCGTCTCAAGGCCAAAACCGAGGGCCGTGATTCCCTCAAGCCACGAGGTTTCGCGCGCGTAATATTCCTCAACCCTCATAAAAGCAGAAGTCTCCGGCAGCAGCGTCGAGTTGTAGAGCGCGTCCTTGTCCGCGCCAAACTCACCCGCCGCCATGTCAAGCAACAGATCAACATGGTCGGCCGGATTACGGAATTCACCGTAGAGGTTATCAAGCATCACATTCTTGGCCTTCCTGAACTCCATGCCGACGGGAATGTTTCCCATCAACCACGGCAGCCAAGCTTTGCCGCCTCTTTCGACATAAACGCAGAACTGTCCGAGGTAGCCGACGATTCCCTCGCGGCTGACCTCGCCCTTTAGGATTGAGAGTGTGAAAGGGTGATCGGCGACGTGTCGCTCGTCACGGTAAGCTCTCAGATTCGCGATCATTTCATCGGTGTCTGCGCTCTCCCACGGTTTGCGGCCGGCTACCGAATCGCTTGTCTGTGGACTGCTCTGGCTCATGATTTTCCTCCTTATTTAATACTTGCCGTAGAGACAGGAGAGGCGAGGGCGAGAATCACCTCAGGCACTGCTTCTCAATTTATTCTCACCGCCGTGACTGCGCGCCTCGGTGGTTGATCTACCGTTTTATCAGGGGCTTTGGATTTTTAGTTCTCTTGAACGCGAGACCGTGTCGGAAGCGAGTTTCTTCATCCTCTCTTCAATATTGATGCCGAACAGCCGCGCGATATTTTCTCCGAGAATTTTTCGTTTATCCTCGTCGGTAATCTGCGGATACCCGTATTGCTTAACGAGTTCATCAGGAATGCGATAACTGCGGAAGAAGTCAATGAACGGTTGGGGCGAACCAGTGATCGGCGAATCCGTTCCCCAGATAATGTGATCCGAGCCGAGATACTTGAGCAACTTGCCCATCGTATGGCCGAGTTCATACGGCGCGTTCATCATGATTGCAAACAACCCTCCGAGATCAACATAGAGGTTGCTTTTACGACCGGTCAGACGAAAGGCCATCATCGTCAACTCATCGATGTATGGGTATGCCGAGTGATAGAGCACAAAATTCAGATCGGGGAAATCATCAAGCGCACGGTCAACGTCTTCGGGGTGACAATACTTGGTGTTGAAGATTGAGAACGGTAATCCTTTGTGAATGGCGTTGTAGCGGACGCTAAGCTGGCGGCACTTCTCCCACAATGGGTAAGCGGTCTTCTCGTCATCGGCGTACCACCCACGATTATCATAATCGCCCGGATAGAGCTTGATGCCGGTGATCTTGAAGTCTTTCACTTGCCGCTCCAGATCGTCGAGCGCTGCTTTGCCGTCCGCCGGGTCAACGCTTCCCAACACAATCACGCGATCCGGCATCATCGAACGCACTTCGACCGCCTCTTCCGGCGTTAGCATGTGCTTGCCGCCATAAAACTTTTTTAGCGCGAGGCAGTTCAACAACGCGACGCTCGTTTCGCTTTGGCGCAGCACAAGATCAAGAAAGCGCGCCTTCGTCAATTCTTTGACGCTACCTTTAGGGCCGGCTGCGCCTTTATAAAACGTGTCAAGTTGATTGAGGAACCACCATCCGCGCTCGCTCGTGTTCACATGCCCTTCGCGCCGCCAGAAAATGTGTGTCTGCGAATCGGCGATGAACTGCTTTCCGCGTAGCGGCTGCTGCTCGATCTTTTCCAACTCGCGCTCTGTACGAGCGCTTGTGGCGCTGATATTGGGATCTGTTAACACGATGGTTGTGCCTGCCGCGGCAGTTTTGATGAAGTGCCGTCTAGATGATTTCTCACTCTGCTGTTCGTCCATGTTCCTATGCTCCTTCAGATTCAGTCACAAGGTGTTGAACTACTAGCTTGGTTGTGGCCTCGCTATACCGGCAAATAAATTCCCCAGAGTTTTTGATCCTAGATGTAACGGGACGTCCCATATTACGAACCTGCAAATGTTCTGACATCACCGGGTTTTCGGAGCATCTTATCCACATCACCAACGTGCTTTTCTTCCAATGAAATCAAACGGCGCGCATATTCTTCAATGAGTGGAGATTGGTTATTTACTAAGTCTAAGAGTTCTCTGTACAATTTAAGCCCCCTGTTTTCTCCCTCAAGCGACTCACGCAGAATATCACCGATGTTGTGCTGGTGCGTTTCCAGCAAAGGGCCAATAGCTAGTGAAGGATGTTCGCCAAGATGGGTGACCAGCTCACCGGCCTCTTGCGCATGCGCTAGTGACTCAGTCGCCTGCGCGCGCAGCCATGAGACAATGGGAATGCGGTTGTAGCCGAATACCATCAAGGAGTAATGTGTGTAGCGAACCACTCCGGCAAGTTCCATCTCCATAATCTTGTTCAATACGGCAACGACAGCCGCCGTATCTGACTTTTGTTCAGACATGTTTCCTCAATGAGCGATCATTTCTGCAAGAGATTGGTAGGGAGCTTGTTACCCAAGCTCTGACATCAAATCAGTACCGGGCACGTTAAAGCCATCAGGGTGATGGTAGCCTGCGACACGCTTTGAGACGGCTAACGCTCAATCAATTTCGGGGATCGTATGACATCTCATGAACCGACTGAGGCATTAAGTTAGATTACCACCAGCCTTGATCTCGAAGGCCTCAAGGAAGAACCCGTTGTTGCCTCTGGCCATATTGGCGGCTCGATTAACCTCTCACAGCAGGTTATTGATCCAATGCCCATGTTGGTTGGGAACAAAATGAATGGCCGCGCGAAATTACACGGCCATTTATGCACCTTAATGGTCTTGATTGAACACTGCTTCTTCAGATATTTGTGGAGTGTCAGCAAGCGCCCGAGCGAGTACCCCGCGCTTGATCTCTTCCACGAGAGCATGCAGGCTAAGATTTTTGTTGGTCAGACACTGCGCATGCGCGCCAGCCAAAGAACAGATAATCGTGTATGCGAGCAATTTTGGATCCAAGTCGGGATTAAAGGTACCGCTCTTTCTGCCTTGTTCAAAAATCGCGGCAATGAAGTCTGCGGTGCGCTCAAAAGCTTCGCTTAAAAGTTGTGAGTATTTCCCATCCTGCTCAAGACTGACGCGCTGCAGGAAGATACTTACGTCCGGTTCCTTAACCAGCAACAGATAGTAATTGTCGAAGAGTTTATCGATCTTCTCCTGCGGGTTTGCGACCTCGCCAACATGCTGGAGCACAATCCGCTGCCAATTATGTTTCATTTTATCGAGAATGGCAGCGAAGAGAGCTTCTTTATTTTTGAAATGCCAGTAGATCGCGCCTTTGGTAATGCCGGCGCCGCTAGCGATGTCTGAGATCGAGGTGTTATGAAAGCCACGACGAGCAAATAGTTGAAGGCACGCGGCGATAATGTCTTCCCGCGTGGCGGTACTACGCCGGACTTTGACGTATGGTGTGACTAGCATAATATACTAAACGTTCACCATGTTAGTTAGCATGGTATAA
>Ga0136617_10005353_pt1 | contig 11474 bp, 6 predicted proteins | sample AntDrymUQ3222106_2_FD_129672 | JGI IMG/M metagenome (GOLD analysis project Ga0136617, IMG submission 129672) | Polar desert sand microbial communities from Dry Valleys, Antarctica - metaG UQ322 (21.06) | ecosystem: Environmental > Terrestrial > Soil > Desert | place: Antarctica: Dry Valley...
CGCCTGCGCGAGGTCGGCCTGGAGGGCGCGGCCGACAAGATGCCCAACGAGCTCTCGGGCGGCATGCGCAAGCGCGCCGGCTTCGCGCGCGCGCTCGTGCTGGACCCCGACATCGTCCTCTTCGACGAGCCCGACTCCGGCCTGGACCCGGTCCGCACGGCGCTGCTGTGCGAGCTGATCAGGGAGATCCACGACGAGAACGGCGGCGCCTACGTCGTGATCACGCACGACATCATGTCCGCCAAGCGGGTCGCGGAGTACATCGCGGTGCTGTGGCAGGGCCGGATCGTCGAGAGCGGCCCGGCCGAGGAGCTGTTCGACTCCGACAACCAGTTCGTGCGGCAGTTCCTGGCGGGCGCCTCGAGCGGTCCGCTCGGCATGGAGTAGCCGCCGACGCGCCGTCAACGAACGACCCATGGCGTCCGGCCACCCCGACGGGTAGCGTGCGCGGTTTGCGGAGGGAGACGCACGGGTTGCTGGCGATGAGGGGGAGCCGAGCTCAGGTCGCGGCGCGCCCGATCGCGCTGTCGGCGCTCATCCTCGCCATCCTGCTCGCCGGCTATCTGCTGCTCTTCCGCGGCGGCGGTCACGAGTACACGCTCGTGTTCCAGACGGCTGGGCAGCTGGTCACCGACGACGACGTCCAGGTGGGTGGGCGGCGGGTCGGGTCCGTGCGCTCGATCGAGCTGACCGACGACAACCTGGCGGCCGTCACCGTCAGGGTCGAGGAGCCCTACGCGCCGTTGCGCGAGGGGACGCAGGCGGTCATCCGGCTCACGTCGCTGTCGGGCATCGCCAACCGCTACGTGGCGCTCACGCTCGCGCCGGAGACCAACCGGCGGCTGGCCGACGGCGCGACCCTGCGCACCGACGACTCGACCACCGTGGTCGACCTGGACCAGCTCTTCAACACGATCGACGACCGTACGCGCGGTGACCTGCAGGACGTGATCGAGGGCTTCGCGACGCAGTACGAGGGCCGGGGGGAGGCGGCCGGCCGGTCGGCCCGGTACTTCAACCCGCTGCTGTCCACCTCGCGCGTGCTGGCCGACCGGCTGACCGAGGACGAGGCCGCGCTGACGCGCTTCCTCGTGAACTCCTCGCAGGCGGTTACGGCGATCGCCGAGCGCCGCGACGACCTCGCCGGCCTGGTCTCCAACGCCAACGAGACGACGGCGGCGATCGGCGCGGAGAACGTCGCGCTCTCGCGCGCGCTGGAGCTGCTGCCCACGACGCTGCGCCGCGCCAACACCACGTTCGTGAACCTGCGCGCGACACTCGACGACCTCGACGTGCTGGTCGCCGAGTCCAAGCCGGCGACCAGGGACCTGGCGCCGTTCCTGCGCGAGCTGCGCCCGCTGGTCGCCGACGCCCGCCCGACGATCCGCGATCTGCGCCGGCTCGTGCGCCGCGACGGCGCCGACAACGACCTCGTCGAGGCCACGCGCCGGATGCCGGCGCTGCAGCGCGTTGCCACCCCCGCGTTCGACAACGGGCGCCTCGCGCTCCAGCGCGCGCAGCCGGTGCTCGAGTTCATCCGCCCCTACACGCCGGAGCTGGTCGGCTGGCTGCGCGACTTCGGCCAGGGCGCCGCCAACTACGACGCCAACGGCCACTTCGCGCGCATCCAGCCGATCTTCAACGCGTTCTCGTTCACCGACGACCCGGCCGGCGGCGCGCTCACGCCGATCCCGCCGTCGCAACGCTTCGACGGGCTGCAGACCGGCGTGATCAAGCGCTGCCCGGGCGCCGCCGCACAAGCCGCGCCCGACGGCTCGGCGCCCACCACCGACGAGGGGAACCTGGGCCCCGACGACTGCGACCCGAGCCTCGTGCTCCCGGGCCCGTGAGCCGCCTCCTGCCCGCCGCCCTGGTCCTTGTCGCCGTCGCATTCGCCGCCGCGCTGGCCGTCGTGCTGCTCACCCGCGAGGGTGAGGCGCCCTACGAGGTGCGCGCGATCTTCGACAACGCGGGCTTCGTCATCCCCGGCGAGGACGTGAAGGTGGCCGGCGTGAAGGTCGGCCGGATCGACGCACTCGACGTCACCGAGGACTTCAAGGCCGTCGTCGTGCTGGAGATCACCGACGAGGCCTACCAGGACTTCCGCCGCGACGCCGAGTGCACCATCCGGCCGCAGTCGCTGATCGGCGAGCGCTTCGTCGAGTGCGAGCCGACGCAGGCGCGCCAGGCGACCGCGGCCGAGGCGCCGGCGCTCGAGCGGATCGCCGACGGCCCGGGCGAGGGGCAGTTCCTGCTCGGAGTCGAGAACACCTCCAAGCCCGTCGACCTCGACCTGATCAACAACATCACGCGCGAGCCGCAGCGCGCGCGGCTCGCGATCGTCCTCTCGGAGCTGGGGACCGCCGTGGCCGGCCGCGGCGGCGACCTGAACGCCGTCATCCGCCGCGCCAACCCGGCGCTCAAGGAGATCGACGAGGTGCTCGAGATCCTGGCCGCGGAGAACGACACGCTCGAGCGGCTCGCGGTCGACGGCGACACGGTGCTGGCGCCGCTGGCGCGCGAGCGCCGGCGCGTGTCCTCGGCGATCGGGAACTCGGCCGAGGTGGCCGCGGCCACCGCCGAGCGCCGCGGCGACCTGGAGGCCGACATCCAGCGCCTGCCGCCGTTCCTGCGCGAGCTGCGCCCGACGATGGCCCGGCTCGGCGCGTTCGCCGACCAGGCGACGCCGGTGCTCGACGACCTCGGCGCGCAGGCGCCGGCGATCAACCGCTTCGTGACCGAGCTGGGCCCGTTCTCGCGCGCCGGCATCCCGGCCCTGCAGTCGCTCGGCGACGCGGCGCAGGTCGGCACCCCGGCCGTGCAGGCTGCGCGCCCGGTCATCGGCGACCTGCGCTCGCTCTCGCGCGAGCTTCGGCCGGTCGGGCGCACGGCGGCGGCGCTGCTCGGCTCGCTGCGGGAGACCGGCGGCTTCGAGCGCTTCCTGGACTACGTCTTCTACCAGGTGGCCGCCGTGAACGGCTTCGACTCCTTCGGCCACTACCTGCGAGCGGGCCTGATCGTCAACCAGTGCTCGACCTACGCGGTCGAACCGACGCCCGGCTGTACGGCGAACTTCGCGCCGGCGGGCGGGGTCAGCGCCGCCTCCGCCGGCGTGGACGGCGCGCGCGACCCCGTCCTGCAGGCCACCGCCGACGCGATCGCGGCGGCGATGGCCGGGGAGCCGGCGCCGCGGCTGCAGGCCACGCCCACGTCGTCGCCGGCGCCCGCACCGAGCGCCACGCCGGAGCCGGCACCGGTGTCGACCGCCGCGCCGGCGCCGGTCTCCACGCCCGCGCCGGCCGGCTCCGCCGAGGAGCCGCTGCTCGACTACCTGTTCGGGAAGGACCCCGGATGAACGGCCGCAGCGCCGGGATCGCCGGCAACCCGGTCCTGATCGGCGCCGCCACGGTGCTCGTGGTCCTGGTCGCCGTCTTCCTCGCCTACAACGCCAACCAGGGCCTGCCGTTCGTGCCCTCCTATGCGCTGAAGGCGGAGGTGCCGAGCGCCGCGAACCTGGTCGTCGGCAACGAGGTGCGCATCGGCGGCTCGCGCGTCGGCACGGTGAACGAGATCGCCGCGCGGCGGCGCGACGACGGCTCCAGCGTCGCCGTCCTGTCGCTGAAGCTCGAGCAGGACGCGGCGCCGCTGGCGAGGGACTCGACGCTCCTGATCCGGACCAAGTCGGCGCTGGGGCTCAAGTACGTCGAGCTCACGCGCGGGCGCGCGCGGGAGAGCTACGACAGCGGCGACACCATCCCGCTGAGCGCGTCCACCCCCGAGCCCGTCGAGTTCGACGAGTTCACGAACATGTTCGACGACGACACGCGGGCGGCGGCGAGCACCAACCTGACGGGCTTCGGCGACGCCTTCGCGGGCCGCGGCGTCGCGCTCAACCAGGCGATCGCCGCGTTCCGGCCGCTGCTGCGCGACGTGCTCCCGGTCGCGCGCAACCTCTCGAGCTCCGACACCCGCCTGCGGCGCTTCGTCACCGCCCTCGGCGCCGCCGCCGCCGAGGCGGCGCCCGTCGCCTCCGAGCAGGCCGAGCTGTTCGTCAACCTCGACCGCACGATGGCGGCGCTGCGCGAGGTCGCGCGCCCCTACATCCAGGACTCGATCACGCGCGGGCGCCCGGCGCTGGACGAGTCGATCCGCTCGTTCCCGATCCAGCGGCCGTTCCTGCGCAACAGCGAGGGGCTGTTCCGCGAGCTGCGCCCCGGCGTGCGCGCGCTGCGCACGTCGGCGCCGATCCTTGCCGACGCACTCGAGGTCGGCACCCCGACGCTGCGGCGCTCGGTCGCGCTCAACCGCCGGCTGGAGCCGCTGCTGCGCGAGCTGCAGGTCTTCGCCGAGGACCCGCTCGTGCCGCGCGGCCTCGACGGGCTCACCGACGTCGTCCGCACGCTGAAGCCGACGCTGCAGCACCTGGCGCCCGCGCAGACCGAGTGCAACTACATGACGCTGTGGTTCCGCAATGTCGCCTCACTGCTCTCCGAGGGCGACCGCAACGGCACCTGGCAGCGCTTCATCATCATCGCCACGCCGCAGGGCCCGAACAACGAGGGCGGGCCGGCGTCCGCCCCCGCCAACGGGCCGAGCGTGGAGAACCACCTCCACACGAACCCGTACCCGAACACCGCCTCGCCCGGGCAGCCGCGCGAGTGCGAGGCGGCGAACGAGCCCTACGCCCCCGGCCGGACGGTCATCGGCAACGTGCCCGGCACCCAGCAGCTCGCGACGGAGCAGACGGCGCCATGAGCGCCGCCGGCCGCCGCAGGCCCCCCAATCCCGTCGCGATCGGGCTGCTCGCGCTAGCGCTCGTGGTGGTGGTCACGTTCCTGGGCTTCACCAAGGACATCCCGTTCACGACGCCCTTCCAGGTCTCCGCGACCTTCGAGTCGGCCACCTCGATCCGGCCCGGCTCGCCCGTACGGATCGCCGGCGTCAACGTCGGCAAGGTCGCCGAGGTCGATGCGGTGGCGGGCAGCGACACCTCCGTCGTGACGCTGGAGATCTCCGACCAGGGCCTGCCGCTGCACGAGGACGCCACGGCGAAGATCCGCCCCCGCATCTTCCTCGAGGGCAACTTCTTCGTCGACCTGCGGCCCGGCACCCCGGGCGCGCCGCAGCTCGACGACGGGGGCGTGATCAAGGTCACCCGGACGGCCGCGCCGGTCCAGCTCGACGAGGTGCTGACCGCGCTGCAGTCGGACACGCGCGAGGACCTCAAGGACGTGCTGGGCGGCCTCGCGACGGCGCTCAACCGCCGGCCCACGGCCGCCTCCGACCGCGACGCCGACCCCTCCGCCCGGGGCGAGACCGCGGCCGAGTCCTTCAACGACGCCTACCGCGACATCCCCGCCGCCGAGCGCTCCACCGCCCAGGTCCTCGAGGCGTTCCTCGGGCAGGAGCCGGGCCGCGACCTCTCGCGACTGCTCGACGGCACGGCCCGCACCACCGGCGCGCTGATCCGCAGCGAGGTCCAGCTGAAGGACCTGATCACGAACTTCAACCGCACCACCGCGGCGTTCGCGTCGGAGTCGGGCAACCTGCGCAGCTCGATCCGCGAGCTGGCGCCGACGCTCGAGAACGCCGACGGCGCGCTCGCCTCGCTCAACGCCGCCGTCCCGCCGACGCGCGCCTTCGCGCGCGAGATCCTGCCGGGCGTGCGGGAGACGCCCGCCACGATCGAGGCGTCGTTCCCGTGGATCGCGCAGACGCGGCGGCTGGTGTCGCGCCGGGAGCTGGGCGGGCTGGTCCGCCGGCTCTCGCCCGCCACGGCCGACCTCGCCCGCCTGACCGACCGCGCGATCGAGCTGCTGCCCCAGACCACGCTCGCCTCGCGCTGCGCGCGCGAGGTGCTCCTGCCCACCGGCGACGTCGTGATCGAGGACGAGTTCTCAAGCGGCGCGGAGAACTACAAGGAGTTCTTCTGGGGCCTGGTCGGGCTCTCCGGCGAGGGCCAGAACTTCGACGGCAACGGCATGTACGTGCGCTTCCAGCCGGGCGGCGGCTCGCAGGGCGTCACGCTCGGGCCGGCGGGCCCGAGCCAGCAGTTCGGCAACAACGTCGGCGTGCCGCTCGGCAACCGGCCCTTCTATCCCGGCCGGCGCCCGCCCTACCGGCCCGACGTGCCGTGCCACACCAACGCGCTGCCGGACCTCAACGGGCCCGCCGCGGCCAAGACCGAGCCGACGCGATGACCGCCATCCGCAAGCACCTGCGCGACTTCGTGGCGATCATCGCCCTGATCGTCGTCGCCGGCGCCGTCTCGGCCGTGATCCTCTCCAACCAGCGGCTTACCCTTCCGGGCTGGGTGCCGCTGGTCGGCCAGGACTTCTTCGAGATCGAGGCGGAGATGGCGACCGCCCAGGCCGTCACGCCTGGTCAGGGGCAGACGGTCAACGTCGCCGGCGTCGAGGTCGGCGAGATCGCGCGCGTGCGGCTCGAGGACGGCCGCGCGGTGCTCGGCATGAAGATCCAGCCGCGCTACGCGCGCGTCTACCGGGACGCGACGGTCCTGCTGCGGCCGAAGACCGGCCTCAAGGACATGGTGGCCGAGCTGACGCCGGGCACGGCCGCGGCCGGCCGCCTCCAGGAGGGCGGGCGCATCCCCGTCTCGCAGACGCTGCCCGACGTCAACCTCGACGAGATCCTGGCCACGCTGGACGCCGACACGCGCGACTACCTGACGCTGCTGGTCAACGACGGCGGCGAGGCGCTGCGCGGCAACGGCCGCGCGTTGGGCGACACGCTCCGCCGCATCGAGCCGACGGCGCGGCTGTCGCGGCGGGTCAACGCGGCGCTCGCGAAGCGCAGGGCGAACCTCCGCCGGGCGGTGCACAACTTCTCGCTGCTGACCGGCGAGCTGGGCGAGAAGGACGACCTCCTGGCCGACTTCGTGGTGGACTCCAACGCGGTGTTCGCGAGCCTCGCGAGCCAGGAGGCGGCGCTGCGCGAGACCCTGCGCGAGCTGCCGTCGGCGCTGAGGACCACCCGGCGGACGCTGGGCAAGGCGGAGCGGCTGGGCGACGAGCTGGGGCCGACCCTGCAGGCGCTGCGGCCGACCGCCCGCGCGCTCGGCCCGGCGCAGCGCGCCGTGCGCCCGTTCCTGCGCGAGACCACGCCGGTGATCCGCGACGAGCTGCGGCCCTTCGCGCGCGCCGCGCTGCCGACCGTGCGCGAGCTGCGCCCGGCCCTGCGCGACCTGGCCGCCGCCACGCCGGACCTCACCACCACCTTCGAGAACGTCAACCACCTGTTCAACGAGCTGGCCTACAACCCGCCCGGCGCGACCCGGGAGGGCTACCTGTTCTGGCTCTCGTGGGCCAACCACCTGGCGCCGACCGTGTTCGCGACCCAGGACGCGCACGGCCCGATCCGCCACGGCCTCGTGGTCTTCGGCTGCCAGACCGGCGCGCTGCTGGACTCCGTGGCGGAGGCCAACGAGGCGCTCGGCACGCTGGTCGACCTGCTCAACGGCCCGAACCGCTCCGGGGCGTGCCCCAGCCCCTCGCAGGAGGCGGGACCGGCCGGTGGTTAAGTCTGCGCCCACCCTCGGCCGGATCGCCGCGATGGTGGTCTTCGCGCTGTCGTGCTTCGGGCTGCTGCTGTTCCTGTGGCTGGCGTTCGGCGGCTCGGTGCCGCTCAAGCCCAAGGGCTACCGCTTCCAGGTGGCGTTCGCCGAGGCCACCCAGCTGGCACAGGAGGGCGACGTGCGGATCTCCGGCGTGCCGGTCGGCACGGTGAGGTCGATCGCGCCCGACGCGCGCTCGGGGCGGACGCTCGCCGTGATCGAGCTGGAGTCGCGCTACGCGCCGATGCCCTCCGACGCGAAGGCGATCCTGCGCCAGAAGACGCTGTTGGGGGAGACCTACGTGGAGCTGACCCCGGGCAGCGACGCCGCGCGGCCGATCCCCGAGGGCGGGAGGCTGGCGGACTCGCAGGTCTCCCCGACGGTCGAGCTGGACGAGATCCTGCGCGCGTTCGACCCCGAGACGCGCGAGGCGTTCCAGACCTGGATGCAGGCGCAGGCCACGGCGATCGACGGCTACGGGCGCGACGTCAACGACGCGCTGGGCAACCTCGGGCCGTTCGCCGAGGACGCCGCGACGCTCGTGGACGTCCTCAACCGCCAAGAGGGCGCCGTCTCGCGCCTGGTGTCCAACTCCGGCGTGGTGTTCGGCGCGCTGACCGAGCGCCAGGGGCAGCTGCGCGCGCTGATCCGCAACTCCAACCGCGTGTTCGCCACCACCGCCGCGCGCGACCGCGAGCTGCGCGAGACCTTCCTGGCGCTGCCGACGTTCGCCGACGAGTCGCGCCGGACCGTGCGCCGGCTGGCCGAGTTCTCGCGTGACACGAACCCGCTGGTCACCCAGCTGCGGCCGGCCGCGCGCGAGCTGAGCCCGACGCTGGTCGACCTCAGCGCGCTCGCTCCCGACCTCGAGCGGCTGCTCGTCGAGCTGAACCAGCTGATCGACGCCTCGCGGACCGGCTTCCCCGCCGCCCAGCGCGTGCTGCGCGACCTGCGGCCGCTGCTCGGGCAGGTCGATCCGGCCGCCCGCCAGCTGGTGCCGCTGCTCGACTTCCTCGCGCTCTACCGGCCGGAGCTGACCGCGTTCTTCGCCAACGTCGCGGGCGCCACGCAGGCGCGCTCGCAGGCCACGGGCGTGCACTACCTGCGCACCACCAACCCGTTCAACCCGGAGAACCTCGCCGTCTATCCGCGGCGGATCGGCAGCAACCGGCCGAATCCCTACGTGAAGCCGGGCGGGTCGGGGAACATCGCCGGCGGGCTCGAGGTCTACGAGGAGCGCCACTGCGATCGCGCCGTCCCGGGGATCGGCAACCAGCCGCTGCCGGTCCCGGCGGCCCCGGCGCTGCCGGACGCCGTGCCCACCGTCGTGCCCACGCCGCCGACGGCCGAGCAGCTCCAGGCGCTCGTGCCCGACGAGCTGCTGGAGCGCGTCAACCGGTTCGCGTTCGCCAACGCGCCGGCCGGCTCCGTGCCCGCGCCGGCGTGCACCAAGCAGGCCCCCTACACCGACGGCGGGGTGACGACGCAGTACCCGCAGGTGAAGGCCCGGACGGGACCGTGATCGAGCGGATCGTCCGGGCGTCGGCGCGCCGGCCCGGCCGCGTGCTCGCGATCGTCGCCGTGCTGGCGGCGCTGGGCGCCGCCCTGGCGCTGACGCTCGAGCCGAGCGCGGCGACCGACACGCTCGTCGGGCGCTCCTCGTCCGCCTACGAGGCGACGGAGCGCTACCGCGAGCGCTTCGGCGAGCAGTCGGTCGTGGTGCTCGTGCGCGGTGACCTGCCCAACCTGGTGCTGACGGAGAACCTCGACACGCTGGTGGGGCTCGAGGGCTGCCTGTCGGGCAACCGGCCGCGCGGCGCGCCCGCGCCGGGCGGCGAGGGCTCGCCGTGCGCGGCGCTGGCGCGGACGAAGCCCGTGCAGGTCGTCTACGGGCCGGGCACGTTCATCAACTCCGCGGTCGGGGAGGTCCAGTCGCAGCTGCGCTCGCGCTCGACCGCGACCGCGGCCCGGGCCGAGCGGGCCGCGACCGCCGCGCGCCGGCTGGCGCGGGCGCAGGGCCGCTCGCCGGCCGAGCAGGAGCGGGCGGCCGGCTCCGCGCGCCAGGTCGCCTACTCCCAGCTGCTGCGCGACCTGCTGCAGATCAACCTCGCCTACGGGCTCGGGTTGACCGGCGCGCCGACTCTCAACGACCCGAACTTCGTCTCCGCGCTGGTGTTCGACCCCGCCCGCGGCGCGCGCACGCCGAAGGCGCGCTTCGCCTATCTGTTCCCCAGCGACCGCGCGGCCGTCATCCAGGTGCGCCTGCGCGAGGATCTCTCCGACGCGCGGCGGCGGGAGGCGATCGAGCTGGTCCGCGCCGCGGTCGCGATGCCCGAGTGGCGGCTCGACGAGGCGGGCTACACCGTGACCGGCGCGCCGGTGGTGCTCGAGGACCTCGCCGGCGCGCTGGCCGGCTCCGTGCTGCGGCTGCTCGTCGTCGCGCTGGTCGTGATGGCGCTCGTGCTCGTGCTCGTGTTCCGCAGCCGCCTGCGGCTGGTGCCGCTGCTCGTGGCGATCGCGGCCGTGGCGCTGACGTTCGGGGCGATGGCGATCGCCGGGGCGCCGCTGACGATGGCCTCGATCGCCGTGCTGCCCGTCCTGCTCGGCCTCGGGGTCGACTACGCGATCCAGTTCCAGGCGCGCGTGGAGGAGGCGGGCGGCGACGCGCCGCGGGCCGCGCGGATCGCCGGGCCGACGATCGCCACCGCGGCGCTGGCGACGGGGGTCGGCTTCCTCGTGCTCCAGCTCTCGCCGATCCCGATGGTGCGCGGCTTCGGCGCGCTGCTCGTGGCCGGGATCGCGTTCGCGCTGCTGCTCGCGTTCACCGCCGGGACGGCGGCGCTGACGCTCTCCGGGCGCGGCTCGCGGCGCGCGCGCGACGGCGCGCTGGCGCGCTCGCTGCGAGGCGCCGGCGAGCTGGCCGACGCCGCGCGGGCACGGCTGGCGCGGCTGGTCGCGCGCCTCGGCGCGGTCGGGGCCGCCGCGCTACGGGGCGCGCTGCGCCGGCCGGGGCGGGTGCTGGCCGGCGGCCTGCTGCTCGCGGTCGCCGGCTGGGCGGTGGACTCCCGGACCGAGGTGGTCTCCGACATCGAGCGGCTCGTGCCCCAGGAGCTGCAGGGCGTGAGCGACCTGCAGGCGCTGCAGCGCGCCACGGGCGTGGCCGGCGAGGTCGACGTGATCGTCGAGGGCGCCGACCTGACCGACCCGAAGGTCGTCGCGTGGATGCGCGACTACCAGGCCGGGCTGCTGGAGAAGTACGGCTACTCGGCCACGAACGGCTGCGGCCGGGCCGAGCTGTGCCCGGCGCTCTCGCTCACGGACCTCGTCCGCGACGAGCGCGCGGCGGCCAGCCGGGAGCAGATCCGCGGGCTGCTGGACTCCGTGCCGGCGTACTTCTCGCAGGCGGTGATCACGGGTGACCGGCGGACGGCGAACCTCGCCTTCGGGGTGCGGCTCGCGTCCCTGGAGCGCCAGCAGGCGATATTCGAGGACATGCGCGAGCGGCTGGACCCGCCGCCGGGCGTGCGGGCCTCGCTCGGCGGTCTGCCGGTGATCGTGGCCGGGGCGAACGCCACGCTGGCGGACCCGCTGCGCCGGCTCGGCACGCTCCTGGCCGGGCTGCTCGCCGTCGCGGCCGCGCTGCTGGCGGTCTACCGGCGCTGGGACCGGGCGCTGGTGCCGCTCGTGCCGATCGCGCTGGCGACGGGCTGGTCGGCGCTCGTCCTGTTCGCCCTGCGGGTGCCGCTGAACCCGATGTCCGCCACGCTCGGCGCGCTCGTGATCGCGATCGCGACGGAGTTCTCGGTGCTGCTGACGGCCCGCTTCCGCGAGGAGCGTGCCGCGGGGCTCCAGGCGGCGGAGGCGCTGCGCGCGACCTACGCCTCCACGGGGGTGGCGGTGC
>Ga0136617_10005354_pt1 | contig 11474 bp, 7 predicted proteins | sample AntDrymUQ3222106_2_FD_129672 | JGI IMG/M metagenome (GOLD analysis project Ga0136617, IMG submission 129672) | Polar desert sand microbial communities from Dry Valleys, Antarctica - metaG UQ322 (21.06) | ecosystem: Environmental > Terrestrial > Soil > Desert | place: Antarctica: Dry Valley...
CGCCGACGTTCACCGACCTGACCAGTGCCAACCCGGCCGATCCCGGCTACGCCACCTTCGACCAGTGCGGCGGGCAATGCTGGTACGACCAGTTCGTCTACACCCCCAAGGGTCACCCGAACATCGTGTACTCCGGCGGGTCATACGCCTACGGCGAGACCGGTGGCCTGTCCAACGGTCGCGCCGTCATCCTGTCCACAAACGCCGGTGTGAGCGGCACGGACATGACATTCGACGGCACAGACGCGGTGCACCCGAACGGGCTGCATCCCGACCAGCACGCGTTGGTCACCCACCCGAACAACCCGTACCAGTTCTTCGAGGCCAACGACGGCGGACTGATGCGTTCGAGCGGTCAGTTCGTGAACCGGTCGTCCTGGTGTGATGGTCGCGGGATTGCCGACCCTGCTCAGCTGGCCCGCTGCAAACAGCTGCTGTCGAAGATCCCGTCCAAGCTCACCGGTATGAACGACGGACTGTCCACACTGCAGTTCATCAGCTTGTCGGTCAGCCCGTTCAACGCGAACTTCCTCCAGGGCGGTACGCAGGACAACGGCACCTGGGAGAACAGGGGCAGCACGACCCTCTGGAAGAACACGATGATCGGCGACGGCGGGGCCTCCGGCTTCGATGCCAAGAAGCCGGCGTTCCGCTTCCACACGTTCTTCGAGGCCTCGCCTGAGGTCAACTTCAAGGCCGGCAAGACGTCGGACTGGATCTGGACCGCGGACCCGATCTTCGGCCATGCCGGCACGCAGTTCTACGCACCGGTGATCAGTGACCCGCTGGTCAGCGGCACGATGTTCGCCGGCACCGGCAGCAGCGTCTACCGCACCAAGACGCATGGCCTCGGCACCAGGACAATGGCCGAGGCGCAGGCCATCTGCAACTCCTGGACCGGCACCTTCGCCGAGGTGTGTGGCGACTGGGAGCAGCTCGGCGCGGTTCCGCTGTCCGGACCAACCAATGTCAACGACGGTGAGGCCATCGCACAGGTGGAGCGTTCGACCACCGATCTGTCCACCGCGTGGGTGGCCACCACGACCGGTCGCGTCTTCGTGTCCCACAACGTCAATGCCGAGCCGGCGAGTGCGGTCACCTGGACGCGACTTGACGACACGGCGACGAACGACCCGAACCGGTTCGTCAGCGGCATCTACGTCGACCCGTCCAACCCGCACCGTGCCTACCTGTCCTACAGCGGTTACAACCTCACCACCCCGGGCACGCCAGGGCACGTCTTCCTGGTCCACGAGGACGGCGCGGCAGCCACCTGGACAGACCTTTCAGGCGACCTCGCTGATCTGCCGATCAACGACGTGGTGCTCGACCGGAACACCGGTGACCTCTTCGCCTCATCCGACTTCGGCGTGCTGCGGCGCACCGCAGGGACGACCACGTGGACGCTGGCGGCGCCGGGAATGCCAAATGTCGAGGTGGCGGGGCTGACGATCGTGCCGGGCAAGCGGATCCTCTATGCCGCGACGCACGGCCGGAGCGCCTACCGGCTGAAGCTGTCATGACTGGATGAACACAGCGGTAGCGCAGACGAGGGGTCGCGGACGCGGCCCCTCGCCTCGTGCCGCTGCCCGGGGCGGCACAGCCCGGGGAGGCACAGCACGGTCGCTGGGAGCGATCCTCGTCGTCGTCGTCTTCGCGGCTCCGATCGTCCTGCTGGTGTCGGGGTCGTTTCGCCAGCCGGGCCTGGCTCCACCGCCCACGCCTGAGTTGGTGCCGGATCCGCTGACGCCGGGAAACTACGGGCGGGCTCTCGAAATCGGCGGACTGACCCGCGCCACTGTCAACTCAGCCATCGTGTCCGGGTTGGCGGTCCCGCTCAGCGTGCTCGTCGCATCCCTCGCCGGCTTCGCTCTGACCCAGGCCCCGGCCCGGGTCACCCGTGCACTGATCGCGGCATCGTTCGTCGCTCTCATGGTGCCGGCGACCGCGTTGCTCGTCCCCAGGTTCGTGCTGTTCCGTACGCTCGGACTCACCGACACCTTGGTACCGCTGGTGGCACCGGCGCTACTGGGTACGTCGCCGTTCTACGTACTCGTGTTCTACGTCGCCTTCCGCCAGATCCCCGGCGAACTGTTCGACGCCTCCCGACTCGAGGGCGCCTCACCGTGGCGGACGTGGCGGCGGGTAGCGATGCCACTGGTCCGGCCGGTCACCTTCGCGGTTGCCGCATTGGCGTTCATCTTCACCTGGTCGAACTTCCTGGATCCGCTGATCTACGTCTACAACCGCGACCTGTTTACCGTTCCCCTGGCGCTGCGATCGCTGTCCACAGTGGATATCAGTGACTACCCGCTGTTTCTTGCCGGAGCGGTCATCGCCAGCGTGCCCGTGCTCGTCGTCTTTGCCTTCGCCCAGCGCAATTTCCTGCAACGTTATAGGGGGTCTGGATGGCTCGGACGTTGACTCGTGCGCTGGTCGCGGTCCTGCTAGCTTTCGCTGCGGCGTGCAGTGGTGGTGGCGACGGCGCGCAAGGCACCAGCAAGGGCACGATCCGCTTCCTCGTGTTCGGCGACCCGGGAGAGCTGGCCGCCTATCGTCAGGTGGTCGCCGCGTTCCAGGGGTCGCAGAGCGACGTCAAGGTCCAGCTGGTGGAGGCCAGCGACCGTGCTGACCTGATCGCCCGGCTCTCGACATCCATAGCCGGCGGTTCGCCGCCCGACGTGTTCTTGATGAACTACCGCTACTACGGCCAGTTCGCAGCCAAGTCGGCGATCGAGCCGGTCGATACGTTGTTGGCCGCCTCAAAGGCGTTTCGGGAAAGGGGCTTCTATCCGCAGGCGCTCGATGCGTTTCGCTGGCGCGGGCACCTGCAATGCCTCCCTCAGAACATCTCCAGCCTGGCCGTCTACTACAACCGCGACCTCTTTGCGAAGTACGGCGTCGCGCCGCCGCGCGCCGGCTGGACCTGGAACGACATGATCACCACCGCCGTGCAGCTGACCCGCGACCGCGCCGGCCGAGTGGTGCGGGCCAAGGAATCGGAAGCGGCGGCAGCTGCTGCCGTCTACGGCCTCGGGGTCGAGCCCAGTCTCATCCGGGTCGCTCCATTCGTGTGGTCCAACGGCGGTCAGCTGGTGGACAACGATCGCAAGCCGACGCGGCTGGCGCTCAACTCACCCGAGGCCAAGGAGGCACTCCGCTCCTTCCTCGATCTTCGGCTGGCCTACGGCGTGATCCCCACCGACCAGGAGGTCGAAGCCGAAGACGACGAGGCTCGCTTCACCAACGGTCGTCTCGCTATGGTCCTGTCGTCACGCCGGGCCACCCCGACGTTCCGGAAGGCGGCGAAGTTCGACTGGGATGTCGCCCCGTTACCGGTCTTCGACCAGCAGGTCGGGATCCTGCACTCCGACGCCTACTGCATCACAAGGGCGTCGAGCAACAAGGCCGCCGCCTGGCGGTTCCTCGAGTACGCCCTTGGCGAGCGGGGCCAGCACGTCGTGGCGCGCACCGGCCGCACCGTGCCGTCGATGATCAAAGTCTCGCGCTCGTCGGCCTTCCTCGACTCCGCGCAGAAACCGCGCAGCGCCCAGGTCTTCCTCGACGCGATCCCGACCGTACGCCGGACGCCGTCGATCTCGACCTGGCCGGAGATCGAGGACGTGACCGGGGGGATTCTGGAGCTGGGCCTCTACCGCGGCGAGTCGGTCGACCAGGTCGTCGCCAAGCTCGACGCCGCTACCCGTCCGCTGTTCGCCCGGGGTCAATCTCCGTGAGCTCGCTGGTCTTGGCCAACATCAAGGCCGGCTATGACGGGGCGGATGTTCTTCGCGACTGCGATCTGAGTGTCGCCGAGGGGGAGTTGCTCGTCGTGCTCGGCCCGTCGGGGGCGGGTAAGTCCACGCTGCTGAGGATCGTCGCCGGCCTGGAGCAGCCGAGACGTGGCCGGGTCATCATCGGTGGCACGGACGTCACCAACTGGCGGGCGGGTCGGCGCAACGTCTCAATGGTCTTCCAGAACTATGCCCTGTTCCCCCACCTGACAGTGGTGGAAAACATCGCCTTTGGCCTCGAGGTACGAGGAGTCGGCCGTAAGGAAGCGCACGCGAGGGCGGGAAGGGTCGCATCGGTCGTGGGCTGTGGCGACCTGCTGGGCCGGCGGCCGAGTCAGCTTTCCGGTGGTGAGCGGCAACGGGTGGCGCTGGCCCGGGCCATGGTGCGCGAGCCCGACGTCTTTCTGCTCGACGAGCCGCTGTCCAACCTCGATGCCGAGCTCCGCGCTCAGACCCGCGACGAGCTCAAGGCGCTGCACACCCGGGTGGGTGCGACGATGCTGCACGTCACGCACGACCAGGTCGAGGCGTTCACCCTCGGCAATCGAGTCGCCGTGCTGAATGCCGGTCGTATCGAGCAGGTCGGCACGCCCGAGGACATCTGGCGCCGGCCCGCCACCGCGTTCGTCGGGTGCTTTGTGGGGACGCCGCGGATGAACCTGGTTTCGCGCGGCTCGCCGCTGCTACCTGCCGGCCTGCCGGTGGGAGACATCACGGTAGGTGTGCGGCCAGAAGCGTTGCGGCTGCAGTCGCTGGAGGAGGGGACGCAGGGTGTGCTTGCCGGCGTCGAACACGTCGATGTCATCGGCGGCGACGCCTACGTGCACGTGCGGGCCAGCGGCGATTCGCTCACGGTGCGGGTGCCGGCCCAGGATCGCCCCTCGCCCGGCGCGCCCGTGCGAGTCACCGCACGACCAGCCGACCTGCATGTTTTCGATGCCGCGACGGGCCGGCGGCTGGAGTGGCCGTGAGCTGGCCGCGGGCCTCCGCCTCGCGCGACGGCCGGCACCTCACACTCATGCTGCTGCCGTATGTCGTCGGGCTTGTTGTCCTGGTCGCAGTTCCCGCAATCGCGACGATCAGCCTGGCATTGACCGAGTACGACCTGATCGGTCGTGCTCGCTGGGCGGGATTGGGCAACTTCCGCGAGTTGATCGGCGACGAGATCTTCCGGATCGCCCTGGTGAACTCTCTCGTCTTCGCCGCCATCGCGGCCCCGCTGCGAGTGCTGGTGGCTCTCGGCCTGGCCCTGTTGCTGCATCGCCGGGCCCGGGGTGTCGGCACCGCGCGGGTGGCCGCGGTGTTGCCGACCGCAGTGCCAGAGATCGCCTACGGGCTGTTGTGGCTGTGGCTGCTCAACCCGTTCTACGGCCCGATCAACCTGCTGCTGCGGGCCGGTGGCGAGAACGGCCTGACTGTCCTGGGTCGTACGCCGCCGCAGTGGCTCACGGACCCCACCGACGCGCGCGCCGCGATCGTGCTGCTGAGCCTGTTCACCATCGGCGAGGCGTTCGTCATCCTGCTGACCGCTCGCCAGTCGCTGCCCATCGAGGTCTACGAGCTGGCACAGGTCGAGGACGCCACCGGCTGGGACGTCTTCCGCCGGATCACCTTGCCAATGCTTGCTCCGGTGCTGGCTCTGCTGGTGCTGCGCGACACGATCCTGAGCTTCCAGCTCAGTTTCGTTCCCGCTCTGGTGGTCACCGACGGCGGGCCGCCGCCGTATGCAACGACGTATCTGTCGTTGTTCGTCTACCGCAACGCGTTCGAGTACCTGCGTTACGGCTACGCCGCGGCCGCGACGCTCGTCATGCTCGTCCTCACCGCTGTCATCCTGGTCGTGCAGTGGCGGCTTATCCGCCGATACCGCTCCAGCTATGAGATTTCCGCGACCAGAAGTCGCTAAGAGCAGCTGTATCCTAACGTTTGGTAGCGTGGCGTGTCGCCGTGTTTTTGGCGGCACGGTATGTAACCGTGCACGAACACGACCCTCTAGCGTGGATTGAGGCAGCAACTTGCGGCGCGTTGTCGGCACGGCTCTGGCAGCCACCTTGACGGCCGCCATGCTCGTGTCGTCGTCCCCTGCGCAGGGCACCCCAGAGGATGACAAGCGCCGGGTCGATCGGCAATTGCGACAGTCCGCCACCCAGCTCAGCAGGGCCAACGCTGCGGCGGCACGCGCCCAGAAGCTCTTGGCGGAGGTGGCGGCCAGGCTGCCGGCTGCCGAGCTGGCGGCTGCCAAGGCGCGTGGCGCGGCCGTCGCCGCACGGGTCAAGCGCGACATCGCCAAACAGCAGGTTGCGGTGGCCAAGGCGGAGGCGGCAGCCGCTGTCTTGGAGTACGACCAGGCGCAGGCTCGGGTCGAGGAAGCCCGCAAGCAGCTTGACGGTTTCGTCTCCGATGCCTACAAGGGTGGCGGGGCAAATGCCCTGACCGCCGTGCTCGACGCCAAGAGCCCGAGCGAGCTGGCCATCCAGATCGCCACCCTGCGCTATGTCGCGAGGGGCAAGGACGCGTCGGTACGCCAGATCGAATTGGCCCGGCTGCGCTCGGCGCAACACCGAGCCGACGTGCAACACAAGAAGAAGCTCGCCGACCTGGCGGCCCTGGCCGCCGACAAGGCCTACGCGGCCAGCAAGGTGGCGGAGGCGGTCTCGGCGCAGGCCGAGCAGAACATCGTCACCCTGGTGGCGCTGCGCAAGGGCGCCTTGGCGGTCGCAGAGAAACAGCGGGCCGCCGAGCGCGTGCGTTACCTTGCCCTTCAGCGACGGTCGCGGGCCATCGCGGCCATCCTGCGGGCCGCGGCGGCAGCGGACCGCCGGTCCGGACGTCCCTCGTACAGCGGGTCAGGGCGGTTGCTGACACCCGTGCAAGGCCGGATCAGCAGCCACTTCGGCACCCGTTTTGATCCGGTTTATCACGTCTGGCGGCTGCACGCCGGCACCGACTTCGCGGCGCCGGGCGGCACGCCGATCTATGCAGCCGCAGGCGGCACCGTCGTCACCGCCGGCTGGGTCGGCGGCTACGGCAACTACACCTGCGTCTCCCATGGCCAGTACAGAGGCCAGGGGCTCGCCACGTGCTACGGGCACCAGTCGTCGATCGGTGTCAGGTACGGCCAGCACGTGCGGCGTGGGCAGTTCATCGGACGAGTCGGCACCACGGGTGACTCGACCGGCAACCACCTGCACTTCGAAGTGCGGCGGAACGGCCGCCCCGTCGATCCGATGGGCTGGCTCTGAGGTAACGTTCCTCTTACGCGACGTAATCGGCTCACTCCGTAGGGTTATCTCGCCTGTTCTGCGGTACGCCCGCGGCTCTCCTGGGCTCTGGCGAGGACCACCGGTTCGGAGTCCACGTGAAGCGCCATCCGCTCACCCGCCGCCTGATCACTCTCCCTCTCCTCGTCCTGCTGACGCCGCTCATCGTGGGCGCACCCTCTGCCGGCGCGGCGTCGGCCGGTCCGGCCGGCTTCTCCGACTCACTCGTACTCTCGCTGCCATTCCCCACCGGAATGTCGTGGACCCCGGACGGGCGGATGCTGCTCACTCAGGACACCGGCCAGGTCAGTGTCGTCCGTAGCGGCGCCCTGAAGCCCACTCCGGCACTCGCCCTCGGGGCACGTCTGTGCAGCGGAGGTGAGCGTGGCCTGAACAGCATCGTCGTCGACCCGGCGTTTGCCAGCAACCGCTACGTGTACCTCTACTGGTCGCACAACCGCTTCAACGATTGCGGCAATAACAGCAGCAAGACACCGCGTAACCGGGTCACGCGCTACGTCCTGGGCGACAACGACATCATCGACCCGGCCACGGAAAAGGTGCTGGTCGACTGGATCAAGTCACCGATCACGAGCCACAACGGCGGCGACCTGCATTTTGGTATCGACGGGCTGCTCTATGTCAGTACGGGCGACGGCGGCTGCACCATCGGTGACCCGACCCGCTGCGCGGCCTTGAACACCAACAGCCGGCGGATGGACATCGCTAACGGCAAGATCCTGCGGATCACGAGGGACGGCGCGATACCGGCGAGGAATCCCTTCGTGTCCGCGCCGGGTGCCCGCCATTGCACGAACCCTGTCGCCGTGCCGATCGGCACCGGCCCGTGCTCAGAGACCTTCGCCTCCGGCTTCCGCAATCCGTACCGCTTCGTGCAGCGCCCGGGGACCAACAACTTCCTCGTCAACGATGTCGGGCAGGCCAACTGGGAGGAGATCGACGAGCTCGTCGCCGGCAAGGACTACGGATGGAACGTCCGAGAGGGCCACTGCGCCACCGGCTCGACGACCAACTGTGGACCCACGCCGTACGAGAATCCGATCTTCGACTACAGCCACGCTGACGGTTGCGGCTCCATCACCGGCGGCGCATTCGTCCCGCCCGGCCTGTGGCCTGCGCCGTACAGCGGCTCGTACCTGTTCGCCGACTTCGTCTGCGGCGCGATCTTCCGGCTCGCCCCGAAGGCCGGTGGTGGCTATACCCGGGAGCCGTTCTTCAGCGGTGTGACGAACCCGAACGGCTTGGCATTCGGCCCGTACGGCATCAGCTCGGCGCTGTATTACCTGAACTATTTCGGCGGTCAGGTGCGCCGGATCGCCTACACCAGCGGGACGAACACCGCACCGGTCGCCAGCTTCTTCCACCGACCCAACGGGCTGAATGTCAACTTCGACGGGCGGGCCAGCTACGACCCGGACAGCGGCGATGCCGTGCGGTCGTGGACGTGGAACTTCGGCGACGGCACGTCGGCCACCACCACGGTCCCGCACACGTTCCACGTCTATGCCAGCAAGCAGATCTTCACCGCCACCCTGCGGGTCACTGACACGTTCGGGCTCATGTCGCCGCCGGTGTCGATCCCTATCTATGCCGGTGAGCACCTGCCGCGCATTGCCTTGACGGCGCCACCGGCCACCGCGCGGTTCAGCGTCGGGCAGGCGGTGCCGATGTCGGCGACGGCAAGCGACGCCGAGGACGGCCCGCTGCCGGCCAGCGCACTGATCTGGAACGTCGTGCTCAATCACAGCGGCACTCATCAGCATCCCTACCTAGGGCCGGTCAGCGGCGGGTCGATCTCGCCGGTGTACCCCCAGCCCGAAGACGTGGCGGCCGCCAGCGCCAGCTCGCTCATCGTGACGCTGGTCGCTCGGGACTCGCGGGGGCTCACGACGCCGATCCAGTTCGAGCTGCTCCCGCGCAAGGTCGGTCTCACCTTCGCCACCTCACCGGCCGGTGGCACGGTACTGATCAACGGCGCTAGCCACCTGACGCCGATCACCATCACCTCGTGGGACCGGTACGTGCTGCGGGTCAGCGCGCCGAATCAGATCATCGGCGGGGTGCCGCGCCCCTTCCGGTCCTGGTCCGACGGCGGCGCGCAGTCGCACAGCATCACCACGCCGGCCAGCAAGCTGACCTACACGGCGACCTTCGGTTGAGCCACGAGCTAGGGAGTTCGATGAAGAGGTTCGGAAAGAATGTCAGCCTGCTGATCATGGGTACGGCGATGGCCGCGGGGCTCTTGGTGGGCGCCGCGCCCACTCATGCGGCGGCGTCACCGCAGATCAAGATCGTTCCGGGCGGGTACTTCCAGACCGGCAGCACGGCGCAGATGCTCGACCTAGACCACGTCGTGCCGTACACCGTGAAGTGGACGGTGACCGCTCCGGCCGGGATCTGTGCCGAGAGCGCCCGGATCGACGACGGCTATGGCGCGACGCTGGCGAGCCTCGACGACTCGACCGCTCCCTTTCCCACGCAGTTGAGCTATCTGAGCTACCCGTGGGGCTCCTACTCCAACGGCGACGCGCCGCCCAACATCGTCGTCACGGTCACCGACTGCGGCGGCAACTCCACCACGGCCTCGGTCAATCTCGCCGTCCGCAGCGAGGAGGAGGACAGGGCGACGTTCAGCGCCGGCTGGGTCACCGGAGTGTGCGAGTGCTGGTCGTTGCGCTCGGCGCGCAAGAGCACCGGCGCGGGCCAGACAGCGACGTACACGTCCACGTTCAACGGGATCGCGCTGCTGAGCGACCGCAATCCGGGCCGCGGTACCGCCGACATTTACCTCGACGGCAGGTTCGTCCGCAGCCTCAACGCCGCCGCACCCACGACAACCAACCGCCTCATCATCTGGCAGACGCACTTCGCCACGAAGGCGCGCCACACGCTGCAGGTGAGGGTCACCAGCGGACGGTTCGACGTGGACGCCTTCCTGACGACCTACGACCTGCCGGGCTGGGGAAACCCGGCCTAGCGGAATGGGATGGGGGAACCCCCTCGGTGATCCAGGGAAACCTGCGTACCGCATTCGGTATGCGCGCCTCCCTGGATCACGGTGAGGTGGGATGCGAGATGGGGCTAGGAGCCCATGCCCGGCACCTTGGACACGTCGATGTCGTCCTTCGAGGTCTTGATCACGACGATAGTCACGATCAGCGCCAGGACAGCGAACAGCACGCTGACCCGCAACGCCGACGAGATCCCGTATGCCAGCACCTCGTCCGCGAATTTCTTCGGAAGTACGTTTGTAGCACCGAAGGCCTGCTTCATCGCGGGGGTGGCGGTGGCGAGGAACTGCGGGATCTGGCGCTCTGCCTCATTGCCGCTGGCCGTACCGAACACGGTCACCAGGATGGACAGGCCCAGCGAGCCGCCCACTTGCTGCGTGACGTTCAGCATGCCGGATGCTGCCCCGGAGTCGCTCTCTTCGACGCCTGAGACCGCGACGACGGTGATCGCCACGAAGAGGAACCCCATGCCGGCGGCGAACAGAATCATCGGCCCGAGTATGCCGCCGATATAAGTGCTCTCGACGGAGATCTGCGACAGCCAGGTCAGGCCGGCGAGGGCGAGCGCCGCGCCGATCACCATGAACGGCTTGGGGCCCACGCGGATCAGCAGCGTTGAGGTGATCGTCGCCGTGATGATGATCACGCCACTGACCGGCAAGAACGCGAAGCCGGCCTGGAGTGGGCTGTAGCCGAGGACGTTCTGCACGAAGATGGTCATGAAGAAGAACATGCCGAACATCGCAGCCGCCAAGGACAGCATGGCCACGTAGCTGCCGCTGCGGTTGCGGTTCGTGAACATGTGCAGCGGGAAAACCGGCTGCGCGTGCCGGTTCTCGATGACGAAGAACAGCGCGAGCAGGATGACGGCGGCGACGAACGAGGAGATGGTCAGGCCATCGAGCCAGCCGTCCTGCGCCGCGCGGATGAAGCCGTACACCAGAGATGACATGCCGAGTGTTGAGGTCAGCGCCCCCCCGAAGTCAAACCGACCCGGACGCGGCTCGGACTCATTGATGAACATCGGCGCGAGCACGGCAATGGCGATGCCGATCGGCACGTTGACGAAGAGCACCCACCGCCAGTTGAGCCACGATGTGAGCATCCCGCCGGCGAGCAGGCCGATCGCCGCACCGGAGCCGGACACCGCGGCGAACACTCCGAAAGCGCGGTTGCGCGCCTCGCCCTCGGGGAAGTTGGTGGTGATCAGCGACAGCGCGGTCGGCGACGCGATGGCGCCGCCGATTCCTTGCAGCGCTCGCGCTGCGAGCAAGTGCCACGACTCGGTGGCCAGACCGCCGAGGAAGGAGGCGACGATGAACAGCACGATGCCGAACATGAACACCCGTCGCCTGCCGAGGATGTCACCGGCGCGGCCGCCGAGCAGC
>Ga0136617_10005356_pt1 | contig 11473 bp, 9 predicted proteins | sample AntDrymUQ3222106_2_FD_129672 | JGI IMG/M metagenome (GOLD analysis project Ga0136617, IMG submission 129672) | Polar desert sand microbial communities from Dry Valleys, Antarctica - metaG UQ322 (21.06) | ecosystem: Environmental > Terrestrial > Soil > Desert | place: Antarctica: Dry Valley...
GCACCTGGGACCTCCACAGATCAAGGACTCGACACCCCTGATCGTGAGGTCCCAGGCCTGCATCCGGGCTCAGGCTGGAAGCCGTGTCGCGGCCCGGTCACCACGCTTCGCTGAGAAGAGCCTCTTTCCGGCGCTCTGGACGCTCTATCTCGGGCTGACCAACTTCCGCCTCACCGGCGTCGCCGCCAAAGATCCCAGTTTCGTCGGGCTCGACAACTACACCAGCGCGATCACCGACAGCAGGTTCCAGCACTCACTGGTGCTCACACTGGTATTCGTCTTCGGCTCGGCGATCGTCGGGCAGACCGTGCTCGGCTTCAGCCTGGCGTGGACTCTCCGAACGGCGGGCAAGATGGTCCGCCGCATCCTTGAATCACTCGTCCTGCTGGCCTGGATCATTCCCAGCTCGATCGTCGCCTTCCTGTGGATCGCGCTGCTCGACCGCGACCACGGCACCCTCAACGCGATCCTGCGCACGCCCGGCACTGCCTGGTTGATCGAGCACCCGATGGCGTCGCTCATCGTCTTCAACACCTGGCGCGGCGCTGCGTTCTCCATGCTGCTGTTCTCGGCCGCGCTGGGCAGCGTGCCGCCATCTCAGCTCGAAACTGCCCGGATGGCCGGGGCCAGCATGCTGCAGCAGTTGCGCGACGTGATCCTGCCGCATATCCGCGGACACTTGCTGACCAACGCGCTGCTGATCAGCCTGTGGACCTTCAACGACTTCACCCCCTACCTGATCACCGCTGGCGGCCCGGAGGGTCGCTCAGAGGTGCTGTCCGTCTACGTCTACAAGATCGCGATCTTCGACGGACAGCTCGGCTTCGGCTCCGCGATTCCCTCACATGCTGATCATCAACCTGGCTCTCGCTCTGTTTTACCTTCGCCTCCTGCGGGAGCGCCGGTCATGACGGCCGTCGCGGAGCGCACCCCACCTGCACCGTCGGCGGCTCCGCCGACGGATGTGCGCCGGGTGCTGAGCCGGATCGGCTTCTACACCTTCGTATCCTTGGCCACGGCGTTCTTCGCCGTACCGATGCCGTGGATCGTCTTCGCACCGTTTGACCGGGCACCTACCCTGGCCGTCTCGGTGCCGGAGTTCACCCTGCGCAACTTCCGCACGCTCGCCGACAACCAATACGCGCTGCGCTCGCTGGGCAACTCCATCCTGCTCGCAGGCACCACGATGGCGATCGTCGTGGCCGCCTCCGCTCTCGCGGCGTATGCGCTGTCGCGCGTCCGCATCCCGGGCCGCGACGCCCTGCTGTACACCTTGCTGCTGTTCTCGTCGGTCGTCACCGGCACCGCCGCGATGGTGCCGATCTTCCTGCTGCTGTACCAACTCAACCTCATCGACAGCCAACTCGGCGTCGTGCTCGTGCTCTCGTCGGGTCTGCTCCCGGCCGCCATCTTCATCCTCAAGGACTTCATGGACGGGATCCCGCGCTCGTACGAAGAATCTGCGCGCGTCTTCGGGGCCAGCCCGTGGCAGATCCTGTGGCAGGTCGTCGCCCCGCTGGTCCGCCCGGGCCTGGCCACCATCGCCGTCTGGTCGGTGGTCAACGTGTGGGGCAACTTCCTCGTACCGTTCATCTTGCTGCGCAGCCCGGACAAGTCGCCGGCGGCCGTCGTGATGTACACCTTCTACACCGAGGGTGGGCAACCCAACCTGGCACTTATCTCGACCTTCTCGCTGCTGTACTCCATCCCCGTGGTCGTGATGTATCTGTTCGTCAACGCGCGCTACGGCTTCCGCTTCCATGGAGGGATCAAGCGCTGATGGCCAGCATCGAGATCCGTGGATTGAGCAAGGTCTACCCGGGCGGGGTGCGCGCTGTAGACGCGCTGGATCTGTCCATAACCGACGGTGAGTTCTTTGCTCTCCTCGGGCCGTCGGGTTGCGGCAAGACGACCCTGCTGCGGACCATCGCCGGCCTGGAGTTGGCCACCTCCGGCGAGGTGCACATCGGCGAGCGCAATGTGACGTCGCTGCAGCCCGGTAAGCGCGATATTGCCATGGTCTTCCAGGACTACGCGCTGTTCCCGCATATGACCGTCGTCGACAACATCGCCTACCCCTTGCGGGTCCGCAAGATGGCCAAGGCCGAGCGCCACAAGAAGGCCAAGGAGGCCGGCAGCGGGTATCGCTCGACGGGCTGATGGCTCGCCGCCCTGGGGAACTCTCCGGCGGCCAGCAACAGCGGGTCGCCCTCGCACGGGCGATCGCCTGTCACCGAAGGTGTTTCTCTTCGATGAGCCACTGTCCAATTTGGATGCCCGACTCCGTCTGGAGGCGCGTACGTTCCTCAAGCGGCTGCAGCGCGAGCTCGGCGTGACCACGGTTTTCGTGACTCACGATCAAGCAGAGGCACTCGCACTCGCCGACCGGATGGCGGTGATGGAGAAGGGGCAGATCCGCCAGCTGGGCACTCCGACCGAGGTCTTTCAGCGGCCGGCCAACCTCTTCGTCGCCAACTTCATCGGCTCCACCCCGATGAATCTGCTCACCGGCCGGGTCGCCGGAGATGGCGTGACGGTGGGCACCGTCCGGCTGCCACTGCCGGGGGCGATCGCAGCGGCACTGCCCGACGGCGAGGACGTCGTCTACGGCGTACGCCCGGAATACTGCGAGTTCTCCGACGTGCCGCGCGACGACGGGCTGGCCGGCACGGTTGCGATCGTCGAGAACCTCGGGACCGCCTTCCTGGTGTCCCTCGAGGTCGGCGACGTCAGCGTGCAGCTCACTGTTCCCGAGGGGCGGGAGCCCGACGTGGGTACGAAGGGCTGGGCCGTGCCGCAGGCCGACCGGGTGCTCGTCTACCGCGCCTCCGACGGGGAGCTCGCCGCAGCCGGCGCCATCGGACCCCCTCACGAATGAGGCGTGTCTATCGCGGGACTTGGGCACCGGAGCACCGCACGGAATCGATCTACCAGTACCTGCCGGTCGATCTGCCGCCCGGCGCGGCGGGGCTGCGGGTAACGCTCACCTATGACCGCGAGGCAGGGGTCCTCGACCTGGGATGCGTTGCCGCGGCGGGATTCCGCGGCTGGTCCGGAGGCGCCCGGACGTCCTACGTCATCACCCGCGAGGCCGCGACCCCGGGCTACCTGCCGGGCCAGCTGGAGCCAGGTGTCTGGCAGGTGATGCTCGGCCTGCACCGGGTGGGCGAGCAGGGCGTGGCGTACGAGGTGACCGCGGAGGTGGGGTCGTTCGACCTGCCGGCCATCCCCGCACCGCCGCCGATCCCGGAGCGGCCTCCGCAGCGCGACTTGCCGGCAACGGCCGGGCGGCGCTGGCTGGCCGGCGACCTGCACGCGCACACGGTGCACTCCGACGGAGTCCTCACCATCGACGGGCTCGCCGCGCTCGCGGCCAGCCGCGGGCTGGACTTCCTCGCGGTCACCGACCACAACACAACGAGCCACCACCCTCACCTGCCGGCCGCCGCCGCGCGGGCCGGCCTGCTGCTGATCCCCGGCCAGGAGCTCACCACCGACACCGGGCACGCCAACTGCTTCGGCGACGTGGGCTGGATCGACTTCCGGTCTGACTACGACCGGTGGCTCGCCGACGCTGAGGAGCGTGGTGGGCTGCTGTCGATCAATCACCCGCTGGCCGGTGACAGCGCCTGGCGTCGTCCGCTGACCCGCAAGCCACCGCTGGCCGAGGTCTGGCATTCGAGCTGGGCCCTGTGGCCGCAGTGGCAGGAGCCGGTGCACTGGTGGCGCGACTGGGGTCTCGACGTGACCGCGGTGGGCGGCAGTGACTGGCATCGGCCAGGCTCAGACGCGGCTCCTGGTGCCCCGACCACCTGGGTCGAGTGCGACGACTCCGATGTCCTCGGCGGCCTTCGAGCAGGCCGCACCACGATTTCTGCCCAGCCGACCGGCCCGGTGCTCGTGCCCTGCGACGGTGAGTTGCTCGCGATCGAAGCCGAGGGCACGACCCACATTGATGACAGCGGTCGCAGGACGCCGGTCACCTCGGAGCGTCAGTCACTGTCTGCGTCGGACGGCCCGCACCGGCTCGTCGCCGCCGACGATGCTGTGCTCGCTCTGACGGCGGGACCGGATACCCCTCGCGGATGATGTCGACGTTGTTGCGTCGGCGGAGCAACTCCAACATCCGCCGGGACACCCCTCTCCGCCGGCTGCTTGCTGCCCTGATCGCACTCGGTGCGATCGGTGACGAGGGAGAGGTCACGAAACTGGCCACGCTTGGGACCGCCCCAATGGCGGTGGTGGCCGCGGCGGCTTTGGTCGGTCGGTCAAGAGGCCCCGGCCAGAGGTCACATCAGGAGTTGCACCGTAACGATCTCCCACGGGCGCATCGGCAGGGTCAACTCACCGTCGCGGTGGCTAACGGATCGCCGGGATTGCCGAGCAGGTCGGCTCGCCGCGCGTCGGTGAACCGGCCGACCAGGGTTGCCGTGACCGGCTCGGGGTGCTCGGCGACGAGGCGCAGCTCAAGCCAGTCACCTCGCCGACGCAGGCTTGACATGGTCGCCCCAGTCCCGGTCACGGTGAGCCCGCTCGCCTGCCTCAACGGCAGGTCGGCAGCGCCGAGACCGACCACCGCGTGCACCTCGTGCCGCCACTGCTCGGCCGCATCGAGGACACCGGCTTCGTGCCACTCACCGGCGTGCGGCAGGAGCGCAAGCCGGGTGGTCAGCACGCCGGGAATCTGTGCCTGCGGAGTGTCCAGCTCCGGTCCGGCCGGATCGGAGCGGTACGGATGAATGTTGCGGCTGAGCTTCCCGGTGGCCCGCAGGAGCGTGACGGCCAACTCGTCATCGACCAACTCGTCTCCGTGGCCGACTCGACCAGCACCGCCAAGCCTCCCGCGTCGACGAACCCGTACGCCGGGAAGGTGGATACCGGGACCTCGCCGTAACCCGCTTCCGTGGCCAGTCCCCGAGTGGTCACCGCGAACTGCCCCTCCGCGTGCGAGACATCCGCCGGTCGGCCAAGCGGCACGTGCAGCCGGAGCCGGTGATCGCGACACCGGTTGTCGACCGAGATGCTCATGCGCGCGAAGGGCTCGTCAGCTCGTAGCTCGACCCGGGTCGAGGTGGTGACCCGCTCGGTTGATTCGCTGCGCCGATCACCGTTTCCGTTCATCTCCAGCGGCCAGATGTATGTGCGCTCCACGACGATGGCTGCCGCGAGCAGCCCGGTCGCTGCCATGCGTACCGACATCGCTTCGGGCACCTCCACGACAGTGTCGAGCGCCGGAGGGCCGTAGTTGTAGGTGTCCCCGCAATCACCGTCATCGACCAGGCGGCCGGCGCCGTCGAGCACCGTGCCGTCTCGGGACTCGATGCGTAGCGTCCCGTTGCCGAGCACCTCGACCGTCAGCAACCCGCTGTCCAAAGTAGACGGTGTCGGTTGACGGCCAGTCCGCAGACCACAGCGCCGCCCACGGCTCCGCATACCTCTCGACCATCCGCTCGGCCCGCCCCATCGCCTGCTTGAGCGGCACCCGTACCGAGATCACTCCCGGGAGGATGTTGGCCCGCGCATGACTGCGCAGCTCGCCGTGCCACACCGGCAGCCCGGCCTGACCGGGGTCGTGGCGCAGCAGGTAGTCCTGCAGCGTCTCGATCTGCAGGTGCACGCCGCCATCGACGCGGGACGCGGTGTCCACCAGGCCGGGCAGCGGCGCCGTGTGGTCGGTGCCGTACATCGCCAGCACCTCGTCGGTGTCGAACCACGGGCGCATTCGCTCAATGAGGTCGACCGCTTCGGCATCGACCCGGGAGGGATCGTCGAACAGGAACGCGGCATTGCCGTAACCACCGGGCAGATACTTCGTACGGACCCAGGAGCCGTCAGGCGCCACCCAGCGGAAGGCATGCCGGTCCACCGCCGCCGGGACGCCGCGCCAGACGCAAGCGTGCCGGAAGCCCGCCCCGGCCAGGATCTGTGGCATCTGCGCGCAGTGGCCGAACATGTCGGGGAGGTAGCCGATCGGCATGCCGCCGCCCAGCGCCTGCGCGCGCGACCAGCCCAGCTCAGGTTGCGGATGATGCTCTCGCCGGAGCAGAGGAACTCATCGAGCAGGATCTGCCACGGCCCCGCCGCAAGCTGACCTGTCGCGACGAGAACTCGCAGCCGGTCGGTGTTCTCCGGCCGTACCTCGAGGTAGTCATCGACCGCGGCCATCTGACCGTCAAGGGTGAAGCGGAACTCCGGCTGCCGCTCGGCGTCCTCGATCACCTCTCGTCGAGCAGGTCGACCAGCCGCATCCGGAACCGCTGGAAGGGCTCGTACCACTCCCGATCCCAGTGCGTGTGCGGGACGACGTGAACCGCCTCGCTCCGCTCGATGCTCACTCGACTCCTTCGGGGCCCGTCACGACGGTGCGATGACGAAAGACCGACCCGAAGGGTCGGTCCTGGTCAGGCAGTTGGATCGCTTAGTAGCGGGGGTCTTCGGGGTCGCGGACCACGCGCTCCTCGACAACGCCACCTCTGGTCGTGCGGTTGCGGGGACCCCAGATGACCAGGGTAAGAATCAAACCGAGGACCCCAGCTGCCATGAGGATGAAGCCGATGACATTGAGGTCGATTCCGGCAACGTCTTTGACCCGCACGGCGAAGGCAAGGATCGCTCCGACCGCAAGCAGGAAAATGCTCGCGCCGATGCCCATGGAAACCTCCAGTTCAGCGGACTGGCACTATGCCGGTCGCATCCCCAGGAACAGTCTGCCCCCGGGATAACCATTCAACCACCTAGTGACGCGCTGCCCGAGGCGTTCATCAGCACTCAATCACCAGTGCCGGTCGGCCGGGGGTTGCTGCATCAGGGTCGTTTTGTCGGGGTCGTACGACTCCTGCGGCCGCAGCCAGGACTGAACTACCCCCCGACCACGCCACGGCGACACGAAGTACGCGGCCAGGGCGGTCGCTATAAACCCGCAGACCGTCATGATGAAGCCGAGGTTGACCAGGTCCAGGCCCTTGATATAGATCGGATGCACCGCCAGCCAGAGGGTGCCACCAGCGGCCAGTAGCCAAGGCCCGACCGCCTGCCATCGCTCGCGCCGAACCCGGCTCATCCGGCCGAGCACGGCGATCAGCAGCCCGCTCCCGCCCGCGATGGCGAGCGAGGTGCCGAGCAGCCCGATGGAGATCCACGATGGGCTGATCGTGACCGCGAAACCCAAGGTGAGACCGATCACGAGCATCGTCACCGCCACCCACATCCGCACGCGTTCCTCACCTCCGGCTACGAGGTTAGTCGAGTGAGCAGCGAGCGCAGCGACGCGCGGAACGAGTGCTAGCACTCAGTGGCAGGCGCGGGCGGCGGGGATACCCCTCGGAGGGCGCTCCCGAAGAAGCCAAACCGGGTTGGACAGTGCCACCACCATGCCGCTCGAGTCGAGCACCTGAGTCCGCACGAAGCAGGAGCTGCTGGTATCCACCGCCAAGGCGATCGTGCCGCCAGCCAGGGCGGTGGCGGAATAGCTGGCAATCGTGGCTGTGTTGGGAGTCGTGCCGGTGAAGTCGCAAACTCCCCGCACGACCTGAAGGCTACCGCCGGGCGGCAGATCGGTGGCCACCACCCGCACCGCTCGCCTCGGTACTGATGACACCGATACCGAGCCCATCGGACACCTGCCGTCGACCACCAGATCCAGACTGCCGCGGAAACCCGGCAGTGATGCCGCCCACGCCCGTCCGGACCGCAGCGCCCTCACCAGATCGCGCTCCGCTGTGCTGCGCGCCCAAACCGAGGTGAACCAGTTGCTTGAGTCACCTTTCCAGTTGTCCCCGCGATGATCATCGTTCGCGCCGTTGCCGGTGAGAAAGCGGCAGTTGCGCGACAGCGCGTCCCATAGCGCCACGTGGTGGGCCAGGTCGCACCGGCCGCGCAGGGGGTAACCCACCTCGATGATCTCGCAGCCCAGCAGGTCGTTGGCCAGCAGCGTCGCCGCCAATAGGGAGACTTTGGCATCTTGATCCGGCACGGGCAGTGCGGGTGCGAGGGTGGTGCCAAAGGGATGGTTGTACGAAGCGACCCCGCCGCCCGAGTGGATAGCCGCCACCTGCTCCTGAACGAAGGCGTTGTAGCTCGGACCCTCTGTCACGTTGGTGTAGTCACCCAGCGTTACTCCCGGGCCGAACCAGTTGACGTGCGGAGTCGAGAACCTTGAGATCTCAAGCCCCTGATATTGCGTCACATCCGGGTATGCCGCCGCATAAGCCTTCATGATGCGGGCCTGGGTCTGCAGCGGGATGTCACCGGTGTTGTAGCGGCGCCCGAAGCGTAGGTAGTCGAAGCAGCCGCTCGCCAGCCCGCCGGTGCTGGCCGCGCTCAGGGTCAGCCCGTACGAGGCAAAGTCATGCGCCTGCATCTCGGGCCATAGCGCCGCTATGTCGTCGGTAGGAGTCAACGACACGGTGTTCCACTCGCCAGGAATGACGTCAACGTAGACAATCCCCAGCGAACCGTTGGCCTGCCGGCGCCCCGGCGCCCCACCCCCGCCAAAGCGGTAGGACAGCGAGTAGAAATCGGCCGGTCGGCCGCCGCTGGCTGGATGATAGGAACTGCTGATCAGCAGCTCCAGATAGCCGTCAGGGCCAATTGATGTCGGCAGCACATCGATCGTCCATGTCTGCCCATAGAGATTGCCTTGATAGTTCAGGTTGGCCGGATTGGACCGAGCGAAGAAGCCGAGCGAGGCGAGGTCGGTGGTACTGCTCTGAGCGCTCAGGCTCAGGCTGCCGCCCGGGATGCTGTCGTTCGGTGAGGCGGGATCGGTCACGATGCCGCCGGCGGACGATGCCGTCAGCGGGCCGGCAACACGCTCCTGCCACTCCCACGGTTTACCGTCCGTCGCCTCCTCCGTCAGGCTGGTGAAGTGCACCACCTGCCGGTATCCCAACTGCTGCATTCGGTGATCGTGGTCGCTCAGCCATAGCACGTCGATGTCGTTCGCCAACGCCTGATTCAGCTGCGCGGATATCGAGCCGTAGCCCTCACTAAAGGACGCGTGGACATGCATGGCCATCGAGTAGGAATGAGTGCGGTCCACCGTGGACGCAATTGCCGACTGCCGGTCCAACGCCGCGGGAAGTAGCACGCCTCCGGCTGTGGCGGCCAATGTCGCCTGCATGAACCTCCGCCGCGTGAGCCGGTCTGGAGGTGGGACCGGGCCAGGCGGCCGGTCGTGGTCGAGGACCATGGCGTGGTCGTCGCACATACAAGCTCCCTGGGCGGTGGTGAGTGCAGTCCGTCACGATTGATCGGACCAGCTGCAGCGGCCAGCTTGCCGGACATGAACATGACCTCCGGCCACGAGGTTAGTCGAGTGAGCATCGAGCCGAACGAGGGCGGAGCGAGATGAGGGTCAGATGCAGGCAACCATCCGCACCGCGCCGCGCGACTGTACGGGCAGAAGACGCCAATCGGCAACTGTCACAAGGAAGGGCAGCAATCGACTCGCGGAGCCACCTGGAGTCAACGTGAAGCGCAAGGCATGCATCGCTGGTTCTGTGAGCCTGGCCGCTGCCCTCCTGTTAGGACCTGCTCCCCCAGTGTCGGCCGCCGGCTCCCCCGCTGATCACCCGGTACAACACGGCACCGATCATCCACGCCTGTCGGATCGCTCTGACAAGCCGACCTTCGCCATGATCCAGGGAAACCTACGTACCTGATCCGGTACGTGCGTTTCCCTGGATCAACGGGTTCGGGAAGCGCTAAAACGCGGACTCGTCGAGCTCCATGAGGTCGAGGGTGGTGCTCTCAGCGGTCACCCGGCGCGCGCTCAACTCCGGCAGCACCGTGTGGGCGAAGAAGCTCGCGGCGGCCAGCTTGCCCTCGTAGAAGGCCTGGTCACGGCCGGCGCCCTCGTCGAGGCGGGTCGTCGCGACCTCGGCCTGGCGCAGCAGCAGCCAGCCGATGATCAGATCGCCGAGGCTCATCAGCAGCCGCGTGGTGTTGAGCCCGACCTTATAGACATTGTCGGCGGACTCGGCAGCGCTGGTGAGCTGGCCCACCATGGCCCCGACGATCGCCTGAACGTCCTCGAGGGCTTGGCCGAGCAACTTGCGCTCGTGCTTCAGTCGACCATTACCCGCGTCGCTGTCCACAAAGGACTTGATCTCGTTGGACAGTGCTACGAGCGCCTGCCCCTTGTCACGCACGATCTTGCGGAAGAACAGGTCCATGCCCTGGATCGCCGTGGTGCCTTCGTACAGGGTGTCGATCTTGGAGTCGCGGATGTACTGCTCGATCGGGTAGTCCATCAGGTAGCCGGAGCCGCCGAGCACCTGCAGTGACTGGGCCAGCATCTCGTAGGACCGCTCGGAGCCGACGCCCTTGACGATGGGCAGGAGGAGGTCATTCAGCCGAATAGCGGCGTCGTCAGTCTGGCCGGCGTGCTCGGCCACCTGTACGGCGTCCTGGACGGAGGCGGTGTAGAGCACCAACGCGCGCATTCCCTCGGAGTACGCCTTCTGCAGCATGAGCAGGCGGCGAACGTCGGGATGGCGGGTGATGGTGACGCGAGGCGCCGTCTTGTCGGTCATCATCGTGAGATCGGGGCCCTGGACCCGCTCCTTGGCGAACGCGAGCGCGTTGAGGTAGCCGGTGGACAGCGTGGCGATGGCCTTCGTGCCGACCATCATCCGGGCGTACTCGATCACCTTGAACATCTGCGCGATGCCGTCGTGCACGTCGCCCACCAGCCAGCCGACCGCAGGCACCGCGCCGCCGAAGGTCAGCTCGCAGGTGGTCGAGGCCTTCAACCCCATCTTTTTCTCGAGGTTGGTGGCGAAGACGCCGTTGCGCTCGCCGATCTCCCCCGTTTCGAAATCGACGCGGAACTTCGGCACGATGAACAGCGACAGGCCCTTGGTGCCGGGCCCATGGCCCTCGGGCCGCGCGAGGACCAGATGGACGATGTTGTCGGTCATGTCGTGCTCGGCTGAGGTGATGAAGCGCTTCACGCCCTCGATGTGCCAGGTGCCATCGGGCTGCTCGATCGCCTTGGTCCGGCCGGCGCCGACATCGGAGCCCGCATCGGGCTCGGTGAGCACCATGGACGCACCCCAGTGCTTCTCGACCATGTGCTGGGCGAGCCGCTTCTGGTCGGCGTTGCCGATGCTGTCAATGATGGAGGCGAAGCCAGGGCCGGACATGAACATGAAAGCCGCGGGATTGGCTCCGAGCAGCAATTCCGCAACGGCCCAGCGAAGGCTGGGCGGCGCTACGCTGCCCCCGAGGTGCTCGGGCAGGTCCAGCCGGAACCATTCGGCATCGATCAGGGCGGCAAAGGACTTCTTCAACGACTCGGGCATGGTGACCGCATGAGTGGCCGGGTCGAAGACCGGCGGATTGCGGTCAGCGTCGGCGAAGGATGCCGCAAGCTCACCCGTGGCCAGGCGGTCGACCTCGGCCAGGATGCTGCGGGCGGTGTCGATGTCGAGGTCGGCGTACGGCGCTGTGCCGAGGCGCTGGCCGGTCC
>Ga0136617_10005357_pt1 | contig 11473 bp, 10 predicted proteins | sample AntDrymUQ3222106_2_FD_129672 | JGI IMG/M metagenome (GOLD analysis project Ga0136617, IMG submission 129672) | Polar desert sand microbial communities from Dry Valleys, Antarctica - metaG UQ322 (21.06) | ecosystem: Environmental > Terrestrial > Soil > Desert | place: Antarctica: Dry Valley...
AACCGGGGGACGACCGACCCGTCGTCCCTCGCGCCGGTCAGCCCGGCCTCCAGGAGCACCTGGTCCTTGACCCCCAGCTCTGCCATGGCGGCAAGAAAGGCCTTGCCCACCGGGGCATAGCCCAGGCCGTACAGGGCCGCTGTCTCCAGCGAAATGCCGCGGCCCTCCAGATACTCCCGCGCCACCTTGGCGTCAGATCGCTCCAGCAGTTGGCGGGCAAACCAGTCGTGCGCCACCGCCACCGCCTCGAAGAGAGGCTCCCGCGGATCCGGCCCCGCGCGCTCGGCCCGCTCGGGAATCACGATCCCGGTGCGCCGCGCCACGTCTCTTACCGCCGTGGGGTAATCCATCCCCAGGCGTTTCATGAGCCAGGAAAAGACGTCGCCCGACTCGTGGCAGACGAAGCAGTAGTAGCGGCCCTTTTTGGGAATGACGGCGAAGTTGCGGCTCTTGCCGCCGTGAAAGGGACAGGGCCCCCGGTAGTCCGCGCCGGTGCGCTTGAGCTCGACCGATTCCGCGATGATACCGACGATGTCGGCGCTGTCGCGCACCTGCTCGACCGTTTCGTCGGGAATCATGCTCATGCCGAGAACTCCACCACAGTAACTCCGGTCCCGCCCTGGTTGCGCGGCGCGAATGCATAGCTCGCCACGCGGCGGTCGCCGGACACCACTCGGCGGACCCGCTCCCGCACCACTCCAGTACCCATGCCGTGAATGATGCGCAGATAGGGCTGTTCCGCCAGCACCGCCGCATCCACTGCCGCGATGGTGGCCATCTCGGCCTCGTCGCCGGTCATACCGCGGAGGTCGAGCTCGAGCTCCGAATCAACCGAGGGTGCATCGGGGGGACGGACCGCCGGCGCGGGGCTGGGCTCGGCCCCGGAGATCGGCGTGACACTGGCCGGGTCTACCACCATGCGCATGACACCGACCGTCACTACCAGCTTGCCGTCGGGACGGCTCTCGAGAATTCGCCCCGTGCCGCCACCCGGCACCCGGACCCGCGCTCCCACCAATAAGCGCCCCGAGTGCCGGGCGGCGGCGCTCTCGGTCCGCTCATCCGGTTGATCGGCCTCAGCCAGCTTCTCTCCCTGCTCCCGAATACCCTCCTCCACCGCCCGACGCGCATCTCGCGCTGCCGCTTCGTCCACCGCGCCTCGGGCGGTTCCCAGTGCCTCCTCCACCCGCTGTCGCGCCTCCAGCAGATGGGCGCGGGCCTGCTGGCGCCCCAGTCGCTCGGCCTCCTTCTCCCGGCGGCGGAGCTCGGCCTCGCGGACGCGTTGGCTTTCCTCCTGCACGCCGAGGCGGGCGCTCATGGCGTCGAGCTCCACCGTCCGTTCAGAGAGATCGGACTGCGCCTCGCGCAGCTCGCGCTCGCGGATCTCGACCGCGGCCAGCAGGGTGTCGAGGTTCCGCTCGGCGTCGGGCACCCGGGCCTCGGCGTCGGCCAGGATTTCCGGTGCGACCCCCAACCGTCGCGCGATGGCGAGCCCATAGGAGCGGCCGGGGACGCCTTTGAGGAAGCGATACGTGGGAGTGAGCGTCGCCGCGTCGAATTGGAGCGACGCATTCACCACGCCAGGCGTATGGCTCGCCAGATTCTTCAGCGAGCCCAGATGGGTGGTGGCGAGCGTGAGGGTGCCCCGTCCGGTGAGCGATACCAGAGTGGCCGCCGCCAGCGCGGACCCTTCGGCTGGATCGGTGCCGCTGCCGATCTCATCGAGCAGCACCAGCGTCGCCTCGCCGGCCTCGTCGAGGATGCGGCGGAGAATCCGAACGTGGGCGCTGAAGGTGGACAGGCTGGCGGCGATGGACTGGCGGTCGCCGATGTCGGCGTAGAAGCGATCGAAGAGCGGCAGGCGACTCTCGGGGCCCACCGGCGGTACGATTCCGCTCTGTGCCATGGCCGCGGCGAGTCCCACCGCTTTGAGCAGCACCGTCTTGCCGCCGGTATTGGGGCCGCTGATGAGCAGCGTGCGCTCCCCCTCGCCCAGCTGGAGATCGAACGGCACCACCGGCTCGTCGCCGGCGAGGAGGAGCGGGTGGCGGCCGTTGACGATGGTGAGCGGAGCCGGCGGCGGCGAGATTTGGGGGACTTCGCCTTCCACCGCGACGGCGTAGCCCGCCCGGGCCACCAGATCGTCCACCGCCACGCACATTTCAACCGCATCGCGCAGCGCCGGCAGCTCCGGGCGCAACCGATCGGTGAGCTCGCGCAGCACCCTCAGTGTCTCCCGCTCCTCGTCCGCCTCGGCCGCGCGCAGGGCATTGCCCAGCTCGATCGCCTCCGAGGGCTCGATGAAGAGAGTGCCGGCGCTGCCCGATTCGTCGTGAATGATTCCGGAAGGGCGGCTGCGCGAGTCGCGCCGGACCGGAATGACGTAGCGGCCGCCGCGAACCGTCACCGAGGCGTCGCCGGGAGCGGCACCGGCATCGAGTCCACGGAGCAGCGACTCCAGCTTGCGGAGCAGCCGGTGGCGGGCGGCGTGAACCTGGCGCCGTGCCGCGGCCAGGCTGGGGCTCGCGGTATCCAGGACAGCGCCGTCGGGATCGAGCGACTGCTCGAGCCGGCGCTCGATTGCCCGATCGGGGAGTGGGCGCGCCAACGCCGCCGCAAGCGGGGCCATGTCCGCCACCCGGCGGAGGTCGGTGTGCACCTGGCGGGCGGCCGCGAGCACGCGCTGCACCGCCGCCAGCTCCACACCTTCGAGCACGCTTCCCTCGATCCGCAGCCGGCCCAGCGCACGGGTCACGTCCGGAATCGGCTCGGCGAGCAGTGCGTCGCCCCGGCGGAACAGCCCAGCCACTTCGCCCACGCGGGCCAGCTCCGCCCGGATCCACTCGAGATTTCCGCTGGGAGCGCGACCGCGGATGCGTGCCGCTCCCAGCGGCCCGGCGGCGTGTCCGGCAACCAGCGCCACCACCTGATCGAACTCGATCGTGTCCAGCGCGTCGGCGACCTGGCCCGCCGGCAAAGGCGACGGGGTGCCATCCATCACCCTGCCTGTAGCTCCTCGCGCACGATCTGGTTGATCACCTTGCCGTCGGCGCGGCCTTTGTATTTGGGTAGCACCTGTGACATCACCTTGCCGACATCCTTGGCCCCACTCGCGATGGCCTCGCGCACCGCGGCCCGGATCTCCTCCGGATCCACCGCCGGCGGCAGGAACTCCTCCAGCACCTCGATCTGCGCCAGCTCGGCCTGGGCCAGTTCGGCGCGGCCCGCCGCCGAATATTGCTCGACCGCCTCGCGGCGAATCCTGATCCCTTTCCGCAGCACGTCCACGACCTCGTCGTCGGTGGCGGGACGGCGGAGCTCGATCTCGCGGTTCTTGAGATTGGCGATGATGGTGCCCAGCACGAGGGTGCGACCTTTGTCCTGCGCTTTCCGGGCGGCGTTCATTGCCCCGCGCAGCGCGTCGGCCGCGCTAGATCCGGAGGACACGGGACGCCCGCTCGAAACTCTCGTCATCGTGAAAGATGACTTCCGGCATGCTGTGAATCACCCCTCTCGTGTCCCGTAAGGGCAGAAATCGAAACAAGTTGGGCAATTTATTGGCACCTGATGCAGGGGGCAAGAAGGGGCCGACGATCACCCTGGCGGCCACGCCAGCCGACGCCCCCCCAGCACGTGAAGATGCAGATGATTCACACTCTGCCCCGCGTCCGGGCCGGTGTTGGTGACGATCCGGTAGCCCCGGGCGTCCAATCCCGCCTCGCTGGCCGCCTCCGCGGCGAGCGCGAGCACCTGACCCAGCACCCGCGCTCCCTCCTGGCCCTCTGCGTCGCGCACCGCCGCCAGGTGCTGGGTGGGGATCACCACCAGGTGGGTAGGCGCCTTCGGGTCCACGTCGTGGAATGCGATCGCATCGGCCGAGCGCTTGACGATTCTGGCCGGGATTTCGCCGGCGACGATTCTGCAGAAGAGGCAGTCAGCCATGGTTCCCCCGAAGTCGTGCCGTGCTCACCGCGGCCGCCGCCGCGATCGCGGCGGTCTCGAAACGAAGCGTGTGCAGACCGAGCGACACCGGCAGGTACCCCGCGGCGGTGAGGAGCGCTCGCTCCTCGGGGGCGAGTCCACCCTCGGGCCCGATTACGAAGGTGAGCGGAGCTCCATCGAGTGTGCCAGGCGGCGCCCGACCCGCCGCGTCGGCCAACCAGCGGGTGCCGGCGGGCGCGCGCTGGAGAAAGAGACGGAGTTGAACCGGATCCTCGATCGTGGGCGCCCAAGCCGCGCCGCACTGCTTGAGCGCTTCCAGCGCCTGCCGCCGGAGCTTGGAGACATGCCGCGCCTGCAGCCGGCTGCCGACCCCCGCCGTGTGGACGGTCTCCAACGGTACGATGGCGGTCACCCCGAGCTCCGCCGCTTTCTCCACCGCCCAGGCAAACCGCTCGCGGTCTCCCCCGCCGATGGCGAGAGTGAGATCGGCCGGCCGCGGGTGCCGCTCGAAGGCGTTGATCTCTACCCCCCACCCCTTTTCCAGCAACACCAACCTGCCGGTGCCCATCAGCCCCGCTCCATCCCGCAGCGACACCAGCTCGCCCTCGCGCGCGCGACGGACCCGCAGGTGGTGCGACTCCGCTTCGTCGAGTGGAACCGTCGTACCACTCTCCGCCGCACCGGGCGAGAGCAGCACCCGATTCACGGACGTTCAGCCGCCACGGCCCACCACCCGGCGTCAGTGGTCTCTTCTACTATCCGGAAGCCGGCGCTCGACAGCGACGCCCTGAACTCGGCAGCCTCGGATTCTTCCATTCCGGAGAAGATGGCGATTCCTCCCGGGCCCAGCGCCGCGACGATGGCGGGAAGGAGGCGCAGGTTGACGGTGCGCAGAATGTTGGAGAGGAGGAGGTCTACCGGCCCGAGCAGCGGCGCCAGGTCGCCGGCGTCGCCCTCGAGAAACTCCGTTTCACGGCCTACGCCATTGCGCTCGGCGTTGCGCACGGCGACCAGATTGGCCTCGGGATCGTTCTCGATGCCGGTGGCGCGCGCAGCTCCGAGCTTGACCGCGGCGAGCGCGAGGATGCCGCTTCCGCTCCCCAGATCGAGCACTCGGTGTCCCGGCACGATCAGCCGCTCCAACAGAGCCAGCGCGGCGCGAGTGGAGCCGTGCTCTCCGCTTCCGAACGCCGACTCCGGGTCGAGGACCACCGTGGCTGGGCCGGGCTCCGCGGCTTCGGCGATCCAGGAGGGCATGACGGTCAACCGGCCGAACCGTCGCGGCCCCAGGCCATCGCGCCAACGAGTGGACCAGTCCACCTGGTCGAGGGGGCGGCGGGCAGTCTCCACCGGTACTCCGCCCGCCTGGCCGAGCTCGGCGATCAGGGCATCCGCGGCGATCTCATCCCGGGCAAAGGTGATCAGCGTACCGTCGTGACGTTCCTCGACCGCCTCCCCGGTCCGAGCCACCAACCAAGCGCTCAGCCACTCCCGTTTGCCCGGAGCGGTTCGGACGTCTATCGCCCACCAGGTCATGCGCCCAGCGCTTCCTTGAGCTTGGACCAGAAGCCGGGTGAGCGTCTGGGCCCCTCGCCCTCGAGCTTGGCCATCTCGCGGAAGAGCTGTTCCTGCTCCTCGGTCAGCCGCTCCGGCGTCCACACATGCACCCGGATCAGCAGATCCCCCTTTCCGCTCTGACCCAGGACAGGAAGACCGTGTCCCTTCATCCGAAACACCGTCTCGGTTTGAGTGCCGGCCGCGATCCGCACCTCCTCGTCGCCGTAGGGGGTGGGCACCGCGAATTTGCCGCCGAGCGCCGCCTGGGAAAACGAAAGGGGGAGATCGAAGATCAGATCGTCGCCCTGACGCTCGAAGCGCTCATCCTCCTTGATGTCCAGCATGACCAGCAGATCGCCGCTGGGGCCGCTGCGGAGGCCCGCCGCTCCCTGCCCGCGAAGCGTCAGGTAGTTGTTGGCCGCTACACCGGCCGGAACGTCCACCACGACAGAGCGCTCCCCCCGTAGCCGCCCCTCGCCGCGGCAGACCTCGCACGGCTGAAGTATGACGGCGCCTTCACCGCCGCAGGTGGGGCAGGGCGCCACCGAGACGAACTGCCCGAACATGCTGCGCGCGGCGCGGCGCACCTCGCCGCTGCCGCCGCAGGTCTCGCACGTGGTGGGACGAGTGCCGGCCTTGCCGCCGCTTCCCTCGCAGACGCCACACCGCTCCAGAGTTCTGAGCTTGAGCGTCTTCTTCACCCCTGCCGCCACCTCGGACAGGGTCAGCTTGATGGTGGCCCGCACGTCCTGTCCCCGCCGGGAATCTTCCCGCGAGCGCCCGCCGAACAGCGAGTCCAGTCCCCCCATGCCGCCGAAGTCCCGCATGAAGATGTTGAGGGCCTCGGAGAGATCCACGTGGTGGAATCCTGTTCCGCCTCCCATACCGGAGATGCCGGCCTTGCCGTACCGGTCGTAAGCCGCCCGCTTCTGGGGATCACGGAGGACCTCGTACGCTTCGGTGATCTCCTTGAAGCGCGCTTCCGCCTCAGGGGCGGAATTCCGGTCGGGGTGATGCTCCATGGCGAGCTTCCGGTAGGCCTTTTTTATGTCGGTCTCGGAGGCGTCGCGCGATACGCCAAGCAGAATGTAGAAATCACTCACTCCAGCAGTCCCTCCACCAGGCGGCTGGTGTGCTCCACCAGACCGATGATCTTGTCGTAGGGCATCCGGGTGGGGCCCATGACGCCGATGACGCCCTTGAGATCGCCCACCTCGTAGGACGAGGTGACGAGCGTGAAATCGCTGAGCCGGGTGTCGGGATTTTCGCCCCCGATGGTCACCGACAGACCGACCCGCCGGCGCGATGCCAGCGCTTCCTTCAACAGATCCCGCCCTTCAGTGAGGCGCAGCAACTCCCGCATTCGGGAGTTGGAGGCGAACTCGGGCTGGTCGGCGAGCATCTGGGCGCTGCCAAGCACCACGGCGTTCTGTTCGTCGGAGAGATCGAAAAGTCCCTCGCGCTCGGCGATGAAGATGTTGAGCAGCTCGCGACCGTTGACCGGGCCGCCGGCGTCCCGAAGGCGCTCGGTGATGCTGCCGCGGATCTCCTGCAAGGTGAGGCCGTCCAGCCGCTCGTTGAGAATCCGGGCTACCTCGGCCACTGCCCCCTCACCTATCCGGCTGGGAATCTCGACGAAGATCGTCCGGACCACTCCGCTCCGCAGGTTGAATACCAGCAGCAGCCGCTCGGAGGAGACCGGCACCAGCTCCAGCCGTTCCAGTACCATCTCGTCCAGCGCGGGCGCCACCGCGACTCCCAGCTCCTGGGTCAGCACCCCGAGCACCTGGGCAGCCCGCCGCATGATCTCTTCGACCGCGTTACGGGATCCGACCACTTCGGCCCGCAGAGTGTGCTGGGCCTCATGGCTCGGCGGGGCCATCCGCATGATCTGGTTGACGTAGACTCGATAGGCGCGATCGGTGGGGATTCGGCCGGCTGAGGTGTGCGGGTGGAAGAGGTATCCCTTCTCCTCCAGCTCGCTCATGGTGTTTCGAATGGTGGCTGGGGACAGGCCCAGCCCGAAGCGCCGGGCAATGGTCTGGCTTCCGGCCGGCTCCGCGGTCTCGATGTAGGTCTGAACGACCGCCTCGAGCACCCGCAGCTCCCGCCCGCTCAACTGCTCTGGCGCTGGCATGGCGAGGAAACTTAAGCTACTGAAGCCACCAAGGCATCGAGCCGCAGCCACCCTTCGGGGGTCAGCAGGATCTTCTCGCCGCTGTCCGCTGCCCAACCGGAACGCACCCAGGAAGCGCGAATACCCGGCGGGATTCGGCCGGCGGGAAGGCCCTCTCGGGTCCGGAGGCCGAGGTACAGCTCCTCCAGCGCCACGTCGGCTTCTTCGAGCGATTCCCTACCGGCAACCACGCTGCTTTCACCGGCCACGGCACGCTCATAGGCAGCCCAGTCCCGGATGTTCCACTGGCGCTCGCTCTCCCAGCCGCTGTGAGCCGAGGGGCCCAGGCCGAGGTAGGGAGCCCGGCGCCAGTAGGCGCTGTTGTGCCGGGCCCGGTGCCCGGGGCGCGAGGCATTCGATACCTCGTAGTGCTCGTAGCCCCGTGCTGCCAGCTCACCGGCGGCGGCGAGAAACTCGGCCGCATAGCGCTCGTCGTCTACCGGCGTCACCTCCCCCCGGGTGGCCCACCGGGCGAGGGGAGTATGGTCTTCGACCGTGAGACCGTAAAGCGAGAGATGCTCCGGCCTCAGGGCGAAGGCCCCCTCGAGGTCCGCGGCCCAATCCCGGCCGAGCGCGGCGGGTAGTCCGAAGATGAGATCCAGCGACAGATCGTGGATGCCCGCCGCCCGCACCGCCTCGACTGCCGACTGCACCTGAGCCACCGAGTGGGTGCGGTGCATCCAGCGGAGCACGGCCGGGTCCAACGACTGCACCCCGAGTGAGATGCGATTGACGCCTGCCGCTCTCCACGCCGCCGCCCGCTCCAGCGTGACATCCTCAGGGTTGGCTTCGAGCGTGATCTCGGCGCCGGGTGCGAGCGGGCGGGCGGCCGCGATCCCCTCGATGATGCGGGCTACGCCGCCCGGAGCAAGGCGCGAGGGCGTCCCCCCGCCGAAATAAATGGTGGCGATGCCGGGCGAGCGCTGCCACACCGGATGGCGCTGCCAGCCCTGCCACTCGCTCAGCACCGCGCCGGTGTACGCCTCACTCGGCACCTCGCGCCGCACCGCGATGGCAAAGTCGCAGTAGCTGCAGCGCCGGGCGCAAAAGGGGACGTGGAGGTAGATGTGCACCTGAGAAATATGCACCGGGTGATGGCTGTGGGCGTTGGGCTTGCCACCCCGATGTCACGCCGACACCCCGATGTCATCCCGAGCGGAGCGAGGGATCTTGCCGGGGAATGGCTCGAAGAGTGGCGGGCAAGATCCCTCGCTTCGCTCGGGATGACAGAGGGCGTACCTCCACTCGGGGACCCTACCCCTACAGCCGGCAGAAATTCCTCCCCGCCCGCTGCTCCACCACGCCGGCGATCTCCAGCCCACACAGCACCGCAAGCAACTTCTCAACCCGCAGCCCCGCCCGGGCGGCCAGATCGTCCAGCGCGACCACCTCATTGCCGATGAGCACCGCCACCTCGCGCTCCTCCGGACTCAGCGTCTCGGGGAGACGGCGGTCGCTGGGCAGTTCCACCGGCGCACGCGGCAGGGGTCGCTCCAGCTCGGGATAGAGTTGCAGCAGATCGGCCGTCTCCAGCAGCGGAGTGGCGCCGTCTCGGATCAGCCGGTTGCAGCCGACCGACGAAGGACTGGTGATCGGGCCGGGCACCGCCAGGACTTCCCTTCCCTGCTCCAGCGCCGCGCCTGCGGTGATGAGGGCGCCCGACCCGGGGGCCGCCTCGATGACCACGGTGGCGCGGGCGAGACCGCTGATGATTCGGTTGCGGCGGGGAAAGCTGCCGGCGTGGGGGCGCTCGCCGGGAGGGAATTCGGTCAGCAAGAGGCCGTGCTCCACCACCCGCTGGTAGAGCCCCCGGTTGGCAGCCGGGTAGACCACTCCGAGTCCGTTGCCCAGCACTCCGATGGTGCCGCCTGCGGCGTCGAGCGCGGCGCCGTGGGCGACCGCGTCGAGACCCCGCGCCATCCCGCTCACCACGACGACGCCCGCATCGGCCGATTCGGCCGCCACCATCCGACAGACGGAGGCGCCATACGCTGAATGGTCCCGGCTACCTACCACGGCGGCTGCCGGGCGGGACAGCAGCTCCAGATTTCCCCGGGCGAAGAGCACCGGTGGCGGATCGGGAATGTGGCGCAGGAGCTCGGGAAAGTCGGGGTCGAAGGAGACCAAAACCCGCGCACCGTGGCGTTCGGCCTGCTGCAACAGCGTGTGGCCGGCCAGCGGAGAGGTTTGTTTGACCGCGGTGGCGGCGGCGCGAGAAAACCCGGGCAGGGTGCATAGAAACTCGAACGGCGCCGAATGGGCGCCGAGCGGGGTGTGGCAGGTGGTGAGGAGAGTCTGGAGTCTGATGGGTCCGATGCCGGGAACCATCGCCAGCGCCAGCCAGGCGGCGCGTTCGTCGTCCATCTATTCCGCGTGCTCCTGAGCCCACCCGCCGGCGGCAGGCGAGAAGTGATCCTCCGCCGGTGCGCCCGCCTTGGCCCGCTCCACGAACTTCCAGAGATACTCCTTGAGCTCGTCGAGGCCGGTACCTGCGACGCTCGAGATGGTGAGCACTCCGGCGGCCTCGGGCGCCTCCAGCGGAGGCAGTGGGTCGTCGGGGCCCAGCAGATCGCCTTTGCTGAGCAGAACCACATGGGCTTTGGCGGCCAGTGTGTCGCTGTATTGCCGGACCTCCTGCCGCAGCCGCTGGTAGCTGGCCTGCGGGTCGGGGCTGTCCAGCGGAACCAGAAAGGCCAGCACCCGGGTGCGCTCCACGTGCTGCAGGAAGCGAAGGCCGAGCCCCTTGCCTTGGTGGGCGCCCTCGATGATTCCGGGGATATCGGCCACGACGAACGTGCGGTGCCCCGACAGCCCCACCACGCCGAGGTTGGGCTCGAGGGTGGTGAAGGGGTAGTCGGCGATCTTGGGCCGGGCCGCGGAGATGACCGAGAGCAGTGTGCTCTTGCCCGCGTTGGGCTCGCCCACCAGACCTACGTCGGCGATGAGCTTGAGCACCAGCTCGATCTGGCGGTCCTCACCATCTTCGCCGGGTTCCCATTCCCGAGGCGCCTGGTGGGTTGACGTGGCAAAGCGCGCGTTGCCTCGGCCGCCGCGTCCCCCGCGGGCTACCCGAAGGGTATCGCCAGCGCTGAGCACTTCGCCCAGTGGCTCGCCGGTATCGGCATTGCGAATCAGTGTGCCCGGTGGCACCGGCAGGTAGATGTCGGACGAGGAAGCGCCGGTCTGGGTTTTTCCCCTGCCGTGCTCGCCCCGTTCCGCCTTCCACGCGGTGCGGTAGCGGTAGTCCAGCAGGGTGGCGAGGTTGGCATCGGCCCGCACGTAAACGCTTCCGCCGTTCCCGCCGTCCCCGCCGTCGGGCCCCCCTTTGGGCTTGTACTTGAAGCGGGCGAACGAGCTGGCACCGGACCCTCCGGTGCCTCCGGTAACCCGCACCACGGCGTGGTCTATGAACATCAGTTTCCCGGCGACCAGCCCTCGCGCACGCTGCGCCAGAGCTCTTTGATCTTTTTCCACTGGTCGAAGGAGAGCAGTGGATTGACGATGGACAGCACCCCCTCGATTTGCCCGAAGGTGGCGCCGGCGTTGAGGGCGCCGCGCAGATGGGAGTGGAGCTGCCGGGGCGCCTCCAGCACCGCGGTCTGCGCCACCGTGCACAGCTCCCGCCGCAGGAGATCGAGCCCGGGACGGCCCAGGGTGCGGCCATAGCCCTCGGTGACCATCCAGGCGTCCACGGCGGGATGCAGCACCCGGACACTCTCGCGCAGCTTACGATAGTTCTCGCCGTACACCTTGGCGCAGACCTCCTCGCCCCGCCGAGTCCACTCCGTGGTATGGCTG
>Ga0136617_10005358_pt1 | contig 11472 bp, 10 predicted proteins | sample AntDrymUQ3222106_2_FD_129672 | JGI IMG/M metagenome (GOLD analysis project Ga0136617, IMG submission 129672) | Polar desert sand microbial communities from Dry Valleys, Antarctica - metaG UQ322 (21.06) | ecosystem: Environmental > Terrestrial > Soil > Desert | place: Antarctica: Dry Valley...
ACCTTCACGAAGCCGTCGGTGCGGAGCATAATGTTCTCCGGTTTGATGTCACGATGAACCACGTCCGCTTCGTGCGCGGCGGCTAATGCGGAAGCCGTCTGCATGGCGACGTCAAGCACCTCATTAAGACTCATACGCCCTTCCGTCATACGCTGGCGCAGCGTCACCCCCTTTATAAATTCAGTCGCAATGTAGTATGTGGAATCAACCTGGCCGATTTCGTGGACGGTGATGATGTTCGGGTGATTCAAGGCGGATGCGGCTTTAGCCTCCTGTATGAAGCGCTGCATTCGCTGCTGGTCGGAGGCAACCTCGGCGGGTAAAACTTTCAAAGCAACGCTGCGTTCAAGCAGAGTGTCTTCGGCGAGATAGACCTCGCCCATTCCACCTGCGCCGAGAGGGGAGTGGATCTCATAGCGACCAAAATGTGTACCGACGGGAATGGCCAAAATCAGGTTTCCGAGAGAAGACTTCGAGCGACAGCATTCTAACACCGAGTGTGCATTGAAACAGGGCTCCGCACAATAACGAGTGCTCTCTTTGGTTTGTTGTTAATCATCCGACGATTGGCCTAATAGAATGCGGCGCCATAGGCCTACCGTTGCGCGTTAATCCAACTTGAGACGCTGTGTGCTCAGCCTCGGATGTTGGTGCGCACCACTGCGCTTTCTAAACCACATCAGAGAGACGGCCGACTTAGCGCTTCCTTTATCACTCCTGACAAATCGATTATCGCCGAACGCCCGTCACCGCGAAAAGAACTGCCATGCATGAGCGCAAGCGTGTTTGGCTCCAGGTCCGCCAAGCGGCGCAACGTACTGTCGGTGTACGGCGTATACGGCATGTCGTGGGCCAACGGACTCGCGAGACCCGTGATAAATGGATTCCCTTGCCGCGCCAACGATGTCCAATTCAGTCAGCGGTTCGGGATCGCCGGGATGAAAAAATAGATCAGAGCAGAGCAGCGTCCGATCATTCTCCTCAAAGAAAATGCCGGCATCCCACGCGTGGGGCACGTGCGGCGTCGCCAAGAAGCGCAAGCGGTGAACGCCGGTGTCCAACACTTCATTGTCGTTAAGAGGACGCGCTGGTCGATCGGCGAAATCATTCACCATCACCATGGTCCCGACAAAGCTGCACACAGCCTGTGAGTGTGGCGCGACCCTCAGCCATTCATTCAACGCACCACATTCATCGGACTCGAAGTGGCTGAACCCAACCCAACGGAGAGTTGACGGATCGATCACTGAAGCGACTCCTTCCAAAGTCATCGAAAACATCTTCTTGAATCCCGTGTGCATGATGAAAGGCTCGTCATCTTTGAGCAGGAACTGATTAAATTGAATGCCGTAGTCGGGATGAAAAGTGGAGATGCGGTAAATGTCGGGGGCTATCTCTGTGACCTTGCTTTGCATGATGCCTCCTCTTACTTGAGCATGTTTGTTTCTGCGCTTGGTGCTAACGCCGGGCGGATCAGCGTTGCAGCGCCGAGCGATCATAGATCAAGGACGGCCCGCAATCGAAATAGCGGCAGTCCGGAGCAAGCATCGCCGTTTTCACTAAGAACATTTGTTACGTCGCGCGTCAGAGGACGGAAGTTTGCGCAGGCGACACTCAGTCCGAAGTCGAATTTGAGGTCGATTGCTGGAGTCTCAGGCAGCCCCAGCGTCAGATGGCGCTTGGTCGAAGGAACCGTCTTAGTCGAACCTGAATCGAAAGAGGCTCTTAAATTGTCTGCCGGCGAGTTAGCTCGGTAATGGCCCCTTGTCCGTACCGAAAATTCAATCTGACGTGTGCGGAAAGCTTTTTTGATCTGGTTTTGGTCTCCTCTTCGAGGAACCGTTCGCATCGCCTCCAAGACTTTGATATCGCGAATGTAGTGGGCACTAAGACGTTCGACCATTCGCTTGCGCGGGATCGCATAGTCCTGTATTGGCTCGGACGTTTTCCGAGTTGGTTGCGCAGATACGGTTTCGAGTTTCGAATTCAAGTTTGAAGTGGTCACTGCCATGACATTGCACCTTGGTGAGACCCTTAAGACGTGGTTCCACCGCTTCGACTTTCTTATTGATATCGCAGGGCTGTTGTTAACTCCGCAGCGAGGTTTCCAATTTCCTTGTCGTCGAAATCGCCGACCGCAGCCAACTCAGCCTTGGACGCGCCGTAAAAATCCGAATAGAACTTCTTTACATCTTCAAGCGCCGATGCGTTGCGGTATCATTCTTCAGCTTGGCGAGGCGGAACTCTTCGTCCACCTGTAAGACCTTAAGCTCGGCATCAGTTTTTTGCTTGGTTTCACTCTGCGCCGTTGCGGGATGGATAGTTAAAGAGCAGGCGACAATAGCCAGAAGCGATGTAAGCAGAGCTCGTTTCATGAGATTTCTCCTTTTGACTAGAGACTGGGTTTCCGGGTTGTTGAATCGCGGCACAGGCAACGCGCAACAGACCCGTTGATTCGGCAATCACCGCAAACAGCTCGATCTTGCCTTCGTATGAGAACGGCTTACCGGCGGCGGTGAGGGGCAGGTCCCACCGATTCCGTATTGCGCCGCCATTCACCAGAGCGACGTCGCGGCCGTCGCGGAGGCTGGTGAAAAGAAGGCGTCCAATACTCTCTTGGGCGAAGACGGCGTCGGTGTGGGCCGGAGTCCAGAGATCAATTTCGCTGCGCGCCGAGGACGCTGCTTGTTGAGCGTCGAGTGAAACACCCTGGTCCATTTGCCGTGAGTATAGTGTCAAACCAGGTGAAGGTACCGGCTGCACCGCGCATCCGACTTTCCAGTCCATCGCGAAGCCTTAGTCTGAGCGAGCCTCCGTGTACTGCTTCACCAAATGTGTTGAGTGGCAGTTTGTTAAGGGGCAATGTCCAGGCCGCCGAAATTACGCGACACTCACCGGTGAGTTGCGCAGCGCTCGAGAGATTACCGTCGATGGACCACAGCGCATCACCGGCGTTGTAAGGAAATGTGATGGAGTCTGCATCTGCAAAGGGTGCGCCCAGAGTGTCGGGAAATTCGAGGTCGCTTCCAAAGCCACTGATCACGATTCTGCCGTTGACCTGCGACACGCCGGTCGAGAGCACGTCAAAGCGTTCTGGCAATCGCACCGTAAGTCCGTTTGCGTCCGAACCGTTGCCGTCAGGCTCCGGCGGCTGTTCCGGTTCCAGCGCTAACGACCACTGTGAGCGCGTCGTCACACCGATACTGTTGCCCGGCCTGGGCTGAGCTGCTCGATCAATCTTCAGCGTTCCGTTTTTTACTCGCAGCCCCACGTAGCCCGGCGTGTTGCCGATTACGAACCGCGCGCGAAGCCATACGGTGCCAGGCGGAATTGAGAACGTGCGGTTGCCATCGTTGCTGGAGGATTCAGCAGGAAGGAGCATCAGCGCTTCGGTCACCAACGGAAACGGCGCAGGCAAGGTGAGCTGCACAGTTAGAAAACGGGCACTCTCAAAAACGGCGAACTGAACCAGACTCCCGTCGGCGTCCACGAATGGACCGAAGACATGAGTAGGTCGCTCAGGTGTGACCGCGGGATTGACGTAGCAATCTCGAAGCACACGAACGCGGGTGGCTGTTTCTGCGAGCTTCGCTGCAAGTACCGCACCCTTGGCTGCGGCCTCGTTGATGACTGCGTCAACGCCTGAATCGGGCTGAATAGGTAAGGCGCCTGGGTTTTGTTGGATCAGGCTAGCTGAGAGAAACACACGAAGCGAGGCGAGGGCGTTTGCCGGTACACCGGAGGGGCGTTCCAGGCGGCCAGAAATAGCGAGCAACTGATCCTGTATGACGTTCAAGGTCCACCTCCCTCGGGAGTCGTTCCGAGTTCGCAAGAGAGCTTAGGAAGGTGCTGACTAGCGCTGAATGTTAACGTTCCACTTCGTTTGGTGAGACGCTTGTCGAGGTTTTTTGCGCCTAATCGGACCGAACAGTATCACAATTCATGGACTTGATCACGAGATGAAAACGAACTTTAGGAAGGTCTGAATAAACTTCATGTGTTCCCTGATAAGGTTCAAAGGAGTCATCGGTTTGGGAACAGCGCTGCACAAGCAGCTCTGCGGCTAGTGAAGGACGACCGTTACCATCATCCGTTTTATTGGGCTGGATTTGTTCTAATCGAACAATGAGTAGGACTTTGTTGCGGGACCAATATTATCGCGATAGCACTATCTTCATTTGCTATGACAGATGTGCGGCCCTTGAGTTCATGCTGACGAGTTATGTCCGAAGCATTGGCGGCAGCCTCGGAGATTTATTCGATTAACTCTCAATTGAACCGCAGGCCCACAGTCCAGCCTTGTGAGACGCATCTGCCGTGCGAGTCGTAGACCTGAACTTCTGGCACATCTACCGGAAGCCGACTACAATAATCTTGTAACTCTCCGACTGGGGTTCGCGAGGATCCAACTAAAAATGTCATCGCTTAGTATTCCTCATGTCCGTCGCCGCTGGTACACGCCTTGGTCGCTATGAGATCTCCTCCCTGCTTGGCGCAGGCGGAATGGGTGAGGTTTATTTGGCTCAGGACACTCAACTACGACGCCCCGTTGCGCTTAAGCTCTTACCCTCCGACTTCAATCTTAACAAAGATAGATTGGTTCGTTTCGAGCAAGAGGCTTATGCCGCGTCCGCACTGAATCATCCAAACATCCTTACGATTTATGAGATCGGACAAGTCGACGACATACGCTTCATTGCCACGGAGTTTATCGATGGTCTGACTCTTCGCCAATGTATTACCAACACGCAAATGCAACTGACGGAAGGACTCGATGCGGTTGTACAGGTGGCCTCTGCGTTAGCGGCAGCTCATCAAGTCGGAATCGTGCATCGAGATATAAAGCCAGAAAACATCATGGTTCGGCATGACGGTTATGTAAAAGTACTGGACTTTGGCCTAGCGAAGCTTACTGAATCTCAAGGTCTCGTTTTCAAGCCGGAAGCGAAAACAATGCAGCTGGTCAAAACCGAGCCGGGTGCGGTCGTGGGCACTGTCAGTTACATGTCGCCAGAACAGGCGCGAGGTCTTGCCGTCGACGAGCGCACTGACATTTGGAGTTTGGGTGTTGTGATCTACGAGATGGAGGCAGAAAAAGTGCCGTTCGATGGATTAACAAACAGTGATGTTATTGCCTCGATTCTGAAAACAGAGCCGTTATTGCTTACTCGTGTCTCGCCAAACGTGCCACCCGAGCTTCAGCGGATCGTCAAGAAAGCTCTCCGTAAGGATAGAAGAGAACGGTATCAGACGATTGAGGATATGGAGCTTGATCTGAAAAATTTGCGCCGCGAGATCGAGAGCGAAGGAAAAACGGCAGCCTTTATTGAACAAGCAGTGAGTAGCGTGGCCATTTTGCCATTCAGAAACTTGACTAATGATCCAACAGTGAGTTTTTACGAGTTTTCGCTCGCTGACGCCGTGATTACTGAACTAGCGCGACTGCGTCCCCTTGTTGTTCGTCCCTCGTCTGCCATCGCCAAGTACCTCGGATATCAAAAAGACCCTATTGAGGCCGGCCGAGAATTGCGAGTAAAGGCAGTCCTTGCTGCAAATTTTTTGCATGCGCGCGAACGGGTTCGCGTTACGGCACAACTGCTCGATGTCGCAAACGGACGTGTTCTTTGGGCTGATCGCATCGATTCAGATGCGGGAGACATCATCACTGTACAAGACATAATCGTAGAGCGCATCGTGGATGGACTGCAATTGAAGCTTGGCCCAGGCGAGCAGATCGATCTGTTAGCGCACGCGACTCCCAATGCCGTTGCCTACGAGGAGTATCTACGAGGGCGCGACCGGATAGGCCGATATGTATACCACACGGTTGCCAACGAAGACATCGAAGCGGCCATAACACACTTTCAGCGCGCCATAGAACTCGATTCAAGGTTTGCGCTTGCGCATTGTGCCTTGGGAGGCTGCTATATTAAGCGCATCCTTAAGGGGGCAGGCGACTCTGACGATCTGATGTGCGCGGAAGAATCTTTTGACAAAGGCCTGGCGCTCGATCCTGGGATTATTGAAGCGCGGGTGTACATGGTTCTTGTATACCTTCTGCGGGGCGAAAAACGGAAAGCGCGAATACAGATCGCAGGGTTAAGCCGCGAAGCGCCAAACAATGCTAGCGTGCATTTTGTCAGTGGCATCTTGCACCGTCTTGATGGAGAATACGATAGAGCGCTAAGCAGTTTTGAATGCATGCTGCGCCTCGACCCCGCCGGTCATCTCGTGGTGAGTTGGAACCGGGCACGGATATCAATGTATCAGGGTCGCTACGACGATGCGTTACTCGAACTTGATCAGGGCGCGGCGACGGAACCCGATCATCCGCTGATCAAGACATATCGTGCGGAAGTGCTCTACTATCGCGGTGAAATTGATACGGCCACGCGAATACTGCAGCAAGTGCTAGAGCGTCACCCGAAGATGGATGGCATTCGTCCGATCCTGGCGGTCTGTTTGAGCGCGCTGGGTCAACATCAAGCAGCACGTGCGCAGTTTACCGAACGGGTCAAAGAGACCGCCATTGTCGATTGGGATATACCTTATTGGCTCGCTTCGGCGTACGCGATGGAAGACGAGCGAGATGAGGCTTTCGAATGGCTTGAGAAGGCCATCAATTTAGTAACGAGAACGTTTCTTGGTTCAAATCCAACCCGGCGTGGAAGCCGCTTCACAACGAACCGCGCTTCAAAGAGTTAATACACCGGATTGAAGTGGGGCGTGAACAACGTGGGATTACTGACGCAGCGGCGGATCGGCGATAAGACCGCTATTAAGACGAGCGCTGTTGTAGAAATAGCTAACCGTTTTGTCCACACTGACCATTTGGCATGGCGAGCTCGTCCGTACTAGCTCCTGTTCGCTTAAGTCCTCATTACCACATTCACCTGCACCGCGAGCCCTCCAACAATCCCGCGAAATTCTCTTTAAGTTGACAATACCATCCGGATCGTAATACTGCCTCGCGGGGCAGCTTATGACCGCTGCTGTGGTGACAGAGTCGGCGCAGACTTCTCGGTGACAACCGGGCTGGAGCTCGATTCTTCCGGCGCTCTGACCGACTCTTCCAGGCGCTGGCGGAGCTTCGGGGGAAGCTCGCCTGACTTCTCTATTTTCGCCAGATCGTCAGCTGTGACCGCAACCGGCGATGTTTTTTCAGTATGCACATCGGCGCCAGCACCTTGAGCAGCCAGGCGCTCTACAATTTTACTGCTGCCACCTTTTGCCATCGTCTCGACCTCTTCCTGAGTCATTGACAAGGGTTCAGCCGCCGCAATGCGCGCTTCGATCTGCTCCGCCGCCACAAATGAAGGCGGGGCCAGTGAGGGTTGGGCTTTTTCATCCATGTCGCTCACCATACATACATTTCTTTGACGCGCCCGCTCTCCACGCGCACGTCCACATTCCGGTTGCCGTCCTTCGCGTGCGCCGCCAGAATGGTGAAGTTCGTACAAGCGTCGTCGTGATTATCCTCAAATTTACGCCACGCGCCGTCGATCCACCCCCATGCGTTGGAGCGTTCGTGGTTCGACCACAGCGCCGAGACTTTCTTGCTGTTCAACCAGGCCATGATAAGCATCTCCTTCGTGATTTACGAAATTTACGGACGGATACTGTCAGTGCCGATCTGTTTGGCGGCGAGTTCATAAATCGCATTGATGACGTGTTCCGTTTGCGGCGGAAGCCGGTAACCCGCCGTCCTCGCCTGTTCCTCATCAGCCATAAAGATTGTCGAGAAGGTGCGGTCTCCATACGAAATTTCGAGCCTCCCCACCAGGCTGCAAGGCGGAATGGGGACATTGGCCTGGGCATAGGCGACCACTGCGCTCACATCAATTTGATTAGCAAGCTGCCTGACGGTATCGGGCGGGAGCTTGATCGTGCGCGCTTCGTACCGGCGGTCGGTCATTTCATCAGTCAGCGCAATTCTCGCTGTGCCGTCGCCGGTGCTGTCGAAGCGCAGATCATAGCGTTCGCCATGCGCACCACCGCTGACTTCCAGGCGAAGCCGTACATTTTGCGCCAGCTCAGGATCAGCCAGCGCCCGCTGCAATTCCAGAGCGGCATCATCGCCGCCGGTAGGATCGCCCCCGGGTGTCGATTTGATGTCGTCGTTCACGGAAGTTCCTTTCTTCTCATCAAGCCGGGTTTGTATCCAGACCGTGACGGTCACAGAATGGGCGCACCTGTCGTTCGACCACCTCGGTATTATCATCCATCACGGTGCCAGTATTGACCGGGCTACGCGATGGGCAGGCCGAGTCGGAGTATTCATCGGGATGGCCGAGCATGTGCCCAAATTCGTGCGACGCAACATCACCCGTATCGCTGGTGTCCCACAGGGTCATATTGCTGCGCTCCGGCCCCTGACGTACCCGTACGGTATGATGCTCGCTGGATGTCACCCACTCCACACGGAAATTAAGCATGCAGCGACCGATGCAGCCCGGGCTGGTGCAGCAGACAAAGCGCCCGCTCCATTTGTTCTCGATGCCCGTGCGCCAGGTATTGCGCAGAGTAGCCTGCGTAGCAGCAGAGATGCCGGCGTCAAAGTTAAGACGAATACGGACAGTAATCTGTGTACCGCGCTGCTGGTAACGTGCAGTCCAGCCGTAGACACATTCCGATACCGAAAAGCTAATTTCCTGCGTGGGGCCGACAGCACCATTGGGGAAGTCGTAGAGTTCCGTAATGAACCAGCGCCCACCCCGCTGCTCCTCATGGACGGAAACCGCCCATCCGTTATGTTTGGCGGCGGCGGCGATGGCAAGCAGATTCGTGCAGGTGTCATCGTTGCGGTCATCCAGCTTGCGCCAACCCGTGCCCCTCAACCAGGCCCAGGCATTGGATCTTTCTTCGTTTGCCCAGAGCGCATCAATGAATCGTCCACAAGAAACTGGCATAAGCCGATCTATCCTTCCTGGCCCGTCTGACCGACCAGATTTGCGATAGAGTATAGGAAGAATAAAAGCGAGTAAAGAGTACAGCAAGAATAGAAGCGAGTATAGGAAGAATAGAAGCCCCTTCCCATAAGTCCATGGTTGGGCCTACCAAAAGGTCTATTGTAAATCGTTGAGGTTAGCAGTTTCGGCTGCTAACCTGTGGCTTACTTCACCAGCGTTCGTCGACCTTTATTATCTGAACGATATGGCAGTCGCGCCAGATCTGCGGCGTCGACGGATTGGCCGTTACCTTATCGAAGAAGGAACGACGGCCGCCCGAGCCTGGCCCAGCGACGCCATTCGGCTCGATGCGCATGACGGCGCCGCGGGTGCGGGAAGCTTCTACGCCAAATGTGGGTTTCTGGAAGTCGGGCGGACAACTTACCGTGGCGTGCCGCTCGTCTATTTCGAGCTGATGCTGTGAAGCTCTCGCAGACCAAGTCGCAGCGGAGCTAGAAGGTCGAGAAGCGGGCAGGCGAATGATTTGCAACGATAGCAATACATGTGACTAACGATGGGGATGGGCGATGACGATTGAAGCTGATTGGTCCAGCTCTATGATCATTTGCTGCTCACTACCATAAGAACCTATGAAAATCAATATTGCGCTATTGCAGATGACAGGCTGTGGCCTTGACAAAGATGCCAGTCGCAAAAAGGGCGAACTCTTTTGTCGCCGTGCTCAGACGATGGGAGCCGATATCGCTCTGTTCCCGGAGATGTGGAGCATCGGCATGACGTTCGACGATCCAAAGAACGCAGGAAATCGCGAGCGCTGGCGGAAACAAGCTGTCAGTCGAGATGATCAGTTCATCGATCATTTTCGTCATCTCGCCAGAGAACTGAATATGGCGATTGCACTCACCTACCTGGAGCAGTGGGACGGCAATCCTCGCAACTCAGTTTCTCTGATAGATCGCAACGGTGAGATCACGCTGACTTACGCGAAGGTCCATACCTGCGACTTCGACGTAGAGTCAGCGTTGACACCCGGCGATCGCTTTCCAGTCTGCGAATTGGAAACGGCTGCAGGAAAAGTAAAGATTGGTTTCATGATCTGTTACGACCGCGAGTTTCCCGAAAGCGCTCGAATGTTGATGCTGCGAGGCGCTGAGCTGATTCTGACTCCAAATGCTTGCACCTTGGACGATCACCGCATTGGTCAATTCAAGACGCGCGCGTTTGAGAACATGGTTGGGGTTGCCATGACCAACTATGCGGCACCGCAGAATAACGGGCGCTCTGTGGCATTCGATGCAGTCGTTCATCCGATTCCAGACGGTGCATCCCAGGACACAACCATAGTCGAAGCCGGAGAAGAGGAAGGGGTGTACATCGCAGCGTTCGACCTGGATGGTATTCGTTCCTATCGTGAGCGCGAAGCATGGGGTAACGCCTATCGTCGGCCGCGCCTATACGAACTACTCACCGATACACGGGTCGAGCCACCTTTCGTTCGTTCGGACGCGACTCGGTGACAACAACTCGGAATGCTAGTCGACAGCATGAAGATGAGATACCCAACTTTCTCGGTCCATTCGTTCAGGGGCCACGCGGCGGACGTTTTGTCTATGTCAATTCAGGAACATTAGCCGGTCAAGCAGACTCGTGCTGGACCAGGCGAGCGAAGGTCGGATTGAAAGAAATTAGTTGGGATCTAGTCGTTGCTGTACTTGCCAACCCTTCTAGCTTCCCCGAAGCAAAGATTACGGGAAGGGCGAAGGATGGCGACCAGCCTGCGCGACGGTACCGCTGTTAGCAGGCGGATGGACAATAACGACCAGGCGTTAAATAGCATCTTAGAATGTAAGTTCTGTGAACTTACCAATTCACCTTTTGGGAAGGATGCACCAGCTTCCACTCGATACGAAAACGCGCGCTCGACCGCGAGATGTTTACCGACCGAAATGAAGAAATTACTTGAATGAGTATGAATTGTTGTGCAACAGAACCTGCGGCCGATGAGCGTGAAAGAGCGGAAACCGTATCGTCCATACTTCCTCGGTCTGACAGTGATCTCTTTGGCGGCGGGCTTTTACTTTACCTACCGGCTGCAAAAGAGGACTGCTTACCAAGAACAGCTTGTGCAGCTCCTAAGAGTCGAAAGTTACAAGTGCTTTTTTTATGGATCGTAACCGTGTTGGTGCTGGCTCTACTGGTCTTTCCTTATGTAGTGCCTTACTTGCCAATCTGAGCTATGCGAGCATTAATACTAATCTGTTTTTTGTTTGTCAGCGCGGCCGCGCAGCAGCGCGACTCGCTCGCGGAGTTTTCGCTGCCCAAGCTTGACGGACAAACGCTGCGGTCTGAGGCTGTGGGTACCGAAAATTCGATCTGACTCGACAAGACAGTAGTTTGATCTGGACCTCGATGTTCTCAGCTATCGGCGCAGCTCCTGTCTTGTGCGTACCGAAAACTCAATCTGAGGTTCCGGCGCAGCTTTTTTGATCTGGCTTTGGTCTTTCTTGAGCGTCCCCCTGTTCCAGCCAGGTGGACCGGGGACCATACACTCTCTAAGGCGCAC
>Ga0136617_10005359_pt1 | contig 11468 bp, 10 predicted proteins | sample AntDrymUQ3222106_2_FD_129672 | JGI IMG/M metagenome (GOLD analysis project Ga0136617, IMG submission 129672) | Polar desert sand microbial communities from Dry Valleys, Antarctica - metaG UQ322 (21.06) | ecosystem: Environmental > Terrestrial > Soil > Desert | place: Antarctica: Dry Valley...
CGGGGCCTGGACGTTGAAGTGGTTCGACCAGAACTCCACGACCTTCTCGAACAGCTTGCGCTGCGAGAAGACCTGCCGCGCGACGGTGGCCTCGACGAGGTCCTCGTCCGCGCGCTGGCGGCCACCGTCGTCGTAATCGCGGTCGTCGATCTGCTGCGCGGTCAGTCCCAGCGCCGGGTAGCGGCCGAGATAGCCCTCGAGGGCGCCGTCATCGATGCTGGCGGGGTCGAGCTGCTTCGCGAGCCAGCCGGCCGGCCCAAGGGCCGCCATCTCGGCGACGTCCGCGGCACCGAAGCCGAAGGCGGCGCGGCGCAGCAGGTGCAGGCCCGCGTCCGCGGACAGCACCGTGGGCACCGGGCCCGTCGACGCGGGAGGGACCGGCACCGGCGGGGGCGGCGGCGCCCCTGGTGCGGGCGGCGCCCCTGGTGCGGGCGGTGCGCCCGGCACCCCCGGCACCGGCGGCGCGCCGGGAATCGTGCTGCAGCCGGCGAGCGCGATGCCCCCGCCGATGACGCCCAGCACCTTGCGCCGGCCGACCACCTGCCGGGCGGTGCCGCTCAGCTCCTCGGACTCGACCGTGTCCTCACGTTCGAGCAGATCCACATGCTGTGCCATGAATGGTTGACTCCCGCCCGTTGCCGTGTTGCAGCAACACCCAGACCCGCCCACGACGTGGACGAGTCGCGACCTGGGACTCTCTCGTCACCGACCGGCGGGGGGACCGCTCGCCCCCCGCACCCGTGCCACAGCCCGCTGGTCCTTCGCGGCACGCCCGATCACGGACGCCATCAAACCGCGCCACCCCCCGGCGCGACCATGGCCGTCAGTACAACTCGGGGACCCGTAACAGCGCTGCGAGCCCGAGCGTCCTTAACTATTCAGGCCAGGGCGGTCTCGGTCGAGGCCTGCCGCTCGGCGCTGTCCTCGGCCGCGAAGGCCTCTTCCAGCTCCACCGGAGCGTTGTCCTGCTCCACCACGGCGACCGCGCGTCCGCGAGCGCTCTCGATCGTGCCGAAGCGCCGCCCCCCGCGGTCCAGGGCGTAGGCGGCGAGCGCGTTGACGTCGATGCCGAACGGCAGGTCGAGGTGCTCCTCGCCGGGACGCCGGTAGTTGATCTGCAGCAGCACCGGCGCGAACAGCTCGGTCAGCCGGGCCTGGAACACGTCCCACAGGTCGTCGTCGGCGGCGATGTGGCGGCGGCAGGTGTAGGTGCCCCAGGCCATGTGGCGGCGCTCGTCGTCGCCGATCAACCGCACCAGCCGCTGCATGCCGGGCAGGATCCCGCGCCCGTGGCAGATGAGGTCCCAGGCGTGGTAGCCCGTGAGCGCGAGCGTCCCCTCGACCACATGGTTGTAGGTCACGGAGGCGCGCACCTGGGCGGCGGGCGACGGGTCGCTGCGCAGCGCGGCGAGGTCGCGGGGCAGCTCGTCGTAGAAGATCGTGCGGTAGCCCGGATTGCCGTCGATCAGCTCGTGGAGGTCCTCGGTCTCGCCCACCGCGTCCAGCCAGCGGCGGAACCCCTCGGTGTGCTTCGCCTCCTCGAAGGCGAACTGGGTGAGAAACATCTCGTCCTCCAGCCGGCCCTCCGCGACCATCGCGGAGAGGAAGGGACCGATGTCCTCGGTCACCGCCTCCTCGCCGGCCACGAACTGCGCGCACAGCGTCAGCGCGCCCTTGCGCTCCCAGTCCGTGAGCCGCTCCCAGTCCGCGCGGTCCGCCGAGAAGTCGATGTCGGCGGGGTTCCAGAAGCGGGCGTTGCCCGCGGTGAACAGGCGCATGGGCAGGCTGTCCCAGCGCAGTCCGCCGCGAGCGAGGCTCGCGAAGCCGTTGCGGGTGCCGTCGGGGTTGTGGCGCGTCGTCATCACCTGATGGTCACCGCGTGTCGCGCTGCCGTCAACGGCGTGCGTGTGCGCGGCCACACCAGGGTAGGAGGCGGTCCCCAACGAACGAGGAGCTGTCGCGGTGAAGGCGGTTGTGTGGCACGGCAAGGAAGACGTCCGCGTGGACGAGGTCCCCGATCCCCGGATCGAGGAGCCCACCGATGCCATCGTGCGCATCACCTCCACCGCCATCTGCGGGTCCGACCTGCATTTGTACGCCAAGCTCGGCCTGTTCCTCGAGGAGGGCGACATCCTCGGCCACGAGCCGATGGGCATCGTCGAGGAGGTCGGCTCGGGCGTCACGAACCTCGCGCCGGGCGACCGCGTGGTCGTGCCCTTCAACATCGCCTGCGGGCACTGCTGGATGTGCGACCAGCAGCTGTACTCCCAGTGCGAGACCACCCAGGTGCGCGAGCACAACAAGGGCGCATCGCTGTTCGGCTTCACGAAGCTGTACGGGCAGGTGCCGGGCGGCCAGGCCGAGTACCTGCGCGTGCCCCAGGCCCAGTTCGGCCCGATCAAGGTGCCCGAGGGCCCGCCCGACACGCGCTTCCCCTACCTGTCCGACATCCTGCCGACCGCCTGGCAGGCGGTGCAGTACGCCGGCGTGCGCCCCGGGGAGACCACCACGGTCTACGGCCTGGGTCCCGTCGGTCAGTTCTGCGCCCGGATCGCGAAGCACCTGGGCGCCGAGCGGGTCATCGGCGTCGACATCGTGCCGGAGCGCCTGGCCATGGCCGCCGAGTACGGCGTCGAGATCATCGACGGCCGCACGATCGACGACGTGCCCGCCCACATCCTCGACCTCACCCAGGGCCGCGGCACGGACTCCGTGATCGACGCGGTGGGCCAGGAGGCCGAGGCGAGCAAGCTCGTGGAGCTCGCCCAGACCCTGAAGATCCAGGCCGACCGCGCCGACGCGCTGCGCCAGGCCATGGGCACGGTCCGCCGAGGGGGCACCTTGTCCATCAGCGGGGTCTACGCCGGTCCGATCAATCTGTTCCCGCTGGGCGACCTGTTCGACAAGCAGATCACGGTTCGGCAGGGCCAGGCCAACGTGCGCCGCTGGACCGACGACATCCTCCCACTGCTCACCGACGCCGACCCCCTCGGCACCGCTAACCTCGCCACGCACCTCCTGCCCCTCGCCGACGCGCCCACGGGCTACGACATCTTCCAGCGCAAGGCCGACGGCGCCATCAAGGTCGTCCTCCAGCCCTGACGCGGGGGCCGCACCCGCGACGTTCACCCCGTGACGCGGTGGAGACCTGGCCATGAGCAGGGTGGAGGCGAGACGGCTGGCCGCGCTCCGCCTGCAGGAGCTCCGCCAGGTTCCCTACGCCGACCTGCGCTCCTCGAACGGCACGGAGACGCGGCAAGGACAGGACGGCGTGGCCTACCAGGTGCAGACACAGAGCTGGGTGGAGGACGCCGCTACCGGCGAGATCCGTGTCATGGTCAGCGTCGATGACGGCGGATGGTCGGCATTCCTGCCCGTCAGCACCGACGTCATCGCGACCGCTCCGCCGCACTGAGCCCCGGGGCCTCTGGCGCGGCGGGTCCTCTAGCGTGGCGGGCATGGATGCGGAGGGGTTGCGGATCGGGCAGGCGGCGGCGCTGCTGGGCGTGAGCGTCGACACCTTGCGGCGCTGGGAGGAGGACGGCCGGCTCACGCTGGAGCGCACCGGCGGTGGGCAGCGGGTGGTGCCGCTGGCCGAGGTGGCGCGGCTGCTGGCCGAGCGGCGGGCGCCCCAGCCGACCATCGCGGCGTCCTCGGCGCGCAACCAGCTGGAGGCGCTGGTGACGCGGGTGGTGCGCGGCGCGGCGGCTGCCACGGTGGAGATGCAGGCGGGCCCCTACCGGCTGGTCGCGCTGACCACCGCGGAGAGCGTGGATGAACTCGGCCTGGAGGCCGGCACGCGGGTGGTCGCCTCGGTCAAGGCCACCAGCGTGGTGGTCGGGCTGCCGCAGCCCTAGCGGGGCGTGGGGACCGCGGTGGGGCGCCCCAGGAGGAAGCCCTGGCCGAGTTCGACGCCCAGCGCGCGCAGGGTGGCGCGCTCGGCCTCGGTCTCGATGCCTTCCGCGATCAGGCGGCAGCTCGTGGAGTCGGCGAAGTGGTGCAGGCCGGCGACGAGCGCCTGGCGAGCCGGGTCGCGGTCGATGCCCGCGATCCAGGACTGGTCCAGCTTCACGAACGACGGGCGCAGGGCGAGGATGTGCTGCAGCGAGGCGTAGCCGGCGCCCGCGTCGTCGACCGACAGCTGCACCTCCACGCCGAGGTCGGCGACCGCCGACAGCACCGCGGCATAGTCGTCGATCGGGTCGTGCTCGGTGATCTCTAGCACGATGCGCCGGTCGCACGCGCGCGCGAGCTCCGCGACCGCCACGCCGGTGCGCTCCAGCAGGAAGCTCGGCGACACGTTCAGCGACAGGAACGCGCCCTCCGGCAGGGTGACCGAGGCGGCGACGCCGATCGCCATGGTGGCGCGCTCCAGCGCCACGCCCATGCCCACCGCCGCCGCCTCGGCGAAGCGGCGCTGCGGCTCGGTGCCGTCGTCGAAGCGGGTGAGCAGCTCGTAGCCCACCGTGATGCCGGAGTGGAGCTCCACGATCGGCTGGAAGGTGGGTGAGAACGTGCGTGCGGCGAGTGAGACGAGCAGCTCGGAGCGCTGGAAAGCCAGTTCCTCCCAGCCCGCCAGCGCCGGGCCGAGCAGGGCGTCGCACACGGCGGCGACATCCTCGGCCACCGCTCGCAGCGACGCCAGAGCGGGGACCCGGTCGTCGTCGTGCACCGGTGGACCGCTGACGAGCAGCAGCCCCTCCATGCCGCGCCCCCGGATGGGCGCACACGCCAGCGGCGAGCCCCCGGCGCTCGCGACCGTCGGGTGGGACTCGGAGGCCCCGCCGGCCAGGGCGTGGAGCCGGCGCGATGTGTGCATCGACGCGTGCACCCCGGGGCGCAGGCTGTCGACGGGGTCGCCGGCCGCCGCCAGCGTGATCGCCTGGTGCGGGCTGCGAAAGGCGACGATCGCGGCGCCGGCCACGCGGGGCAGCGCGGCGAGCTCCTCGCAGACCACCTCGGCGGTCGCCTCCGGCGTGCGGCCACCGGGTGCGCGGCGCAGGATCGCGGTCATCGTGGTGCGCCGCAGTCGCTCCTCCTGGAGTGCCCGCTCCCAGGCGCCCGCCGTTCGCAGCCTCGCGCGCAACCGGTCCGCGAGCTCGCCGGCGTCCACCGGCCGGCGCAGCAGGTCGTCGGCACCCGCCGGGGCGTCGGCGCCCAGCAGGTCGTCGGCACCGCGCTCGGCGTCGGCGCCCACCAGGATCACCGGCAGGGCGGTGTGGGCGGGATCGGCACGGACGCGGTCGAGCAGGACGAGGCCTGGGGCGGGGTCGCACTCGGGGGTGCACAGGACGAGGGCGCACGGGCTCAGAGCGGAGGGGACGCCGGGGCTGATGCCCGGGGTCAGCCACGCGTGGGCGTCGGCGAGGGGCGCGCCGGTGGCGGGAAGCCCGGCGTGGCGCAGGGCGACCACGAGCTCGGCGCGTTCCGCCGCGGTATCGGAGAGGACGACGACCGTCGCGGTCGTGGCGGCGGCGAGCAACGCTCCCGTCGCGTTGTCGTCCACCCCCACCTCCACAGCTGGTGTTCGTCTACTGCGCAGCGTAACCGGATCGCGCGCGACCCTCGCGCAGCACCTCCGCCAGCCTTGTCACCTGCGGTGATGCAAGGATCTCGCTGAGCAGTCGTGGCTCCGAGGGCGGGAGCAATGGGTTCGGACCGCTCGGCGGAGCTCCGGCCGGCGCGGCGATCGGCAGACACCAGTTGGGGTACTCGTCGACCGTGCCGGGCAGGTTGGGCTGGCGCAGGTCGCCGATGGCGTCGGCCAGGCTGGCCGTGACCATCAGCGACGGCGTCTGCGCCACGAACGCGTGCATCGCGAGCGTGATGTCGGCGTCATTCGCACCCGCGGGCAGCAGCCCCTCGTCCCGGAGCAGTGCGAGCAGCTCACGGCGCTCCGTCGCCGTCCGTGCCCGCTCCACCTCCAGCGGGTGGCCGAGCTGGCCGAGCGCCGCACGGACGCGCGCGGGTTCGTCGGCCAGGAAACCCGCGGCCGTCGGCAGGTCGTGCGTGGTCACCGACGTGAGGGCCAGCACCGGGTACTCCGCGCTGGGCAATCTCGGCGGCTCCCCGCGCGACGGGCGCGAGGCACGCGCGCGCCGCTCGAACCATAGGACCCGAGAGCCGAGCACCCCGTGCGCGCGCAGGGTCTCGGGGACCCCGTGCTCGACGGTGCCCAGGTCCTCCCCCACCACCAGCGCACCCGCCGCCTCCGCCTCCAGCGCCAGCACGCCGAGGAGCGCATCGGCCGGGTAGCGGACGTAGGTGCCGTCCGCGGCGCCGGCGCCCTCGGGGATCCAGAACAGCCGGAACAGCCCCATCGCGTGGTCGATGCGGATCCCCCCGGCATGGCGCAGCTGCGACCGGACGAGGTCACGAAACGGTGCGTAGCCGGTCAGCGGGAGCCGGTCCGGCCGCAGCGGCGGCAGCCTCCAGTCCTGACCCTGCTGGTTGAACGAGTCCGGCGGTGCCCCCACCGTCACCCGCTGGGCGAGGTCGGCCTGCAGCGCCCAGGCGTCCGCACCCCCTGGATCGACCCCCACCGCCAGGTCGGCGAGCAGGCCGACGGGCATGCCGGCGTCGCGCGCCGCGGCGGCGACGGCGGCGAGCTGGGAGTCGCACTGGAACTGCAGCCAGGTGTGGAGTGCGACCCGCTCGGCCAGGGCTGTTCGCTGCGCTGCCACCGCCGGCGAGCGGGGGTCGCGCAGCGCGGGCGGCCAGGCCGTCCAGGACGGGCCGTGGCGCTCGGACAGCGCGGCGGCGGTCGCGAAGTCAACGAGTCCCTGGCCCTCCTCGGCGCGATACGCGGCGAAGGCGGCGGCGCGCGCCACGCCGAGCGGTTGCGCCGCCAGCAGCGCGAAGGCCTCCGACTTGCGCCGGAAGACCGTGTCCCGGTCGATCCTGTCGAGACGGTTGCCCGCCTGGGCCTCGGCCGCGAGGGCGTCCACCCGCGCGCGGTCCGCGGGGTCGAGCCGTCCGTAGCCGTCGCACTCCTCCACCCTCAGGTACAGCGGGTTGGTGAAGCGGCGACTGGCCGGAGAGTAGGGCGAGGGCTCCTGGGGCAGCACCGGCAGCGCGGCGTGCAGCGGGTTGGCGAGCACCAGGCCGGCGCCGTGCTCCTTGCCCGCGGTCGTCAGCAGGGTGCGCAGGTCGGCGAGCTCTCCGATCCCCCAGCTGTGCGCCGAGCGCAGCGCGTAGAGCTGCACCTGCCAGCCCCACGCCCGCAGGTCGCCTGGCACCGGGCAGCGCGGCGGGACGACCAGCAGGTGGGCGTGCTCCTCGCGCCGGCCCGCCCGCACCGTGAGCCGGTAGCTGCCGGTGGCCAGGGAGGGCGGCACCACGGCCGTGCGGCGCACGAGCCGCTCCCCGCCCACCTCGGCGGACGGCCCGACAGGGCCCGGCGCGATCGTCGCCGCCACCTCGCCCTCGGCGTCGAGGACGGTCACCTCGACCGCGCCGTCCGGCGCCGTCACCGCGATCTCGGCCGCCGAGCCCACCGGCGCCACGATCGTGGGCGCCACCAGGCGTCGCCAGCCCGCCTCCTCTGCGACGACCAGCGAGGCCGCGATCTCCCCGCTGCTGTCCGCGGGCACGTCCATGGCCGCGAGCACCGCGCGAACGGTCGCGATCGGCACGTCGACGCGCCGGTCGTCGTGGTCCTGGTAGTGCATGGCCACGCCGTGAGCCGCGGCCAGCCGGGCCAGGCCGCTAGGGGCCGGGCGGGGAGAGGCCGGATCCTCGTCTCTCATCTCATCCAGGTTTCCGCCGAACTTTCTCCGGACACGTCTGTGGGCAACCCATCCCACACTGAGGAGTGGCAGTTGAGCGACGTCTACACCCTGCCGGACCTGCCCTACGACTACAGCGCGCTGGAGCCGCACATCTCGGCAGAGATCATGCAGCTCCACCATGACAAGCACCACGCGGCCTATGTGAAGGGTGCGAACACCGCGCTGGACCAGCTGGCCTCGATGCGCGAGTCGGGCGACCTGGCCAACATCAACAAGGTCCAGCAGGACCTTGCCTTCCACTACTCGGGGCACGTGAACCACAGCGTGTTCTGGCCGAACATGTCGCCGGACGGCGGGGACAAGCCCTACGGCGAGCTCGCCTCGGCGATCGACCGCGACTTCGGCTCCTATGACGGCTTCCAGGCGCACTTCTCCGCCGTGGCCAACGGCATCCAGGGCTCGGGCTGGGCGTCGCTGTCCTATGACGAGGCCGGCAGCCGGCTGCTCATCGGCCAGTTCAACGACCACCAGGTCCGCCAGTTCACCGGCGCGGTGCCGCTGCTCCTGCTCGACATGTGGGAGCACGCCTACTACCTGCAGTACCGCAACGTGAAGGGCGACTACGTCACGTCCTTCTGGAACGTCGTGAACTGGGCGAACGTGGCCGAGCGCTACACCGCCGCATCAGCCGCACCGGTCGTCTGACCGGCTCAGCACGCCGACGACGGCCGCGCGAGCGCACCGCGCGGCCGTCGGGACGTGGGCGGGTCAGTCGTCGTCGCCGTAGTAGCCCTTGCGCGTCCAGCGGGTGCGCTCGATCCACTCCTCGCTGAGCGGCATCGGGGCGCCGCCCAGCCGCCGTGCCACCTCGTCACGCAGGTCGAGCTCGGGGTCGCCGGCGTCGGGGCGCACCCTCGCGCGCAGCACCTCGCCGAGCAGCTGCGGCGCTGCCCAGGTGGCCGCCTCGATGATCTCGACGCCCCGCCGCAGCGCGGACCCGCGGCCGGTGGCGAGGACGGCGAAGCGCACCGTCACGGTGCGTTCGCCCAGCTCCACGTCGGCCAGCCGCGCGTGCTGCTCGACCTCGATCGCCGCCGCCAGGCCCGCCGCCTGACGCTGCCGCACCCCTGGCTCCCAGGCGGCGCCCCCGATGAAGACCACCGCCACCCGCCAGCTTGATCGCTCCATGATCGGACCACCCCATCCTGCGCAAACCCCGCCCAACCCGCTGACGCCCGGCAGCCTAGATGCACCAAGTGTGGACGGAGTGCGAAGAATGGGAACACATGAGAGATTGCCGGTCAGGAGTCACGGCGACGTGAGACGACCAGGGAGGGAGGTGGCGCAGGTGGTGGACTACTCGACCGGCCGACCCGCCTACCAGCAGGTCGCCGACGCGCTGCGCGGACGGATCCTCGACGGATCACTGGCCCCGGGGGACATGCTGCCCTCGGAGCGCGCGATCATGGATGAGTTCGACGTCTCCCGCACCGTGCCCCGGATGGCGATCAAGGTGCTGTCCACCGAGGGGCTCATCGACACCCACCAGGGCAAGGGCGCGTTCGTGCGCCGCCCGGTGCAGCTGCGCCGGCTCAGCTCAGACCGCTACCGCCGCGGGCATCCCGGCGACAGCCCCTTCTCGCGCGACGTCCCCGCCGAGGGCCGGCGGCCGACCTGGGACTACCGGGTGGCCCGCGCACGCGCGTCGGCGCGGGTGGCGGACCGGCTGGGTATCGCCGAGGGCGACGGCGTGGTGGTCGCGCGCTACACCTTCATGGACGGCACCCAGCCCCTGCAGCGCAGCACGTCCTACGAACCCGCCGCGATCGTGGCCGGTACCCCGATCGAGGACCCCGAGTCGGGGCCGATCACCGGCGACGTGATCGCACGCATGGACAGCATCGGGCGCAGGATCACCAGCGTGGTCGAGGACGTCTCCGCCCGCGCCCCCTCACCGGGTGAGGTCACCGATCTGCGCATCAAGCCGGGCATCCCCGTGCTGGTGGTCGCCCGCACGATGTATGCCGACGACACCCCGCTGGAGTACTGCGACATCCTCATCCCCGCCGACCGCTCGCTGCTGTCCTACCGCGTCGGCGTCGAGTAGCCACCGGAACTCGCCGGCGTGGTGCACGCGTCGACGGCCCCGCCGGAGGTCCGGGCGGGGCCGTCGCGTGCGGGTTGCGGTGGGTCAGGCGGCGGGCTGGGCCTGGGGCAGGCCGACCTCGGCGTGCAGCGCGGCGTCCGCGACCGCCGGGGTGTCCACCCCGGCGATGAAGTCCTCGACCATGCGGTGGCAGACGTCGTCGGCGAACTGGGCCGGCGGGGACTTCATGAAGTAGCTGGAGGGTCCGAGCAGCGGGCCGCCGATACCGCGGTCCAGGGCGACCTTCGCGCAGCGGACGGCGTCGATCACCACGCCGGCGGAGTTCGGTGAGTCCCAGACCTCCAGCTTCAGCTCCAGGTTCAGCGGCACGTCGCCGAAGTTGCGGCCTTCCATGCGGATGTAGGCCCACTTGCGGTCGTCGAGCCACGGCACGTAGTCGCTGGGCCCGATGTGGATGTTCTCGCGCGGCATCGGCGCGCCCATCTGGGACGTGACCGACTGGGTCTTGGAGACCTTCTTCGAGGTCAGCCGGCTGCGCTCCAGCATGTTCATGAAGTCCATGTTGCCGCCAAAGTTCAGCTGGTAGGTGCGGTCGATCGTCACCCCGCGGTCCTCGAACAGGCGGGTGAGGATGCGATGCGTGATGGTGGCGCCCACCTGGGACTTGATGTCGTCGCCAACGATCGGCACCCCGGCTTCGGTGAAGCGACGGGCCCAGACCGGGTCGCTGGCGATGAACACGGGCAGGCAGTTGATCAGGGCCACGCCCGCGTCCAGGGCGGCCTGCGCGTAGTGCCGCGCCGCCTGCTCGCTGCCGACCGGCAGGTAGCAGACGAGGACATCGGCGCGCGCCCGGCGCAGCTCCTCGGCCACGTCGACCGGCGGGGCGTCGGACTCCTCGGCGACCTCGGAGTAGAACTCGCCGAACCCGTCGAGCGTGTGGCCGCGCAGCACCTCGATCCCGACCGGCGGGACCTCGGCGAACTGGATGGTGTTGTTCGGCGGCGCCACGATGGCCTCGGCCAGGTCACGGCCCACCTTCTTCGCGTCGACGTCGAACGCCGCCACGAAGTCCAGGTCTCGCACGTGATAACCCGCGAGCTCCACGTGCATGAGACCGGGGACCCGCGTGCCGGGCTCGGCGTCGCGGTAGTAGTGGACGCCCTGGACGAGCGCGCTCGCGCAGTTGCCGACGCCGACGATGGCGACGCGCACGGTTGGACCGTGGCGGTCGCGGCCAGTCGAGTCGAACGGGGCGGGGTGGGAAGAGACCTCTCCGCGCGTGGTGGTCACTGGGACTGCAGCTCCTCGGATGGCGTGGGGGTGTCGTCGGGGGTATCGGGGAGTGCCGGGCCGCCGCCGCCAGTCGCGTCGGCCGAGGGTGCTGGCTGTTCGTCTGCGGAGGCGAGGAGGCGCCGCTCCGTGGCGATCAGCTCGTCGAGCCAGGCGATGTCCCGCTCGGTCGTGTCCAGACCGTGGCGCATGAGCGAGACGGTGTAGCTGTCCGCCCGGTTCGTGCGATCCAGGGTCCGCCGCAGCGAGGCCCTGCCGAAGTCGAGCTTGTCCTCGAGGTAGACCTTGCGCCGTTCGAGGAGGCGGATGCGCATCTCCGGCTTGAGGTAGCGGAAGAA
>Ga0136617_10005360_pt1 | contig 11468 bp, 8 predicted proteins | sample AntDrymUQ3222106_2_FD_129672 | JGI IMG/M metagenome (GOLD analysis project Ga0136617, IMG submission 129672) | Polar desert sand microbial communities from Dry Valleys, Antarctica - metaG UQ322 (21.06) | ecosystem: Environmental > Terrestrial > Soil > Desert | place: Antarctica: Dry Valley...
AATCAGTACGGGCGCGGCGACATCGTGACCATCGCGGCGGTCACGGGCACGGTGGAGGATCTGGGCCTCCGGCGCACCATCCTGCGCGACTTCGACGGCACGGTCCACGTCGTGCCCAACGGCCTCATCGGCGTGGCCTCCAACCTGACGCGGGTCTGGGCGCGCGTGGTGGTCGACATCCCCATCAAGGACGCCGCGCGCATCGATGAGGCGATCACGCTCATCGACAAGGCCGGTGAGGCCATGTCCGCGGATCCGCGTTGGAAGCGGAAGCTGCTGTCGGCTCCCAAGGTCGATCGGGTCAAGTCCATCTCCGCTGCCGGGGTGACCCTCAAGGTCGTCGGCTCCGTGGCGCCGGCGATCGATGGGATGCTGGCGGCGACCTGCGCGCCCGGATCCTGACCGTACTCTCAGCGGCCGGCGTCGAGCTGGGCGGGTAGCTCGCCCCACGGGTCCGGACCGATCAGTGCGGCGAGTGCGATGCGTATGAGGTCGTCCAAGGGATCACCGCTGGCCGGCGAGTCTCCGCGCGTCGCCGGTTGGTCGATCCAGAGGATGGCAGCCGCACGGACCCGGTCACCGGGCCGTGCCTGGACACTGGCGCGGGCGGCGAGGACGAAGAGAGGCGAGGTACCGAGGTCCGTCGCCAAGATCCCGCTCGCCGCCAGCTTCCTGAGACGGGCGGTGTCGGGCGGCACATCGACGGTCGCCACGCCGCCCGTATGCACGCTCACACCGGCGGCTCGCGCTGCGTGGACAAGAGCGCAAACAAGGCCGAAGTCAGCGATCGGCGCCAGCGGTAGACCACCGAGGTAGGTCTGGCTCGTGCCATCGACAGCCGACGCAGAGACGGCCACGACCGCTCCGCCGATATGCAGCCACGGTGCCACGGCCATCGCCGGGGCGACCCGCACGAACCGGCGAGCACCGACCATCAGAAGCTCTTCGACCACCATGGCCACGGCTGGCGACCCGACGCCGGTCGTCTGGATGGTCACAGGATGATCAGCCCATTCGCCGCTGAAGGCTGCCAGTCCGCGATGCGCCGCGATGATGCCTGCGCGCTCGGGTGAAGTGTCCAGGAGGCCCGCAGCGCGCGCGGCGAGCTCCGGGTCATCCACCAGTAACACGTCCGGCGGCCGATCCCCGTGGTCAGCGCGCAGGAGGATGGTGGGCACGTCCGTCCGTCACGTCCAGCGTTGCACGAGGGCGGCGTTCCGTTCTAGCCAGGCGCTCAGGTGAGGGAAGTCGGCCGGCCGCTGGCAGACGCTCAGAGCGAGCGACGGGAGATCGGCGCCCACGTCCAGGTCGTCCCACGGCGGCAACAGTGTCGGCTGCCAGCCGGCTGAGACGAGCGCGGCTCGCGTCGAGGAGAGGGCGTCGCCACCACCCATCCGGGCGGTCCCAAAGACCCGTTGTAGGCGGCCGAGGAGCCGACGCCGTTGCCATGGCCCGAGTAGCATCCGCCGCCGAGACCAGGCCAGCCCCACAAGGTAGAAACCACCGTCACGACAGGTGCCCAGGACGGCCGCCTGCCCGCCAAGTCCGGGGCTCTTCCCCAAGTGGTCGATCACCGGGAGATCGCCGGCCAACGTCCCCGCAGCCATGGCGACGAGACGGCGCGGCAGCGTCGGGCTGTCCGCGCCCACCGCGATCGCGCTGGTGGCACCGGCGTCGAACGCTCGCAGGAAGCATTCGACCAGGCCACCGGACAATCCTGGACGCTGCTGGATGTTCAAGTCCCAGCCATCGTCCAGCAGGGCTCTGACCGGCTCCTCATCCCGCGCCTCGGGGACGATGACCATCGCTCGCAGTCTCAGTGCCCGCGCGGTGGCTCCCAGCGATGCCGCACCATCGGCCAGGCAGGCGGCCCAGAGCGCACGCGTCTCGGTGAGGCCGATGTCCGCTGCGAGGCGCGTCTTGGCATGGCCGTCGCGGGGCGCCTTGGCCATCAAGCCAAGGACCGGGCGCGGCCGGGACTCCGCGATGGCTACTGTGAGCATCACACGACCGGCGGCGAGGGATGGCCGGACCTTCCCGGAGACCTTGCTCTTTCCGCCACGCCGCTTCCGGAACCGGACCGGCCGCTCCACGATGCGGGTGCCGCCGTCGCTCAGGGCGCGGGTGATCAGTTGTACCGTCCACCCGTACCCGGCGTCGTCGGCGCCTAGACGATGCAGGGCGGCCGAACGGATCACCTTGAATGGCGACAGGTCGCTGACCCGCTGACCGGTGAGGACCGCCAAGGTCCGCGTCACCATGGCGTTTCCCAGGCGGGCGTGCCAGGGAAGGGCGCCTCGTTCGGTCAGGGTCGGCACGCGCTTGCCGAGCACCAGATCGCCGTGGCTCAAACCGCCCACCAGCACGGGCAGGTCGGCGGGATCGCACGATCCGTCGCCATCGAGAAAGGCCATGGCGCTATGACCGTCACCGGCAGCCACCTCGCCGCCGGTGCTGCAGGCACGACCGTATCCGCGCCGTGGCTCGTCCAGGACCAGCGCCCCGGCAGCCTTTGCGGCCGCCTGTGTCCCGTCTCGAGAGCCGCCGTCGACGACGTACACGCAACAGGCTCCCGAGACCTGCAGACCGCGCACCAGTGTCCCGATCGCGGTCACCTCGTCGAGTACGGGCACGATCGCGGCCACGCCATGCAGGGTGGCGGGCGCGTTACTCATCGAGGGGGGCCCAGACCTGAAACCGTCCGTCGTCGACCAGCAGCCGGCGTCCCGAGCTGGCCAATCCGTCGAGCCAGGCTGCTCTGTCCCGCCAGCGCAGCAACCCTGTCACATACGCCTCCCCATCCACGACCACGAATGCATCCGCACTGGCTGACGGGAAGACCTCGATACGTCGCCGGTTCGCGAGCGCCGGGGCGACCCCGGAATCGGCCGTTATCGGCGCATCCGCCGGGATGATGGACGTTGCGGATAGGAGTCGGGTCAGCGCCGCTGGCCGGTTCCAAGCCCCCTGTTCGCGCCATGAGAAGGGCGGCACACTGCCTCTCTCAAAGGCGATGGCGACCGCCGGCGTCACCAATGCCAGGACCATCATCGCGGTGACGGCGCGTGCGCGGAGCGGTCGTGCTGGTCTGCCCGCCGTCACGCGCTGTGCCGCGGACATCGTGGACGACCGGCCTCGTGCCCCACGCTTCCGTCGGTAGCGGAGTGAGAGCGCCAGCAGGCGGCGTCCACCGAACCCTCCCGCCACGATGGCCGGCACGACCAGGAGGAGTCCGTATTGCAAGAGCAACTGCGGCTGAGGCTCCTGACGGCTGAGCAGGTGCGCGACGGTGGGCGGCAGCATCAGCACGGCCCAGCGCGGCCGAAGCAGTGGCAGTGCACCCAGCGAGACGATGAGTCCGATAACCACCAGCCAGCCCTCCGGCCGCGTCAGCGCCGCGATCACCGCCTCGGTCTGCACGAATGGTGCACGCAGGATGTTCGCACCACCTCCCAGCCAGGCGTAGTAGCGGTCGATGTCATAGACCGCGCCGGCGCGCAGGGCCGGCATGAGCAGGCCGAAGGTGGCCACGGCCCAGCCGACGGACAGAGCCAGCAGCATCACTCCGGCGCGTCGCATACCGCTTGCCAGCGGCCCGGGCGCCCGCGCCGCCACGGCCAGGCCCATCACCGCCACCGGATAGACCTGGTCCTCCTTCGCGCCCAGGGCCAGCAGCGCAGCGCCGAAGAGGATGACGGTGCGGCCCGTCAGCCCCGCCCAGCCTGCCACGAGGATGAGCGGCAGCGCGAGCGATTCGGTATGGAACGAGGCACGCGTGGCCTGCTGCGCGACTGCCCAGAAGGGGATGGGCAGAGCCAGTGCCGCGGCCAACCAGGATGCCTCACGCGCGGGACGGAGCAGGGCGCGCAAGAAGAGGTACGCGGCCGGAGCCAGTGCCGCCAACGCTGCTGCCTGGAGAAGGCCGAGCAGGCGGGCGTCTGGCCACAGCGGCTGGAGGAGCGCCGGCACCGCGAGGAGTGGCGAGAAATGAAGGCCCAGGAACTCTCCTGGATTGAAGCTGGAGCGGAGGCCCTGGCCTTGACCCAGAGACCAGACCAGCTGCTGAAAATACGCCTGGTCGAAGGCACCGTTGGTGAGGCCCTCGGCTCGCCGGAGGCCCATCGCTGCGTGCCACGCGAAGGCCACGGCAGCGGTACCCACCACCAGGAAGGCGGGTACCGCCTCAGCGATACTGGCCGCCGCGGGCAGGCGTGCTGTCGCGGCGCTGCTCGCGCGCCGGAGCTGGGACCGGCTCACCGATCGGGGCCATCGCGCGCCGTGTGCCATCACGCGGACCTGGCTCGTCGCTCGGCGGTGGTCAGGAGTGGCAGGCCACACCGCAGCAGTCGGTCTCGGGTCCCTATCGCAGCGCGCCGGATGGCCTCCTCGGCCGAGTAGCGCGGTGCCCAACCCAGCGCGCGCAGCGCCGCGGTATCCAGGTCGACGAGAGGCGTGTCACCCGGCCACCCGCCGCCGCCGCGCGCCGCGCCGTCCAGGTAGACCCGCTCGACGGCCGTATCATCCAGGCCGAGGGCGTCGATGACGAGCTCCGCCACCCGAGCCACGGTCAACGTCCCTGAGGTGCCTACGTTCAGGACTGTCAGGGTCGCCGCCGGAGCCACGCTCTCAGCCAGCAGCATGGCGGCGACCACGTCATCCACCGCGACGTACGGCTTGGCTTGGCGCCCGTCGCCAAGCAGCTCCAGACAGCCCGGATCGCGCAGCAGCTTGACCACCAGATCGTGCACGAGGCCGTGATCCGAGTGCTCGCCCACGGTGTTCCCCAAGCGGAAGGCAAGCGCGCGCCAGCCATGCAGCGCGGCCGATCCCGCGATGAGCGACTCACCGGCCAACTTGGCTGCGGCGTACGGGGACTCGGGCAGGAGCGGCCCATACGACTCCGCCGTGGGAACGCTTGCGGGATAGCCATAGACGGTGCCGCTGGAGGCGAACATCAGGCGGCCAACATCCAGGCGGCGCATCGCTTCCAGGACGTTCCAGGTACCGACCACGTTGACCTGGAAGTCGCGCCATGGGTCCGTACGACCCAGGGCGATGTCCGTGTGCGCCGCGAGGTGAGCGACCAGCCCGTGGCCGGCCATGGCGGCCTCCAGCGCGGCCAAGTCGCGCACGTCACCTCGCACGAACCGAAGCCGCGGGTGGGGGTCGGTCGTGGCCTCGGCTACCGCCTCGGTTTCACCCAGTGCCGCTGACCGATGGCCGTCCGTGGCGGAGAGGTCGTCGAAGATCGTGACGCGCAGCCCTCGAGCCAGCAGCGCAGCCACGAGCGTCGATCCGATGAAGCCCTCACCACCGGTCACGAATGCTCGGTCGCGCGTCAGCGCGTCCGTTACGGGCCCTTCGCGCATACCGCGTACTGATACCATCGATCCGCCTCGTGCTGGACCCGTGCCCACGGCTGGTGCTCCGTGAGCCGCGCGAAGTCGGCCGAGGTCATGACGCTCGCCTTCTCAGCCCGGCCAGGCCCCGCGGACAGGAAGCTGAGCAGGCTCGCTGCACCAGCCGTGAGACGCATCAGCTCTAGCGCCACGCCCGCTCGCACCGATGAGCGCGGTTCGGCGATGAAGGCCAGGCCGCCCGGCCGCAGCACGCGATGGATCTCGGACATCACCCGTTCGCGCTCAGGCAGGACGGTGAAGAGTCGTGAGACGATCACCGCGTCGACGGAGGCCTCTGGTCGGGGCAGGTCTCGGGCATCGCCGCGCTCGAAGCGGCAGCCCCTCAGACCGTGCGCCCGGGCCGCAGCTCGAGCTCGTCGCAACTGGGCCCCGGAGCTGTCGATACCGACTATGTGCAGGCTCTCGAAGCGTGCCGCGAGCCGCCGGGCGTAGTGGCCCGGACCGCACCCGACCTCCAGCACGGTGGTCCCCTGCGCGGGTCCCGCCCGTCCCCACAGCGATCTGCAGATACGCTCGGTGTCGTCGCGGAAGAGGTGCTCCCGACACAGGCCGTAGATGGCCGGGTGACGCTCGAACAGCGCGGCACCGCTGGGTTCGAGCGACGACGGCCGGTCGATCCCTCCCAGGCGCAGCACGCTCAGGCTCGCACCATCGCGGTGAGCACGTGATGTCCCGTGGCGCCCTCGGGGACGACGGATCGTCCTCGGCTGGTCTGTACCATCCCTGCCTGGTCCGTGGCTCGAACGGCAAGCCGGAAGTCGCCCGTGCTCTGCGGCCTCCAGTCGTAGCTCCACAGCGCCCAGGTGAGCCGGCTGCCGGGATAATCGAGTCGAGCCGGTCGCCATGTCTGGCCGCCGTCGACGGTCACCTCCACGCTGGACACGCCCCGGTCGCCCCCGAAGGCCGTGCCGTGCAAGCGCACGGGCCGGCCCACGGCCAGCGGCTGGCGCAGGTCCGGGCCGACGAAGCGCGAGCGGGTGGGGATGGTGAAGTCCGGGCCCCAGCCCTGCTGCTCGTAGAAGCCCGCGACGTCGCCCGGCACCAGCTCGATGCGGGTGATCCACTTGACGCTCTTCTCGCCGAAGAGTCCCGGGACCAGCAGGCGGACCGGGTATCCGTGGCGGCGTGGCAGCGGCTCGCCGTTCATGTGGTAGGCCAGCATCGTGGTCGGCTCGAGCGCCTTCTCGATGGAGAAGCTGTCGCTGTAACCATCGACCGACCGGCAGAGCACCTCGACGGTCCCAGGACGTACCCCGGCCGGCTCGATGACGTCGCGCAGCGGCACACCGCGCCAGATGGCGTTGCTCATCAGACCGCCGGAGATGGTGTTGCTGATGCACATCAGCGTCTGTTCCTGATCGACTGGCGGCAGGGCCATCAGGTCCGACATCGAGTAGGTCGTGGGGTTCGTCACGGTGCCGTCGACCGTCAGGCTCCACAGCTCCGCGTTGACGTCCGGGTCGATGACGTTCTTGGTCACGACGTAGAAGCGGTCGTTGGGTGTGATCGGTTCGATGTCCGGTCCACGTACCTGGAGCCCGTCATAGGCGAAGGTGGCGTCGTCGGACAGCCGGCGCAGCAGGCCGCCGCTGAGCGCCAGGAGGCCAACGGCCAGGCCGCCCACCAAGAGGCTGCGCCGGGGGACCTGGGCGACCCCCGCTCCGGGATCGGCGCGCTGCGCGCCGCCTGGTCCGGTGGTGGGCCTGGGCATCAGCGACCGCAGAAGGACGGCCAGGGCGCCACCGAAGATGCCGAAGGAGAGGAGAAGCGTGAGGATGGTGGCGATCATGGCCGGTGCTGGTGCCAGGCCGGCGAAGTTGGTGGGCAGGACCGGCCACAGGACGAGGAGGGCGGCGATCCAGAGCAAGCCTACGAAGCCGATGAGGAAGCGTGCCTCCAGCCGGCGATACCACGGCTCAGGCGCCGGACGCTGCGCCGAGCGGGCACGAAGCCAGCCGTAGACGGCGCCGCCGAGCGCTCCGGTCGCGAGCTGCCCCAGCAGCACCGATGCCACGCCCAGCTGTTTGAGCTCGTTGTAGCCGCCCGCCCAGGAGATGAGGCCTCCGAAGTCGCGAGCTGGGATAAGGGGAGCGAATCGATCTCCGACCAGCTCAGCTGCGGTCGGCAGACCGAATGCCGAGCGAAGGAGGAGCATGACCGTGGTCATCAGCAGGGCTGCCACGACGCCCGCCGTCAGACCAGTCAGCACGTCGACCGCCGTGCCCCGGCGCCCTGTCGCTCTCATCCGCATTGGTGGGTCTGCGCCGAGCGCATCGGGATGTTCGTTGACTTGCCCTTGCCACGGATCGTAGGTGTCCCCCGGGAGCGCCATGCTACTCCGGCGATGGCGCCCTCTCGTGAACGACAGGAGACCTGCTCGTTAACGCGAGCGGAACGATTCAAGCGATCTCGTTCGGTGATGAGCGCGCCGGGGGCAGCTGGAAGCAGACCCTGGCTCCCGCCTTGCCGCCCGGTCCCGGCTCGATCCAGATACGCCCCTCGTGTGCCTCGACCAAGCGCTTCGCGATGGTGAGCCCGAGACCGGTTCCCCCTGCGGTCCGGCCGTCCAGGTCGCTCATGCGCGTGTAGCCATCGAACGCCTGGTCGCGCAGCTCGGCCGGAAACCCCGGTCCCTGGTCCACCACCCGAACGAACGGCCCACCTTCGTCGCGCACCTCCACGACCACCTCGGACCCGTGAGGCGTATGTCGGATGGCGTTGTCGAGGAGATTGCGCAGGCTCCGTGAGAGCTCCGCGGGACCGCCGGACGTATAGACATGCCCGCTCGTATGAAGCCGGATCTGCACGTCCTTGAGACGTGCCACCGGCGAGAGTGCCTCGATCGCCTCATCGGTCAGCTCGGACATATCGACCGTGACCCTGCGGAACTGGAGTGCCCCACCCTCGATGCGCGCCAGGAGGAAGAGATCGTCCACCAAGCCGGTCAGGGCATCCAGGTCATGGCGCATCGCGGCGTAGTACCGGTCCGGCTCGGGCGCCAGCCCGTCCTCCAGTGCTTCGGCAGCGGCTCGCAGCGCGGCCAGAGGCGTCCGAAGGTCATGGCCCACGGCTGCCAGGAACGCCTGGCGCGACGTCTGGGCGTCCGCGCGCCCACGCTCCATCGCCTGAAGCTCCAAGGCCATCCGGTCGATCACACGGCCTGCTTCACCGATCTCGTCGAGGCGGTCGAGCTCGGCCCGCGCTGCGTAATCTCCGCGTGCGATGCTGCGAGCGGCCGTGCCAAGGCGCTGAAGGTCGGCACTGAGGGACCGAGCCAGGCTGAACTCCAAGATCACGCCAAGCGACGCACCGAACAGGAAGATGATGACCAGGACGCCCAGCTGGAGCGGCTCCAGCATCACCGCCGCGCTGGACGCTGTGATGGCCGCGCCGGTGATGAACATCGCGGTGACGCCGGCCGCAAGGACGGTGCGGCGCAGGGACCGAGAATGAGCACTCATCCGGGGCAGGACCAGGACGCCGATGGTGGAGGCAGCAGCCAGTCCCAAGACGACGATCCCGAGCGGGGACGTCGCCGAGATACCGGATCCGCCCACGGTCTGAAGCGCCACCAAGGTCAGGAGCCCGACGACCAGCGGCGCTGCCGCAAGCGTCAGGGCTCGAAGCGGTACCCGACGCCCCATACGGTCGTGATCCATCGCGGATGCATCGGATCAGCCTCGATCTTGTTGCGCAGCCTGCGAACGTGGACGGTGATGGTCGAAAGGTCCTGGAACTCGGCGGGGGCGTCCCACACGCGTTCCAGGATCTGGGAGCGCGAGAAGACCTGTCGGGGCGAGGCTGCCAGGAACGCCAGCAGGTCGAACTCGCGCGGGCGCATCTGGACGCGATGTCCTGAGACGAAGACGTCGCGCGCGGCGGTGTCGATCACCAGCCCCTCGAAGGCCAGCCGTTCCGCCGAGGGACGGACGCGGCTGCGACGCAGGACGGAGCGCACACGGGCGGCCAGCTCCCTGGGGGAGAACGGCTTGACGACGTAATCGTCCGCGCCCAGCTCCAGGCCCACCACCCGATCGGTCTCGTCGGAGCGCGCGGTCAGCAGGATGACGGGCGTCTCACCACCCCGGCGGATCTCGCGCAGGATCTCCAGGCCGGTCGTACCGGGGATCATGATGTCCAGCACCACCAGATCGGGATGTCGCTTCAGCGCGTCGAGCGCCTGGACGCCGTCGGAGGCCTGCTCGACGGTCAGCCCGTCACGCTCCAGATACCGTGCGACGACTTCCCGGACCGTCGGCTCGTCATCCACCACCAGAACGCGGCGCGGCGCATCGCCGTTCTGACGTTCCAGCGGCTCCGAAGGTTTGGGGCGGTGCTCCATCGGGTCAGCTTACGCCGCCGCGCCGGCGATACGGCGGCCGGAGCGATCATGCTGCGGAACGTTCCAGGAACTCCCGCGACGGTGCGTGGTTCTGCTGCGCTTCTAGCCCTTCCATGGCAGCACGGATGGGCACGTTCGTCCGTCTACCATGAGCGCGACGAGCGGCGGGACCACGACGGGAGGCATCGGGTGAGCGAAGAGCAGCAGCCTGGCGACGGGCGGGGTCCGGCCATCGAGAACCTCCTCGCCGAGGACCGGACGTTTCCGCCTCCCGGATCGTTCGCTGAGAACGCAAACGCCAGCCGCTCGCTCTACGAAGAAGCGGAAGCGGATCCGCTGGCCTTCTGGGAGCGTCGCGCCCGCCAGAAGCTGTCCTGGGACCGTCCCTTCGAGACCGTCCTGGAGTGGGACCCGCCCTTCGCCAAGTGGTTCCTGGGCGGGCAGCTCAACGTGGCCTACAACTGCGTGGACCGACACGTGGAGAACGGCCTGGGCGGCAAGGTCGCCTACCACTGGATCGGCGAGCCGGGCGACCGCCGCACGCTGACCTTCGCCGATCTACAGCGCGAGGTGAGCAAAGCGGCCAACGCCCTGCTGGAGCTGGGCGTGAGGACCGGCGACCGTGTGGCCATCTACATGCCCATGATCCCGGAGCTGCCCATCGCCATGCTCGCCTGCGCGCGGCTGGGCGCGGCACACACCGTCGTCTTCGGCGGCTTCTCCGCGGAGGCGCTGAGTGGCCGCATCCAGGACGCGCAGGCCAAGGTCGTCATCACGGCCGACGGTGGCTGGCGTCGTGGCAAGCCGGTCGATCTCAAGAGCGCTGCCGATGAGGCGGCCAGCGCCTGCCCGACGGTGGAGCACATGCTGGTGGTGCGGCGCATCGGGGATGGGGCTGGGACCGCCGACGCGCCGGCAGCTGCCCGGATGGAGCCCGGCCGTGACGTCTGGTGGCACGACATCGTGGAGCGCCAGTCTGCCGACTGCCCACCGGTCCCGGTGGACTCGGAGCAGTTGCTCTACCTGCTCTACACGTCGGGGACCACGGCCAAGCCCAAGGGCATCGTCCACACCTCGGCCGGCTACCTCTTGGGGACCAGCGTGACCCACGAGCTGATCTTCGACATCAAGCCGGACGACGTCTATTGGTGCGCGGCGGACATCGGCTGGGTCACCGGCCACTCCTACATCGTCTACGGCCCTTTGGCCAATGCCACCACCGGGGTGCTTTACGAAGGCGCGCCGGACACCCCCGACTGGGACCGCTGGTGGCAGATCATCGAGGATCTCAAGGTCACGGTGTTGTACACGGCACCCACCGCGATCCGTGCCTTCATGAAGCAGGGCGAGGCGCTTCCCGCGCAGCACGATCTCTCGAGCTTGCGGCTGTTGGGCAGCGTGGGAGAGCCGATCAACCCGGAGGCCTGGCTCTGGTACCACGTCAACATCGGCGGTGAGCGCTGTCCCATCGTGGACACGTGGTGGCAGACGGAGACCGGCATGATCATGGTCTCGCCGCTGCCCGGCGTGACCACCACCAAGCCCGGCAGCGCCACCTTCCCGTTCCCGGGCGTCGCCGCTGACGTGGTCGACAACGAGGGCAACAGCGTGCCGCTGGGGGAGGGCGGGTATCTCGTGCTGAAGGAGCCATGGCCGGCCATGCTGCGAGGGATCTACGGCGACCCGGAGCGCTACCGCGCCACGTA
>Ga0136617_10005361_pt1 | contig 11467 bp, 8 predicted proteins | sample AntDrymUQ3222106_2_FD_129672 | JGI IMG/M metagenome (GOLD analysis project Ga0136617, IMG submission 129672) | Polar desert sand microbial communities from Dry Valleys, Antarctica - metaG UQ322 (21.06) | ecosystem: Environmental > Terrestrial > Soil > Desert | place: Antarctica: Dry Valley...
GGTACGGGGGCGTTGACTATTGGGCTGAGCGCGTTGGTCTCTCCCGCCGGTAGCGTGCATCGAAGGTTGTTCTCGGGCGCTCATCGGCTCGGAAGTCTGAAAACGACCAACGTCTCGTACATGTACGCCACGATCAAATGCGCTCGTACCTCGTACCGTGGACCTGTGGCGTCGCCCGCCGAGCGGTGAACTCGACGACGATCGAACCGAGCACAGTGATGAGGATGCGCCGAATCATTGACTGAGCACGGTACGGTCGACCGCGCCCGCGAGGTGTCGTGGCGCCCGCGATCACGCCGTTCGCACGAGCCCGCGTGGCTATACTCGCCCACGCCTTGCCGGGTGGAGTAATCGGCAACTCGCCAGGTTCTGGCCCTGGAATTCAAGGTTCGAGTCCTTGCCCGGCAGTGCTCCGGCCTACGCCGCCGCCTGCTGCATCCAATCGCGGTACAGGCGCCAGTACGCGCCCTCGGCGTCCAGCAGCTCGTCGTGCGTGCCCTGCTCGACGATCCGGCCGCCGTCGAGGACGACGATCCTGCCGGCCTGGCGGATCGTGCTGAGGCGGTGGGCGATGACGATCGCCGTGCGGCCTGCGAGCAGCCGGCGCAGCCCTTCCTCGATCCGGCCCTCGGTGTGCAGGTCGACGTTCGAGGTCGCCTCGTCGAGGATCAGGATGCGCGGGTCGGCCGCCAGCGCGCGGGCGAACGCGACGAGCTGGCGCTGGCCGGCGGAGAGCTGCGTGCCGCGTTCGCCGACCTCGGTGTCGTAGCCGTGCTCGAGGGCGCCGATGAAGTCGTGGGCGCCGACCGCGCGCGCCGCCGCGCGGATCTCCTCGGCGGTCGCGTCAGGGCGGCCGAACGCGATGTTGTCGCCGATCGTGCCGCTGAAGAGAAAGCCCTCCTGCGGGACGACGCCGAGCTGGCGGCGCAGGGAGTCCTGCGTCACGCCGCGCAGGTCGTGGCCGTCGACGAGCACGGCGCCGCGGGTCGGGTCGTAGAAGCGCGCGACGAGCTTGGCGATCGTGGACTTGCCGGCGCCGGTCGCGCCGACGAGCGCGACCGTCTGGCCCGGCGGGACCGTCAGCGAAAGGTCCTGCAGCGCCCACAGCGCGTCGTCGCCCGAGCCGTAGCAGAAGCTCACGTCGCGCAGCTCGATCTCGCCGCGCAGGCGATCGAGCTCGAGCGCGCCGGGTGCGTCGACGATGTCGGGCTCCTCGTCGAGCAGCTCGAAGATCTTGTCGAGCGCGGCCATGCCGGCCTGATAGGTCGTGTAGAGCTGCGAGAGCTGCTGGATCGGGTCGAAGAAGAGGTTCAGCGCGGCGACGAACGCGACGATGACGCCGGGCGTGATGTCGCCGTCGATCGCCTGCAGGCCGCCGTACAGAAGGATCCCGACGGTCGCGAGCGCGCTGAGCAGCTCGACGCCCGGGAAGTACGCCGCGTTGAGGTTGACGGTCGTCATGTTGACGTCGCGGTTGTGCTCGTTGAGCGCCCGGAAGCGCTCGACGTGGCGCGGCTCCTGGCTGAACGAGCGCACGACACGGATCCCCGACAGCGACTCCTGCAGGTACGCCGTGATCCCGCCGATCGCCGTGCGGGTGCGCGCGTACGCGTCCGCCGAGGCGATCCGGAACGCGAGCGACGCCAGGCCCATGACGGGGAAGATGAGGAACGTCAGCAGCGCGAGCTCGAGGTCGAGCAGCGCGAGGATGACCATCGTCCCGATGAGCGTCAGCGAGCTCTGAAAGAGCGTGACGACGCTGTCGGTCACGAGCGAGTCGAGCGCCTGGACGTCGTTCGTCATCCGCGAGATGAGCTGCCCGGCCTGGCGGCGCTCGTAGAAGCCGATCGGCTGGGACTGCAGGTGCCTGAAGATCCGCAGCCGCAGATCCTGCAGCGCGCGCTGGCCGACCCAGCCGACGAGGTACGTCTGGGCGTACGACGCGCCCCAGAACACGAGCGCGCTGGCGACGAACGCGGCGACGACGAGGTTGAGCATGCCGAGGTCGCCCGGCGTGATCCCGTCGTCGATCGCGAGCTTGATCAGCGGCGGCGGGGCGAGCGTCGCGCCGGTGGCCGCGGCGAGCGCGACGAACATGAGGATGACCCGGGTGCGGTAGGGCGCAAGCAGCGCGGCGAGGCCGCGCAGCTTGCGCCCGCGGCCGCCCGTCTGGCGCAGGCGACGGCGCAGCTCGGCCGTCGTCAGCGGTGTCTCGGCGTCCGCCAGCTGGTCGCTGACGGCGTCGCGCGCGCCCGGCGCCTGCGGTCCGCGGCGGCTCATAGGCCCGCGACCTCGGGCTCGCGCGGTTTGCGCGTCAGGAAGACCTGGTCGGGCATGCCCTTCTCGACGATCTCGCGGTAGAACGGCGAGCGCCGCAGCAGCTCGTCGTGCGTGCCGCGGTCGACGAGCCGGCCGGCGTCGAGGATCGCGATCTCGTCGGCGAGCGCGATCGTCGAGAGCCGGTGGGCGATGACGAACGTCGTGCGCCCGGCCATCACGGCGCCGAGGCCCTGCTTGATCTGGCGCTCGGTCGAGGCGTCGACCGACGACGTCGCGTCGTCGAGCACGAGGATGCGCGGGTTCGCGAGCAGCGCCCGGGCGATCGCGATCCGCTGGCGCTGGCCGCCGCTCAGCGTCAGCCCGCGCTCGCCGACGCGCGTGTCGTAGCCGTCGGGCAGCGTTGCGATGAAGTCGTGCGCCTGTGCCCGGCGGGCGGCCTCGACGACCTCCTCGCGGCTCGCGCCGCCGCGGGCGTAGGCGATGTTCTCGTGCACCGAGGCGCTAAAGAGGAACGGATCGTCGTTGACGACCGCGACCTGCGCGCGCAAGGCGTGCGGGTCGACGGTCCGCACGTCAGCGCCGTCGACGAGCACCGCGCCGCTGGTCGGGTCGTAGAGGCGCGCGATGAGCTGGACGAGCGTCGTCTTGCCCGAGCCCGTCGCGCCGACGAGCGCGAGCGTCGTGCCGGCCTCGACGGTCAGCGACACGTCGTGCAGCGCCGGCTCGGCATCGTGGTCCTCGCCGTACACGAGCGACACGTCGCGCAGCTCGACACGACCCGTCCCCGGCGGCAGCAGAGTCGCATCCGGCGCGGCGGTGATCCGCGGCTCGCGGTCGAGCAGCTCGAACAGGCGCGCGCCCGAGGCCGTCGCACGCTGTGCCAGGCCGAGCGTCCAGCCCAGCGTGCGGACCGGCGCGAGCAGCATGAGCAGGTAGCCGTAGAACGCGGTGAACTCGCCGAGCGTCAGGCTGCCGTTGATGACCATGCGCCCGCCGACGAGCAGCAGCGCCGCGAGGCCGAGCTGCGGGAGGAAGCCGATGAACGGGTTGTAGAACGCCCGCATCCGCGTCGAGATCATCGACTGCTCGAAGACGCGGGTGACGCTGTGGCTGAAGCGCCGTTCGCGCCGGTCCTCGGCGGCGAACGCCTTGATGACGCGGATGCCGCCGACGTTCTCCTCGATCTCCGCCGTCAGCTCGCCGATGCGCTGCTGGACCTCCTGCAGCGCCGGCCGGGCGCGCCGGCCGTAGCGCTGGGCGATCCATATGACGAACGGGATCGGGAAGAGCGAGATGAGCGCGAGCACGGGGTTGATGACGACGAGCGCGACGGCCGCGAAGACGACGGTCAACGCGGCCTGCGAGATGAGCACGAGCCCATAGCCGAGGAAGAAGCGCACCGACTGCAGGTCGACCGTCGCGCGCGACATGAGCTGCCCGGTCTGCTGGCCGTCGAAGAAGCCGAGCTCGAGCCCGAGCAGGTGCTCGTAGACGCGGTTACGCAGGTCGACCTCGACGCCGAGCGAGACGCGCCCGGCCACGAGCCGGCGCGCGACCGTGAGCCCGAGTCGCAGGACGCCGGCGGCGACGATCGCGATCGCCAGGAGCCGCAGCCGGTCGCGGTCACCGGCCTGGATCGCGCTGATCGCCGCGCCCGTCAACCCCGGGATCGCGACCGTTGCGACCATCGCGAGTACCGCGAGGACGCCCGACACCCAGACGCCGAGCCTGTAGTCGCGCAGGAAACCGAGCAATCGGACGAACGTGGCCATCGCGAAATTGTAGTTGCTTGGTCAACCATTCCCGGAGGTAGGCTGCGACGAATGCCCGGGCCGCCAGTGGGACTCTGCGACAGCTGCCGCCACCAGCAGGTGGTGCGCAACACGCGCGGCTCGTCGTTCTCGCTGTGCCGGCGCTCGCGCGAGGACGAGCGCTACCCACGCTATCCGCGCCTGCCGGTGCTGAGCTGCCCGGGGTACGAACCGGCGCCCGCGGAGGCGGAGAGCGAGCGCGAATGACGGCGCCGGCTGAGCCCGAGCCCGTCCGCTGCTGGCCGACGAGCGACCCGCTCTACATCGCCTACCACGACGAGGAGTGGGGGCGACCGGTGCGCGGCGAGCAGCGACTGCTCGAGCGCCTCTGCCTCGAGGGCTTTCAGTCCGGCCTGTCGTGGCTGACGATCCTGCGCAAGCGCGAGCACTTCCGCGCGGCGTTCTGCGATTTCGATCCCGAGCGCGTCGCGCGCTTCGGCGAGGCCGACGTGGAGCGGCTCATGGCCGACGCCGGCATCGTGCGCAACCGCGCGAAGATCGAGGCCACGATCGCCAACGCGCGCGCGACCGCGGCGCTGCATGACGCCGGCAAGACGCTCGATCGCCTGCTGTGGTCCTTCGCGCCGGGCGTGACCGAGCCGGCCGCCAAGCCGCCGCGGACGCTGCAGGACATGCCCGCGAAGACGCCGGAGTCCACGGCGCTCGCGCGCGAGCTCAAGCGGCGTGGCTTTCGCTTCGTCGGCCCGACGACCGCCTACGCGCTCATGCAGGCGACCGGGATCGTCAACGATCACCTCCAGGACTGCATCGTGCGTGTCGCCGTCCAGGCGGATATCGTCGCCGCCAGGACGCTCCCGTAAGCAACACAGGAGGTGGGGGAGATGGCCGACGAACCGCAGGAAGCCGACAGCGCGACGATCGGCGCGCCGCGTCACGGGGCCGCCGAGCCGCGCGGACAGGACGGCGTGCCGCTGTCGCCGCTGCACGAGGGGCGCTTCGGGCGGATCTTCCGCGACCCGCAGCCGCTCGATCCCGGCCTCGACGCGATCAACGCGCTGACGAAGCTCGTCAAGGAGAGCGGCTCGGCGGCCGCCGGTGACAACGCGAAGATCCCCGCCGGCTACACGTACCTCGGCCAGTTCGTCGACCACGACATCACGTTCGACCCGCTGTCGAAGCTGCAGAAGGACAACGATCCCGACGCGCTCGTCGACTTCCGCACGCCGCGCTTCGACCTCGATTCGCTGTATGGCTCGGGACCCGACGACGAGCCGTTCATGTACGAGTGGTCGAGCCCATCCAACCGCGGCGTGAAGCTGCTCGTCGGGCGCAACCCGAGCAGCGGCGCGTTTGACATCGCCGACCTGCCGCGCAACCAGCAGGGCCGGGCGCTGATCGGCGACCCGCGCAACGACGAGAACATCATCGTCAGCCAGCTGCAGCTGCTCTTCATCCGCTTCCACAACAAGGTTGTCGATCGCACGCGCGCCAACCAGAAGCTCGAGGGCGCCGCGCTCTTCGAGGAGGCGCAGCGGATCACGCGCTGGCACTACCAGTGGATCGTCGTCCACGACTTCCTGCAGCGCATCGTCGGCAAGCAGATGGCCGAGTCCGTCCTCAAGCCGGCCACGGCGACGACGCCGCCGACGACCGACCTGCAGTTCTTTCGCTGGCAGAACGACCCGTTCATGCCGGTGGAGTTCTCCGGCGCCGCGTACCGCTTCGGCCACAGCATGGTGCGCGCCACCTACGATCTGAACGCCGTCGTGACCGGCGTGCCGATCTTCGCCGCCGCGGACAAGCCCGGCCCGCTGGAGCACCTCGGCGGCTTTCGCCGCCTGCCGTCGGCGTGGACGATCGACTGGTCGCACTTCTTCAAGACGACCGCGAGCGCGCGGCCGCAGCTCAGCCGCAAGATCGACACGAGCGTCGCCGCGCCGCTGCACAAGCTGCCGCCCGGCCTCGACAGGGAACGCCACGCGCTGCCGCAGCTCAACCTGCGCCGTGGCCGCGCGCTCGGGCTGCCGTCGGGGCAGGACGTGGCGGCGGCGATGGCCGTCACCCCGTTGACCGCCGCGCAGCTCGGGCTCGACCGCGTCGACCTGCCGCCGGAGGGCAAGGCCGCGCTGCAGCGGGCGACGCCGCTGTGGTTCTACATCCTGCGCGAGGCCGCGGTGCTCGGCAAGGGTGAGCGGCTCGGCCGCGTCGGCGGGCGGATCGTCGCCGAGGTGCTCGTCGGGCTGCTCGCCGGCGACCCGCAGTCCTACCTCAGCCGCAAGCCCGCGTGGACGCCGATCCTGCCGTCGGCGAAGAAGGACGACTTCACGATGCCCGACCTCGTGAGGTTCGCGCTCGGGTAGGGCGCCTCAGCGATCAGCGCGGGTCCTCGAGCAGATCGATGCGCAGCGAGAGCGCCGGGTCCTTGCGCGCGCTCATGCGGAACGCGCGGCCCGCGCGCTTCCTGTCGGCGAGAAACGCGCTGACGTGCTCCTTGAGTGGATTCTTGCTGTCGTCGTCGGTCTCGTCGTTCGTGAGGTGGATCTCGAAGTCGTCGTCCGCGCGCGCTGCGACGATCGCGTCGAGCGTCTCCTTGTCCGGGTTGCCGTCGTGGCCGTTGGCGGAGATGACGTAGTGGTCCGCCGTGATGCGCTCGAAGAACGTCGGATCGATGTTGCGAAGCGATCCGTGGTGGGGGAGCTTGAGGATGTCGACGTGTGTCTTGCCGCCGGTCGCGATCCCCGCCTGGTCGAGCCCGCTGAGGACGTGGTCGCCGCGCGCGTCGCCTGTGAGGAGCATCGTCCTGCCCTCGCATTCGGCGAGGACGACGATGCTCGACAGGTTGTACGGCGACGTGTCACTGAAATCCGCCGGCGTCCCCGCGTTCCCGTCGTGCTTGGCCTGAGCCTTCTTCAGCCAGCGGTCCCAGGCCTTGTTCAGGTCCTCGAGCTCGGACGCGTGCGGGCACACGACGGTGAGCTTCAGCCCGCCGAGCTTGATCGTCCGCGCCCCCTCCTTCGGCAGCGCGACGAGGCCGTCGAACGGCTCGTTGACGCCCCAGCCGAGCTGCTTGGCCTGATCGCGCAGCGTACGGCCGTTGGGGACGCTGGCGACGACCGCGCGGCCGGCCTCGCGGATCTGGTCGGCGCGCGGGTCGCCGATCGGCTTCTGCAGCGCGTCGAGGGCGGCGGTACGCAGTTCCTCGGCGCTGTTGCCGAGGATGTCGTCGAAGCTGTTGTGCCACAGCGTCTGGACGTCGTAGCTCAGCGGCTGTGAGCCGAGCTTCTGGGTGGCGAGCTCGCCGCCGAAGGCGACCATCCCGCCGACGTGGTCGTCGTCGATGTGGCTGAGCATCGCGAGGTCGATCCGCAGCGCGCCGTCGGGGGCGCGCTCGGCGCGCAGCTGTTCCAGGCGCGGGCGCAGGCTCTTTGCCCACGTGCGCGTCGGGCCGCCGTCGATGAGCACGAGCACGGGCTCGTCCGCGGTGCCTCCGTGCAGCAGGAGCGAGTCGCCGTTGAATGCCTGCAGGGCCTCGAGCGAGAAGATCATCGCCTGCTCTCCTTTAGACCGATTGGATTGCGCGCAGGGCGTCGACGACGCCGCTGCCCTGGAAGTAGCGCTCGCGGCCGAGGTCGGTCGCTGTCTGGCACAGCACCCGCTTGATCTCCGCGGGCTGTCCGATGAGCTCGGGATGGCGCGACAGGATCAGGGCCGCGGCGCCGGACACGTGCGGCGCCGCCATGCTCGTCCCGTCCAGGCTCTTCAGGCCGCCGCCCGGCACGGGCGCCGTGATCTTCTCGCCGGGCGCGACGAGGTCGGGCTTTGCCCGGCCGTCGCCGGTCGGCCCGCGGCTGGAGAAGTACGAGACGCCGTACGTGTGCGGCTGATGGCGGTGGGTCGCGCCGACGGTGATGACGCCGCTCGCGTTGCCGGGGTCGGTGATCGACATCTGGCGGTAGCCCTCGGCCGGCCCCGATGCCATCGAGACGAACGCGCGGCCCTCGTTGCCCGCCGCGACGACGACGACCGTGCCGCTGCCGATGAGGCGCTCGCATTCCTCGCAGACCGGCGTGCGACCGCAGGCGTACGAGCCGACCTCGTGGTCGAGCGAAAGGCTGAGGTTGACCCCGTGCACGACGGGCGCCGGCGAGTTGGCGTTCTTCCAGCGCACGAACTGCAGCGCGGCGAGGATCGCGAACTCGTCGCCGGCGCCGGTGTCGTCGAAGACGCGGAGGTCGTAGACGCCGATGTCGGGGCAGATGCCGCGAACGTCGTTGCCCGGCGCCCCGTCGGGGTCGGCCGTCCGCCAGTCGGCGGCGAGGATCCCGGCGACGTGCGTGCCGTGCTCGTGCCGGGGAGCCGCATACGCCTGCTCGCCGTGTCCGATCTCGAGCTGCTCGGCGAGCAGCGACCAGTCGATCGGGCGGCCGTCGCGCAGGCGGCTCTCGATCTCCTTGCGCTGCCTGTCGCCCGCGTCGCCGAGCGTGTCGCGGTCGGCGTCGGTGCCGGCGAGGATCTTGCGCAGGCGGGTGAAGTCGTACGTGGCGCGCACGCGCGACGGGCCGGTCGGGTCGCCGCCGGCGTCGCGCGCCTGGAAGGCCGGGTGGCGGGCGTCGACCCCGGAGTCGATGACCGCCCAGCAGATGTCGTCGCAGCGCAGGTCGAACAGGAGCGTCGCCGCGTCGGCCTTGATCGTGTTGCGTGAGCGCCACAGCGCGGGGCGGGCGGGCCGGTTGCGGTTGATCGCCCACAGCAGCGGCCGGCCGGGCGGCGGCACGCGCTGCAGATCGCCGAGTGCCTCGGCGGCGAGATCGACGAGCGTGTAGTAGGTCAGCCCGTCCGGTGGCTCCTCGTCGGGCTGGTCGTCATCGGGGTGCGCGGCCTCCCACGTGATCCGCCCGACGAGGCCGACGAACCAGATCAGCGTGCCCGGCAGCTCGCCAGCGCTCGTCGGCCGGCGGCCCTGCTCGCGCATCGGCTCCATCAGGCCCGCGACGATCTCCGCGTGCCGCTCGGTCAGGACGGCTGCCGGCGACGTCACGTCCTGCGGCCACAGCTGCTCCTGCCACCACTCCGACAGCGGCAGCACGCTGCGCAGCATCTCCCGGAAGCTCAGCTGCACCGCGACGTGCGACTGGTTGTAGGCGAGCTTGAGCGGTCCCGTCTGCTTGGCGCTGTGGTCGGCCGCCAGCACCGCCTGCGCGAGCGCGGCCGTCGTCGACTCGGCGTGCGGCTCGAGCAGCAGGTCGATCGGCTCGTCGGGCTCGCGGCCGTACTGCAGCCAGACGTCGGGCATCACCGGCGAGTCCTGCGTGAAGCGCTTGAGCTGCTCGCTGCCGAAGATCCACGGTCCCAGGTTCTTGAACTCGAGCTTCATGCAGGCAAGCAGACAGGGCGGCCCGGTCGCCGTCAAGGGACGTTCGGGCAAGCGGGCGTGCTCTTGCAGACCGCTGAGCGGCGATGCGGCCGTGGCTGTGGCGCTGGTGGTGGCGGTGGCGCCGGTGTCGGCGAGCGGCCGCGATGACGGCGTGGGTGTACCGGGCGCTGGGGGGTGGGGCGCCGGCGCGGCGCAGATGTGTTCGCATGGAGCACTTCTGCGTCGGGCTCCCCGTGTTGGCGCCGTTGCGCCGAGGCCGGGGCGATTTGTTCAGGCCAGGCATGAACAAATCGCCCCGGCCTGCCGTGTGAACCCGACCTCTCCGCTCATTCGCCGACTTCCTGCCCGTGCGTACGCCAGGCGCTCGAGACGATCTCCGTCATCGCGGCTGTTCGCCGGCGCCGGCGCCCGCCGCAGCGACGGGACTGCCACAGCGAAACGCCGCACGGCAGCTAGACGATCGCGGGATCCTCCACGACGACCGGCTCGGCCTCGTGCAGGCGCGTCGTGAAGTAGTCACCGGGCTCGATCTCGCCGAGCGCGACGAGAACGATCCGCAGGATGCCCTGGTGTCCGACGATCACCGGGTGCTCGTGGGCGTCGAGCGCGTCGGCGGTCGCGGCGCGGGCGCGCGCGAGCGCCTGCGGCAGCGGCTCCATGCCCGATACCGGCGCGCCGAAGGGGTCCGCCCGCCAGGCCTCGAAGGCGGCGCCGAACCGCGCCCGCGCGCCGTCGCGGTCGAGGCCCTCGAAGGGGCCGTAGTCGACCTCGATGAGCCGCTCGTCGACGATCAGCGGAACGTCCGCGGCGTCGGCGATCACCTGCGCCGTGTCGCGGGCGCGGACGAGCGGGCTCGCGACGACGGCGTCGATCCCCGCGGTGGCGAGCCGGCGCGCCGTGCGGTGCGCCTGCTCGCGGCCGGTCTCGGTCAGCGGGACGTCGAGCTGGCCGGAGTAGGTCCCGCGCGCCGAGCGCTCGGTCTGCCCGTGGCGCACGAGCGTGACGGTGTGAGCCATCAGCGGCCCGCCTCGGGACACGCCACCCGCTAGACCCGCTCGGGCTCGACCCAGCACCGCTCGGCGTCGGCGCGGTGGACCGCGTCGAGCAGCGCCTGCACGCGCAGGGCCTCGTCGAGCGACGGCTCCGGCGCGGCGCCGTCGCGGATCGCGGCGAAGAAGTTGCGTGCGACGCGCGCGTAGGCCTCCTTGGAGCTGGCTGCGAGCGGGCCCTCGGTCTGTAGCTCCTCGCCCACGCGGCCCCAGTGCAGGCGCTTGTCCGCGTCAAGCCGGACGGTCCCCTCGGCGCCGTGGACCTCGATCACGTCGCCGCGCTTGTGCCGTGCGGTCGCGGTGAGGCTGACCTGCGCGAACCCACCGCCGCGCAGGCGCACGAGGATCACGTAGGCGTCCTCCGCCGTGACGGCATGCGGGGTGCCGTCGGGCGCCCGCCGCTCGCCGACGCCGACCTCCGTCGCCGCGGCGATCGACTCGACCTCGCCGAACGCGGCGAGCAGGAGATCGAGGTCGTGCACGCCGTAGCCCTGCAACCGGCCGCCGCCGAGCTGCGCGTCCTGCACCCAGGTGAACGGGCGCGAGCCGGGCTCGGCGTGATCGTCGAAGACGAGCGAGATCGAGACCATCCGCGGCGCGCCCGCGACCTCGGCAACGCGCTGGCGCAGGCGCTCGCGCGTCTCCTGAAAGCGGCGGCCGTAATTCACCATGCCGACGACGCCGGCCTCGGCGATCGCGGCCGCGACGGCGCGCGCCTCGGCGAGGTCGCGCGCGAGCGGCTTCTCGCACAGCACGTGCAGCCCGCGGCGCGCGGCGGCGATCGCGACCTCGGCATGCGTGGCGACCGGCGTCGCGATATGGATGGCCTCCAGACCGGGGTGGCCGAGCAGCTCGTCGATGTCGGCGGTGGCGAGCTGCAGGCCGTGCTCGTCCGCCAGCTCGCGCGCGCGCTCGGGCCTGCGCGACCAGACGGCGACCGGCTCGAACTCGTCGAGCTCGGTGAGGACGGGCAGCGGGACCTTGGCCCCGTA
>Ga0136617_10005362_pt1 | contig 11465 bp, 9 predicted proteins | sample AntDrymUQ3222106_2_FD_129672 | JGI IMG/M metagenome (GOLD analysis project Ga0136617, IMG submission 129672) | Polar desert sand microbial communities from Dry Valleys, Antarctica - metaG UQ322 (21.06) | ecosystem: Environmental > Terrestrial > Soil > Desert | place: Antarctica: Dry Valley...
GCCTGCTTGCGGGCCGACTGGAACAGGTCGCGCACCCGGGCCGCGCCCACGCCGACGAACATCTCCATGAAGTCGGAGCCGGTGATCGACATGAACGGCACCCCCGCCTCGCCGGCCACGGCCCGGGCGATGAGGGTCTTGCCGGTGCCCGGCGGGCCGACCAGCAGGACACCCTTGGGGATGCGGGCGCCGATGTCGTGGAACTTCTTGGGTTGCTTCAGGAAGTCGACGACCTCGTTGATCTCCTGCTTCACGCCCTTGTAGCCGGCGACGTCGGCGAACGTGGTCTTGGGCTTCTCGGTGGTGTACACCTTCGCCCTCGAACGGCCGATCGACATGATGCCGGCCATCTGGCCCTGGGCTTTGCGGCCCATCCACCACCAGAACAGGATCAGCAGGCCGATGGGCAGCAGCCAGATGAGGAGGGTGCCGACGAGGTTCGACTGGGGGGGGAGGAACTCGACCTCCTCCACCTTCTCGTCGAAGAGGGCCAGGTCATCGGGGGGGATGACGGCGGGGGCGGTGGTGGTGAAGTCGACCTTCGCCTCCCCGTCGCCGTCGCCCTCCTTCCGGGCGACCTTGTACTTGCCCTTGATGCGGGACGAGTCGTTGGTGACCTTGATGGTGGCCACCTCGCCCGCTTCGACCCGCTGGCGGAAGGTGGAGTAGTCGATCTTGTCGGCGTCGGTGCGGGTGACGGCCGGCGCCGCGACCAGCGCCAGCAGGGCAACACCCATCAGGACCCACACCAGGGGGCGGGACCACGAGGAGCCGGGAACCGGCAGACCGGATCCGGGGGGTCGGTCCTTCTGGGCACCTTTGGGATCGGACCCTTTCGGGTCGCGCCCTTTCGGGTCGCGCCCTTGCAGGTCGCGCCCTTGAAGGTCGCGCGGGGAGGGGCTCACGCCCGCAATGGTACGCGCCAGCCGGGCCCAACCTGGTCCCACCATCACCGTTCGCCGCTTTGGGGGCCGGTACGCTGGCGGCGATGCACCGTCCTCGGCTGTGTGCGCGTCCGGGCTGCGGCGAAGCGGCGGCCGCCATGCTCAGCTTCCAGTACTCCTCCAGCACGGTCTGGCTCGACGACCTCGGCTCCAAGGAGCCGAGCACGATCGACCTGTGCACCCTCCACGCCGACCGCCTGGCCGCCCCCAAGGGGTGGACCGGCCACGATCGCCGGGCCGCCACGCTGGCCGCCGGGCAGCAACGGCCGCCGACGGCCGAAGACCTTCGCGCCCAGGCGTCGTAGCGAAGGGGGCTTAGGCTCGGTCCTCCGTGGAATCCGACGACCAGGCGACGACGAGCGAGCCCGCCGCCCTGCCTGTGCCCCGATGGGGGCTGGGCGACGCCATCCTCGGCCTGGTCGTCGGGATCCTGCTGTCGAGCGTGCTGGCCGGCGTCTGGCTGGGAGTCAGCGGCGACGAGACGCTGAGCATCGGCGGCAAGGCCTTCAGTCAGATGGGCCTGTGGATCGGGCTGGCGGGCAGCCCGATCCTGGCCACCCGGCGCAAGGGCTCGGGAAGCCTCGCCGTCGACTTCGGGTGGAGGTTCCGGCCCGTCGACCTGGCCCTGGGCGCGGCGGCCGCGGTCGTCGCCATCGTCGTGGTCGTGCCCGCAGTCGGCCTCCTGCTCCGCCCCCTGCTCGGCGATCCCAACGTTTCGCAGCCGGTGAAGGACCTGGTGGAGGAGTCCCGGGGGACGGCCCTGATCGGGCTGATCCTGATCGCGGTCGTGGGTGCGCCCCTGGTGGAGGAGCTGTTCTTCCGGGGGCTGCTGCTGCGGTCGATCGAGAAGCGCCTCGGAGCAGGTTGGGCGATCGCGGGCTCGTCGGTGTTCTTCGGGCTGGCCCACCCCAACGACCTGCCGCTCGAGGCGCAACTCCTGGTGATGGCCGCCCTCGCCGCCCTGGCCGTGGTCCTGGCCACGCTGGCGGTCAAGACCGGCCGGCTGGGGGCCTCGATCGTCGCCCATGCCGTGTTCAACGCCATCAACCTGGCCGTCGTCCTCTCGTAGCGAGGGGACGGGAGGGTTGCCCTACTTGGGCGTCTCTTCGTCCTCGGTCGATCCGTCGGGCGGCGTGGTGCTCGACGACGAGGTGGTGTCCTCCGCAGGCTCGGTGGTGGTCGTCGTGGGGTCGGGCTCGGGCGGCAGGGTGGAGTCGGACACCGGGTTCGGCTCCGGCTCGGGCGGCACCTCGACGCCCTCGGGCCCCGGCCCCCGGCCCACCAGGATCACGGCCGTCCCCGGGCCCACCTCGTCGTAGAGCAACGGCGCGGCGTACATGGGGACCCGGATGCAGCCGTGGGATGCCGGGAAGGGCGGCACCGACGGCGAGCCGTGGATGGCGATACCCCGGTTGAAGTACATCGGCCACCACAGCTCACCGAGAGGAGCGACCTCGAGCCCCTCGGCCTTGCGCCCGATCCGGAACGACCCGGGGGGGGTCACCGCGATGTCGCACTCGCCGTCGACGCAGTACTCCTCGCCGTTGCCACTGGAGATGGGAAGGATGCGGGTCAGCGATCCGCCGGTCCACAGGATCAGCACCTGGCGGTTGAGGTCGATCTCGACCCTGGTCGACGGGCCTCCGGGCACCATCGGGCCGGGAGTGCTGGCACCGGGCAGGGCGGCCTTGAGCTCGGCGTCGATGTCGCCGGTGCGGCTCAGCCCCTCGATCTTCTGGAAGGCCATGATCGCGTAGCTGGTGCGGCCCCCGAACTGCCCGTCGGGGGTACCGACGTCGTAGCCGAGCTCCGCCAGTCGCTCCTGGACGGCCCGGACGTCGGCCGAGCTCACGACCTCGGCGGCCGGTGCCTCAGTGGTGGCGGGCGCCGGCGCGGTCGACGTGACGGTCGAGCTCGGTGCCGAGGAGGTCGTGGCCCGGGCGACGCTCGTCGACGTCTTTCCCGTCGACGCCTGTACGTCGGAGCCATCCGAGGAGCAGGCGGCCAACAGGGCGCCCAGCGCCACCAGCGCGCTGATGAAAGGTCGGCGTCCGAACGCCATTCTGCTAGTTCCGTTCATCTTCCGCTCTCGACTACCCACCGTGGTCCATGGTTCCACACTCCGTGGGATTCCTTTGCCGAAATCGGTTTCCCTCAAGCTTTCGGCCCGTCGTGTCGATACCAGCATTCGCCTGGGAGGGCTTTACCGCTAGAGGGAGTCAAGAACATGACGTGTCCGCAATGCCATTCGCGTGACCTGGTCGAGATCCGCATGCAACTCCACGACGAGCAGGTCACCATGCACTCGTGCCCGGCGTGCGAGGGTCGCTGGTGGGATCGGGACGGCGAGTCCGTCGGCCTCCGGTCGGTTCTCGACCTGGTGGCGGCCCGCTGAGCAGCGGCGCCTGCGTTCCCGTTCCGTCCTGACACGACGGTCTCTGCCGGGAATGACAAGATACTGAGATGGCAGTACAGCGGCGGCCGCCGCTTCGGGCGGCTCTCGACCGCATGAAGATGCCCACCTTCAGGTCGCTCGAGGGCCGGTCCCTGCGGGCCCCCAGTGATCGGATGCCCACATTCCGGGTGCCGTCGGTCGACGAGTTGAAGCTGCGGGCGGTCCAGGTGTCACCCGAGACGTTGCTCACGTTCGGGATCGTGGTGGCCGCCATGCTCTTCGTCTTCTTCCAGCTCCAGCCGTCGCTGCTGTTCGCCGACACGACCCCGGCCGGCGGCGACATGGGGGCTCACGTGTGGGGCCCCGACTACATGCGCGAGCACCTGCTTCCCAACCTGCGGGTCACCGGCTGGGCCCCCGACTGGTACTCGGGCTTTCCCGCCTACCACTTCTATTTCCCGCTTCCGTCGCTGATGATCGTGATCCTCGACCTGCTACTGCCCTACGGCGTGGCCTTCAAGCTCATCACGGTTTCCGGCCTCATCTCGCTGCCGCTGGCCGCCTACGCCTTCGGCCGGCTGGCCGGCATGCGCTTCCCCGGCCCGGTCATGCTCTCGGTGGCCACCCTCCCGTTCCTCTTCGACCGGGGTTTCACCATCTACGGCGGCAACATCGCCTCCACCCTCGCCGGCGAGTTCTCCTTCTCGATCAGCCTTTCGTTCGCCCTGCTCTTCCTCGGACTGGTGGCCCGCGGCCTCGACACCGGCCGCAACCGGAGCCTGGCCGCGGTGGTGCTGGCGCTCACCGGCCTGAGCCACCTCCTGCCCACCGTGTTCGCGGTGGTCGGGGCCCTGCTGCTCTACGTCCTGCGTCCCGGCCGGCCGCGCCTGAAGTTCCTGTTCGGCATCATTGGCGTCGGGGCCCTTCTCGCCGCGTTCTGGTCGTTCCCGTTCGGGATGCGGCTCGACTACGCCAACAACATGGGCTGGGAGAAGATCACCCAGTACAGCCAGAACCTTTTCCCGGAGAACAGGGCGTGGTTGTGGCTGATCATGGCCCCGGCCGGCGCGCTGTGCGCCGTCACCCTGCGCCGCCGGGTCGGGCTGTTCCTCGTGGGCATGGCCGCCATCGCCGGGGCGCTGTTCGTCCTGGCGCCCGCGGGCCGGCTCTGGAACGCCCGTATCCTGCCCTTCTGGTTCCTCAGCCTCTACCTGCTGGCCGGAGTGGCCGTGGCCGAGCTGGGGCCCGCCCTCGGGCGGATGCTCTCCGACGACCCTGACAACCCGTCCCTCCTGGGCCGCCGGCTCACCCCCGTCGCCGGCGCCTTGGCGGTGTGGATGTTCGTCGGCCTGCCCCTCGGCGTGCTGCCCGGTTGGCTGCCCAAGCCGACGACCACCGACAACAGCTACATCGACGACTGGGCCCGGTGGAACTACTCCGGCTACGAGCGCAAGACGGCCTATCCCGAGTACAAGAGCGTCCTCGACATGATGACCCAGGTGGGCCGCACGAATGGCTGCGGACGCACCCACTGGGAGTACGACGGCCAGCTCGACCGGTTCGGCACCCCAATGGCGCTGATGCTCCTGCCCTTCTGGACCGACGGCTGCATCGGGTCGATGGAAGGTCTCTACTTCGAGTCCTCGGCCACCGTCCCGTACCACTTCATGAGCGCGGCAGAGCTGTCCAAGGGGGCGTCCAATCCCCAGAGGGACCTGCCCTACACCTCGCTCGACGTGAACAACGGGGTCAAGCACCTCCAGATGCTCGGCGCCCGCTACTACCTGGCCTTCTCGCCGGAGGCCACGGCCCAGGCCGACGCCAACCCCGACCTCACCCTCATCGCCACCACCGGCGCCTGGCGGGCCTACGAGGTGCGGGGCGCGGAGATCGTGTCGTCCCTGCCCTTCCAGCCGGCGGTAATCACCGGCGGGGGCGAGGGCGAGCGGGAGTGGATGGCCGTCATGTCCAACTGGTACCAGGACTTCAGCGCCCACGACGTCTTCCTGGCCGCCTCCGGCCCCGAGGAGTGGCAACGGGTCGAGGTCAACGAGGTCGTGACCGACTCGAAGACGATCGGGTCCGGGGTGCAGGTCGACCCGCCCGATCGCCGACCCCTCAACCCGGTGCAGGTCAGCGGCATCCGCACCAGTGACAACCGCATCACCTTCGACGTCGACCGGGTCGGGGAACCGGTGCTGGTCAAGGCGTCGTACTTCCCCAGCTGGAAGGTGTCGGGGGCGAGCGGGCCCTACCGGGTTTCGCCGAACCTCATGGTGGTCATCCCCGATTCCACCCACGTGAGCCTCTACTACGGGTGGACGCCGGTCGACTACATGGGCTGGATCCTCACGTTCATCGGCTTCGGCCTCGCCGTGCGATGGTTCCGTCAGGGCCCGGTCGAGCTCGGCGAGATCGAGCGGCCGGCGCCGTTGTTTCCCGGCCAGGTCGAGCCCGAGCCCGCACCGGCGGTAGCGGCCCCGGCCGCAGCCCCCGTGGCGCAGGCGCCGGTTCCGGTGTCGGACCGGGGTGGCTGAGCCCCCGACCCCCCGCCAGACTGCACCCTTGACCATCGAAGGTCGCGGCGTCCACCCCTCCGCCCCGCACCTCGACGAGGCCGCCGGTCCGGCGCCCGCCGCCGGGAAGCGCCGCCGGTCGGTCGTGGCCGCAGTCGGACTGGCCATCACCGTCGGGCTGGTGGCCCGATTCGTGACCGTGTCGCCTCTCTGGCTCGACGAGGCGCTCACCGTCAACATCGCCCGCCTGCCACTGGGCGACATCCCCGAGGCCCTGCGCCACGACGGCGCCCCGCCCCTCTACTACCTCGTCCTCCACCTCTGGATGAAGGTGGCCGGGAGCGGCGACGTGGCCACCCGGGCCCTGTCCGGGCTGATGGCGGTGGCCGCCCTGCCGCTGGCGTGGCTGGCCGGAGGGCGGCTGGTGGCCGACCGGTCCCGAGGCACGAACCGGTGGGTGGCGTGGGCCGCGCTGCTGCTCCTGGCGTCGTCTCCGTTCGCCATCCGCTACGCCACCGAGGTCCGGATGTACTCGCTGGTCGTGCTGCTGGTGCTCGCCGGCTTCCTGGCCCTCGACACCCTGCTCCACGACCCTGGGCCCTCCCCGTGGGCGGCGGTCGTGCTGGGCGTGGCCACGGGGCTCCTCCTGCTCACCCACTACTGGGGGTTCTTCCTGGTGGCGGCGGTCGGGATCCTGCTGGCCATCCGCTGGTGGCGCGCCGAACCCGCCCGCCGGGCCGGATTCCGCCGGGGCCTGACGGCCATGGCCGTGGGGTCGCTGCTGTTCGTGCCCTGGCTGCCGTCGTTCGTGTTCCAGATGCGGGAGACGGGCACGCCCTGGGGCGCGCCGCCCAAGCCCCGAACCGTGTTCGACGTGGTCCTGCAGTTCGCGGGGGGCCTCCCCGACACGTCGCTGCCCCTGGGACTGCTCGTCTACGGCCTGCTCGCCCTCGGGCTGTTCGGGACGGCCGCCGGTCGCGGGGTCATCAGCCTCGATCTCCGGGGTCGTCCGCCGGGACGGACGGTGGCCGCCGCCGCCGTCGGCACCATGGCCCTGGCGGTCGTGGTCGGGCGTCTGACGGGCTCGGCCTTCGCCATCCGCTACGCGGCGGTGGTGCTCCCGCTGGTGATCCTGCTGGCCGCCCTGGGCACCGCGACCCTGGCCGGTTCGTGGGTCGGCCCGGCAACCCTGGCGCTGGCCGTTGGACTGGGCTTCGCCACCGCCATCCCCGCCCTGGCCGGTGATCGCACGACCGCGGCCCGGGTGGCGGCCGCCCTGCGGGCCGAGGCCCGGCCGGGCGACGTGGTCGCCTACTGTCCCGACCAACTCGGACCGTCGGTCAGCCGCTACCTGGAGGCTGGGTCGTCACCCGAGCTGGAGCAGATCACCTTCCCCCGGGCCCGGGGGCCCGAGTTGGTGGACTGGGTCGGCTACGAGGCGGCCAACAAGGCGGCGGCCACCGCGCCGTTCGCCCGCATGCTCCTCGACCGGGCCGGGCCGGAAGGCACGGTGTGGGTGGTCTGGGCGCCGAGCTACCGCACCTTCGGCACCAAGTGCCAGAGCCTGCTCACCGACCTCCGCCTGGCCCGGCCCCAGGAGCGCCGGGTGGTGAAGGTGTCGACCAACACCTTCGAGCGGCCCGGCCTGGTGCAGTACCCGCCCAATTAGGTGTGCCGATAGGGTGCCGCAGGTGAATCAGGAACTCCCTGTAGTGAACGAGGAACTCCCAGTGAACGAGGAACTGGACGTCGTCATCATCGGGGCCGGCCCCGCCGGCCTGACTGCGGCGTGGCAGCTGGCCAAGAAGGGCCTCACCTCCACCGTGCTGGAGGGCGACTCGGTCGTCGGCGGGATCGCCCGCACCGCCGAGCGGGACGGCTGGCGATTCGACATCGGCGGCCACCGGTTCTTCACCAAGGTCCAGGCGGTGGAGGACGTGTGGCACGAGATCCTCGACGACGACGAGTTCCTCCTCCGGCCCCGGATGAGCCGGATCTACTACGACGGCAAGTTCTTCGACTACCCGTTGAAGCCCATGAACGCCCTCAAGAACCTGGGCGTCGTCGAGGCGGTGCGGTGCGTGGGCTCCTACGGCTGGGCCCGGGTGCGCCCGCCCAAGGACCAGACCAACTTCGAGGGCTGGACCACCTCCCGCTTCGGCAAGCGGCTCTACTCCATCTTCTTCAAGACCTACACCGAGAAGCTGTGGGGCGTGCCGGCCACGTCGATCCAGGCCGACTGGGCCGCCCAGCGCATCAAGAACCTGTCGCTCATGAAGGCCGTCACCAACGCCATCCTCCCCAAGAGGAACCAGAAGGAGATCACCAGCCTCATCGAGGAGTTCCAGTACCCGAAGTACGGGCCCGGGATGATGTGGGAGCGGGCCCGGGAGCTGGTCGAGGCCCGGGGCACCAAGGTGGTCATGGAGTCGCCGGTGACGGCCGTCCACCACGAGGGAGGCAAGGCGGTGGCGGTGTCGACCACCACCGGCCGCCACCCGGCCAGCCACGTCGTCTCCTCGATGCCGATCAGCACCCTCCTCAAGATCATGGACCCGCCCCCGCCGGCCGAGGTGCTGGCCGCGGCCAACGGGCTCGGCTACCGCGACTTCCTCACCATCGCCCTGGTCGTGCCCGAGTCGGCCGGGTTCCCCGACAACTGGATCTACGTGCATTCACCCGACGTCCGCCTGGGGCGCATCCAGAACTTCGGGTCGTGGTCGCCGTACCTGGTCAAGAAGGGCCGCACCTGCCTCGGCCTGGAGTACTTCGTGTTCGAGGGCGACGATCTGTGGACCATGGCCGACGCCGACCTGGTGGAGCTGGGCAAGCGCGAGCTGCACGCCCTGAGCCTGCTCGACGACCCGTCGAAGGTGGAGGCGGGCTACGTGGTGCGGATGCCGAAGGCGTACCCCATGTATGACGCGACCTACAAGGCCAACGTTCTCACCCTGCGGAAGTGGCTGGCGGACAACACGCCCAACGTGTTCCCGGTGGGGCGCAACGGGATGCACAAGTACAACAACCAGGACCACTCCATGCTGACGGCGATGCTCTCGGTGGAGAACATCCTGGGCGCAGATCCGCCCCACGACATCTGGACGGTCAACGTCGAGGAGAAGTACCACGAGGAGAAGGCCCACGCGGAGAAGACTGCGCCCTCGGCGGCTGCGCCCCCGACCACCTGAGGTTTTGTGGAGCAAAAGCGACATCAGAGGTCGCTTTTGCTCCACAAAACCGTGAGCTCAGGGCTGGGGGCGGCCCTCCTGCCAGAGGACCATGCGTAGGCGGGCCAGGCCGACGATCGACCGAGGGATGCGGCGGGCGATGGAGGTCCGCGACGGGCGGGTCTCCTCCACCCTCACCGGCAACTCGTCGACCCGCATGCCGGCCCGCTCGGCCCGGATGACGAGCTCGGTGTCGAAGAGGTCGGTGCCAAACCTCGACCCCTGCACCAAGGCCACCACGTCGTCGCGACGGAGGACCTTCATCCCGTGGGTGTCGGAAACCTTGAGCCCGAAGCCGACGTGCAGGACGGTGCTGAACACCCAGGTCACCAGCTTGCGGGACGGGGCCCGGGTGTCCTCGGCCCCCGGCCCCCGCTTGCTCCCGACGACCACCGACGGGCCGTCGGGCCGGTTGAGGGCCTCGAGGGCCCGCTCGAGGAAGCCCAGGTCGTAGTAGTCGACGTCGAAGATGGCGACCGCCCGGCCCTCGGCGGCGAGAAACCCGTGCCGCAGGGCGTTCCCGTAGTCGGCCTGCGCGAGCGAGAGCGTTCGCACCTCGGGGTACTCGGCCGCCAGCCCGGCGGCCACCGCGGCGGTGGCGTCGGTGGATCCGTTCTCGACCACAACGATCTCGAACGCCCGGCCCACGCTACGCAGGCCGTTGACCACCTCACCGACGGCAGACGCGAGGAAGGGTTCCTCGTCATGGGCCGGCATGACCACCGAGATCACGGCGCCATCCTGCCCCAACTACTGTGGCCATCAATGAGCGGTGGGCGAACACTCGACCCGACGGGCATGGATCTGTCCAAGATCTTCAAGGCCTACGACATCCGCGGGGTCGTTCCGGACGAACTCGATGCGTCCGTGGCCCGGGGAGTCGGCGCCGCCTTCGCCCGTTTCACGGGTGCTCCGCGCATCCTGATGGGACGCGACATGCGGGCCACCGGGGTCGAGCTCTCGACCGCCTTCGCCGCCGGGGCGACGGGTGAGGGGGCCGACGTCGTCGACCTGGGCCTCATCTCCACCGACCTGGCCTACTTCGCCGCCGGCAGCCTCGACGCCCCCGCGGCCATGCTCACCGCGTCCCACAACCCGGCCCGCTACAACGGCATCAAGCTGTGCCTGGCCGGAGCCCGCCCCGTGGGCCAGGACACCGGGCTCCAGGAGATCCAGTCCATGGTGGCCGACGGCGTGGGCGCCGAGGCCGGGGACGCCAAGGGTTCGGTGAGCACCCTCGACATGCTGAGCGAGTTCGGCGACCACGTCCGGTCCTTCGTCGACCGGTCGGTGCTGCGCCCGCTCAAGGTGGTGGCAGACGCCGGCAACGGCATGGGCGGACTGGTTGCCCCCGCGGTGTTCGAGGGCCTCCCGTTCGACGTCGAGCTGCTCTACGCCGAGCTCGACGGCACGTTCCCCAACCACCCGCCCGACCCCATCCAGCCCGAGAACCTCAAGGACCTCCAGGCCCGGGTGCTCGAGGTGGGGGCCGACGTGGGCCTCGCCTTCGACGGCGACGCCGACCGGGTGTTCCTCGTCGACGACCAGGCCCAGCCCATCTCCGGGTCGACCACCACCGCCATGGTGGCCGCCGCCCTGCTCGAGAAGCACCCCGGCGGCACCATCCTCTACAACCTGATCTGCTCCAAGGCGGTGCCCGAGGTCGTCCTCGAGAAGGGCGGCACGCCGGTGCGCACCCGGGTGGGCCACTCCTTCATCAAGTCGGTGATGGCCGAGACGGGCGCCATCTTCGGCGGTGAGCACAGCGGCCACTACTACTTCGCCGACAACTTCCGGGCCGACTCGGGCATCATCGCCGCTCTGGTCGTGCTCGAGCTGATGTCGAAGGCCAGCCTGCCCCTGTCGGAGCTGCGCAAGCCGTTCGAGCGCTACGCCGCCTCGGGCGAGATCAACGTCACCGTCGACGATCCCCAGGAGGTCGTCGAGCGGGTGGCCGAGGCCTACTCGGCGAAATCCACGGGCGCCGAGCAGGAGCGGGTCGACGGGCTCACCGTCGATCTCGGCGACTGGTGGTTCAACCTGCGGGCGTCGAACACCGAACCGGTGCTCCGGCTCAACCTGGAGGCCGCCGATCCCGAGTCGTGCCAGACCCACGTGACCGAGGTGCGCAACCTCATGTCCGGTAGCCCGATCCTTGGGACGGTCTGAGGCGATGGCGCTCGACTCCCGGCTCCTCGAGATCCTGGCCTGCCCCGACGACCGGGGACCGCTCCTCTACTTTCCCGACGAGGACTCCCTGTACAACCCCCGCACCCACCGCCGCTACGCGATCCGGGACGGAATCCCCATCATGCTCGTCGACGAGGCCGAGTCGGTCGACGACGCCGAGCACGAGCGGCTGGCGGCCAAAGCCGAGGCCGAA
>Ga0136617_10005363_pt1 | contig 11464 bp, 13 predicted proteins | sample AntDrymUQ3222106_2_FD_129672 | JGI IMG/M metagenome (GOLD analysis project Ga0136617, IMG submission 129672) | Polar desert sand microbial communities from Dry Valleys, Antarctica - metaG UQ322 (21.06) | ecosystem: Environmental > Terrestrial > Soil > Desert | place: Antarctica: Dry Valley...
ACGCCGGGTTCTTCCTGCGCGGCATCCCGGTCACGCAGATCCAGGAGATCGCCGCCGCGGGCGTGAACATGCCGCCCAAGTCGACGTACTTCTTCCCAAAGGTTCCGACCGGATTGCTCTTCAATCCGCTGCAGCGCGGGAGTAGCATCTTGTCCATGCATGCATCAGCCCAACGCATTGGTGGTTATCGGCACGTCGTCAAGGTCCGCCAGCACCGGCTGAACAGCGACGAGCCCGCCGACGCCGGCGGCGACGACGCCGCCCCCTCGCCCCAGGAGCTGCTCGCGGCGAGCCTCGCCACCTGCACCGCCGTCACGATGGAGATGTACGCCGCCCGCAAGGGCTGGCAGCTACGCGACGTCGAGGTCGAGTGCGAGTACACGCCCGCCGAACGCGGTTGCCCGACGAAGTTCAGCCTGACGCTGCGCCTTCCCTCCGACCTCTCCGACGAGCAGGTCCAGCGCCTGAAGGTCATCGCGACGAAGTGCCCGGTGCACCGCACGCTCGATGGCGAGGTCATGTTCGACGAGCGTGTCGAGCGCACCCAGCTCGCTGCCTGACGCGTTGAGCGCGGTCCTGCTGGACCCCGCCGAGGCGAGCGCCGTGGAGGTCCACGGCCGCACGAAGGCAGCGGTGCTCGTCGCGCTGTACGTCGACGGCGGTGAGCTGCACGCCGTCTTCACCCGCCGCCGCCACGACCTGCGCAGCCACGCCGGCGAGATCTCCTTCCCCGGCGGTCGCCGCGACGCGGAGGACGAGAGCCTGCTGCACACCGCGCTGCGCGAGAGCGAGGAGGAGATCGGCCTGCCGCCCGCGGCCGTCCGGGTCCTCGGCGCGCTGCCGCCGACGCCGACCGTGGCGACGAACTACGGCGTCTACCCGTTCGTCGGGCTGATCGAGCCGGGCCACGCCTGGCGGCCCTCGGCCTGGGAGGTCGACGAGGTACTCGAGCTGCGGCTGCGCGACCTGCGTGCCGCGCGCACGCGGCGGCGGCTGCTGCACCGCGGCATCCCGTTTCGCAGCGACGTCTACGACGTCAGCGAGCAGGCCGTCATCTGGGGCGCGACGGCGCGGATCGTCGGCGACCTGCTCGCACGCGTCGATCCGGTGCTCGACGGACCGAGTCCCTGAGGCGGAGCGGCGATGGAGCGCGAGCAGCTGCTGGAGAGCCTGCGCCCGCGCGTCACCGACGAGCGCGTGCTCGCCGCCGTCGCCGAGGTGCCGCGCGAGCTGTTCGTCGCGCCAGCGCTGCAGCGCCTGGCCTACGTCGACCGGCCGCTGCCGATCGGGGGCGGGCAGACGATCTCGCAGCCGTCGCTCGTCGCTCGCATGTGCGAGCTGCTGGACCTGTCAGACGACGACGTCGTCCTCGACGTCGGCACCGGCTCGGGCTACCACGCGGCGCTGCTGTCGCGGCTGTGCCGCCACGTCTACGGCGTCGAGCTTGACCCCGACCTCGCCGCGCAGGCGGCCCGCTCGCTCGCGCTGGCGGAGATCGAGAACGTCACGGTGGTGGCGGGCGACGGCGCCTCCGGGCTGCCCGAGTGCGCGCCCTTCGACGCGATCAACGTCGCCGCGACGGCGACCGGCGAGGTGCCCGCCGCGCTCGAGGGTCAGCTCGCGATCGGCGGTCGCCTGATCGCGCCCGTCGACTGCGACGGCCGCGAGCACCTGCACCTCGTGCGCCGCACGCCCGAGGGCCTGGAGCGCAGCCTGCTGGACGCCGTGCGGTTCGTCCCGCTGCGCTGAGCGCAGGCCGGTCGCGCTCGTCGCCTGGACCTCGACCTTCGTCGGGGGACACCGTCCGCGAGCCGCGCGAGACTGTCGTCATGCACACGAAGCGGACCTTCGATGCGCAGCCGCAGACCAGCTCCGACGGCACGAGATCCCTGGCGACCGTCACCCGCCTGCGCCCGATCCGGACGCTCGTCATCAGCCCCGACCGCGCCTATCGCGAGCGGGCGTGGACGGTGCTGTCCGCGGTCGGCCCGGTCGCGTTCGCCGTCGCATGGCTGGCCGAGCCCGAGGACGTCGCGGGCCTGCTGCAGGAGGAGCGCGCCGACGTCGTCCTGATCGACGCGACCGGCTGCGAGGCGGCGGCGCGTACGCTCATCCGCCAGCTCGCCGAGGTCGCGCCGCGAACCGGCGTCGTCGTCGTCTGCCAGCACTGCACCGCGGCCGCTCGCGAACTGCGCGCGCTGCCGAAGTGGGGCTGGACGCAGGATCTGCGCGCCGGCGTCGAGCTCGCCTACCAGGAGGGCAACCCGCTGTCGGGCGGGACGCTCAGCTCGCTGCGGCGACGATCGCCGTGGGAGCGCTTGGCCGGTCCGCTGCGCCGCGCGTAGCGCGCGGCGCGCTCAGACGCCGAGCAGCTCGTCGATCGCCGCGCGCGCCGCCGCGACCCATGCCGCGCGCTGCGCCGGGTCGTCCTCGACGAGCGCGTAGGGGATCTCGTTGCGCTGGCACGTGCGCCGCAGCTCGGCCACACCGGCCACGAGCGTCGCGGGCGCCACCGTCCCGGCGGCCTCGTAGACGACCCCGCGCACGGTCGTGTCGATCGTCTTGGAGAGCATCATGTGCAGCCGCGGACCGTGCAGGGCGGCGACGTCCTCAGGCGCGCCGGCGGCGGTACCCAGGGCCCACACGAGGATCGTGACGTTCTCCAGCGCGTAGCGCAGCGTCCCGACGACGTCCGGATCGCCGATCCAGCACTCCGCCCCGGCCCGCTCGATGCGCGCCCGGCCGGCCTCGCGGCGCGTGACGGCGCGCACCGCGTGCCCGTCGGCGACGAGGTTCTCGGCGAGGTGCAGGCCGCGGCAGCCGCCGCCGATGAGGAGCACACGCATGAGCGCGCAGAGTCTAGGCACGGTTCGGGCTGCGAAGCGGCGGCGGCGATCTATCGAACAACCCATGGTCCATGCGACGTTCGGGATCGCCGCGCGGCGCTGGTACCTCGCGCCCGTGAGCACGGCGGTCGCGGAGCTCACCGGCCGGGCGCCGCGCAGCGTGCGCGAGGTGCTCGAGGCGCACCGCGCCGAGCTGACACGTGAGACGCCGGGGATCCCGCCGCGCTAGCGTCCGGTGGGCGGTGGACTTCGACCTCTCCGACGAGCAGCAGCTCATCCGCGAGACGGCGCGGACGTTCACCGACCGCGAGATCGTCGCGCGCGCACGCGAGAACGCGCGCAACGAGCACTTCGACCTCGAGCTCGTCGCCATGCTCGCCGAGCAGGGCTACCTCGGTGCGATCGTGCCGCGCGTGTACGGCGGTGCCGGTCTGGACTACGTGACCTACGGCCTGATCGTCGAGGAGATCGGCCGCGGCGACAGCGCGATGCGCACGGTCATCTCCGTGCAGACGTCGCTGGTCTGCAGCTCGATCCTCGCGTGGGGCTCGGAGGCCCAGAAGGCGCACTACCTGCCGCGGCTGTGCAGCGGCGAGTGGCTGGGCTGCTTCGGGCTGACCGAGCCCGAGGCCGGCTCGGACGCCGCCAGCCAGCGCACGCGCGCGACGAGGGTCGACGGTGGCTGGGAGCTCAACGGGTCGAAGATGTGGATCTCGCTGGGCAACCACGCCAGGGTCGCGCTGATCTTCGCCCAGACCGACCCCGCGCTGCGCCATCACGGCCTGGCCTGCTTTCTCGCCGACACCGACCAGCCGGGCTTTCAGACCCAGGCGATCCATCACAAGATGGGCCTGCACGGATCCGACACGGCGTCGATCGCGCTCGACGGCGTGTTCGTGCCCGACGACGCCGTCCTCGGCGAGGTCGGCCAGGGCTTCAAGATCGCGATGAGCGCGCTGGACTCCGGGCGCTACTCGGTCGCCGCCGGCTGCGTCGGGATCTGCCAGGGGTGCGTCGAGGAATCCGTGCGCTACGCGACGCAGCGCCGCCAGTTCGACCGCCCGATCGCGAGCTTTCAGCTCGTGCAGGCGATGCTCGCCGACATGAAGGTGCGCACGGACGCCGCACGGCTGCTCGTCTGGCGCGCCGGCGCGCTGCGCGACCAGGGCAAGCCGTGCACGACGGAGACGTCGATCGCCAAGCTCTACGCCACCGAGGCGGCGCAGTGGTGCGCCAACGAGGCGATCCAGGTGCACGGCGGAGCGGGCTACGTCGACGACCATCCCGTCGAGCGCTGGTTTCGGGACGTGCGCGTGACGACGCTCTACGAGGGCACGTCGCAGATCCAGAAGCTCATCATCGGCCGCGCGCTGACGGGCATCAACGCGCTCGTGCCGGAGTAGGACCGAACCTCACGAAGCGGCGCCAGCGAGCGTTTGATCCCCGTGCCAACCGCCCACCTGCCCCCGTTCCAGCGCTTCCTGGACACGCACCGTGACGACGTCCTGCGCTTCCTGATCGCCTCGGTCGGGCGCCATGACGCCGACGACGCCTTTCAGGAGACGTTCCTCTCGGCGCTGCGCGCCTACCCGCGCCTGACGTCGAACAGCAACCTGCGTGGCTGGGTGCTGACGATCGCCCACCGCAAGGCGATCGACGTGCACCGCGCGCGCCGGCGCAACCCGCTGCCGGTCGCGGAGGTCAGGGAGCGGGTGGACGGGTCGGCGTCGGCGACGGCGGACGGCGCGGGCGACCACTGGGAGCGCGTGCGTGCGCTGCCCCCGCGCCAGCGCGAGGTGCTCACCCTGCGCTACGGCGCCGACCTGACGCACGGCGAGATCGCCAGCGCGCTGGGTTGCAGCGAGGAGGCGGCCCGACGCGCGGCCGCCGATGGCCTGAAGACCCTGCGAGAGGAGCTGCGAGATGTCCCTGCCACCCCCTGACCTGGTGCCCGGCGAAGCTGCCGCGCTGGCCGCACGCACGAGCGCCCGCGCCGCTGACGAGGGCCTCGCCCAGATCGTCTACGCGCGCGTCGACAGCCCCGTCGGCCAGCTCGTCGCCGTCTCGACGCCGCGCGGTCTCGCGCGGATCGCCTATGAGCTGGAGAACGGAGGCCTGGACAGCATCCTCGATGACGTCGCGCTGAAGCTCTCGCCCTCGATCATCGAGGCGCCCGCGCGGCTGGACGACGTCCGCCGCGAGCTCGAGGAGTACTTCGAGGGCCGCCGCCAGAACTTCGACCTCGCGCTCGACTGGTCGCTGACCACGGGCTTTCGCCGACGGGTGCTGCAGCAGTGCGCGCGGATCCCGTTCGGCGCGACGAGCACGTACAAGGAGATGGCGATCGCCGCCGGCTCGCCACGGGCGTTTCGCGCCGCCGGCGGCGCGCTGGGCTCCAATCCGATCCCCATCGTCGTGCCCTGCCACCGCGTGCTCGCCACCGGTGGTGGCCTCGGCGGCTACACCGGCGGGCTGGACCGCAAGCGCAAGTTGCTGTCGATCGAAGCACCTACTCTCTTTGCATGACCGTCGACCCAAACCAGCACGACGTCTTCGTCCTGCGCCAGAAGATCAAGCTCGTCATCAACCAGTACGAGTTCTTCCTGCCCAACGGAGACGGACCCGGGGAGCCGATCTGCTTCGTCGAGCAGAAGCGCTTCAAGTTCAAAGAGGACATCCGCTTCTACCTCGACGAGGCGAAGTCGACCGAGCTGCTGCGCATCAAGGCCCGCCAGCGCTTCGACCCGCGCGCGACGTACGACATCACCGACGAGGCGGGGACGAAGATCGGCGAGATCTCGAAGGTCTTCGGCAAGAGCCTGTTGCGCTCGACCTTCCGGATCAACGACGCCGCCGGAGAGGAGCTCTTCATCTCGACCGAGAAGAAGCTCTGGGTGGCGCTCATCCGGCGCGCGGTCGGCTTCATCCCGTACGTCGAGAACGTCGCCGACTGGCTGCCGATCCCCTACCACTTCGTCTTCAAGCGCGGTGACGAGCTGCTCGGCGAGAACACGCGCCAGTTCGGCAAGCTGCGCGACGTCTACACGATCGACATGAGTCCAGACAGCGCGCACACCGTCGACCGCCGGCTCGTCCTGGCGCTGGCAGTCGGGCAGGACGCGCTGCAGGCTCGCTAGCCTGGCTGCATGGACAACGTCCGCTCCGAGGCCTACGGGCGCGTCGTCAAGACCCTGGCCGACGAGGGCACGGTGCAGCTGAGCGCCGACGAGCAGCAGACGATCCGCACCGCCGCGGACGCGCTGCTCTTCGACGGGGACGGCTACGACGAGCTGGCGGCGGTCGAGGACCTCGTCCAGCAGCTCGTCGACGGCGGCCGCCTGTCGGCCGAGCGGGGCCGGCAGCTCGTCGACGACGTCGCCGCCTGCGGCCCGTCGGCCGGCGTGCGCTGACCCTGGGCGCCGTCAGCAGAGGACTTCGATGGTGAAGCCGCCCGGCGCGCGGAAGTAGAACGTCCAGGCCCCGTGCTGGCGGCTCGGTTCGGCGACGTCGAACCCGTCCTCCCTGAGGCGCCGGTTGACCTCGTCCACGTCCGCCTCGGTGGGCTGCATGAAGCCGATGTGAAACGTCTCGGGATAGCTGACCGTCTTGGAGCGACCCACGCCGATCAGGGTCAGCACGAGGTCGTCGTCGTCGAACAGCACGTCGAAGTTCTTGTGGCCGTCGCCGTACGGCCGCAGGCCGAAGTGCTGCTCCAGGAACTGCCGCGCGGCAGGCACGTCGTCGACCGTGAGGTTGACATGGTTGAGCTTCATCGGTGCATCGTCTCCTCGTTTCGATAGGCTCGACAGCGTCCTGTCAATCATCCCAGATTGACAGGCTCCTGTCAGATGCGCGAGAGTGTCGACGAGCCCACCGCGCAGGCCGCGTTCACGCGGCTGGTCCTGCTGGTCTTCCGGCTCAACGGGCTTCTGCTGGAAGCCGGTGATCGCATGGCCGCACCGGTCGGCCAGACGAGCGCCCGCTGGCAGGTGATGGGCGTCGTCGATCACGAGCCGCTCACGGTCGCGGCCGTGGCGCGCCAGATGGGGCTGCGGCGCCAGAGCGTCCAGCGCACGGCCGACCTGCTCGTCACGGACGGCGTCGCCCAGTACCTCGACAACCCGGCCGACAAGCGGGCCAGGCTGCTCACGCTGACGACCGCCGGCCGGCGCAGCCTGCGGACGATCGAACGTGCACAGCAGGCGTGGGCGCACGAGCTTGGAAGCGCCCTCGGGACGCAGTCGCTGTTGTCGGCCGAGGACGCGCTCAGCCGGCTCGTGAGGCTGCTCGAGGAGAGGTGGTAGGGGAGACCCCGGGGCGATCTGTTCACGGTGGGATGGAGGAGTCGACCCTCGGTGTGAGAAGTGGTGCCACCACGGTGGCAGGCGGCCCTGCGGCGCGCGACAGCATTGATGACGGACGCTCCGGCGGGCGTGGTAGCCGTGACGGAGCGTGTTCTGAAGCGGTGTGTCGAATGACCCCCGCGGGCCGCGGGAACTTCGTCGCACCCCCCGCGCCGCCGGAGCGGTCCGTTCACGCGTGGGCTGAACAAGTCGGCCCCGGAGTGCGGAGGAACTGGATCGCGAGGCCGCCCGACCTACACCGGGCGGTGCGGCGGGCCGAGCGCGGCCGGCAGCTCGCGGCGCGAGCGCACGTCGAGCTTGCGGTAGGCGTTGCCGAGGTGCCACTCGACGGCCTTGCGTGTCACGAAGAGCGCCTCGGCGATCTGGCGGTTGCTCAGGCCGTCGATCGCCAGCGCGACGACCCGTCGCTCGCTCGGGCTGAGCGCGTCGACGCCGCGCCGCGCCGCGCGCTGCACGCGCGTACCGGCGACCTCGAGCTCCTCGGCCGCGCGCTCCTCCACGAACCGCGCCCCGCAGGCCCGTGCGAGCTCGAGCGCCTGCCCGAGCGCGCGGCCGGCATCCGAGCGACGCCCGGCGCGGCGCAGCATCGTGCCGAGGTCCAGCTGGGCGCGGCAGTGCTCCAGGCGCGCCTCGGACGGCGTGACGATCGCCACGGCCTCCTCGAGACGGGCGATCGGCAGCTCCAGGTCGCCGTGTGCCTCGGCGTGGGCGAGCGCCCGCAGCGCCACCGAGATCGCGCGCGGCGCGCCGTACCCCCGCGCCCGCTCGAGCTCGTCGGCGGCCAGGACGAGCGCCTCGTCGCTGTGGCCGAGGCTCACGAGCGGGTAGGCCGACGCCGAGCGCCAGGCGGCGAAGCAGGCCGGGTTGTCGATGCCCATGACGACGTCGCGCCAGGCGCCGAAGTGCGCGAGCGCATCGCTCTCCCGGCGCTCCGCGAGCGCCAGCCTGCCCAGCACCTCGTGCCATGGCGCGAGCGTCGCCCAGCCGTCGTCGGCGCGCGGGTCCAGGCGCGCCGCGCAGGCGGCCGCAGCGTCGAGCTCCCCGCGGTCGAACAGCACGCCGGCGACGGTGCCGTACGCGGCGGGCAGCAACTGCCTCCAGCCGTAGCGCTCGGCGCCCAGCGCCTGCTCGAGATCGGCGAGCGCCTCGGTCAGGCGGCCCTCGAGCCAGCGCGACGCGCCGCGGCACAGGCTCGCGGTCGCGAACGCCATCATCGAGCCCTGCGCCCGCGATTGCGTCATCGCCGCGCTCAGCACGCGGTCGCTCCAGGCCAGCTCGTCGGCGGAGCGCAGCGCCACGCTGATGCCGAACAGCACCGTGCCGCCGGCGCCCTCGCCCGCCAGGGCGCCGTCGCCCGCCAGCGCCCGCCGCGCGATCTCCACGACCTCCTCGCGCGGCGTGCCGCGCATCGCCCCGTGCATGCAGTGCGTCGCCAGCAGCGCCCGCTGCCCCGGACTCGCTACGTCCGACGGATCCTCGGCGAGCGGCTCGGCCGCGGCCTGCAGCAGCGCCGCGCGGCGCGAGCCGTCGAGCACGCCGAGCGCGCCCGCCTCGGCGCGTGCGTGCGCCGTCACGTGCGGGTCGGCCGTGGTGGCCGCGGCGGCCTCGTCGAGCGCCTGCAGCGCCTCGCCGTGGCGCCCGACGGAGGCGAGCGTGCGGCCGAGCGCGAGCAGCGTCTGCGCGCGGTCGGCCTCGTCGCCCCCGGCGGCCAGCGCCTCGGCGAGCCGGTCGACGGCGCCCGGCAGCCCCGTCGCGCCCTCGCTGATGCCGAGCTGGCGCAGCAGCCCGGCGCGCGCGGCCGGCCCCGGCGGCTCCTCGAGCGCGCGTCGCAGGTAGCTGGCCGCCGACTCGGGGACACCGAGCGCGAGCGCGCGTGCGGCGGCCTCGGCGAGCACCTCGACGACCCAGGCTTCGCCGGTGCCCGAGCTCGGCAGCAGGTGGGCGGCCACGCGCTCGGGGGCGATGTTCTCGTCGCGCAGGATCACGGCGGCGCGCCGGTGCAGCGCCGCGCGCTCCGCCGTGCCGACGTCGGCGTAGACGGCCGACGCCAGCAGCGGATGGGCGAAGCGCAGCGCGCCGCCCTCCACGGGGCGCAGGATGTCCGACGCCGCGAGGGCGTCGGCGGCGGCTGCCACGCGGTCGGCGTGGCGGCCGGCCAGCGCGGCCACGTGGCGCAGCTGGGCATCCTCGCCCAGCACCGCAACGGCGCGCGCCACGCCGGCGGCGTCGTCGGACAGCCGCATGAGCCGCACGGCGACAGCGCGGAGCACCGCCTCCGGCGCGAGCGTGCCGATCCGCGCGGCGTTGTGGGCGTCGGGCTTCCAGCCCTCCCCCTCGACAGCCCTCACGAGCTCGCCGAGCAGGAACACGTTGCCCTCGGTCATCCGCCAGCAGGCGTCCGTGAACGCCTCGTCGGCGCCGGGCAGTGCCGCGACGACGAGCTGCCGACCGCCGTCGCGCGAGAGCGCCGTCGGGCGCACCCGGCGGCTGGAGTCGTGGGCGGCGATCTGGCCCAGCAGGTCGACCGGCGCGCCGGGCTCACCCAGGCGCCGGGCGACGACGATCGAGACGGCCATCTCGTCCAGGCGCTGCAGGAGGTAGAGCACGAGCCGTAGCGAGGCGCGATCGGCCCAGTGCGCGTCGTCGATCACGATCAGCACGGGCCCGGTCTCGGCGAGGTTCGTCAGCAGCCAGAAGAGGCCGTGCATCACCGGGTAGGAGCGGTCCTCAGCCTCGTCGCCACCCCAGCTCGTCGGGCGCTCGAGCAGCGGCCCGGCGAGCGCCGCGGCACCGGCCAGCAGGCGGTCGCGGGTCTCGTCGTCGGCGCCCGCGAGCAGCGGCTCGAAGAGCTGCAGCGCGATGCCGAAGGCGAAGGCGCTCTCCAGCTCGGAGGCGCGGGCGCGCATGACGGTCATGCCGGCGGAGCGCGCCCGTCCGACGGCCGCGTCGAGCAGCGCCGACTTGCCGATCCCGGCGTGCCCCTCGACGAGCAGCAGCCGGCCGGTGGCGGCACGACCCGCGGCCAGCAGCTCGTCCACCGCGCGTAGCTCCGCCTCCCGCTCGAGAAGGGGTTCAGACCCCGTATGTGCGGTGGCGGCTGGTGCGCGCTTCGTCAAAAGACTGGGGAGCTGCCCTAGTGTGCCCGGCCGAGCAAACGTCTAGAAAGAGCCTAGCGATTGACCTGGAGGGTCGGTCGAGGCGCACGACACGAAGTCGGCCGAGCGCACGGCATCGTACGCGGACTCGCAAGGACGCTTAGCGACCCGGGACCGGAGGTCCCGGGTCCGCGTACTCAGGCCGCTCGCCGGTGTCGCTAGGAGTCGCGGCTGGGGGCCCACTGCGCCTCGGCGAGGTCGCCCTGCGGCATCCCCTCCGGCACCGGGATCCCGGGTGTGTCGCGCAGGTACCACTCGGCGTCGAGCGCGGCCTGCGTGCCCGAGCCGGCCGCCGTGACCGCCTGGCGGTACGTGTGGTCGACGAGGTCGCCGGCGGCGAACACGCCGGGCTTGCGCGTGCGCGTCGAACGGCCCTCCGTGATCACGTAGCCCTCGTCGTCGAGCTCGACCTGTCCGTCGACGAGGTGCGACTGCGGCTCGTGGCCGATCGCGATGAAGGCGCCGGCGATCTCTACCTCGCGCTCCTCGTCGTTCTCGGTGTTGCGCACCCGAGCGACCTCCAGACCGCCCTTCTCGCCGGCGTGGAACTCGACGACGGCGTACGGCGTCAGCCACTCGATGTTCTCGATCGCCCGGGCGCGCTCGAGCATGATCTTCGACGCGCGGAACTCGTCGCGGCGGTGGACGACGATGACCTTCGAGGCGAACTTCGACAGGAAGATCGCCTCCTCCATCGCGCTGTCGCCGCCACCGACGATCATCGTCGGCTTCTCCTTGAAGAACGCGGCGTCGCAGGTCGCGCAGTACGACACGCCGCGCCCGCTGAGCTCCTCCTCGCCGCGCACCTCAAGCTTCTTGTGCTCGGCGCCCATCGCGAGGATCACGGTGCGCGCGCGGTACTCGTCCTTGCCCACCCAGACCTTGTGCACGCCACCGGGCTCGTCGGCGAGCTCGACCTGCGTGGCCTGGTCGGTGATGAAGCGCGTGCCGAACCGCTCGGCCTGGTCGCGGAAGCGCTGCATGAGCTCGGGTCCCTCGATGCCGTCAGGGAAGCCCGGGTAGTTCTCGACGTCGGTCGTCTGCTGCAGCAGCCCACCCCACAGAAAGCCCTCGATCACGAGCGGCTGGAGGTTCGCGC
>Ga0136617_10005364_pt1 | contig 11464 bp, 6 predicted proteins | sample AntDrymUQ3222106_2_FD_129672 | JGI IMG/M metagenome (GOLD analysis project Ga0136617, IMG submission 129672) | Polar desert sand microbial communities from Dry Valleys, Antarctica - metaG UQ322 (21.06) | ecosystem: Environmental > Terrestrial > Soil > Desert | place: Antarctica: Dry Valley...
CCCCGACTACGCGTGTCAAGGTAGGATCGAAGCACTTCGAATGCCGAAGCCGACCATCTACGACGTCGCGACGCGAGCGAGCGTGAGCATCTCCACCGTGTCGCTCGCCCTCAACGCGCCCGAACGCGTGCGCGAGGCAACGCTGAGCCGCATCCTGCAAGCGGCCGACGAGCTCGCCTTCGTGCCCAAGACCGAGGCCGTGACCCGCGCGCGCCGCGGCGTCCGGCGGATCGGCGTGTTCGCGGGCTTCACCTCCCACGCCTCCTACGCCCAGCGCCTCAACGGCGTGCTCCAAGCCGCCGCGCAGGAGCGCTTCGAGGTCGTGGTCTACGACCAGGAGGAGGCGGCAATCGTCGAGAACCAGGGGATCGCCGCCACGCAGACACGCTCGCGCCTCGCCAGCCTGCCGCTCACCGGCCGCGTCGACGGCCTCATCGTGATGTCGCCGCCGTTCACCGACGACATCGCGCAGCGATTGGCCAAGCAGCACGTCACGACCGTGCTCGTCGGGCTCGAATGGCCAGGCTTGAGCAGCGTCATGACCGACGATGCCAGCGGCGCGCGGATGGTCGCCGACCTGCTCACCAGCCGCGGCCACCAACGCATCGCCTACCTCGGCGGCGCCGACACGCAATGGGCGGGCTGGCCGTCCGCCGTACGCCTCGCCAGCTTCCACGACGCCCTTCCCACCCCGCCGCGAGCTCGGCTCACCGATCCCACCCGCCCCTTCGACTCGGCCCGCGCCACCACGCACGAACTTCTCGCCGGGCCGGAGCCGCCGACCGCGATCTTCGCCGGCAGCGACCTGCTCGCGGGCGGAGCGCTCCGCGCCGCCCACGACCTCCGTCTCACCGTCCCCGCCGACTGCGCCATTGTCGGCTTCGACGACTCAGACCTTGCGGAACCGCTCGGGCTCACCACCGTGCACCAACCGCTCGAGGAATCTGGCCAGATCGCGACCGAAATCCTGCTCGCGCAACTCGAGAGCCCGCGCCGCAGCGCCCGCCGGACGACTCTCTCGGTCTCGCTCGTCGAACGCTCCACCACCTAGGGCTAGCCGCCGACCAGCAGCTGTCAGGACTTCGGCTCGACCTCGAACGCGCCGCGCATGAACGGGTGCACGCGGCAGAAGTACGTGTAGGTGCCGGCCTTCAGGCGCTTGGGCGTCGTCCACGTGGCGCGGTTCGCGGCGGCGGTGAAGCCCTTGGGTCCGAAGCCGAGCTCGCCCGAGTCGAAGTCGACCTTGCCGTCGGCCAGCGGGTAGGCGATACCCGTCGAGCGGTTGCACGGCGCGCGGCACGCGGTGATCGTGTGGTAGATCGTGCGCTTCGCGTCGCGGTTGACGAACCGCAGTCCGCGGCCCGCGCGAACCCGCGCCGGACGGCCCCGCCTCCCGGTGGAGCTGAGGTCGCCCTGGCCGTAGACGAAGCCCTGGATCGCCACCTTGCCGCGCGCCGGCACGGGCCGGGAGAGCAGCTCGCGCGGGTCGGGCAGGCCGGTCATCCGGCTGCCGCCGTGGCCGTCGTTCTCGGGCAGGTGGCCGTGGGTGACCTCGCCCTCGACGTCCACGTCGGCGGTGAACGGGTCGGCGCCCGTTCCCCCCGGGTCGAACATGGTCGGCATGATCGCCATCGACTCGTACCACGACGCCTTCCTGGTGTCGTAGGTGCCCGAGACGCTGAGCACGTCGCCCTCGCGCACCTGCACGCGCCAGTCCGCCGGCGTGACGGTCATCGAGACGTCCCACGAGACGGCGCCTGCCGGCTCGTAGTACTCCGCCTTGGAGCGGAACAGCCGCGTCGAGCGCCCGTCGCGCGTGAGCGTGAGGTCGGTCCACAGGCCCCCGGGATGCAGGTGGCCGGCCGTGCCGACGAGCGCGCCGTCCTGCGGGACGGTCCACGCGTTGCGCTCGGCGCCCTTGACCTCGTCGGGGAACGTGAGCCGCCGGTCCGCGCCGCCGGTGCCGCGCCTGGCGTCGAACACCGGGTAGGCGCCGCCGACGGTGTCGAGCCAGATCGTCTGGATCTCGTGCATCCCCGCCGCCGCGGGCGTGCCGTCCGGAACGAAGTCGACGTCGTAGGTGATGAACACCTCCTCCGCGGTCGGCGTGAGGTTGTGGATCATGTGGTTCATGTGCCACTTGTCGGCGGTCTCGAAGCGCCAGCCGTGGCCCGGCGGAGCGGTGATCACGGTCTTCTCCTCGCCGGCCGCGAACAGCGGCCGCAGATTCTGCAGCCAGACGCCGTGGTGCAGGTGGATCACGTCCACACGCGGGACGCTGCCGTCGCGCCGCACCAGGTTCGGGCGAAAGCCCGTGATCCAGCCGTTCACGGCGGGCTTGAGGTCGTTCGGCTCGAGCTCGATCGTGTTCTGGCCCGGGGCGATCTTCACCGGGCCGTACTCGAAGTGGAGCGTCTGGACGCCGTCCTGGGCCGCGGCGGGAGCCGCAAGCGCGAGCGTTAGGAGGAGCGTGCCGAGCGCGATCGTCGCCTGCGGCCGGAAGCTCGTCGGGCGCAGCCGCCGGGCGGGACGGGTTGTCGGGTTCATGACGGCGGGTCAATGGTAGGCATCGCGGCGGCCGCCGTCCACACGGCCTCCTCGACGAACTGGTCCTCGACGCCCGGCGACCGCGCGCTCACGGCGCCGCGGGCGTCGTCGTCGACAACGGGCGCCCGGCCGCGAGCGCGATCGCCGTCGCGGTCAGCGCGCGCTCGCCGAGGAACCCGAGCTCGGTGCCCGCGACCCTCCCGTCGCGCCCCGCGAACGTGAGCAGCGGGCAGACCGCGCCGACGCCGTAGAGGTTCGCGACCGCGCCGTCGTGGTCGTAGCCGACCGGCACGCGCCAGCCGCGCTCGCGCACCGTCGCCCGCAGGTCGTCGTGATCCTCGCGCACGGCCACCGCGGCGAACGCGACGCCTCCAAAGCGCCGGGCGACGCGGTCGAGCACGTCGACCTGGCGCGCGCACTCGCGCGAGCGCGTCACCACGAACGCGAGCACGACCGGCCCACGCTCGGCCAGCTCGCAGACGTTGAGCACCTCCGGCCCGCGGACCGAGCACGCCGGCACGTCGCCCTCGGGGCCGCTGTCGGGCTTCGTGGCGATGTTGGCGTCGCCGTCGGAGGCGCTGGCGGCGGTCGGCATCGCGAACGGCGGCAGCCGGGTGCCCCGCTCCAGCCCGCGCGGGTCGAGCCCTTCGGTGCGCAGCGTGTTCAGCGTGATGTAGGCCAGCGCGACGACGCCGACCACGCCCACGAGCCAGGCGCCCTTCACGCCGGGACGGCGGGGTCGGCGGCGGCGGCCGTCACGCGCGCCGAGCCGCGGCGGGCCGCGCGGCGCTCGGCCAGCACGAGCACGGCAGGGAGCACGGCGAGCACGCCGAGCAGGGACACCGAGAGGTCCACCACCGTCACGATGCCGAACTCGCGCAGCATCCGCACGTCTGACAGCGCGAGCACCGCGAAGCCCGCGATCGCCGTCGCGCCGGACGCGAGCACCGCCGCACCCGTGGACTCATACGTGCGCCGCAGCGCCTCCGGCGGCGCGTGGCCGGCCGCCCGCTCCTCACGGTAGCGGCCGTCGAGCAGCACGGCGAACTCCGTCGCGATCGCGATCACGAGCGCGCCGAGCGTCGCCGACATCGGGTTCAGCGGCACGCGCAGCGCGAACAGGACGAGCGCCGACCAGCCCGTCGCGAGCGCGATCGGCACGAGCGGCACCCACGCCCGCTCCGCCCGGCGGTGGATCGCGAGCAGCACGAGGCCGACCGCCAGCAGCCCGGCGAGCAGCGTGCCGAGCCGCCGCCACGGCGAGGCGAGCGCGGCGTTGGCCTCGGCCGCCAGCGCCGGCAGCCCGGCGACGCGCGCGGTCACGCCGGCGGGCGGGTCCAGCGCGGCGCGCATGCGCTCGATCACCGCATGCTGCTCGTCGAGCGCCATCAGCCGGATCCCGAACGCGAGGTTGGCCGTCCTGCGATCCGCCGTGATCACCGCCTGGGAGAAGTACGGCGGCACGGCGTCGAGCAGCGCGTCCACCTTCGCGCGGTCCGACGCGGCGCCCGCGCGCTGGAACAGGTCCGGCAGCGAGAGCGCCGGGCACAGGGCGGCCTTGCCGCAGCCGTTCTCCGCCGTGTAGCGCGCCTGCGCGAGCACCCGCTCCTGGTAGGAGCGCATCCACGCCACCACCTTCGGGTCGGTCAGGTCGCGCCCCTCGACCACCACGTCGACCTCGCCGGCCACGCCGGTCGTCCGCTGCAGCGTCTCGAGGTCGCGCACCGCCGGCAGGTCCCGCGGCACGAGCGCCTGCAGGTCCGAGCGCACCTCCGTCTGCGTGTCGACCACCCAGCCGGCCGCGGCGACCGCCAGCCCGATCGCGAGCACCCGTCCCGGACGCCCGAGCGCCGCGCGCAGCACACCGTCGCCGAGCCGGCCCGCCGGCCGCGCGAGGCCGCCGAGCGGGCGCGCCCCGGCGCCGATCAGGTCGCCCGCGCCGCGCGCCGAGCGCGCCAGCACGCCGCCGGCGGGACGGCGCCCGAGCGTCACGAGCGCCGCGGTGCCCCCGGTGAGCGCGAACGCGAACGCCACGCCGACGCCGACCACGAGCAGCGCGCCGAAGCCGCGCACCATCGGCACCGGCGAGAGCGCCAGCACCCCGAAGCCGACCGCCGTCGCGAGTGCCGCCGTGGCGATCGTCGGCACCGCCGCCCGCGCGGCGCGCGCCGGACCGTCCTGCTGCAGCCGGGACTGGTACTGGATCGCGTAGTCGACGCCGAGCCCGAGCAGCACCGGCAGCACGGCGATCGACGCCATCGTCAGCGGCGCGCCGACCAGCGCCATCAGCCCGAACGTCACCGCGACGGCGCCGAGCGCCACCACCAGCGGCACGAGCCGCAGCCGGCGGCGGAACACCAGCGCCAGCACCGCGGCCATCACGACCAGCGCCACCGCCAGCAGCCGCGCGACCGACCCGGCAAGCGCGTCGGACAGGTCCTGGGCCAGCACCGGGACGCCGGTGACCGTGTAGCCCTCGGCGTTGCGCAGCTCGAAGTCTGGCATCCGCACCGCGCGGCGCACGAGCTCGGTCGCCCGCTGGCGCTCGGCCTCCGAGAGTCCCGGCTCGAGCCGCACCTGGATCGCCGCCGACTCCGACGAGGGGAACAGGTAGGCGAAGCGCGCCTTCGGCGTCGTCGCGCCGCGGCTGGGATCGAACACGAGCGTGGCGACGAAGTCCGGGTCGTCGAGCCGCGGCGTCTTGTCCACGCCCAGCCCGTAGGAGAGGTTGAGCTGGAGCATGTCGCGCACGAACTGGGCGTAGACGAGCTGCTCGGCCGCCTTGCCGAGCCGCGCCTGCTCGGCCTTCGGCTTCCCCTGGCGCCGGGCGAGCCGGCGTGCTGCGGCGGCCGCGCGCCGGGCCTCCCCCGCCTTGGCGTCGAGCCGGCGCCGCAGCTCGTCCTGGATCTCGCCGACCGCGGAGTTGACGAACGTGCCAGGCCCGTAGACGACCTGCACCGGCTTGGTGCGGGCCAGCTCCGCGCACGGTCCGTCCGCGCCGCCGGGCGCTTCGGACTCGGGCGGCTTGTTGCCCGACAGGCAGCCCTCCAGCCCGAGCAGGCGGCCGAGGTTCTCGGTCAGCACGAGCTGCTCGAGCGGCCCGCGCACGAGCACCACGATCGCGTGGTCGCCGAAGCGCTCGCGGTAGCGCTCGGTCGCCTGGAACGTGTCCGACGAGCGGCCGGCGAGCGTGCTCGTCGCCGCGCTCGGATGCAGGCCCAGCGCCAGCGCGCCCCCCGCGGCGCACAGCACCGCGAGCACCGCGAGCGTCCGTCCGGGGCGCCGCGCCGCCGCGCACACGACCCGTTCGAAGCCGTCGGCCGGCGTCATCTCAACGCGGCTTGGGGCGGGGGTACTGCGTCGTTTCGCCCGAGACCCGGAGCCTGCCCTGCTGCTTGCACGGCGGCGCCGGCAGCGAGCTCGGCGCCCCGCCTCCGAACGCGAACCTGATGATGTCCGAGACCAGTGCGTCGGGCAGCCTGAACAGGCCGTCGACGACCCCCCGGTCCGGAACCGCGGCGGGCACCGGCACCGGCAGCGACAGGGCCGGCAGCGTCGGCGCGACGATCGGGGTCGGGGTGTTCGAGATCGCCGGGATGCCGCCGCGGCCGCAGTGGCGGGTCTCGTACTGCGCCAGCCCGTCGCGGATCTGGTCGAACTCGCCCGGCAGCGTGTACGGGTTCGGCCGGTTGGTCCCCAGCCGCCTGGGATAGACGGCGAGGTTCTCCGGGTTGAACGGGTTCGTCGTGCGCAGGTAGTGGATCGGGCCCTTGCCGGAGACCGTCGTGGCCTGCGTGGCGGCCACGGTGTTGGCGAAGAACGCGGTCAGCTCGCGCTTGTAGAGACCGACGTAGTCGAGCACCGGGATAAGCTGGCGCAGCGCCGGGTCGAGCTGCCCGAGCAGCGGGCGCAGGTCCTCGAGCACGCGCTCGGCGGCGGGGAGGCCGGCCTCGGACGCGTCGATCAGCGGGTCGAGCTCTCCGAACAGCCCCTCGAGGTCCGGCGCGAGGGCGGACAGGTCGGTCAGCGTCGGCGAGAGCACGCGCGCGGCCGGGCGCAGCTGGGTCACCAGCGGGTCGGTCCTGCGCGCGAAGTCCGTCAGCCGCGCCACGGTGGCGCGCGACTCGCGCTCGAACGTGGGCAGCGCGACGAACGCCTCCTGCAGCTCGCGGTCGCGCTCCGCGGTGGTCTCGAACACGCGGTTGGAGTTCTCGATCAGGTCGCGCAGCTGCCCGTCGCGCTCGGTCAGCGCCTCGAACACCACCCCGGTGTTGGACACCAGGCGCCGGACGGCCGGCTCCTGGCGGTTGAGGATGTCCACCAGCACGGCGGCGTCCTCCGCGAACGGCCCGAGGTTGCCGAGCGCGTCGTTGAGGTCGCGCCCGTGCCCGCCGATCGCCTCGGCCTGCGTCTGCATCCAGTCCTGGAACGCCTTGCGCGTCTGGGGGTCGAACGTGCGCAGGATCTCGTCGAGCTCGACGGCCTCGGACACCTGGCCGGCCGGGAGCCGGCCCCCCTCGGGCACCTTGTCCGCCCGCTCGGTGCCCGGGGTGAGCTCGACGTAGGTCTCGCCGAGCAGCGTCTTCTGTCGCAGCAGCGCCTTGGAGTCCGACGGCAACGGCGCGTAGGAGCGGCTCAGCTCGATCGTCACCAGCGAGCGCCCGCTCCTGCCGTCGGGCTCGATCGCCTTGACCTTGCCGACCGGCACGCCGGAGATCCGCACGTCGGCCTCCGTGGACAGCTGGGAGGCCTCGGCGAACGACGCGGCGACCCGATAGCCCTTCGGCTTGAGCGGCACCGGCCCGCCGAACGCGAGCCACAGGAACAGGAAGAGGGCGAAGCACGACAGCGCGAAGACCACCATCACGGCGATCCGGCCAAAGCTGGGTGCGGCCTTCTGCATCTCAGCCGCCGGCCCCTGGCTGGGGCGATGCCGGGCACACGTCCGCGCGGTCGGGCGCCTCGAGCAGCTGCGTGAGCACGCCGAGCTGCGGGTTGCCGAGGACGATGTTCTCGAGGATCTCGAGGCTCTGGCAGCCGACCACGACCAGGCCGCGGCGGATCGGGCCCTGCGCGTCCTGGTTGGAGAAGATGGCCGGCCCCAGGTGGTTGACCCACGAGGCCCAGAAGAGGAAGCCCTCCTCCGTCTCGCCCGGCGGGTTGTAGGCCAGCGTGTTGAGCAGCCGGTTGACGACCTTGAACGTCCGCAGCAGGTCGGGAGTGAGCGCCGACAGGTCGCGCATGGCGGGCCGCAGCTCGGTCACGGCCGGCCGCGCGGCGCGCACGAACGGCCGGATCTCGTCCTCGATGACCGGTGTCGTCTCGCGCAGGAACGGGCGCGCCTGGACCAGCGCGGGACCGAGGGCGCGCGCACCGGGCCGCAGCGCCTCGAGCGTCGGCCCCAGCTCGCCGGCGAGCGTCTCGACCTTGCCGAGGGCCGTCTGCGTCTCGGTCAGCGCCGAGGGGAGCTCCTGCAGCGTCGCGCGCAGGTTCGCGTCCTGGGAGGCGAGCGACGCGAAGACCGCGTCGGAGTTCTCCACGAACGAGGCGAGCTGGTCGTCCTTGGCTCCCAGCTCGTCGACCACGAGCGCGAAGTTGTGGATCACGCGGCGGATGTTGGCGCGCCGCTTGGCGAGCTGCCCGGCGATCGCGCGCGTGTCGCGGGCGACCGGCTCGAACCGGCGGATCGTGTTGGCCAGCTCGCGCCCGTTGCCCCCCAGGCCCCGGGCGCCGTCGGACAGCAGCAGCTGCACGTAGGTCCGCGTGTCGCGGTCCAGCGAGGCGAGGATCTCGTCGAGGTTGACGTCGGGCAGCGTCTGGCCGATCGGGATGCGCCGGCCCTCCTCGAGCTCCCCCGCCTGCTCGGTGCCCGGCGTCAGCTCGGCGACCATGTCCTTGAGGCCGGTCTTGGGACGCAGCAGGACGCTCGCGTCCTGATAGACCGGGACGCTGCCCTCCTCGAGCCGGAGCGTGACGATCGCCTTGCCGTCCTCGAGCCGCACGCGCGAGATCTCGCCCACCTCGACGCCCGCGACGTTGACGGTCTGCCCCTGGCCCGGCGTGACGGCCTGCGCGGTCGAGAGCTCGGCGTCGACCTCAGTGAAGCTCTGGCCGAGCACCGGCACCCAGCCCGGCAGCGCGAGCCGCTGCTGGGACAGGATGTAGGTCGCCACCGCGCCCGAGACCAGGATCAGGCCGATGATGGCCAGGAAGTCGACGAGGTGCTTGCGGATCGCGGTCATCGACCCGGCCCCGTGCGCGTGCCGAGCGGGCGGATGTGGCTGCGCAGCCGGCTCAGCGACGGTGTGCCCCGGCCGGCCGTCGTGCGCGCGTCGGCGGTCTGGGCGCCCGGGGTGAGCGGGCTCGTCCTGGCGGCGGCCGGCCCGTTGAGGTCGGGCAGCTGCTGCCTGTGGCAGGGCTCGTCGGGCTCGTACGGAGGGATCTTGCCCGGATAGGCGGGCCGGTTGCCCAGCGGCGGCGTGGGCAGGCCGCCGAACTGCGGCGGGCTGCCGGCGCTGCCCTGGCCGAGCGAGATCTGCTGGGCGCCGCCGCCGGTCTGGAAGCGCACGTAGGAGCCGTTGCCGTCGAAGTTCTGGCCCTCGCCGGCGAGGCCGACCATCGCGTAGAAGAAGTCCTTGTAGTTCTCCACGCCGGTCTCGAACTCGTCCCGGATCACGACGTCGCCCGTGGGCAGGACGACGTCGCGCGCGCACATCGACGCGAGGTTGGTCTGCGGCAGCAGCGAGATCGCGCCGTCGGTCAGTCCGGCCAGGTCGCGCGTGGCGGGCGAGAGGTCGCGAGCGAGGCCCTGCAGCTCGGGCTCGGACATCAGGGCCCGCGCCTGCGCGATCCAGGGGAACGACGCGTCGATCGTGGCGGGCGTCTCGCGCACGCCGGGCAGGATCTCGCGCGCGAACGCCCGCGTCGCCGGGAATGCGGCGCTGAGCGACGCCAGCGCGCCGTTCGCGTGCTCGAGCGTCGGCGCCAGCTCGCGGATCGAGCTGCGCAGGTTCGCCTCCTCGGAGGCGAGCGCGGCCATCGTCGTGTTGAAGTTCGCCACGAGGTCTTGGAGCTGGGTCTCGTTGCGCACCAGCCCGGCCGCGGTCCTGCCCGCGCCTTCGATCAGGCGCCCGAGGTCGCGCTCCGGCTCCTGCCCGAGGAGCGCCTCGTTGACCTGCGCCTGGGCGCGCTCGGCCGGGCCGATGTCGTCGTAGGCGTCGTTGAGCGATTGCGCGGCGGTCTGGCCGCGGGCCGACCGGTCGGCGTCGCGGTCGTCGGCGGCGCTCGGCTCGGAGTTCAGCGCGGTGCCGAGCCCTTCGAGCACGTCGCGCAGGTCCTGGCGCGTGTCGGATTGCAGCGCGGAGAGCACCTGGTCGAGCTGCACGGGCGTCGCGGTCTGCGTGACCGCGATCGTCGCGCCGTCCTCGAGCTCGGACGCGCCCGGCGTGCCGGGCCGCAGGTCGACGAAGAAGTTGCCCTCCAGGAAGATGCGCGGCCGGATCTTCGCCGTCGCGTCCTCGTGCAGCGGCAGCCCGCTCTCGGAGATCGCCATCGTCACGACGGCGTTGTCGGTGCCGTCCTGCCCCTCGACCCGCTCGACCTTGCCGACCTCCACGCCCGCGATCCGCACCGGCGAGTTGGGACGCAGCGAGTTCGAGGACTCGAACACGGCCTTGACCTGATAGGGCCGCGTGAACGGGATGTCCTTGGTGAAGCCGAGGAACACGAGGATGCCGATCGCGACGAGGGCGATCAGGCCCACGGCGATCGGGCTGCGACCTTCCCGGCGGCGCATCAGGGCCTGCCTTCGGTCGCGGCCTGCTGGGTACCGGGCACGTTCGACGTCACGGTCCTGCCGGCGAGGTAGGGCTCGTTGGCCGCCTCGCACTCCTTCGGCTGGCCGGGCGCCGCCGTGTTCGGGTACGGGTTGGCATGCAGGTGGTTCTCGAGGTTCGGGCCGTCGGCCGGCGCGGAGGACGGCCCGCCCTCGTTGTTCGGGCCCTGCGGCGTGGCGACGATGATGAACCGCTGCCAGGTGCCGTTGACGTCGCCCTCGGAGAGCAGCGAGGCGATGTTGCGAAACCAGAGCGCGAGGTAGTTGCAGGTCGTCTGCGCCGGCGCGAGGTGGCGCAGCGTCGGGTCGAGCGAGCGCACCGTCTCCGTCAGGCGGCGCAAGCCGCGCGGCACCAGCGGGTCCTGCGAGAACCGCGCCAGCTCCTCCAGCAGCGAGGCGAGGCGCTCGTTGAGCGCGGGCGTCCGGCGCAGCGCCGGCGTGCCGACCTCCAGCGCGTCGGCCAGGTCGGGCGCCGCCGTGCGCAGCGCGCGCACGCCGGGGCGCAGCTCCCGGAACAGGCCCTCGGCGTTGGCCAGGAACGGGCGCTGCGCCGGGAAGCCCCGGATCGCGGCGTCGAGCGTCTCGGGCCCCTCGGAGATCGACTCCGCGATGAACGGGCGGGCGACCGCGCGCAGCGCGGCGAACGTGCGGTCCAGGTTGACGAACAGCTGCGCCTGCGACTCGGCCGCGGGCGCCACGATGCGCGCGGCGTCGGCCAGCTCGCCGATGAACCGCGGCAGGTCGGTCTCGGCGCTGGAGAGGTTGCGCGCGACTCCGATGATGTCGCGCAGCAGCGGTCGCAGCGCCCCGATCGCCTGGTTGATGCTCTGCCCGCGCCCGGCGAATGCGTCACCGAAGCCCCGCAGGTTCGTCTGGGCGGCGGCGCGCGTTTCCTCGTCGAACATGTTGACGAACTCGTCGAACTCGACCGGCGCCGGCGTGGCGGACGCGATCGGGATCGTGTCGCCGTCCTCGAAGCCGTCCGCCGACGTGCCGCGGGTCAGCTCGACGTACTTCAGGCCCAGCGCCGAGCGGGGGCGGATGATCAGCTTCGTGTCCTTGGGCAGCGGGGAGACCGAGCGC
>Ga0136617_10005365_pt1 | contig 11463 bp, 7 predicted proteins | sample AntDrymUQ3222106_2_FD_129672 | JGI IMG/M metagenome (GOLD analysis project Ga0136617, IMG submission 129672) | Polar desert sand microbial communities from Dry Valleys, Antarctica - metaG UQ322 (21.06) | ecosystem: Environmental > Terrestrial > Soil > Desert | place: Antarctica: Dry Valley...
GTGGCACAGCTCACGTCCGACGTGATGCGGGAAGTCGGCGTCGCGGCTCCCCCGCCGGTCGCGGCGCTCGACCTCGGAACGGACCCGGTGCGCTTCCACCCTTCGCGTGACACCGGTGCGCTGCGCCGCCGCTGGGGAGTTGGAGATGGGCCGATAATGCTCACCGTCGCGCGCCTCGTCCCCCACAAGGGTCAGGACATGGGCATCCGGGCGCTTTCGATGCTGAGCCGCGACTTTCCGGATCTGCGATACATCCTCGTCGGAGAAGGCCACGATGAGCCCCGCTTGCGCGCGCTGGCCGAAGCCATGGGAGTCACCTCGCGAGTAGGATTCGTCGGGCCAATGCGCGACGACGAGCTTCCGGAAGCCTACGCGACTTCCACGATCTACCTCGGACCCTCCCGGGTTGATAACGAGATCAACGTCGAAGGATTCGGGATCTCCTTCCTGGAAGCGGGGGCCTCCGGAGTTCCGTCCGTGGCAGGGGACTCAGGCGGCGTCCGCTCGGCGGTTCGCGATGGCGAGACCGGCATCGTCGTTCCCCCCACCGACGCCGATGCGGTGACGGGCGCTGTTCAATCGCTGCTTCTCAATCCGGAGCGACGCGCGCAGATGGGGCGGGCGGCGCGCCACGCAGTCGAGACTCACTACAACTGGGCTCGTGTGGCGCGGGACACGCGCGAGTTCACCTACGATGTGGTTGGAAGGTGGAAGGAACGCGACGCATGATGACGCGTCTCGCCGGTGCAGACCGAGGGAAAAAGAAGAACGAACCGGCGGCCACGCTGGCGCACCGGGCCGAGTACTACGCGATGCGCGCCATGATCAAAGCGCTCCGGGCGCTGAGCTGGGAGCGCGCGAGCGCCATTGGCGCGAAACTCGGCGAGCTCGGCTATCGCCCGCTCGGCATTCGGAAGCGGGTGGTCGAGCGGCAGATCGCGGCCGCATTTCCCGAGCTGTCGCACGAGCAAGTCATCGCTCTCGCGGCGGAGTCGTACCGCCACCTCGGGCGTTCCTCGATCGAGACGGCTCTGCTCGGCTCGATCGGCAAAGAGGGTCTGAGGAAGCTCGTCGAAACGGTCGAAGGCTGGGACATGCTCGACGACGCGATGGCGCGCGGAAAGGGGCTCATCCTCGTCACCGGCCACATGGGCAACTGGGAGCTCGGTGGGAGATACATCGCCGCCCGCGGAGTACCGCTGGATGCGATCGGACGCGGAATGGCCAATCCCCTCTTCGATGCGTACCTCAATCGATCGCGCGAGGAGATGGGGATCACGGTCGTCCACGATTCCGAGGCAGTGCGGCGCACGCCGCGATCCCTGCGGGCGGGACGCGCCGTCGGATTCGTCGCCGATCAGGGAGTGCTCGGACTGGCGTCAACGTTCGTACCGTTCTTCGGCAGGCCGGCCAAGACCCCGCGGGGTGCGGCGGTATTCGCCTTGCGTTTCGAGGTGCCCGTTCTGTTCGTGGTCGCCATACGACAGCCGAACGGACGCTATAAACTTGTGTTCGAGCGCGTCGAGATTGCCGGCACCGGCGACAAGCACAGGGATGTCGATGCGATCGTCGCGCGGTACACGGAGCTTCTGGAAAAATGGGTCCGCGTAGCGCCCGAGCAGTACTTCTGGCAGCATCGCCGCTGGAAGCGTCAGCCCAGGGACACGCCACCCGAGCTGCGAGATCCATCAGCGTGAGAAGCCCAAAAGGAGACGGATGATGCTCGATCCCGCACAGCGAAAGAGGTTTCTGCGCGACAACCGCGCTCGAATCGGGATCGTCATCGTCGTGATCATGAGTCTGGCCGCTCTGCTGGCGCCGGTTATCGCGCGCCAGAGCCCCATCGGGATCGACCTCGTGCACCTGCTCGAGAAGCCATCGGCCGATCACTGGCTCGGAACCGACATCCAGGGCCGCGATGTCTGGTCCCGGCTGGTCTATGGCGCCCGGGTCTCGCTCACGGTCGGGTTGATCTCACAGGGCATCGCTCTCCTGCTTGGCGTCTCTCTCGGCCTGCTGGCGGGATTCTACGGAAGGTGGGTCGACGAGCTCGTGATGAGGCTCGCGGATGTCACGCTCGCGTTCCCAACGCTTCTCCTCCTGATCGCGATGGTTGCCGCGCTCGAGCCATCGATGGGGGTCGTGTATGCGACGATAGGAATCGTCGGCTGGGCGGGAATGGCGCGACTGGTGCGCGGACAAGTGCTGGTGGTCCGTCAGCTGGAATACATCCAGGCCATCCGCGCGCTGGGAGCGGGGGACCTGCGGATCATGCTTCAGCATGTGCTTCCGAACGTCATTGCTCCCGTAGTGATCGCCGCCACTCTCGGAGTCGCCGGCGCGATCATGGCGGAGGCGGCGCTGTCATTTCTCGGTCTCGGAGTTCCCCCGCCGGCGCCGAGCTGGGGATCCATGATTGCAGACGGACGCGATCTCGACCAACTTCGACGCGCGCCGTGGACTTCGGTTTTCCCCGGAGTCGCGATCGGCGCCGCGGTGCTCGGCTTCAATCTGCTCGGCGATGCCCTGCGTGATGCGCTCGATCCCCGGCAGCACTACCGGGCGGTAAAGGACACCTGATCTTTATTTGAGCGAGTACAAGCGAAGTCTCTTCGACAAGCTCGGTCCGGAGGCCGCCGATCTCTACCGTCTCGGCAGCTGGATAATCATTCCGGTGTTGAGTGGCGCGTCCATCGGCGCCGGATTGGCGGCGAGGGCCGGCGTTGCCGGCGCCGGGATAGTGCTCGCGGTACTGGTTGGAGCGATTCTCGGAGCCGCGGGGACTGCGCTCTTTGTGCTTTCCGTCTCGCGCGGCGCGGGCGCTGCATTCGGATCATTCATCCAGCCGAGCGGGAACCGGACGCCGTACGAGCGGCAGTTCTCCTATGAAGATTCCCTGGTAATGCGGCGAACGACGACGTTTACGCATCGCACCGTCTCGTCGACCTCTACCGGACGTGGCCCGGCAATGAGACGAAGGGCTTGCGCGAGCTCAGGTGATTGATCGATACATATCCCAACACCGACGTAGCAACACGTGCCCGGGAGGGTCTCGTGTCATTGAAAAGCCAGCTCGGAGTCACCGAGTAACGGCTCGGCGCCACGCGCTGCCTCACGCTCCTGTCGCGGCGCCCGGCTCCATTACCTCCAACGGAGGATGATCATGCTGCTTCAGACTACGTACCAGACGGTTCCAGTCCAGAGTCAGCCGGTTCAGACAGTCCCGGTGCAACAGGCAGAGGAGGAATCGCTCGCCGACACCATCGGGGATTCTCTGCGTGAGTCCCTGGAGATGATTCTTGGTGCGATCCCGCGGATCCTCGGCTTCATCGTCATCGTCGCGATCGGCTGGTTCGTTTCCTCGCTGCTCGCGCGCGCCGTCGGAGGACTTCTTCGCGCCATCAGGTTCGACGAGCTGATGCAGCGATCGGGACTCGGCGATTTCCTGACGAAGATGGGAACGGGCACCGATCCAGCGACGATGGTGGCATCGCTGGTGAAGTGGCTCATTCGCATCGTGGTGCTGCTCGTTGCCTTCGACACGCTCGGGCTCCCCGCCGTGTCCGATGTGATGAGACAGTTCCTGCTGTGGCTGCCGAACCTGATCGTGGCGATGGTGATTCTGTTCATCGGCGGCATTGCCGCCCGCGCGCTTGGGAATATCGTTCGCGGCGCGACCGCCGAAGGCGGATTCAGGAACCCCGAGACGCTGTCGAACGTCGCCAGAACGGCGGTTTGGGCGTTCGCGATCGTCATCGCGGTGAATCAGCTGGGGATTGCCTCGAACCTGATCAACACCTTGTTCACCGGGTTCGTGGGAGCGCTGGCGCTGGCGGCGGGGCTGGCCTTCGGGTTCGGCGGCCGGGATCTGGCGCAACGGTCGCTCGACAACTGGTACCAGCAGGCGCAGGAGGCGAAGCCGAAGAGACGCGCCGCGCGGGAAGAGTAGGCCACTCGGTCGAACGAAAAAAGAATGGCCCCCGGGCGATCGGGGGCCATTTCTATCCCGCTATGAGCCAGTACCGTGACAATGCGTGAACAAGCTCCTGCCAACCGAGAGGTTTCCTGAAGACTACCTGCCAGGGACGGTCGGCGTGCCGGCTGATCGCGGCGGAGCGCTCGTCCCGAGCAGGAATCGGCGTACGAATTCCACTGTTGAGTAGAACTGGAAATCCATGTTGGCCTTCTTTCGAAATCCGTGTCCTTCGTCCTTCGCCTTGAGGTACCACACCGGGCTGCCGTTCTGCTTCACGCGGGTCACCAGCTGCTCGGACTCGGTGTAGGGAACGCGCGGATCGTTGGCCCCCTGAACCACGAACAAAGGCCGCGTGATCCTGCCGGCGTTGTTGAGCGGCGCGATCCGCTCGAAGAACGCGTATATCTGCGGATCGCGCTCGTCGCCGTACTCAACCCGCCGCAGATCTCGCCGGTACGATTCCGTGTTCTTGAGGAAAGTATTGAAATTCGAGATTCCAACTACGTCGAGCGCACAACAGATCCGGTCGTTGTAGGTCGCCGCTACAGCCAGGGCCATGTACCCGCCGTAGCTCCCCCCGGTCACCATGACGCGGCTCGCGTCCAGCTCTGGTTGTTTAGCGATCCAGTCGAGCAACGCGCCAATGTCCCGCACCGAGTCCTCTCGTTTCATTCCGTTATCGAGCTTGACGAACTGCTTGCCGTAACCGGTAGATCCGCGAACGTTAGGGAAGATGAGCGCTACACCCAGCTCGTTGAGGTAGTAATTATCGCGTCCCTGAAAGCCGGGTCGCTCCTGCCCCTCCGGACCCCCATGAATGTCGATGATGACGGGGCGCTCGCCGGCGAAACGCCCGGGAGGCCTGTAATAGAAGCCGGTGATCTCGCGGTCATCGAAGCTCCGCCAGCGAATCAACGATGGAGCTGCCAGATCGGATGCGACCAGCCCTCCGAGCTCGCTGTCGGTCCACCGGGTGACCGCACCGGTCCGCGCATGCAGCGAGTAGACGTCGTTCGGGCTGCGAGCTGATGAGACGGTGAATGCCAGCTCGGCCAAGCGCGGGTGCCATCGCGCGGCGCCGATTACTCCGGCTGCAACGTTCGACACGGGGCGAATTCGGCGCGTGCGCGTGTCCATGAGGTACAACCGTGAAATACCCGCTTCGTTCGCGACGAAAGCGATTGTCCCGCCGTCCGCTGAGAGGTCGAGGCTTTCGATGTCCCAATTAAGGGTTGTCGTCAGCGGTGTAACGCGCCGGGTGGCGAGGTCGACGTACGCCAGCCGCTGAAAATCGGAGCCGGCATCGGTCGTCAGGTAAATGCCCCTGCCATCGCGGCTGAAAAGGGCGTTCCCGTAGGCCACTGTGTCACGCCCCTCCGGAATCAGAAGCGAGCGATTTCCGCTGGCCGCATCGACGAGGTAGTAGCGGCTCTGATTCACCGAGAGGTACTCACCGGCAAGCAGTGTACGATCGTCGGGAGACCAGTCGCTCACGCCCCACCCACCGCCCTTGACCTCGAGCAGCAGCCGGGTACTCCCCGGATTGAGCGGATCCATGACGTAGATGTCCCGATCGCTGCCATTCCTCCGCGTGCTCGCGTATGCGACACGATCCCCGCGAGTGCTCCATTCCAGGCCGCCGTTCTGCGATCTGCCGCCATCGGTCAGAAGTGTTGCCAGCCCGGTGGCCAGGTCGTAGCGATAGATCTGCCGGAACTCGTTTCCGCCAACGTCCCTGGCGAACAGGAAATAGCGCCCCTCGCGCGGCTCGTACGATGCTCCGGTGACCGGCTCCTCGAAAAAAGTGAGCTGGGTTCGGGCAGCAAGGGGCGCCGCGACGCGATGGATCTGGGCAGTATTCGCGAAACGCGTGCTGATCAACAGCTCACGCCGTGCCGGGTGCCAGTCCGCGAGCGCGGCCGCCCGCGACTCGGTGTAGCGCCGTACTTCCGCCGCCAGTCGGGCTGAAATCGGGGGAATCCCGTCTACGACAAGGTTCTCGCTCGGAGTGATGACGGCTGGGGGTTGCTGTGGCTCTACGCTTGTCGGAAGAACGAGCGAAAGAGCGACAGCGAGAGAGAGAAACTGGCGCATGGGGTGAACTCCGTTTCCTGAGAGACTTGCGAGGGCTCGGAACAGGAAAGGCCGGCCGACCTCAATGTGAGCTTTCCGCGGGGAATGGCAATACTCGTTCGTTGCTCCCCTTCCATGATGGGTGCCCCGAAATCCGCAGTCTAACTGCCGATCCGAATCAGCCCATAATCCTTTGCGCCCTTGCGCAGCAACTGGTACCCGCCGGCGAGAGGCGTCGCGGACGCGAGGTCCGTCTCAGCCGTGGCGCGCTCCCCGTTCAGGTAGACACCGCCCTGCTCCAGCAGGCGGCGCGCCGCACTCTTCGACGCCACCAGCCTGAGATTTACCAGCGCGTCGGCAACCGTCGGCGCGGCCGCAACCGAAGCGAATGGGACCTCCTCGCTCAACGCGCGGAGCACCGGCTCGCTCAGCGAAGCGAGCTCCGCCTTGCCGAACAACACGCGCGAGACCTGATCCGCCACGACTGCCGCTTCGTCCCCATGTACGCGCGAAGTCACGTCGCGGGCGAGAGTCTGCTGCGCCTCGCGCTTCTCGGGGGCGGAGGCGACTGCCGCGTCGAGCTCCTCCACCCGCGCGCGCGGGAGCAGCGTGAAATAACGCAGGTACCGGCCGACATCACGATCATCGACGTTGATCCAGAACTGGTAGAACCTGTACGGTGTTGTCATCTTCGGATCGAGCCAGACCGCGCCCGATTCCGTCTTGCCGAACTTGTTGCCGCTGGCTGTCGTCACCAGCGGCATGGTCAGAGCATGCGCGGTCGTGCCCTCCACCCGCCGAATGAGCTCGAGCCCGGCGGTGATGTTCCCCCACTGATCGCTTCCACCGATCTGGAGTGTCACCCCCTCCCGCCGGTGCAGCTCCAGAAAATCGTAAGCCTGGAGCAGCATGTACGAGAACTCGGTGAACGAAATGCCGCCCTCGATGCGCGACTGCACCGATTCCTTGGCCAGCATGTAGTTCACGGTGAAGTGCTTGCCCACATCCCGCATGAAGTCCACCGCGCCGAGCTTGCACAGCCACGCCGCGTTGTCACGCATGCGGGCCGCCGTCCGGCCGGTGAAATCCAGAAAGAGTCTGAGCTGCTCCTCCAGCCCCCGCGCGTTGCGCGCGACTTCTTCGGCGGAGCTCAGTTGCCGCTCCGCAGCCTTGCCGCTCGGATCCCCGATCATGCCCGTGCCGCCACCGACGAGCGCAATGGGACGGTGGCCGGCGCGCTGCAAATGGGCGAGGCCCATCACCGGAACGAGGTGCCCGACGTGAAGGCTGGGACCGGTTGGATCGAAGCCGGCGTACGCGCTGACGCTTCCCGCGTTCAGGGCGTCAGCAAGTCCGTCGGTGTGCTGGTAGACGAGTCCGCGCCAGGTGAGCTCGTCCAGCAGCGGCTGAGAGGCGTGCATGCGGGGAAGATAGGGCGGGCCGTCTATTGTGTCACCTTCGGTGTAGGACGGTTACTTTTCAGATCGAATGTCAGCAGACACCCCAGGAAATCCTGGCCCCTCCCGCTCCGCCGGCCGGCCGGCACACTCGGAAGGCACCGCCCAGCTCTCGTTCCGCAAGCGTCATCCGACGCTGATGAGAGCCCTGCTTCTCGGATTCACCTTCCTGTTCTCCGTCGGCGCCGGCCTTCTCTACGCGAGCTGGGCGCTCATCTGCCGCGGCAGCCAGTGTCCCACCATCGAGTCGCTCGCCGAATACACGCCCAATCAGACCTCAAAGCTCTACGCGGTTGATGGACGTTTCATCGCCGAGCTGGGGCTCGAGCGCCGGACGCTGGTCAAGTACGACGAGATTCCCCGAGTCGTCATCGACGCGTTCATCTCCACGGAGGACAAGCGGTTCTTCTCGCACGCGGGTATCGACTGGTATCGCGCCGCGGGAGTGATACTCAAGTCGCCGGTCAATGGCTTCTCGGAGGGTTTCTCGACGATCACGATGCAGCTGGCGAGAAACGTTTTCCCCGATCAGATCTCGAGGGAAAAGAGTCCCATCCGGAAGCTGAAGGAAGCGAAAGTCGCCAGGCAGATCGAAGCAACCTACGACAAGAAGCGGATTCTCGAGCTGTATTTCAATCAGATCGATCTCGGTCACGGCGCCTACGGAGTCGAGACCGCATCGCACCGTTATTTCGGTAAGTCGGTTCGCGATCTGAATCTCGCCGAGGCCGCGACTCTCGCCGCGCTGCCGAAGGCCCCATCGCGCTACAATCCGGTCCGTTATCCCGACCGCGCCATTCAGCGCCGCAACACCGTTCTCGGCCTCATGCGCGATGCGGGGAAAATCAGCGAGGCCGATGCCAGTCAGGCGCGGGCGTATCCACTGCGTCTCGCGAACAAAACCGAGTCGGGCGAGACGGCTCCGTACTTCGTCGAATGGGTGCGGCAGCAGCTCGACGCGCAGTTCGGGAAGCAGCTCTACGAGCAGGGACTGAAGGTTTACACCAGCCTGGACATCGAGATGCAGAGCGCGGCCGAGCGCGCGCTCGAGCGCCAGATCCGCGCAATCGAAGGGGGTCGGTATGGCGCCTATCCCCACAAGACCTACGAGTACTACATCGCGCGCCGGGAAGGGGACGTCGGCGGCGGAGCATCGCCGTATCTCCAGGGAGCCTTCATCGCGATGGATCCGCGAAATGGAGCGGTGCGGGCAATGGTCGGGGGTCGCGACTTCTACGACTCGAAGTTCAACCGCGCGGTACAGGCACTGCGCCAGCCCGGATCGACGTTCAAGCCGATCCTGTATGCCGCCGCGATTCAGAACGGGCGGCCCGCTTCGTACATCGTCAACGACAGCCCGCTCGTGCTCAACGTCCCGGGCCAGGAGACGTGGGCGCCGCAGAACTATGACCTCGCCTTCCTCGGCGAGATTCCGATGCGACAGGCCCTCTATCAGTCACGCAATCTCGCCTCCATTCGGCTAGGCATGGAGCTCGGAGAGGCCACCGTCATAAGCGAAGCGCGCAATTTCGGCATCACCACTCCAATTCCACCGTATCCATCGATCCACATCGGAGCTGCCGATGTTTACCCGATCGAGCTGATCTCGGCCTATACAGCATTCGCGAACCTGGGCGTACGAGCGACGCCGAACGCGATCGTCCGGGTCGAGAACCAGAAAGGCGAGATCCTGTGGCAGCCAACTCCCACCCGCACCCAGGTCATGTCGCCGGAGGAAGCTTGGGTGATGGTGGACATCATGAAGGACGTGGTGCGCCGCGGCAGCGCCGCGGGAGTCTGGGAGTCGGGGTTTCACATTCCAGCGGGCGGCAAAACGGGAACCACCAACGATGGCACGAACGTCTGGTTCATCGGTTACACCGCGGACCTCGTCGCCGGCGTGTGGATGGGCCTCGACCGCCCGCAGAAGATCAAGAGCAATGCGCAGGGCGGTGTGCTTGCGGCTCCCGCGTGGACGGCGTTTATGAGCGAGGTCTATCGGAGAAAACCGCAGTCGCCGGACTGGCCGAAGCCGATCTCGGTCGTCACGCGCGAGATAGACAGAACGACCGGACTACTCCAGACGCCTTATTGCCCCCGCGAGCTGGTGACGAGCGAGTTCTATATCTCGGGCACCGAGCCGACGCGCGATTGTGACAGGCATCTCGCCTACGGCTCACCGGGACTTTCGCCGCTCGATACTTTCGGGCTGCCGCCGGTAACTCCACCCACGGGACTCGAGCCGCAGACACGCGTGACGCCACCCGCGATCCAGCCTGGATACGAGCCGGTGCCTTCGACGCGCCGGGCTCCGACGGTGTTCGACACGACGCGGCGCAGTGCCCCGGTCATTCGCGCGCCTAATCCCGCGCCGGTCGTGCGTCCGCCGGTGCGCCGCGATTCCGTGAGGCCCGCGGATTCCGGAACGCGCCCGGCTCCCCGCCCGGATTCCGGCGCGCGGGTAATCCCCACTCCCCAGCGCCAGCCGAACGTGCCGCGCTGATGCGCTATCACGCGCGCTGGGTCCTGCCCATCACCCGGCCGCCGATTGAGAACGGAACTGTCGTCGAAAGCGCGGGAGTCATCACCTATGTAGGTCCACGAGAGACGGCTCCCGCCGGTGACGACACCGAGCTCGGCGATGCGATCCTGCTCCCTGGACTCGTGAACACACATACCCACCTCGAGCTCACCGTCATGCGCGGCTTTCTCGAGGACTGTCGCTTCACGGTCTGGATCGACCGGCTGCGTCGGAGCCGCAACGAGGCCCTCACCGAAGGGATGCTGCTCGATTCCGCACGGTTCGGAATCATCGAGGGTCTCGAGGCGGGGGTCACGACCTACGCGGATACGTGCTCGAGCGGCGTCGTGATGCGCGCAATGCGTGAGCTCGGTGTGCGGGGCGTCATGTACCAGGAAGTGTTCGGACCCGATCCCTCGCACGCCGACAAAGCGATGCGCGAGCTCGAGGATCGCATCATCGCGCTCGAGACGGAGCGGACGGACCTCGTAACGCTCGGAGTATCTCCGCACGCGCCTTATACGGTTTCCGATCCGCTCTATGCTGCTGCCGCGCGCTTCGCCCACGAACGAGGCCTGCCGCTCGCGATGCACGTCGCTGAAAGTGACGCCGAGCAGCGAAGCGTGGTCGAAGGAACGGGAGACTTTTCGGAGGCGCTGCGCGGACGCGGTATCACCGCTGCACGACGCGCGCGCTCGTCGATCGCGCTGCTCGAGGAACGGGGTGCGCTCGAGCGCGGCCCGCTTCTCATTCATTGTGTGCGCGTGGATGATGCTGACATTGCGGTGATGGCGCGCCACGGCTGCTCGGTCGCTCATTGCCCGGCCTCGAACGCGAAATTCGGACACGGGATCGCTCCGATACTTCCGATGATCGCGGCAGGGGTGAAAGTGGGAATCGGGTCTGATTCGGTCGCCAGCAACAATCGCATGGACATGCTCGACGAAGCGCGGCTCGCGGTCCTCATTCACCGGGCCTCCACCCGGCGGCACGACGCGTTCGGTGCCGACGAAGCCCTCGCGCTCGCGACGCTGGGGGGCGCTCGCGCGCTGGGCCTGGAAGCTCGCACCGGGTCGCTCGAGGTCGGAAAGGATGCCGACCTCGCCGCTTTTCGCATCGACACCCCGCGCACGACGCCGCTGGGAGATCCGTCTGCGGCGGCTGTCTTCGCGTTGCCGGGGCGATCCGCGGAGCTGGTAACCGTGCGAGGCAGGATTCTGGTGGAGCGTGGACGTGTTCTGGGTATCCATACGGACCTCGTAGACCGCATCAACTCCGCTGGCTCGGCTCTCGCGTCATGGACCAGTGCGCGCGAAGGGCTTCAGACCCGGGGCCAGTAGCGTACTTCGTCAGTCGTTGGATATCTTCAACTCTCCTCACCGAAGGAAGCCCGGCTCAATGGCGGCAGCAAACAATCACCACCGTATCTGGCGCGA
>Ga0136617_10005366_pt1 | contig 11463 bp, 12 predicted proteins | sample AntDrymUQ3222106_2_FD_129672 | JGI IMG/M metagenome (GOLD analysis project Ga0136617, IMG submission 129672) | Polar desert sand microbial communities from Dry Valleys, Antarctica - metaG UQ322 (21.06) | ecosystem: Environmental > Terrestrial > Soil > Desert | place: Antarctica: Dry Valley...
CCGCCTCGCCCATCGGCGGTGATCCCGCCTCGCCCATCGGCGGTGATCCCGCCTCGCCCATCGGCGGTGATCCCGCCTCGCCCATCGGCGGTGATCCCGCCTCGCCCATCGGCGGTGATCCCGCCTCGCCCACCGGCCCTGACTCCGCCTCGCCCACCGGACCCGGGCCGGTCCGGATGGCGCCGGTGACGATGTCGCCAGGCGGGCTGCCGTCCACCGTGCTGCCGCCGCCCGACCCGCAGGCGGCCCAGCGGCTCGCCGATGCCCTGACCCTCGAAGGTGCGGCGCGCAAGCAGGCGGTGTCCGAGGTGGTGGCCGCCCACCCCCGCTATCTGGCTGCGTGGGCCGATCTCGGCGACCTCGGCGACCACCCCATCGAGCGCTACGCCGCCTACCGGGTGGGCTACCACCGCGGCCTCGACGCCCTGCGGGCCAACGGATGGCGCGGCTCGGGGTACGTCCGCTCGTCGGAACCGACGAACCAGGGCTTCCTGCGCGCGCTGCGCGGTCTGCAGGAGATGGCCACCGCCATCGGTGAGCACGACGAGGCTGCCCGCTGCGCCCAGTTCCTCGGTCAACTCGACCCGTGATTGCCCGCCGGCCGGCCGCGCCCCGGAACCATGGTCGATTGTGAGCAAGATCTTGCTCACTATCGACCACAGTTCGGGATGGCCCGATTGCCCGTGACGGCGGGGGCGGTGCTGTGCGGGGGTGCGAGCCGGCGCATGGGAGTCGACAAGGCGCTGATGCCGGTTGACGGCGTGGCGATGGCCGAGCGGGTGGCCCGCGTGCTGGAGTCGACGGGGTGCGCCCCAGTGGTGTTCGTTGGCGGTGCCGGCCCTGCGCTCACCGCCCTGGGCCGGCCGTGGATGGCCGATCGCTGGCCGGGGGCCGGCCCGGTCGGTGGCGTGGTCAGCGCCCTGGCGGCGCTGGACCGCGCGACCATGGTCGTCGTCGTCGCGTGCGACCTGCCCGACCTGACGGCCGCAGCCGTCGCCGGAGTGATCGCCGGCATGGCCGGCGAGGACGCGGGACCGGCGGGTATGAGCAAGCGGCCAGAGCCGGTCGATGTCAGCGTGGCCGACAGTGGTCGGCTGGAGCCGATGTTGGCGTGCTGGTCGACGGCGGCCGCGTCCCGCATCGAAGAACTGTTGACATCCGGTCACGCCGCCCTGCACGACGTCATCGGCCGTCTGGAGCACGTCCGCGTGCGCGTGGAAGCGGAGGCATTGCGCAACGTCAACCACCCCGACGATCTGCTGATTTGGCGCTCCCCCCGCACTGGCTAGCCTGGCGCACGTGGCCATTACCGAGATCGATATCGACGAGTTCGCCGAGCGGACGGCCGAGGGCGTCCGCATCATCGACGTGCGGGAACCGGCCGAATACGAGGAGGCCCACGTACCCGGGGCCGAGTTGATTCCCCTCGGCGCCGTCGCCGAGCACCTCGACCGCTTCGCCGTCGACGCCCCGACCTACGTCATCTGCAAGTCGGGCGGGCGCAGCATGCGGGCCTGCGAACTGGCGTCGTCGCAGGGCTACGACGTCGTGAACGTCACTGGCGGCACCGGCGCCTGGATCGAGTCGGGCCGCCCGACGATCGAGGGGGACGCCCGCTCGTGACGTTCCGCTGGGTCGACGACGATGTCGCCCTCAACGCCCTCATCGACGAACTCGTCACCGAACCCCGGTACGCGATGGACACCGAGTTCCACCGCGAGCGCACCTATTACCCGCAACTGGCCCTGGTGCAGGTCGGCTGGCCGGGTGGGATCGCCCTCGTCGATCCGCTCGCCGTTGATCCGCGCTCGCTGGCCCGGCTGTTCGACGCCGACGCGGTGGCCGTCCTGCACGCCGCGCAGCAGGACCTCGACGTGCTCACCCACGCGGTCGGCGCGGTTCCCCGCCACATGTACGACACCCAGGTCGCGGCGAGTTTCATCGGCTACTCCACACCGTCGCTGGTGGTGCTGGTGCAGGGCGAGTTGGGCGAGACCCCGGCCAAGGGCGATCGCCTCACCGACTGGCTCCGTCGCCCGCTCAGCACCACCCAGCAGGATTACGCCGCCGCCGACGTCGAACACCTGCTGGCCCTCCAGGACCGCCTCGACTCGAAGCTGGCCCAGCTCGGCCGCACGTCGTGGGCGTTGGAGGCCTGCGAGGAGTTGCGCACCCGCCCGACCGGTGCGGTCGCCCCCGACAACGCGTGGTCGCGGCTGAAGGACGCCCGCACCTTGCGCCCCAAGGCCCGCGCCGTTGCCCAGGCCGTGGCCGGATGGCGCGAGCGTGAGGCCCAGGGGCTCGACATTCCGGTGCGCCAGGTGCTGTCCGACCTGGCCGTGCTCGGCATCTCCCAGCGCCAGCCCACCACCCTCGAAGAGTTGGCCCAGTGCCGGGGGGTCGACGACCGCCACCGGCGGGGCCGCATCGGCAAGGAACTGCTGGAGGCGGTGATCGGATCCGTCTCGGCCACGCCGCCCAAACTCGGCGGCGGGGGCGATGATTTGGACCGCACGCTGCGCCCCGCCATCACGCTCATCTCGGCCTGGGTGAGTCAGGTGGCCAAGAACGAACGCATCGACACCACCATGCTCGCCACCCGCAACGACCTCATCGCCCTGGTCAGCGGCGACGGCAACGCCCGGCTGCGCCATGGTTGGCGCGAGGTACTGCTGGGCGAAGGCATCGCCCGGTTGCTGGACGGCACCGCCGGACTGACGTTCGACGGTGCCGGTGGCCTGCGGCTCATCGAGGCGGCGCCAGCCAGCCGGGGATGATGCGGCCCGACCGGCCCAGCCGGTAGAATGCCATCAATGTCAATTCTCTAACCTTTGGGAGCCCTACGTGAAGAAGGGTCGTCATCGCCGCTTCGAAGAAGCGCGAAAGTTGAAGCAGTCCGGGCCAGGAGCGTTCGATCTCGGGTTCGGCGATCGGGCGGTGCAGACCGCCACCACGTCGGAGGAGGAAGGGCCCTCCGAGGACGACGAATACGCCGCTCTGGCCGAGAAGTACGGCGTGGAGTTCGACGAGTCCGACCCCGACGAGGACTGACGCCGCCGACCGAGAGCCGAGCCGGTAGGCGAGGCGACCAAGAATTACGGTTCAGCGGCGCGCCCGCCGCGCCACCTTGATGGTGACCGGTTGGGCCACCGGCAGCTCCGGGGGTCCCGGGGCCGTCAGCACCTGCACCAACCGGTCGTAGATGCCGGTGCCGACCAGCTCGGTGATTTCGTCGCGCGCCGACACGTACACCGGTGATTCGCCGACGTAGGCGTCGGGGGCCTCGGTGCACCACCAGTGGAAGTCCTCGCCCCCGTTACCCCAGTCGCGTCGCTTCCAATCGCGCAGCCGGGACGTGACGTGACCGTTCTCGTCGGTGGAGTGCTCCAGCCGGATGGGCACCTGCCAACACACGTTGGGCTTCCAGTCGAGCGGCCGTTCACCGGCCTCCAGGGCGGCCACGTGGAGCGCGCACCCGGGACCTTGCTCCGATCCCACCCGGTTCAGAAAGATGCAGGCGTCGTCCACCACCCGGGTGACGGTGGCCTCGGTGCCGTCGTCTTCGTGGCCGGAGTCGAGGAAGCCCCGCTTCACGGCCTCGTCGTAATACTGCATGTGGCGCGGTTCCAGCCGCACGAAGTGCTTGACGATGTTGGCCACATCGTCCTCGTCGACGAAATGGGCGCCGAAGCTGCAGCACCCCTCCTCGCGGTCGGTGGCATCATGGTCGAGCACTCCCCGGCAACCGGCACCGAAAATGCACCGGTAGCTCGAACGCAGGAACGTCACGTCGAACACCCAGGTGCGGTGCTCGTCCGGATCGGCGAAGCTCACCCACTCACGCACGTCGGTCGGGCGGGCCATCACCGGAGCGTACGGCGGCTCGATGGCGAATGATGGGCACGGGCAGCACGCTTGCGTACCTCACCCATCATTCAGCCGACACCCTCGCCACGAACCGGCCGATCCCGCCGTGGGGCCACCGGTACACTGACCAGCAGTTATGGCCGAACCTCCCCGCAACTCGGACTGGCGCTCCTCGGACTGGGTCCGCCAGTCGTTCATCGACTTCTTCGTCGCGCGCGACCACCGGTTCGTGCCCTCGTCGAGCCTCATCCCCCACGACTCGACGCTGCTGTTCAACGTGGCCGGGATGGTGCCGTTCAAGTCCTACTTCGTCGGCGACGAGACCCCCCCGTACCCGCGGGTGGTCAGCTCGCAAAAGTGTGTGCGCGCCGGCGGCAAGCACAACGACCTCGACGACGTCGGCCAGACCAAACGCCACCTCGTGTTCTTCGAGATGCTCGGCAACTTCAGCTTCGGCGACTACTTCAAGGAGTTCATCATCCCGGCCAGCTGGGAGCTGGTCACCGAGACCTGGGGTATGGACGGCGACCGCTTGTGGATCACCGTGCACGAGAGCGACGACGAGGCGGAGGCGATCTGGCACGAGCAGGTGGGCGTGCCCATGGAGCGCATTCAGCGCCTCGGTGACGAGGAGAACTTCTGGCAGGCCGGCGCGACCGGACCGTGCGGGCCGTGCAGCGAGATCCACATCGATCGCGGACCGGAGTTCGGTCCCGACGGCGGCCCCCGGGGCGATGTCGACGGCGACCGGTTCATGGAGTTCTGGAACCTGGTGTTCATGCAGTACGACCGGGACGAGGGCGGCGTGCTCACGCCGCTGCCCAACCCGTCGATCGACACCGGGGCCGGCCTGGAACGGGTGATGACGTTGCTGCAGGGCGTCGACTCGGTGTGGGAGACCGACTTGATGCAGCCGCTCATCGACAAGGCGTGCACCCTCACCCGGCGCACCTACCGTCCGGGTGACTACGACGACCGCGACAGCTTCGCCATGCGCGTGCTGGCCGAGCACGCCCGCTCCACCGCCATGCTCGTGGCCGACGGCGTGTTCCCGAGCAACGAAGCGCGCGGCTACGTGCTGCGCCGGATCATCCGCCGGGCCGTGCGCTTCGCCTACCTGCTCGGCACCGAAACCGTCGTGCTGCCGGAGCTGGCCAACGTGGCCATCGACGTGATGGGCAACGCTTACCCCGACGTGGCCCGCCAGCGCGACTTCATCGTCGGCGTGCTCGCCAAGGAGGAGGAGAACTTCCGCCACACCCTGCGCAACGGGCTGTCCATCCTGGAGCGCGAGCTCGACGGCGACCCGTACCAGCCCGGGACGGCGCGACCGTCGGGAGTGCCGCTCAAGGAGCTGTCGGGGTCCACCGCATTCTTGTTGCACGACACCTACGGCTTTCCGCTCGAGCTCACCCAGGAGATCGCCGCCGAACGCGGCGTCTCCATCGACATCGCCGGGTTCGAGTCGGCGATGACCGACCAGCGGGTGCGGGCCAAGTCGGCGCGCGGCAAGCGCCGCGATGGCGCCAACGTCGACGCCTACCGGGCCATTGTCGAGCAGTTCGGCATCACCACGTTCGTCGGCTACGTCACCGACGCCACCGCCGGCCGGGTTCTCGACGTGCTCGCCGTCGAAGGCAGCGACGATGAGTCGCTCGTGGAGATCTTCCTCGACCAGACGCCGTTCTACGCCGAGAGCGGCGGCCAGGTTGGCGACACCGGCACTATCACCACCGAGACCGGCACGGCCGAGGTGGTCGACACCACCTTTGCATTGCCCAACTTGGCTCGCCACACGGCCCGCGTCGTCAGCGGCACCATCACGCCTGGCCAGGCCGCCGTCGCCGCCATCGAGGCCGAGCGGCGGGCGGCCACCCGCCGCAACCACACCGCCACCCACCTGCTGCACCACGCGTTGCGCGAGGTCCTCGGCGACCACGTCAAGCAGGCCGGTTCGCTGGTGGCCCCCGATCGCCTGCGCTTCGACTTCTCCCACTATGAGTCGGTGACGCCCGCGCAGATCGAGCGCATCGAGTCCCTCGTCAACGCCGAGACGCTGGCCAACACCCCGGTTCGGAACTTCGAGACGTCCAAGGCCGAGGCCGTGGCGCTCGGGGCCATCGCCTTCTTCGGGGACAAGTACGGCGAGCGGGTGCGCGTGCTCGAGGCCGGGTCGTCGGTCGAGCTGTGCGGCGGCACCCACGTCAGCGCCACCGGCGACATCGGCACGGTCAAGGTGATCAGCGAGGGCTCCATCGGATCCAACCTGCGCCGCATCGAGGCGGTGACCGGCGAGGCGTCGGTGGCCCTGTTGCAGCGCACCGACAAGGAGCTCGACGAGATCGCCCAGCTCGTCAGCTCGCCCGGTGATCCCACCGGCGGGGTGCTGCGCAAGCTCGACGAGATCCGCTCGCTGAACGACGACATCAAGGCCTTGCGCTTGCGGCTGGCCACCGGCCGGGCGACCGAGCTGGCGGCGAGCGCCGACGACGGGGCCGTCGTGGCCCGCGTCGACGGCCTGGCGCCGGGTGACCTGCGCGATCTGGCCATCGCCGTGCGCAACGCGCCCGACGTGGACATTGCCGTGCTCATCGGCGAGACCCCCACCGGCGGGGTATCGCTCGCGGCGGCGGTCACCCCGGGAGCGCCCATCGAGGCGTCGGCGCTGTTGCGCGACGCGGCCAAGTCGGTCGGCGGCGGTGGCGGCGGCAAGGGAGACGTGGCCACGGCCGGCGGCAAGGACGCCACCGGAATCGATCAGGCGATCGAGCTGGCCCGGGCGGCCGTCGGGAGTGCCCGCGACTGATGCGCGTGCTCGCGCTCGACCTCGGTAGCAAACGCATCGGCGTCGCCGTGAGCGACCAGACCGGCGCGGTGGCCTCACCGCTCACCGTCATCCAGCGCTCCAAGTCGCGCCGCCACGACCACCGGCGCATCGCCACCCTGGTGCGTGAGGAGGAGGCCGCGATGGTGGTGATCGGACTGCCGCTCAGCCTCTCGGGCCACGACGGCCCGGCCGCCAAGGCTGCCCGGACCGAGCGGGCGGCCCTGGCTACGCTGATCGACGTGCCGATCGAGATGTACGACGAACGGCTCAGCACCGTCACGGCCCAGCGGGCGCTCACCGACGCGGGGGTACGCGGCCCGGCCGGACGTCAGGTCATCGACAAGATCGCCGCCGCGGTCTTTCTGCAGGCGTTCCTCGACTCCGGCGCGGCTCGCCTCGCTGACGGACGGGGCCACCGATGACCCGTTCGATGGCGTTCCCCGGCCACGCCATGAACTGCCTGCGCAGCGGATGGCCGCTCCTCGGCTGGCGCCTCGTTGGTCGCAACAGCAAGATGGGCCACTGATGGCCGCGATGGGCGGGCGGCGGGACATCGACGACGTCGACGACCTCGACATGCTCGACACCTACGACTGGCAGGACGACCCCTGGGACAGCTCGCTGGGCGTGTCCGAGGTCGAGCAGGTGCGTACCCAGACGCGCACCGCGAAATGGGTGGGCTACGTCGCCCTGCTGCTGGCCAACCTGCTCATCATCGGCGGCGGCGTGTACGGCTGGTGGTACATCCGCCAGGCCAACGCCCCCGGGGAGAGCGGACCACCGGTTGAGTTCAACATCGCCCCCGGCGAAACCGTCGGCCAGGTGAGCGAGCGGCTGGAGGACGAGGGCATCGTCGAGAACGCCGCCTTCTTCCGGGACTACGCCGGCGACCACGGGGGGCTGACCATCACGCCCGGGCTGTACCGGTTGCCGACGGGCGACCACGTCGGCAACGTGCTGAGCGTGTTGCGCACGCCCCCGGGGGAGACATTCAGCAACGTCACGTTCCCGGAGGGCTTCACGCTGCTTCAGATGGCCGCCCGGCTGACCGAGGAACTGCCCAACTTCGACGCCGAGCGGTTCATGACGGCCGCCAACGACCCGGCGATCCCGGCCGCGTTCCGGGCGCCGGGGGTCACCAGCATGGAAGGGCTGCTGTTCCCGGCGACGTACCGGGTGTTCAACAACGACAGCGAGAGCCAGGTCATCATCCGCATGGCCGAGCAGATGGAGCGGGTCGGCGCCCAGGAGGAGATCGAGTCCGGGGTGGTGGGCGTCCCGGCCAACTACTCGCCCTACCAGATCCTCATCATCGCCTCCATGATCGAGCGCGAGGCCCGCACCGAGGGCGACCGGGCCCTGATCGCCAGGGTCATCTACAACCGCCTCTCCCTGCCCATGAAGCTGGAGATCGACGCCACCGTCATCTACAACGTGCCCGCGGCCGAGGTGGAGGTGGAAGGGACGATCGACCGCCTGCAGGGCGTCGACACGCCATGGAACACCTACACCCGCGACGGGCTGCCGGCCACGCCGATCGCCAACCCGGGCCGGGCGTCGATCGACGCGGCGTTGCACCCGGCGCCCAACCCCAGCCCGGCCGGGGCCGAATGTGCCGGGGTGGCGGCCGGGCAGTGCCTGTACCTCTACTACGTGCTCAAGGACGAGCAGGGCAACCACGCGTTCGCCGTGACGCTCGAGCAGCATCAGGCGAACATCACTGCCGCCAGCGAGGCTGGACTGCTCTGATCACCACCGGCGTGGCGGCGCTGATCGGCTCGCCGGTCGCCCATTCGCTGTCGCCGGTGATCCACCGGGCGGCGTTCGCCGCCGCCGGAGTGGACTGGTCCTACGTGGCGTTCGACGTGCCCGCCGGGCGGTCCCTCCTGGCCCTCGACGCCGTGCGCAACCTCGGCATCAGCGGGCTGTCGGTGACCACCCCCCACAAGGATCAGGTGGCCGACGGCGTCGATTCGCTCGCCCCGAGCGCAGCGGTCCTGCACTCGGTCAACACGGTGGTGGTCCAGGCCGGCGGGCGGCTGGTCGGCCACAACACCGACGGGGCCGGGTTCGTGTCGTCGCTGGTCGCCGCCGGCGTGGATGTGGCCGGGCTGTCCGCGGCCGTGCTGGGAGCCGGGCCGGCTGCCCGCAGCGTGGTCAGCGCGCTGGACAGCGCCGGCGCCGGGCGGATCACCGTGCTCAACCGCACCGCCGACAAAGCGGCGGCGGTGGTGGCCCTGGCGCCGCGCTCGGCGGTGGCCCGGCCGGCCGCCAGGGCCGGCGAGACCCTGGCCGGCGCCGAGCTCATCGTCAATGCCACCAGCATCGGATTTGGCCGTATCGAGGTAGGCGGGACCGGGTCGGCGGCGGCCGAGTTGCCGCTCGACCCGGCCGTGCTGCACGCCGGCCACCTGGTCGCCGATCTGGTGTACCACCCGCTCGACACTGCCCTGCTGCGGGCCGCCCGGGCCGCCGGGGCGCGTACGTTCGACGGCCTGGGGATGCTGGTGCATCAAGCTGCCCTGCAGCAACACCTGTGGCTCGGCCACCGCCCCGACGTGGGCGTGATGCGAGCCGCCGCCGAGGCCGAGCTCGCTCGGCGGGCTGCAAATGTGGCGTCGTCCGACGAATAGTCAGATAGAGAGTAGGATACCTCTATGGCGCGACGCAAAGTCTCCGCAACGATCGATCCTGATCGCCTGGCCGCCGCCCGCGAAGTGGCGGGGTTCGAACGGAGTGTCTCCGAGGTCCTCGACCTCGCCCTCGGCTCCTACGTCGAGCGCGTCCTCGAAGAGCGATGGTTGGCGGCCCATCCAGAGGATGCCGGCGATGACGACCGCGACCTGCCAGGCGAGGTTCCAGTCGACCTCAGCCATCTTCCGTGGGACGACGACGAACGGTGACGCCCAACCTTCATCGCCCCAACCTTCATCGCGGCGATGTCTGGTGGGCGAGCGTGCCGGGTGACAAGCGCCGGCCAGTGCTCGTGCTCACTCGGGAGCGATTCGTCAACCGGCTGAGCGGTGTCCTTGTTGCGCCGGTAACGGCGTCCGTTCGGGGGATACCCACCGAGCTGCTCCTCGGCCCGCACGACGGTCTGCCGCGCCCGTGTGCCGCGAACTTCGACAACGTGTTCACCCTGGATCGTCGTCGGTTCGATCGGTTCGTCGCCTCGCTCCGGGCCGAACGCCGCAAGGAGCTGTGCGCTGCGTACCGGTTCGCGGCCGGCTGCTGACCGAGCGCCGGCGTTAGGTTGGTCGTGGTGTTGCGGTACCTGACGGCCGGCGAGTCCCACGGCCAAGCGCTCGTCGTCATCGTCGAAGGGTTGCCGGCCGGCCTCCCGGTCACCGTCGACGACATCGGCGCCGAACTGGCCCGGCGGCGCCTCGGCTACGGGCGCGGACCGCGCCAGCGCTTCGAGGCCGACGAACTGACGCTCGTCGGCGGAGTGCGCCACGGCCGCACGCTCGGCTCACCGGTGGCCATCGAGATCGGCAACTCCGAATGGGCGCGCAGCGACAAGTGGCACCAGGAGATGTCGCCGGCCCCCGGTCGCACGGCCCAGCCCCTCACCCAGGTGCGCCCCGGTCACGCCGATCTGGCCGGCATGCAGAAGTACGGCTTCGACGACGCTCGCGACGTGCTGGAACGAGCCAGTGCCAGGGAAACCGCGGCCAGGGTGGCCGCCGGGGCGCTGGCCAAGCTGCTGCTCGCCACCGTCGGCGTCGACGTGCTGTCGCACGTGGTGCAGATGGGCACGGCCACCAGCCGAACCGCCCGCCCGACGATGCGCGACCTGGCCGACGTCGACGAATCCCCGGTGCGTTGTTTCGACCCGGCCGGGGCCGAGGACATGATCACCGAGATCAAGGCGGCGGCGAAGGACGGCGACTCGCTGGGCGGGGTGGTGGAGGTCTTGGGCTACGGTGTCCCGGTCGGCCTCGGCAGCCACGTGCACTGGGATCGCAAGCTGGACTCGCTGTTGGCGCAGGCCGTAATGAGCATCCAGGCCGTCAAGGGTGTCGAGATCGGTGACGGCTTCGACGTGGCCGGCCGGCGGGGGAGCATGGCCCACGACCCCATCCACTGGGACCCCGAGACCGACACCTATCGGCGCGGGAGCGCGCTGGCCGGTGGGGTAGAAGGTGGCATCTCCACCGGCGGGCTGCTGGTCGTGCGGGCGGCCATGAAGCCGCTGGCCACCCTCAACGTGCCGGTGCTGGAGACCGTCGACACCGTCACCAAGGAGTCGACGGTGTCGTTCAAGGAACGCACCGATGTCACCGCGGTGCCGGCGATGGGCGTGGTGGCCGAGACCATGGTGGCGCTCGTGCTGGCGGCGGAGGCCCAGCGCAAGTTCGGCGGAGACTCCGTCGCCGAGTTCGTCCGCAACGCCGACGCGTTCCGGGCTGGGCTGTGAGTGACCACCGCCATCTGGTGTTGGTGGGGCTGATGGGCGCGGGCAAGACGACGGTGGGGCGGGTCGTGGCCGAGCAGTTGGGCCGTCCGTTGGTGGACTCCGACGCCGCCATCGAGGCGACCACCGGGCGCACGGTGCGGGAGATCTGGCTGGACGACGGCGAACCGGCCTACCGGGTGATGGAGTCGGCGGCGCTGCGCACGGCCCTGGCCGACGATGAGCCGTTGGTCATCGCCGCCGCCGGTGGCGTGGTGCTGGCGGCGGAGAACCGGGCGGCCCTGGCCGGGCCCCGGACGGTGGTGGTGTGGCTCACCGCCGACACCGCCACGTTGGTCGAACGGGCCGCCCG
>Ga0136617_10005367_pt1 | contig 11462 bp, 13 predicted proteins | sample AntDrymUQ3222106_2_FD_129672 | JGI IMG/M metagenome (GOLD analysis project Ga0136617, IMG submission 129672) | Polar desert sand microbial communities from Dry Valleys, Antarctica - metaG UQ322 (21.06) | ecosystem: Environmental > Terrestrial > Soil > Desert | place: Antarctica: Dry Valley...
GACGGCGGGCTCCCCGCTCAACCCGAGCGCGGCCGCGTGGACAGCGAAGCAGGGCGCGAGCGCCTCCACGGCCGCTGCCCGGTCGGCCATCAGGGCGATCCCGTGGCGGGCCAGCTCGGCGTCCCAGGCCGGCACCGAGGCCTTACCCGCCCGGCCCGCCCGGATCGCGGCGAGCAGCGCGTTGCGCTGCGCCAGCGCCGCCGCGTAGGCGCGGCGCGGCGCGGCGCGGGCAGGGCGCAGTGCCGCCACCACCTGGTCCAGGTGCGCGCGGCGCAGGCCCGGGGCGCCCGTCACGAGGTCGAGCCGGTCCGGCAGGAAGACGGACACGAGCGGTCGCGCCGCCACGTCGGTCAGCCGGTCGACCGGCGCTCCGTCGGCGCGCAGGCGCTTGGGCTCGCCGGGCTGGAAGCCGACCGACAGCGCGTGGGCGCCCTCGGCGTCCTCGCAGTGCAACTCGAGCCTGCACAGCGCGGCCCCGAAGCGCACGCACTCGCGCTCGTTGGCCGTCCGGCACGAGCGTCCGGTGCACGCGAAGTAGAGCGCTTCGAGCAGGTTCGTCTTGCCGACGCCGTTGCGGCCGGCGATCACCGTGAGGCGCGGGCCCAGCCGCACCTCGGCCGCCGCGTAGGTGCGGAAGTCGCGCAGGACCAGCCGGGTCGCGCGCACGGCGGGCTACACGTTCAGGCGGATGGGCATCAGCAAGTAGACGAAGCCGCTGCCGTCGGCGGCCTCGATCAACCCGGGCCGCAGCGGCGAGATCAGCTTCAGCAGCACGTCGCCCGACTCCACCGCCTCCAGCCCGTCGCGCAGGAACTCCGGGTTGAAGCCGATCTCCAGCGGCTCGCCGCGGAACGGGACCGGCAGCGTCTCGCGCGCCTCGCCCACGTCGGGGGTGCGCGCCGACACGGTCACCTCCCCCTCCGTGAAGGCCAGCCGCAGCGGCGCGTTCTTCTGGGCCAGCAGCGCGATCCGCCGCACCACGTCGGTGATCTCGGTCCCGCCCAGCTGCAGCTCGTGCTCGAACGCGTCGGGCACCAGTTGGCGGTGATTGGGGAACTGGCCGTCGATCAGGCGGGAGGAGAGCACGACGCCGGCCGCCTGGAAGATGACCTGGTTGGTGCGCACCGCCACGCTCAGCGCCGGCTCGCCGGCCGCGCCGACGATGCGGGCCAGCTCCTGCAGCGCCCGCGCGGGCACGTTGGCCTCGAACGCGCCCTGCAGCGGCGCGTCCAGCTTCGTCTCCTTGACCGACAGCCGGTAGGAGTCCGTGGCCACCATGCGCAACTCGTCGCCCGACGCGGAGACGAGGATCCCGGTCAGGACCGGGCGCGTCTCGTCCCGCGAGGCCGAGCGGGCGACCTTGGCGATGGTCGCGACGAACGCCGCGCCCGGCACCTCCACCCGCTCGTCGCCCTCGGGCTCCGGGAAGGGCGGGAAGTCCTCCAGCCGCAGCGTGCGGATGTGGAAGGTGGCTGCGCCGGCGACGATCTCCACGTCTTGCTCGGCGCCGCGCAGCTCGAGCGTCACCTCGTCGCCGGGCAGCGCGCGGATCACGTCGACGAGCAGCCGCGCCGGCAGCACGACGGCGCCCTCACGCACGGTCTCCCCCTCGAGCTCGACCCGCAGGCCGATCTCCATGTCGGTGGCGCGCAGCTCGATCCGACCGGCCTCGGCGGCCACCAGCACGCCGGAGAGCGCCTGTACGGCGCTGCGCGTGGACGCCGCGCGCGTCACGGTCTGGAGCTGCGCGAACAGGGCTTCGCGTTTGGTGGAGAGTCTCATCTGCGTTCGCTCGCCTCGTCTCGGAGTCTCCTATGACCTATCAGAAGCTGGTCGTAGGTCATCAGGGCTGTGGAAGGTGTGCATAAGCGCCGCGGGCGCCGCACGGCGGGGAGATCGGGCTGTGCGTGGACGTGTGCACGAACCGTCTGAGTCTGTCAGCCGCCGCGGAGGGATTCGCGCAGTCGGACGACGACGACGGAGACGCCGGGGTCCCCCGCCATCCGCTCGGCGGTGCGCCCGCAGGCGTGCATCACGGTGGTGTGGTTGCGCCCCCCGAAGGCCCGGCCGATGGCGGGCAGCGTCTGGCCGGTCAGCTCCCGCGCGAGGTACATGGCGACCTGGCGAGGCCAGGCGACGGCGCCGGCACGGCTGGAGGAGACCAGCGCGTCGACGGTCACGCCGAACGCCTCAGCGGTGGCGACTTGGACCTCCTCCACGGTGGGGGCCCGCCGCCGCCGCGACAGCTCTGGGTAGAGGCCGGCGAGCACCTCCTCGGCCAGTTGCGGGGTGACGTCTCTGCCGGTGAGGGAGCCGTAGGCGACGATGCGCACCAGCGCCCCCTCGAGCGCGCGCACGTTGGCGGTGACCTGCGCGGCGATCAGGTCCAGGGCGGCGGGATCGACGTCGGCGACGGCGTCCTGGGCAACCCGCTTGGCCAGGATCGTGCGGCGGGTGGCGGGATCGGGCGCCTGCACGTCGCACACGAGGCCGGCCTCGAAGCGCTCGCGCAGGCGGGCCTCCATCGCGTCGAGGTCGCGCGGGAGCCGGTCGGAGGTCAGCACGATCTGCGCGCCGGCCTCATGGAGGGCGTTGAAGGTGTGGAAGAACTCCTCCTCGGTCTTGACCTTGGCCTGGAGGAACTGCACGTCGTCGACGAGCAGCACGTCGACGCCGCGGTAGGCGAGCTTGAACGCCTCGATGCCGTCGCCGTGCAGCGCGGCGAGGAAGTGGTTGGTGAAGCCCTCGGCCGTGGTGTAGCGGACCGTGGTGGCCGGCGCGTACTCGGCCAGGTAGCCGGCGATCGAGTGCAGCAGGTGGGTCTTGCCGAGTCCGGGCGGCCCACAGATGAAGAGCGGGTTGTAGGCCAGCCCGGGCAGCTCGGCGACCGCGAGCGCGCCGGCGTGGGCGAGGCGGTTTGAGTCGCCGATGACGAACTGGCCGAAGCTGTGGCGCGGATGGACGTCGAGGCTGTCGGCGACGGCGGGCCGGGCCGGCTCGGTCGGAGCATCGGGCGCGGCCAGCGCGACCGTCACGCCGGGCCCGAGGACTGCTTCCGCGCAATCCTGCAGCAGCCCCCCGAAGCGGTCGCCCACCCACGGCCGAATGGCGTCGGGCGCCTCGAGGTCCAGGCGCCCGGGATCGGCCCGCAGCGCGCGCAGCGGCTCGAGCCAGTGATGCCAGACCGAGTCGGGTACGGCTCGGCGGAGCTCGGCGCGGATTGGGGCCCAGGCGGCGGGTTGCTCGGGGTCGGTCACGGGCGGAGGTACGAGCGCAGCGAGATGCCTCCTCGACGGGAGGGACACGGGAAGGCGATGGGGAGAGGGGCCCGTCCGGGCCCCGGAACGGCAAACCTAGCACGGGTCGCGGGGCCTGCCCGGACCCTGCGGTGGACCCCTCGCAACACGCGCGAAAATCCCCGCCGCACACCTGTGCGCGGGCTGTGCACAGCCGGTGTGCACGCCTCGGTCGGCTATGCTCTGCCGACCGCGCGCAGCCGGCGCGCCGAGCCTCATCGCCTCCCATGAAGCGCACCTACCAGCCGAAGAAGCGCAAGCGCGCCCGCACCCATGGCTTCCGTGCCCGCATGAGCTCGCGGGCGGGTCGCGTCGTGCTCAAGCGCCGCCGCGACAAGGGCCGCAAGCGGCTCACGGTCTAGTGGCGGCGAGCGCCGGGCGGAGCCCCAAGCGGCGCCGGCTGTCGCGCAGCGCCGAGTTCGAGCGCGTGTACCGCCGCGGGCGCTCCAAGGGCAACCGCTTCCTCGTCCTCTACGCGTTTCCGCGCGATGCCGAGCCGGCGGCCGGCGAGGAGCCCGAGGGCCCGCGCCTGGGCCTGTCGGTCTCGCGCCGGGTGGGCGGCGCGGTCGACCGGACGCTGGTCAAGCGCCTGCTGCGCGAGGCGTTCTGGGCCGAGGGGCCGCGGCTGCCCGCCGGCTCGGACTACGTCGTCGTCGCGCGGCCCGACTGCCGCGAGCTGGCCGAGCGCGACGGCATGGGCGGGATGCGCGCCGCCCTGGCCGAGCTGGTCGACGCGCTGGGCGGTGGGCCGGCCGGCGCCGCGGAGGAGCCGGCCGCGTGAGCACCTTGTCGCGCCGCGTCGTGGTCGCGCCGCTGCGCTTCTACCAGCGCTTCATCTCGCCGGCCCTGCCGCGCCGGTGCCGCTACCACCCGACGTGCTCTGCCTACGCGGTGCAGGCCGTTGAGCGCCACGGCGTGCTGCGCGGCGTCATCCTCGCGGCCTGGCGCCTGCTGCGCTGCAACCCCTGGAGCCTCGGCGGGTATGACCCCGTGCCCGCCCGCGCGCCGGCCGCCGGCGCCCCCGACCCGTCACACTGACCGACGAGAACGTGCCCTTCTTCGCCGCCAATCCCCTCCAGCCGCTGATCGACTTCTTCGAATGGATCCTGGTCGGCTTCAACGGCTTCGGCCTGGGCTGGGGCATGTCGATCGTGGCGCTCACCGTCGTCGTGCGCGCCGCGCTGCTGCCGCTGACGCTCAAGCAGTTCCGGTCGATGCAGAACATGGCCAAGTTCCAGCCGGAGATCAAGAAGCTCCAGGAGAAGTTCAAGAACGACAAGGAGCGGATGCAGCGGGAGATGATGAAGTTCTACCGGGAGAACAAGGTGAATCCGTTCGCCGCGTGCCTTCCGCTGGCGGCGCAGTTGCCCGTCTTCCTCGCGCTCTTCTACATGCTCCAGAAGGACCTGCGGCTGGACATCTGCCCGGGCACGAACCCACGCGGGTCCGAGGATCCGGTTCCGTGCGGCGAGGGCGGCGCCTCGCAGTTCCTCTTCATCCCGGACCTGACCGACAAGGCCACCGGCGCGGTGCTGGTCACCCTCATCGTGCTCTACGTGGGGTCGCAGCTGCTGTCGACGCTCCTGATGTCGACGGCGACCGACCGGACGCAGCGGATCATCTTCCTGGCCCTGCCGTTCGTGTTCGTGATCTTCGTGATCAACTTCCCGGCCGGCCTGCTCGTGTACTGGATCACGACGAACCTCTGGACCATCGTGCAGCAGACCATCGTCAAGAAGCGACTGGGGCCGATGCGACCACCCACCCCTGACGGCGAGCCACCGCCGCAGTCGATCATGGACCGGATCCTGCATCCGAGCAGCAGCGGCGCCACCGCCACGCCCGCCGTCGAAGGCGTTCCGCCGATGGGATCGAGCAGCACCGGCAAGCCGCCGAAGGCGCGCCCGACGGCGCCACCGCCGGCGCCGCCGCGCCGCAAGAAGAAGCGCTCGGGGCGGCGCCGGTGAGCGAGCCGTCCGCCTCCGACCGGGTGCGGGAGCTGCTCGAGACGGTGAGCGACGCGCTCGGGCTCGAGGCCGACGTCGAGGTGGTCGAGGACGGCGAGCGCATCACCGGCGTGCTGCACGGCGACGACATGGGCCTCTTCATCGGGCGCCACGGCCAGACCATCGACGCGGTCCAGCATCTCGCGTTCAAGGTCGCCGCGCACGGCCGCTCGCCGGCGCCGCGCGTCGAGGTCGACGCGGCCGGGTACCGGGAGCGCCGCCGGCTCGCGCTGGAGCGCCAGGCCGACCAGGCCGCCTCCGACGCCGTCGCCTCCGACCGTCCGGTCGCGCTGGACGCCATGACCGCCACCGAGCGCAAGGTGGTCCACGAGTTCCTCAAGGACCGCGAGGGCGTGGAGACCTACTCGGAGGGCACCGAGCCCGATCGCCACCTGGTCGTCGCGCCGCTGCGCTGACGAGGATTTTTCACGTGAAACGGTCGCGCGACCCCCACGGCCGGCGGTATCCGTGAGCAAGCCGAACGCGGCGTCAGCGAGATTTCACGTGAAACGGTCGCGCGACCAGCTTCTGCCCGGATCCCGTTCGCGCGTCGTGACGCGGCTGGAGGCGATCGCCCGCCGCTTCGCGCTCCCCGAGGCTGGACAGGCGGCGCTGGCGGCCATCCTCGCCCTGCAGGCCGCCGATCCCGCCGCGCCGACCAGCGTGCGCGATCCGGCGGAGGCGGCCGACCGTCACGTCGCGGATGCGCTCGTGGCGCTGGAGTTGGCGGACGTGCGTGGCGCTGTGGTCATCGCGGACCTCGGCGCCGGCGCGGGCTGGCCCGGCCTCGCGCTGGCCGCCGCCCTCCCTGAGGCGCAGGTCTTCCTCGTCGAGAGCGCGATTCGCCACTGCCGCTACCTCGAGCGCACGGCCGTCCACCTGCCCAACGCGCACGTCGTGCACGCACGCGCGGAGGAGTGGCCCGACGGGCTCGGCGCGCACGACCTGGTGACCGCCCGAGCCCTGGCCGCGCTCCCGGTGCTGTGCGAGTACGCCGCTCCCCTCCTGGCCATGGACGGCGTGCTCGTGGCGTGGAAGGGCGCCGTCCCGGCCGCAGAGCTGACCGCCGGCGCCCGCGCCGCCGAGGCGCTCGGTCTGGTACCGGCCGGCATCCACCCGGTCACGCCGTTCCCCGCGGCCGAGCACCGCACGCTGCACATGTTCCGCAAGCGCGCGCCCACGCCGCCGCGGTTCCCCCGACGGCCGGGGATGGCGGTGAAGCGGCCGCTCGGAACGTCCTGAGCCATCCGCCCCCGCCGCTAGCGTCAGGCGACGACATGGGCACGGTGTACGCCATCGCGAACCAGAAGGGCGGAGTCGGGAAGACCACCACGGCCGTCAACGTGGCCGCCTGCGTGGCCGAGGCGGGCTACCCGACGCTGCTGGTCGACGTCGATCCGCAGGGCAACGCCACCACGGGCCTCGGCGCCGATCGCCACGCGGGCCTGGGCCTCTACGACGTGCTGTGCGGCGAGGCCGAGGCGGAGGCGGCGATGCGGGCCACGGACGTCGAGCGGCTGTCGCTGCTGGCCTCCACACCGGATCTGGCCGGCGCGACGATGGAGCTGCCGCGGCTGCCCGGCTCGGAGGCGCGCCTGCGCGGGGCGCTGGCGCCGGTGCGCGACGACTTCGCCTACGTGCTGCTCGACTGCCCACCGTCGCTTGGGCCGCTCACCGTCAACGCGCTGGTCGCCGCCGACCGGGTGATCGTGCCCGTCCAGACCGAGTACTTCGCGCTCGAGGGGCTGGCCGGGATGCTCGACACCCTGGCCTTGATCCAGCGCGAGCTCAACCCGCGCCTGACCGTCGCGGGCATGCTCCTGACCATGCACGACCCGCGCACGAAGCTGGCCCAGGACGTCGAGGCCGAGGTGCGCCGGCACTTCCCCTCGCTGGTGTTCGACACCGTCATCCCGCGCAACGTGCGGCTGGGCGAGGCGCCCAGCTTCGGGCGGCCCGTCATCCATCACGATCCGCACTGCGTGGGTGCCGAGGCCTACTTCGAGCTCGCCAAGGAGGTGGCCGCACGTGGCTGATCCCGACCGCTGGCCGCACGTGCACGACCGGCCGAGCGGACGGGGCATGGGCCGCGGCCTGGCGGCGATCCTCGCCGCGTCCGAGCCGCAGGAGCAGGCGCTGGAGCTGCGCGAGCTGCCGCTGCAGGTCATCGTCCCGAACCCGCGCCAGCCGCGGCGCCGCTTCGACGAGGCGGCCCTGGTCGCCCTCGCGGGCTCGCTCGAGGACCGCGGCGTGCTCCAGCCGGTGCTGGTGCGCCCGCTGCCGGGCGGCACCTTCGAGCTGATCGCCGGCGAGCGCCGCTGGCGCGCCGCGCAGCTCGCCGGCCTGGACACGATCCCCGCGCTCGTGCGCCCCCACGACGACGCGGAGTCGCTGGAGCTGGCCCTGATCGAGAACATGGCCCGCGAGGACCTCAACCCGGTCGAGGAGGCGCGCGCCTGCGCGGCGCTCACCGAGGAGCTGGGGCTCACCCGCGAGGAGGTCGGCCGGTGCGTCGGGCGCTCGCGCGTCGCGGTCTCCAACCTGGTGCGGCTGCTCGACCTGCCCGACGAGATCCTCACCCTGATGGAGGACGGGCGGCTCTCCGAGGGCCACGGCCGCGCGCTGCTGACCGCGCCCGACCACGACGTCCGCCGCCGCCTGGGGCGCTCCGCGGCCGACGAGGGCTGGACCGTGCGCACCACCGAGGCCCGCGCCCGCACATCCGACGCCGCCGGCGGGCCCATCGCCGCCCGGCGCACGCCCCATCCCGATCAGGTGGAGGGCGCCGAGCGCGTCGGCGAGGCGTTCGGCCGCGCCCTCGGCGCCGACGTCCGGGTCACGCCGCGGGCCACCGGCTATCGCGTCTTGCTGGCCTTCGAGTCGCTCGACGACGCCCTCGCGGCGGCCAAGCGGCTCGGGCTCCGGGCGCCCGACTGAGCCGCCCGCGGGCCGCGTTTCCCGGCGCTATCATCCGCCGCCGCGGGCGATTAGCTCAGTCGGTTAGAGCGCTTCTCTGATAAGGAAGAGGTCCCAGGTTCGAGTCCTGGATCGCCCACTACACAAGGCCCCGCTAATGCGGGGTTTTTGTTTGCCTCGGCCGGTTGGCGCTGGCTCCCGCACAGCCGGCAACCCAACATTTCCCCCAACATCGCGAGTACGATGTTGGGGCGATGAGCGTCCACGTCCGCAAGCGCACGGCCGGCCAGGTGGCCTACGAAGTCCTCTGGCGCGACCCTGCCGGCAAGCAGCGCTGCCAGACGTTCGGGACCCGCCGCGAGGCGGATGCCCGCGACCGCGAGATCAGGGATCTGCGCAAGCGAGGCCGCTACGACGCGGTCGACGCCGGGACCGAACCGCTGCGAGAGGCGGTCGAGCGCTGGTGGACCGACCACGTCGAGTGCTCCGTGACCGTCAACACGGCGAAGGCGTACGCGACCTGCGTGGACCGCCATCTGCTGCCGCGTCTCGGCGACGTTCCGATCCGCGACATCCAACCGGCGCAGGTCGTCGCGCTGCAGCGAGACCTTCGCGATGACGGCGTCGGCGCCGCGATCTCGCAGAAGACGCTCATGGTGCTCTCGGGCGTCATGCGCCACAGCCAGTTGCTTGGCCGCATCCCGAGCAACCCCGTCCAGCCGGTGAAGATCCGGCAGGCGTCGCGCCAGCGGGCGATCCGCCCGATCAGCCCCGTGCTCGTCGAGCAGATCAGGGCATACGCGCTTGAGCGCGGGTGGGAGCGCGACGCGGCCCTGTTCAGCACGCTCGCCTACGCCGGCCTGCGACCGGGCGAGGCGTTCGCGCTGCGGTGGGAGTGCGTCGGCCGCAACACGCTGCTGATCGAGCACGGCCGGGCCGACGGAGCGTTGACGGCGACCAAGACGAATCGGGTCCGAACCGTTCGGCTGTTCGCGCCGCTGGCCGAGGACCTCGCTACATGGCGGCAGTCCACCGCCGACCCCGATGGGCTCGTCTTCCCGCGCGCTGACGGCGAGGTCTTCCGCGATGCCGACTACGGCAACTGGCGTACGCGCCAGTTCGATCCCGCCGCGGCCGCGGTCGGCATCCCGGAAGCCACGCCGTACGCGCTGCGCCATTCGTTCGCGAGCCTGCTGGTCCAGGCCGGGTGGAACGCGCTTGAGATCTCCGCGGAGATGGGCAACTCCCCCGAGGTCGTCCAGCGCGACTACTCCCACATCTTCCGCGAGTTCGCGCGCGGCGAGCGCATCGAGCCTGAAGCGGTCATCGCGCACGGGCGTGCGAGCGCGACCGCTCCGTAATTCCCCTGGTGCCGCCCGATTGGCGGGACTTGGGTTGCGTTATAGCGAACTCTGCGCCCAAGAGGTGGCGGCGGCAGATCTCGACTACTACCTCGACGAGTTCACCTTCCGCTTCAACCGTCGGCGCTCCCGCCACCGCGGACTGCTGTTCTACCGCCTGATCGAGGGCGCGCTCGCCGCGCAGCCCGCGCCCTACAAGACGCTCATCACGCCACACTCATCGCCAGCCAGCGATCTGCCTGCAAATCAACCCTAACGGTGGAGCGAAGTGGATAGCCCACCCGCGGAAAATGCGGCTGGCGAGCGGGTATGACCGCCAGCGCGGCACCGCTTTTCCGCGAACGACAGCGCTTCAATACGCGCCGCGGCCCTGCGCGACCGCCGAGCCGGTCATCAGCGGGATCCGCAGATCGCGCCAGACCGAGAGGTTCGACGTACTCGCGTTCGACCGCGAGACGCTCGTCGAAGGTGAGCGCGCCGCGACCGAAGACCTGCATCGGTCCGGTCAGACCCGGCTTCACGGCAAGGCGAATGCTGCGCGCCTCCTCGGAGTAGCAGTCCACGAGCTCAACCTGCTCGGGCCGTGGACCCACGAGGCTCATGTCACCGCGAAGCACGTTCCACAGCTGCGGCAGTTCGTCGAGGCTCGTCCGGCGTAGAGATCGCCCGACGCGCGTCGCGCGCGGATCTCGCACGAGCTTGAAGACGGGCGACTCGAGCGTCTCGAGCTCGATCAGGTCGCTCAGCCGGGCCTCGGCGTCAGGATGCATCGTGCGGAACTTCCACATCCAGAACGGAGTCCCGTTGCGGCCGCAGCGCAGCTGGCGGAAGAACGCACCCCCGCGCGAGTCGTACATGACCGCGCACGCGCAGAGCGCCATCAGCGGTGCCAGCATGATCAGCAGCAGCGCGGAGCCGACGAGATCGATCAGGCGCTTGCCGAGCTGAGTCGAGCGCGAGACGTTCCAGGTGTTGTACTGGACGATCGACATCTCGGCCAGGTGGTCGAGCTGTACGGCCGTGCCGAACATGCCGCGCGCCGGCGGCACGAGGCCGAGCTTGATCTCATGCCGGTGGCAATAGGGCATGAGCCCCGCGATGACCTGCTCGTCGATGTCGGGCGCGGCGATCAGGATCCGGCCGATGCCGCCCTGAACCGCTCCGTCCAGGGGATTGAGGAGATCCGCGTCGAAACGCCCGTCGGGACCGGCGAGGTCGTCACGGTCGACAACGGCGACGAGCTCGGCGTGCAGGTCCGGAAGGAGCTCGAACTTGCGCCGCGCCGCCTGCTCCATGGGACCCGATCCGATGATGACGACCCGTTCCGGGAGCACGAGGTGGCGCCAGATCCTGCGCGCGACGAAGCGCAACGTCAGTGCCAGCGCGATCGTGCACAGGAGCACCGCGGCCGCGGTGGCGGACGCCGGCAGCTCAGCCGTGAGGCTGTTGAGCACGATCATCAGGACTGCCAGGTTGAGGGTCGCCCATGTCGCGATGCCCGACAGTTCGTCGGCTGCGACATGGCGCAGGACGCGGTGGTCGCGGGTCGTACAGCCCGAGGATCTTCGCGCTCACGAGCCAGACGGGGATGATCACGAGGATGAACACCGCCTGGGCCCCGTCCGTGCCTGCAGTCAGGCCGAATCCGAGCACGATCGTGAGCATCGTCAGCACATCCGCGGTCTGAGCCGATCAGGCCGATGGGCCGATGGGCGCGAGCGTCGCGTCATCGCGGAAACGGTAGGACGCCAGCGCTCCCAGGTCTGTGCGCCACCGAAGTTCTCGGCGGTCAGCAGCTGGTCGCGCCGGGTGATCGTTGCCCCGAACGGGCCGACTCCCGTGGTCTGGTCGACGATCGCGCCCCTGGGCGATCATCTTCGCCC
>Ga0136617_10005368_pt1 | contig 11461 bp, 7 predicted proteins | sample AntDrymUQ3222106_2_FD_129672 | JGI IMG/M metagenome (GOLD analysis project Ga0136617, IMG submission 129672) | Polar desert sand microbial communities from Dry Valleys, Antarctica - metaG UQ322 (21.06) | ecosystem: Environmental > Terrestrial > Soil > Desert | place: Antarctica: Dry Valley...
CACGGAAACGATCGCGCGTGAAGTTTCCGGTCTGAAAGCTATGGTAGACGAGTTCTCGCGCTTCGCACGTCTACCACTGGCCCGCCTGGAGCCCGCGGACTTGAATGAGGTGGTTCGTCACGCCGTCGGCTTGTATGAAGATCGTCTTGATGGCGTACAGATCGAGACGAAGGTGGATCCAACGATGCCGCTGTCGATGTTGGATGCGGAACAGTTGCGACGGGTCTTTGTGAATCTAATTGACAATGCGCTCGGAGCCCTAGCTAAGATGGAAGGCGAGCGAAAAATCACGATCGTCACGACCAATGACACCGCGCGCAGTCTGTTGATTGCGGAAGTTATAGACACGGGACACGGGATCCGGTCCGGAGACTTCAAGAGGCTCTTCCAGCCTTATTTTTCAATGCGCGGCACCGGAACTGGCCTGGGTCTTGCAATCGTGCAGCGGATCGTGCTGGAGCACCGAGGCAGAATCCGCGCAGAAGCGAATCATCCGCGCGGGGCACGATTTGTGCTCGAATTGCCTGTGTGATAGCAGTAGGCAGTAGGTAACAGGCAGACGGCAGGAGGCAGACGGCAGGAAGAAGGTCTACACGCAGGATGAAATAAATTTTGGTGGTATACCTCTAGAAACCAAGAAGATCCTGCCTCCTACTTTACAATGTCTGAATCAATTCTCATCGTGGACGACGAGCGCGGCATTCGCGACACATTGCGCGGGGTTATGGGCGACGAGGGATTCGTGACCGACTCGGTTGCGAGTGGTGAAGAGTGCCTGAAAATCCTGGAGCGGCGAACCTTTGACTGCATCCTTTTGGATGTGTGGCTACCAGGCATTGATGGGCTCGAAACTCTGCAACAGTTGCGCGCCACCGGCTCCGACTCCGCCGTCGTAATTATTTCCGGGCATGGCAATGTAGAGACGGCCGTACGCGCCACAAAGCTCGGCGCGTTTGATTTCGTCGAGAAACCTCTCTCCATAGAAAAGACGGTGCTCACCGTGCGCAATGCATTGCGCCAGCGTCAACTCGAATTGATGAACGCCGAAATGGCTGCCGAGCTGGCGAAAGAGTACCGAATGGTGGGCCACTCCGTAGCCATGCGCGCGCTTCGCAAACAGATCTCGGTGGTTGCTCCGACAGACGGCCGCGTTTTGATTTACGGTGAGTCAGGCACCGGGAAAGAGCTGGTGGCGCGGGCAATTCATGCCCAATCGCGAAGAGCCGCGGCGCCCTTCGTGGAGGTCAACTCGGCCGCGATACCGGAGGAGTTGATCGAGTCCGAACTCTTTGGACATGTAAAAGGTGCATTCACGGGTGCAACTGCCGCCAAGAAAGGCAAGTTTGAGTTGGCTGATGGCGCGACTTTGTTTCTTGATGAAGTTGGAGACATGAGCCCGAACGTGCAAGCGAAGGTCTTGCGAGTGCTTGAGGAACAACGCTTTGAGCCCGTAGGCAGCGGAACGGCGATCAACGTCGATGTGCGGGTGATTGCCGCGACCAATAAGCGGCTGGACCTAGAAATGGAACATGGAAAATTCAGAACTGATCTTTTTTATCGTCTCAATGTAATTCCTTTTGAGTTGCCGCCGTTGCGCGAGCGTCCTGAAGACATTCCCTTGCTGACGGAATACTTCAACCAAAACTTTTCAGTTCCCTATGGTAAGACGCCGAAACAGTTTGCCCAGGAAGCGATTGAAGAGCTGCAGAACTACTCCTGGCCGGGTAACGTTCGCGAGCTGAGAAACACCATCGAGCGGGTTGTGATCATGCATCCCGGCGTAAAAGTTACGGCGAGCGATTTGCCCGCACGCGGGAAAGAGGAAGCGCCGGTGGCTTCCTTCAGATTTCCTTCATTCAAGGAGGCGACCGACGCTTACCACCGTGAGTTCATTCAGCGGAAGCTGGAAGAGACGGAAGGAAACGTGTCGCGCGCGGCCGAACTGATGGGCGTAGATCGGAGTCATCTCTACCGCCGCATGCGCGCTTTGGGTATCCACAATCGCGGCGAACGCATTGGTGCTTCGTAATTAGGGCGGTACCTGTCAGAACCGGGAGCGGTAGCGACTTTGTGAAAACCAAAAAGGGCCTTAGTTAATTTGCAGGTAAGGAAGGGGGTAAAGCGGAGCGCGGTCCCGCTCAAGCTGCTCGAACACTCAACCTTGAACTGCCATTTCAAGCTCAGCAAATTTACAGGTTGGGAAGGTGGGCAAAGCGGAGCGCGCCCCCGCTCCAGCGCAGCGCCCTTCGCTGGCTAGAAAAACCGCTGACTCTTATGCAGCCTCGGTCCAGTGTAGTCTTGGAGAAATTAAGTTGGTGGCGCTCCGCTGGAGCGGGGGCGCGCTCCGCTTTGCCCCTTCCCAACCTGCAAGTTAGCGCCGCTTGCGCCGTGGTTGACGCTCAAGGAGCTTCCGCTATGAGACTTTTTACGAAGTGTGTGTTTTCTGACAATTGTCGTCCTGGGCACCGTTTCTGCGCTGAGTGCATCTAAGCGGGGCCTGGTGGCGAATCTGAAGAACAATACCGTTGCCGATGGTTGCGGCTGCGGGTGTTAATTGTTTGTTTCACGATTGCGTTGACATCACAGGTAAGAATACCGTATCAGTTAAGTTTGATTGTCTCGCTATAAACGAGACGCTACCCTGCGGGGAACATTGAGGCATTGATGGATTTCACTACAAAAGAACTTCTGAAGCGTTACGCAAAACTGGCCGTGGGGCAGCCGTTCGCGCCCGTTCTGCTCAACATTCTGGTGACCTCTGTCTGCGATATGCGCTGTACGCATTGCTTCTTCACGGACGAGCTGGACGACCGTCCCCGAAAGAAACTGCAGATGAAGTGCCACGAGATAGAAAGAATTTCCGAAACGCTGGGAGGAAATCTCGGCGTGTTGATTCTCGCCGGAGGTGAGCCTTTCACGCGTAAAGACTTGCCAGAGATCGCGCGGGCTTTTTATACAAACAACAAGCTCGAATCGATCTACATCATGTCCAACGGTCAGATTCAGAAGCGCATCTTTCCTGACGTCACCCGCGTCCTGGAGGAATGTCCTAATCTAAATGTAACCGTCGCGCTGGGCATCGACGGATTAAGGGATCAGCACGAGAAGATTCGGCAGAAGCCCGGTTCCTGGGACATTGCCATCGATACCGCCCGGCAACTTCAGGCAATCAAGAAGGAGTATCCGCGACTCGACGTGCAGACCTGCACCTGCTTCATGAACTCGAACCAGGGCACAATATTCGAGTGGTACGACTTCCTGAAGTACGAATTGAAGCCTGACAAAGTCAACTTCAATTACATCCGTCCACCTTCAGCCGATCCGGTTGAGCTCGATATCGATCATTCGCGATACGCGAAGCTGGCCACGATGATTGATGACGATTCACGCCATGCCGCAATCAAGAACAACTACGGCGGCAAGGCCGGGTTCTTCAAGGCGGCTATCGATATTTACATGCACGGGCTGATCGCGAAGACGCAGGAAACACAACAAGCACAAATGACCTGTTACGCCGGAACTGCCGGCGGTGTCATTTACGACGAGGGGACAGTCTCTTCTTGCGAGAACCTTGCGCCCATCGGCAACTTGCGAGACTTCAACTGGGATTTTCAAAAGCTCTGGCTGTCCCCGGCGATGAAAGAGCGCCGCAAGAAAGCCGCCGATGGCTGCTTTTGCACCCACGAGTCAAACAGCTACTACCCATCGCTGCCGTTTAATCCCGGGCACCTGATCCAGATTAAGAAGCTGGAGCGGGAAATGAAGAAGGCCCGAAAAGAAATGGATCGCGCTGGAGCTGAAGTCGATGGGCTGACCGCAAGAGCCTAGGCATTGCCGATTTGCGATTTACTGCTGAACCAATACTTATCGGGTTATAGATGAGGCTCCCACAAACCACAAAGTACAAAGATCAAAGTACAAAAAGTTAAATGTTCCGAAGCCGCGTTCCAAAAATCCTGATTATCTCATCCGATACTGGCGGAGGCCACGGCTCGGCAGCGGCTGCAATTGTGGCTGGGGTGCAGAAGTTTTTTGAGGGCGAGTCGTATGCAGTCCGGGTGGTACGCGCGATCGAAGAGTCTCACGCGGTTACCGAGAAACTGGTGCGCTTTTACAACTGGTTACTGCGCAACAGACAGCACTGGATGAAATATCTCTACTGGTGCGTAAACCGGTTTCGTCCTGAGACGCGTCAGTTTTTTCAAAAGCGTTGCATAGGTTACATCCTCGAGCTCTTCGAACGTTGGTGCCCGCACGTAGTGGTTAGCGTTCATCCATTGACACAGCACATACTCGCTCGGGTTTTGAAAGAGCTGAAACTTGCTGACCGTATTCCGCTGGTGTCAGTAGTTACCGATCCGTACTACGGATTCTGGAAGGGTTGGGCGTGCGATGATGTGACACTCTATCTGGTGGCCACTGCGGGAGCGAGACAGCAGTTGATTGACTACGGGATTGCCCCGGAGCGGATCAAGATCTCGGGCATGCCCGTGCATCCAAAGTTTGCGTACCCGGGCGAAGCCGCGGCTCGAGCAGCGCGACATGCTCTCGATTTGGATCCAGAAAAGTTTACGGTGTTCGTCAACGCCGGCTGGGAAGGCGGGGGCAATGTGCCGCAGATTTTCCGCGAGCTTGTCAGAGGAAAGTTGGATGTCCAGGCAATCTTTCTTGCGGGACGAAATGAAGAGCTGAAGTTAGAGGTTGAGTCACTCGCTTCCACCGCAACTTTTCCTGTCAAGGTGATCGGTTATTCCGAGCATGTTGAACAACTGATGGGCGCGGCCAACGTGATGATTTCCAAACTTGGCGGTCTGACGACGTTTGAAGCGTTCTCCTGTCGGCTGCCGATAATTGCCGATGCGACCACACAGCCGATGCCCCAGGAGGCTGGTGCTGCAAGGTTAATTGTGAAACGCGGCGCCGGAGTGCTGTTGGAGCGGGCGACTGATATTGTGCCGGTGATCAAGCGCATGGTCGAAGACACGGCGCACTATTCCGCGTTGCGTGCTGCAACGGTCGGGCTCGCCATTCCGAATGCCACGCGGCATATCGTCGAAGAGATTGTGGCCCTGATTCCGGCGTCGGTCAGCAGTTCGGAAGAACCGATACTCACCGAAGTCGCTTAACTGCGGAGGGCGTTGACTGTTGGAACTTTTAGAGCTTTAATTCCCCGCCTACGAATCAAGCCATGAATCTTGCCCGCTTGCGCTCGTCGAAGCGGGCTTTTTAGGAGATAGATAGCTAGTGAGTCTGCTGCTGGAAGGAAAACGTGCGTTAATAACCGGAGGAACGCGTGGTCTTGGCGCGGCAATCTGCGATATTTTTGCGCGTGAGGGCGCTGATGTAGCGTTTAACTATGGAACGCGCGACGATCTGGCCGGAGAGACGCGCCAGAAGATTGAGAGTCACAGCAAGCGAGCACTTAGCTTTAAAGTGTCAGTTACTGATCGTCTCGGTATCAAGCGCCTCGCCCGAGAGATTGTCGACAAGTGGGGAGGGATCGATATCCTGGTCAACAACGCAGCGATCAATCGCGCCGACAATTTCGCTACGACTACTGATCGTGCGTGGGATGAAGTGATCGATACCAACGTCGGCAGTCTATTCGCCGTGACAAAACCGATCTACAAACAGATGATTCGCCAGAGGCAGGGACACATCCTCAACATTACTTCCATAGGAGCGCTGCGAGCCCTCCCGACCGCCGTTCACTACGCAACCTCCAAAGCCGCAATGGTCGGTTTCACTAAATGCCTGTCACGCGAGGCCGGAACTTTCGGCATCAAAGTAAACGCCATTGCCGCCGGGATCTTTGACACGGATTTGGCCGCTGTGCTTCCTGAGCGCCTGCTTCAGATGCACGCCTTCTGGGCCTCAGCCGGTCGACTTGGCCGTCCGGAAGAACTCGCCGAGTATGCCGCGTTCATGGTTAGCGATCGCAACAGTTTTATGAATGGCGAAGTTGTTATCATTGACGGTGGGGCGATTACGTAAGATTTGATCTAAAAGAGACAAGAGGCTGTTAACCCCCAAAGCCTGGCGCCAATTTGCCGAGGTCAGGCATTCAATTCCGTCAGGGAAGCACTGTTAGCGTTTATAAGTTTAACGAGGACTGGACCCTCTCACAAAGAATCCGCAGGTTCAGAAAGAGGCTCCCCTGAGGTGTCGCGTTCCAATTCCAGGAGTCTCTGTTGAAGTTTTCTTAAGGTCCGTTGCATCTCACCGAGCCGGCGAAAAGCCGCCGTCGAGCGCAGCCAATCCCTGTTATCGAAAGCTGGAATTCCGGAGATAACTTTGCCCGATGGTACGTCATGACTGGTTGCGCTCTTGGCTGTGAGCACTGCATCGTCACCAATTTTTAAGTGGCCTGCTACTCCGGCCTGCCCGGCGAGGACCACGCGATCCCCAATGTGCGAACTCCCGGCCAGCCCAACTTGAGCGCAAAGCAGAGTGTCCTCACCCACGGTGCAGGAGTGACCGATTTGAACCAAATTGTCTATCTTCGCTCCCCGGCCAATTCGTGATTCGCCCACGGACGCGCGGTCTATTGTTGTTCCCGCGCCAATCTCGACGTCGTCTTCAATCACTACACGTCCGGTCTGCGGAATCTTGAGCCAGCGTTGGCGCTCGTCTTTGGCGTATCCAAACCCGTCACAGCCAATTACGACGTTGTTGTGAATGACCACGCGTTCCCCAATCTGCGAACGCTCGCGGATAACCGCGCCAGAGTGGATCACCGAATCTCTGCCGATGGTAACGCCGTTATAGATCGTGACATTCGGATAAATCTGCACGCCGGATTGGATCTCCGTTCCTGGCCCAATTACGGAACAGGCGCCGACGAAAACGTTCTCGGCGACCCGCGCTGTGGGATCGATTACTGCCGACGGATGAATAGAGGGTGCAACTGTAGATTCAGGATGAAAGAGGCGAAGTGCCCGTGTGTATGCCAGATAAGGGTCTTTTGCACGCAAACCGACGATATCATCGCGGCCCAAATCGACCGTCTCACCAACATAGATCGCCGAAGCTTGCGTAGTTTTCAGACGCGATGTGTAGCGCGGATTTGCGAGGAACGTGACCTGCCCAGGCTTTGCTTCGTCGAGTCCAGCTGCGCCCTCAATGTCTATATCGAGCGAGCTTCCTTCGCCGCGAGCGCCCGTTTTGGCTGCAAGTTCGGAGAGTTTCATGCCGGGAGTTTAACGCATGAGCCTGACCGACGCACGCTGTCACATTAGCGAAACCGGATCGATTTCCAGGTTTACACCGCGCAGATTGAGTCCCCGATTCGCGGCTTTCGCTAACGCTCGGTCGACAACCTGACGCAATTGGCGTCTGCTCCGAGACTTCACCAGGAGTTGCATCCGATGTTCGCCTTTGAGTCTGGCGAGAGGCGCCGGAGCAGGACCGAGTATGCGGCAGGTTCGATCTTTATTGGCCAGATCCATTTCCTTTCGCAACCCTACCGCATCGGACCGTACGCGACTCTGGTCCGCACCATGGATCAGCAACGAGCCGAGCGCAACAAACGGCGGATAAGCGTGGTTCTGGCGATGGCGAATCTCTTCATTGTAAAAACCGTCGTAATCCTGCGCGCAAGCATGTCGGAGAGCGTAGTGATTTGGGTGATAAGTCTGAACTAGAACTTGGCCCGCACGATCGCCTCGTCCCGCGCGGCCCGCCACCTGTGTAATAAGTTGGAATGTTCGTTCTGCAGCACGAAAGTCCGGCAACGCGAGACCGGCATCGACCGATACGACGCCGACCAGGGTGACGTTGGGAAAATCGTGACCCTTGGCCAGCATCTGCGTGCCGACCAGCATGTCGATATTGCCGTCGCTGAAATCCAGCAGCGCCTTCTCGAAGAGTCCGCGGCGCGAGGCGGTGTCGCGATCGATTCTGCCTACGCGAAGATCAGGGAAGAGCTTCATTAAGATAGCTTCAATCTGCTCGGTTCCCTCACCGATGTAGTAGATGTACTCTCCTTTGCATGAGGGACACCGATCGGGCGCAGTCTCACGATGGTTACAGTAATGGCATAGGATTACTCTTTCACTGCGATGGTAAGTAAGAGTGACGTCGCAGTTTGGACATTGGATCGTTTCTCCACAGGAGCGGCAAAGGACAAAACTTGAATAGCCTCTGCGGTTGAGCAGGATGATTGCTTGCTCCTTGCGGCGATGCATTTCGTTAATTGCCTCCAGCAAATCATCGGAAAAAACTCTTGGCTTCTTGTGACGATCAAAAACCTCACGCATATCGATCATGCGTGCCTTGGCCATTGCGCGATTTGCGATGCGGGTTGGTAAACGCAGGCACCGATACTTGCCCGTGTGAGCGTTATGGAAGGATTCCAGCGATGGGGTCGCGGATCCCAGAATCACCACGGCAGACTCTTTTTGAGCGCGGACAATCGCGGTGTCGCGGCCGTGGTACTGAGGTGAGTCTGCTTGGCGGTAAGTTGACTCGTGTTCCTCATCGACAATCACGAGGCCGAGATTGGAAATGGGAGCGAACACGGCGGAGCGAGTGCCGATGACAATCTGCGCCTCGCCATTCTTTACGCGCGTCCACTCGTCAAAGCGCTCGCCTTTCGAAAGTGAGGAATGAAAAATCGCCACCTGATCGCCGAAGTAAGCCCGCAGCCGGCGCGAGAACACCGGCGTCAGCACTATCTCTGGTACCAGCATCATCGCGGCACGGCCCTGTTGCCGGCAGATGCGCATCGCGCGCATATACACTTCGGTCTTTCCGCTGCCGGTGACGCCATGAAGAAGAAACGCGGCGTAGTCACCTCGCCGCAGAGGCTGTTCAATCTCGCCCAACACACTCGCTTGGGCCTCAGTAAGTTCATACTCTTCTACCAGAGGAAGAACGGCACTTGCCAGCGGATCGCGGCGAATCGTCTGCAGAGACACTGCAACAAGACCTCTTTTCTGTAGTGTGTTGACTGCTGAGCTGCCGACGTTTGCCGCAGTCAGCAATTCTTGCAGAGGCATGGTGTCGCCTTGGGAGAGAGTCTCCAGGATGCGGCGTTGAGCTTTTGTGGCTTTCCGTGTGTCGATGGCGCCGACAAGCTCTTCGTAAGGGTGCGACAGCTGAACAATTCGCTGCTGTTTGGGTTTTGCAAACAAGCTACTGGCTCGTTGGTCCGTCTCGATTAGGCCCTTGCGTTGAAGCTCTCGCACCGCTTTTGATGCCTGAGCTTTGCCCAGTTCCGTTGCGAGATCTGCGAGTTTGACTTCTCCGGCCTTCGCGATCAGTTGTAGTGCGCGAGCCAAGTTTGCGGATGATCGCTTTGCCGAAAGCGCTTCGAGATGAGTGCGTCCTTGAGGGGTGATCTTTAAGAATAGCTCGATGCTGGCGCTGATGCCTGGCGGTAGTGCGGCCTTGATGACCTCACCCCAGGGGGCCGCATAGTATTCAGAAACCCAGCGAGTAATCTGAAGAACGTCAGGAGTGACGAGCGGATCCGCGTCGAGAACCTGTTCCACATCCTTTACGCCAGCTTCGGACAGGTTTTTATCAGCTTGAAGCTTGTCGTGAAGGTCGACGATGTACCCGGTCGTGAGGCTCCTGCCCAAAGGAACTACGACACGAGCTCCTACACGAGCGATTCCACGCATCCATTCGGGAAGCCGATAAACGAAGGAATGGGAAACGTGGAGAGGAACTGCCACGTCAGCGTATTGAGGAGCTGACGACGTTGTCTTTGTGCGATGGGCGGCTGCCGTTGGGGAAGAACTTCCCGAGTCTTTTGGCACGGAGGAGAAGTTAGCGCGAAACCAGGAATTACAAAAGCGCGAGGAGGGAATCAACGCCCGGCTCAGACTTCTCGTTTTGCGGTGCTATCGAGATAGTTCCTAACCTTCTTCAAGTCTTCCCAGGTTTCCCGTTTCTTCGATGGATCCCGCAAGAGATAGGCTGGATGGAACGTCGGCATGATCTTGATGCCCTGGTAGTGCTGGAAAATACCACGCAGTTTTGTAATCCCTTCCTTTACGTCAAGCAGGTTCTTCATGGCCGTGTTTCCTAGTACGACAATGACTTCCGGCCTGACCGAGGCGATCTCTCGAAGCAGAAATGGTTTGCACATTGCCACCTCATCAAGAGTGGGCGGCCGATTGCCGGGTGGCCGGCAGCGATTGATGTTGCCGATCAAGACTTCTTCACGCTTAAAGCCAATCGATTCAATGATCTTCGTTAGTAATTGACCAGCCTTCCCAACAAACGGACGGCCCTGCATGTCTTCATCAGCACCTGGGGCCTCGCCAACAAACATCAGACGCGCTTTGCGATTGCCTTCCGTTTGAACGATGTGTGTGCGCCCTTGATGGAGCGGACAGCGAATGCAATCTCCGATGTCGGCCCAGATCTGCTCCAAACTTTCACCGGACCTGGAAATTTCTTCCGCCGGTGGCCGCACATCGCCAAAGAGATCGTCTTGCGGTAATGAGGGAAGCGGAGGTTTTCGGGGTATCTCGGGAGTTATTTCTGCTGGTACACGTCTGGGCGATGATCGAGCGAAAAGGGACCCTCTCTCCGTAGTAGACGACGTCTGTCTAACTACGCGCTCTGATTGCGAGCGAGGTTGTTCAGGTGCTTCGTTCGTCAGGACAGCATCTAGTGTGATCCCAGACACACCCAGTTCCTGGAAGTAGGACACTTGTTCTTTGGTTTGTTTTATCAACAAGCGCAGTTCGTCTGCCACGGATTCTACACTCATCAGAGCCTGGAGACCTATCTACTGGAATTGCCAATTTCCAATTGCCGATTGCCAATTTATCCTCATGCCAGCAACCAGATGTCAACTGTCTTGAAATCGGCAATCGGCAATCGGCAATTGGAAATTCGCTCCGGCTCGGAGCCGAACGATCTCATCAAGAATGCGATGAGCGGCCTCAAGCTTGGACATCAACGGAAGTTCTAGTGGACCTTGAGCATCGCGCGCAACAATTGTGATAGCGTTTTCCGTACTGTCGAACCCGGCATCTACGCGCGCTACGTCATTGGCGACAATAGCATCAAGATTCTTCGCACGAAGCTTTTCCTGCGCGTTGATTAATACGTCGTTGGTTTCGGCTGCGAAGCCAATCACCAAAAGACCATTAGTCCTTGCAGCGGCAACTTCACCCAAGATGTCGCGAGTGCGCTCGAGCGTTAGGACCAGTGAAGACCCACTTTTCTTTATCTTTGTGGCTGCCCGCTGGGCCGGCCGATAGTCCGCCACGGCTGCGGCACTGATGAAAACCGTGGCCTTGGGCAGCTCTTTCATGACCGCTTCAAGCATCTCGTCTGCTGAAAGGGCTCGCGCCACACGGACTCCATTCGGGGAGTTAACGCTGGTCGCCCCGGCCACGACCGAAACCTCAGCGCCTCGGCTTAGCGCGGCTTCGGCGACTGCGAATCCCATCCTTCCTGAAGAACGATTGGAAATAAACCGTACAGGATCGAGTTCCTC
>Ga0136617_10005369_pt1 | contig 11461 bp, 7 predicted proteins | sample AntDrymUQ3222106_2_FD_129672 | JGI IMG/M metagenome (GOLD analysis project Ga0136617, IMG submission 129672) | Polar desert sand microbial communities from Dry Valleys, Antarctica - metaG UQ322 (21.06) | ecosystem: Environmental > Terrestrial > Soil > Desert | place: Antarctica: Dry Valley...
CCAAACGCAGGCGCATCACCAATCTCGCGATAGAGCTCGGTCGAGCCGCGCAGGTCGGTGAACAAGACTGTCAAGCTGCCGACGGAAATCTGCTCGCCCGGACGCAGCGCCTCGTGACTGAAGAGATCGCGAAACACTTGCAGTGCCGTCACCTCGGCCGCCGTCGCCGACCGGTCGCTCCACGCGATGCGCTCCAGGATGAAGAGTTGCTCCGTTTTGGTCTTGTTTTCCAGAAGCAAAGAGGGCTTCGTCGCGAGTCTTAGCTCTTCACTGGGCCAGCCACTGGTGCGGGCAAGAAGCCGTGCCGATGCCTGCCCGTCCGCCGCGACCTGAATGGACTGACCGCCTGGCAGCTCCAGAATACGCAGGCGATAACGTCCAGCCTCCAAGGACAACGTCAATTGGCGCTGCTCACCCGGCACGATCAATTGCTGGGCGACGATGTGCGGAGTCATCTGCGGTCCTCCGACGCAATACTCGCGCGCTTCGACGAGTCGGATAGCCGGATTGGGACGAAAGGTCAACTCCACGGTCTGATCGAAGCTCACCGCAAAGTCAATGTTGCAAGTGTCGCAGTAAGCCTCCGAGCGAATGCCGCTCAATGACGCGCTGGTCACTTTCGCTCCTCGACAATGCGGGCAGATCGTATCCCACCGAAGATCGAGCATCCCCGAGCGCGTCGCCGACAAACAGACCTCGAGCACGGCGCGGCGCGGCAATCCCCAGAAGTCAGCGAGCGCGTGCGAGCGTATACGCCCGAGCGTCAAATCGTCGGCGCGCTCGATTGTCTCTGCGAGCCGTTTGACGATCTCGGGTGAAGCGCCCTGCGCACAGAGCTTCCCGCGCAGCGCAACGAGTCGTGCGCGGCCACCCGGCGCGAAGTCTGCTTCCGCCGGCGTGTAAGGCGCCGGCTCATCGTCTCCCGCCAGCACATCGTAGCGGCGGATGGCGATCGCGAAAGTGCGCTTGGAAATGAAGCCGATCTGCGCCGGGATCGCGACGAGGCCGAGGACGTTCCCGGGCTGGGCCCATACTTCGTAAATCAGTTTCGTGCCACCAGCGGGCTGCGGCAAGAGTTCAGCCTGAACACGCAACTGCGCGACGGGACCTTTCGAATAGCGGCGAATCACCCCGAAGCGATAAGGTCTGATCCATTCGAACGGTTGCTCCTCCCATTCCACTGCCATGCCGAGTTTGTGAAGACTTAAGCGCCGTCGCGCGTTCTTCAAGCGGTCGCCGCCACCGGGGTCGCTCTCGACCGCGGGCACATCCGTATCCCGATTGAAGCGGTTCGTATCGGAGATGAGCGGCCACAGTTTCTCCGGGCATGACCGAAGGTGCCATTCCCAGCGGTAGTGGAACTCCTGGTAATGCATAGGAACGAAGTGGAACACAATCAAAGCCGCCGGCGAGTGACTTTCTCCTCGACTTACTTTTATTCCTTGTCTGCGGTGACGAGATCGGCTTCGCGATCCTTGGCGTGGGCCGCGGCCAAGCAACTCCGCGTAGGACACCGTGTCTCGCGCATCGGATGTACCGCGGCGCAGGCTGTAGCGCGGAGTTTCGCTTTAGGACCGCGCGACGGCGACCGCGGCGCCGGCCATCACAGTGGCGCTGCCACGATTGACGAGGCGAACCGCGCGCGGGCTTTGCAGCATTCGCCGCGCGCGCACTGCCGCCAACACGTAGCCGCCTAGCACCAGCGGGAGCACCACCGAGATCACCGCCGCGATCTCAAGAAATGCCACGATCGACAACTCTTCGAGCTGCACGACGCTCGGCAGCACTGCGAGAAAAAACACCATCGTCTTCGGGTTGCCCATCGTCAATGCGAGGCTGCCGAAGAAAAGCCGCAAGGGCATCTGCGATGGTTCCACGACTCGATCGGTCGGCGCTTGCGGAGGCGCCGTCCACATGCGCCACGCGAGATAAAGCAGATACGCAGCGCCGGCGTACTTGATTGCGGCGAACACCCCGGATGCGGTCTGTGCAAGCGCCGCCAATCCGGTCGCGGCGACCGTAAACCAAACGAGATCGCCAATGAGAAAGCCGGCAATAAAAGCCGGCGCGCCATTGGTCCCGCGCACGAGCGAGCGCGCGACGACCGCGGCCACGCCCGGGCCGGGAGAAAAAACCGAAAGGGCGTAGATGAGGCAGAAGACGGAAAGACCGTAGAGCGTCACGGCGAGCCTCTGGAATTCAATTGCGCCTCCGGAAGCCTACACCTGGCTTTATTGGACGCACTCCGACATCGAAGCGCTGATGCAAGCGGCGTCCAGCAGAATGCGCGCGTCGAGAATGGCAAGACCCTGCGCGTAGGCTCGCACCGGGTTCAAGTCGAGCTCGGCGATTTCTGGAAATGACGTGCACAGATCGGAAATGACGAGCATCAACTTGACCAGCGCGTCCTTGTCGACCGGCGGCGCGCCGCGCACGCCGGCGAGGATCGCCTTCGCTTTGATCTCATCGAGCATCGCCCGCGCATCCGCCTGGGAAAGCGGCAGCGCGCGAAAGACGACATCCTTCAGCACTTCGACTAGAACGCCGCCGAGGCCGAACATCATCACCGGGCCATAGGAGGGATCGCGGACGACACCGATGATGACCTCGACACCTGCCTTGGCGGCCATCGGCGTCACCAGAATTCCGGTGATGTTGGCATCCGGGATTGCCCGCGCGGCCTTCGCGGCGATGTCCGTGAAAGCGGCGGTGACGCCTTCGGTGTCAAGGAGGTTGAGCGCGACGCCATCCACCTCCGATTTGTGAATGATGTCGCGCGATACGATTTTCAGCGCAACCGGCACGCGACCCAGGTCGTTGAACGCGGCGACGGCTTCCGCAGCGGTGTGGGTGAGCACAGCCGGCGCCAGTCGGACACCTGCGGCAGCGAGGGCACTGCGCGCTTCGTGCTCCAGCACAACCGTGCGTGCCTCGGTGCCGCAAGCTGCCAGAACTCGCGCAAACTCCGCTTGACGTTGGCTTGACGCAGCGGCGCGCGCGCTGTCCGTCCCCACGCCTGCCTCACCGAATTCCGCCAACGCCAACAGGCATCGCACCGTGAGCTCCAACGATCCATACACCGGTATCCCAGCGTTGCGTAAGCGCGATAGCGGCGCCGGCAACAAGTCCGCGTAGAGGTTGGAATAGAGGCTGTACACGATGACGGGCTTGCCAAGCTCACGCGACAAACGCGCAATGCGGTCCGACGTCGCAAGCTCGCTTTCGGTCAAACTTTGCGCGAAGCGGACCCCGTAGCCGCCATACAACCCAGCGATCAGCAGCCCGTCGACCGCATCGTCTTCGAGAAGAATGCGCGCGCATTCGCCGAACACCGATGGATCCGCGTCGGTCCCACCGGCGACGTCGACCGGATTCGCGAGCGCGGCGGCAGGTGGCAGCACCGCGGCGAGCTGCTGTTGCGTGCGTTCTTGCAACGATGCGAGCACGAGACCTTGCTCGGTCAACGTATCGGCCGCGATTGTCGCGTGTCCGCCGCCGTCGGCGAGCACCGCGACTCGGCGCGACGCAAGCGGTCGCTGCAGCGATAGCGTCTCGGCCACCGCCAGAATCTGATCGGACTGGCGCACGAGAATCGCGCCAGCCTGTCGCAGCACACCTTCGCTCACGGCATAGTCGCCGGCGAGTGCCCCCGTGTGCGACTTCGCGGACGTTCGCCCCGCGCTAGTCCGGCCAGACTTGAAGATCACCACGGGCTTGCGCCGTGAGACGCGGCGCAACGTGTCGAGAAACGTGCGACCTTGCTGCAATCCCTCGATGTAAACGATGACGACCTTCGTGTTGTCGTCCTCGGCGAAATAGTCGAGATACTCGTGAAACTGAATGTCGGCTTCGTTGCCGATACCGACGTAGGTGGAAAATCCGATGTTGCCGCTGGCCTGCGCCTCGGTCACCAGCGACAACGCCATGTTGCCGGATTGGGACAGGAGTCCGACTCCGCCTCTTTTCAGATGGGCAAAGCCGGCTAGGTTGCACGCCTGGTGGGTGTTGAACATCCCCGACGTATTGGGGCCGATGATCCGGACGCCCTTCGCGCGGGCCGCCGCAACCATCTGCTGCTGCAATGTCCGGCCGGAGTCGCCCGCTTCCGCGAACCCGCCGGCCAGGACGACCGCTCCTTGCGCGCCGTGCTCACCGCACAACTCGATCACCGCAGGGACAGTGTGGGCTGGCGTGCACACCAGCGCCAGTCCGATCGGCCCCGGAATATCAGGAATCCGCGCATAGCACTTGAGCCCGCGAATTTCCGTTTCTTTAGGATTGACTGGATAAATGGGTCCGGAGTAGCGATCGTCCTGCAACTGGCGCAGCGCACGAAACCCGCGCTTTGTCGGGTCCTTGGAGGCGCCGATGATTGCGATGGACTGCGGATAGAGAACATCCCGAAGCGAGGACACTGGAGACGAACCGCGCGCCACGACTACTCTCCGCGAAAGATGGGCACGCGTTTCTCGGCGAACGCGGCAACACCTTCCTGCCAGTCCTTGGTCGTCGCGCAGAATGCCATGCCTTCGAGCTCGGCCAAGAGGACGCTCGCGAGATCGCGGTTGGCCGATGCGTTCAACTGCTCCTTGGCGAGCGCCATGGATACCGGGGCTTTGCCGGTCAATCGCGCGGCGAATGCGTGCGCATCGGCGCGGAAGCTTGCATCGGGAAACGCGCGTACAGCAAGACCGATCCGTAACGCTTCGGCGCCGTTGATCCGTTCGCCGAGGAAGACAAGCTCGCGTGCCTTGGCAAGTCCGACGAGTTGCGGCAAGAGCTTGGTGACGCCCCCGCCCAGGAAGGCGCCGACGCTGGTTTCGGGTAGCCCGATTTGTGCGCTCTCGGCCATGACGATGAAATCCGCCGCGATCGCCATCTCCGCGCCGGCCCCAAGGGCATAGCCATTGACCGCTGCTACGACCGGTTTGGTGAGCTCGTAGATACGCTGACACACCTGCTGCTCGCGCCGCATGTATTGGCGCCGCGTGAATGCAGTGCGCTCACCCTTGCCGTGCTCCTTCAAATCGGCGCCGACGCAGAATGCTCGACCCTCACCGGTGATCATGACGACGCGGACGTCGTGGTCGCCCTCCGCGTTGTCGAGCGCGACGAGCACGTCGTCGTAGAGCCCTTCAATGACGGCATTGAGGCGGTGCGGGCGATTGAAGCGAATCTCGGCGATGTTGCCGGCCTTCGCATAGACGACATTTTGGAGCAACATATGCGCTATCCTTCCATATCGCCGGCCGGGCCGGGCAACGCCTTGGAACCCCGGCTCGAAACGAATGTTGCAACCGGGACGATACTAAGATACAAATGTTGCCTCGCGCAAGCGAGGCGCTGCTCATCCATCAAAAGTTCGGAGGAATTATGCAATTCACCACGTTCTTGTTTCGTACGGCCGCCATCGCGGCGGCGTTCGCGGTAGTTGGGCCGACCCCAGCCGTCGCGCAACAGAAATTCATCACGATCGGCACCGGCGGCGTGACCGGCGTGTACTACGCCGCCGGGGGTGCCATCTGCCGGCTGGTCAACAAGGACCGCGCCAAGCACGGCATTCGCTGCTCGGTGGAATCGACGGGCGGCTCGGTCTTCAACGTCAACACGATCAAGGCAGGCGAGCTCGACTTAGGCGTTGCGCAATCCGACGTGCAATACAACGCAGGCAAGGGCCTGGCCCAGTTCAAGGACGGCGGCGCTTACGGTGACCTGCGGGCGGTGATGAGCCTGCATCCGGAGCCGTTCACCGTGCTGACGCGCAAGGAAACGAACGCCAAGAGCTTCAACGACATGAAGGGCAAGAAGTTCAACGTCGGCAACCCCGGCTCGGGCACGCGCGCGTCGCTGGATGAATTGCTCGTGGCGATGAACTGGAAGCTCTCGGACTTTGCCCTCGCCTCGGAGCTCAAGGCGGACGAGCACGGCCCGGCGCTGTGCGACGGCAAGATCGATGGCTTCTTCTACGGTGTTGGCCACCCGTCGGCCAACATCCAGGATCCGACGACGACCTGCGGCGCGAAGCTCGTGTCGGTCACGGGCCCGGCCGTCGACAGCCTGATCAAGGACAAGCCCTACTACGCGCTCGCGACGATTCCCGCCGGCCTCTATCCGGGGAACCCACAGGAGACGAAGACCTACGGCGTGCTCGCCACACTCGTATCGTCGTCGAAGGTTCCGGCGGACAACGTCTATGCGGTGGTGAAGGCGGTATTCGACAACTTCGACGAATTCAAGAAGCTCCACCCCGCGCTTGCGAACTTGAAGCCCGAGGACATGGTGAAAAACGGGATCTCGGCGCCGTTGCATGAAGGCGCCGCGCGCTATTACAAAGAGAAGGGCTGGATCAAGTAAGCAGCGGTGGCGTAGAACAAAGGGCGAACGCGGGTTTCGCCCTTTTCTACATGAGGGGGAGAAAACATGAGCCAGGAGGGAATTAAAGGCGCGGCGATCGCCAATCCGGAAGTTGAGAAGTTCGTGAAAGAAGCCGAGATCGCCAATCCGGAGCTCGAGCAGTTCGTGAAAGACGCCGATCTCGGGGGGCGAGAGCCCGAGGGAATGATGGGCACCTTCCTCGCGGTCGTCATGGCCGCGTGGTCGATCTTTCAGCTCTGGTATGCCTCGCCTTTGCCGTTTACGTTCGGCGTCCTCATCTTCAACGACACCGAAGCGAGGGCAATCCACCTGGCCTTCGCCGTGTTCCTCGCGTTCATGGCGTTCCCCGCGTTCAAGAATTCGTCGCGGAAGGTCGTGCCGCTCGCCGATTGGATATTGGCGCTCATCGGCGCGTTCTGTGCAGCGTACCTGTTCCTCTTCTACAAGGAGCTGGCCTTACGTCCCGGCAGTCCGACGAGGATGGACATCGTTGCCGGGGGCATCGGCGTGCTGGTGATGCTCGAGGCCACGCGCCGCGCGATGGGCTTCGGCATGCTGATCACGACCGGCCTGTTCCTGCTCTACGTGTTTGCCGGCCCGTACATGCCCGAGGCGCTGGAGCACAAGGGTGCGTCGTTGTCGCGTTTCGTCTCCCATTTTTGGCTCACGACGGAAGGCGTCTACGGGGTGGCGTTGGGCGTTTCCGTCGCGTTCGTGTTCCTGTTCGTGATGTTCGGAACCATGCTCGACATCGCGGGCGCCGGTAATTTCATGCTCCAGGTTTCACTTGCCTTGCTTGGTCACTTGCGCGGTGGCCCTGCGAAGGTCGCCGTCGTGTCCTCTGCGTTGAACAGCTTCGTGTCCGGCTCCTCCGTCTCGAATGTCGTCTCGGGGGGGATCTTCACCATTCCGCTCATGAAGCGCACCGGATACTCTGGGGTGAAAGCCGGTGCCATCGAAGCCGCCTCGTCGATCAACGGGCAGATCACGCCGCCCGTGATGGGCGCAGCAGCTTTTCTCATGGTGGAATACGTCGGCATTCCCTATTCGGAGATCATCAAGCACGCGGCGCTCCCCGCCATCATCTCGTACATCGCGCTCTTCTATATCGTTCACCTGGAAGCGCTCAAGTACGACATCAGGCCCATCACGCGCGAGGCGAGGCCGTGGCGCCTAAGGATGCTCGGCTGGCTCATGGGCTTCACCGGCACAATCGTCGCGTTGATCGCCGTCTACTACCTCATCACTGGCATGCGCATGCTGTTCGGTGACATCGCCAACTGGGTGCTGACGATCACGACCCTGGTGGTCTACGTTGGGCTCCTCGCCTGGTCGTCGCGCTATCCCGATCTTCCGATCGACGATCCGAAGTCACCGGTCGTCACGCTGCCGCGCACCTGGCCCACGGTGCGCGCCGGCACGCATTTCTTCATTCCGATTGTCGTCTTGTTGTGGTGCCTGATGGTCGAGGAGTTGTCGCCCGGAACATCGGCGTTCTGGGGTACGGTGACGGCGATTGCCATGGTCGTCATCCAGCCGTGGCTTGTGGCGATGTTCCGCAAGACTGGCTCGACCTCCGAAGCTTGGCGCAAGGGGTTGAGTGATCTGTGGCGCGGCCTCGTGCTCTCCGCCCGCAACATGATTGGCATCGCCGTCGCCTGCGCGAGCGCCGGCCTCATCGTCGGCGCGATCACGCTCACCGGCATGGGTCTCATGATGACCGATTTTGTCGAGGCGATCTCCGCGGGCAACGTGTTCTTGATGTTGTGTTTGACGGCCGTCATCTGCCTGCTGATCGGTGCGGGCGTTCCCACCACTGCGAACTACATTTTGGTGGCAACGCTGATGGCGCCGGTCATCGTCGAGTTGGGTGCGCGCAGCGGTCTCGTGATCCCTCTTATCGCGGTGCATTTGTTCGTTTTCTACTTTGGCATTATGGCCGACGTCACTCCGCCGGTGGGTCTTGCCTCCTATGCCGCCGCGGCGATTTCAGGGGAAGACCCGAACGCGACCGGCTGGCAAGCGACGTGGTATAGCTTCCGCACCGCACTCTTGCCGTTCGTCTTCGTGTTCAACCCGCAGATCCTGATGATCGGGGTCGGGAATGTCGCCCAGTTCGTCCTGGTGGTGACGAGTGCCATCATCGCCTCGTTGCTCTTCGCCGCCGCCACGATGGGTTGGTTCCGGACGCGCACCCGATGGTGGGAAGTCTCCTTGCTGCTCTTGACGTCGTTCCTGTTCTTCCGCCCCGATTTCGTCATCGACCGCTTCGCTCCGAAGTACGTGGACGCGCCGGTGTCGAGATTGTTCGAGGTCGCAGACACGCTTGACGAAGACGAATGGTTGATCTTGAAGATCGCCGGAGAGAACGTCGAGGGCAGGGAGATCGCGAAGACGGTCGCGCTACCGATGGGCAAGGGGGCGACCGGGCGCGAAAAGATACGGGCGGGTGGCGTTACGCTCGTCGCGTTGGGTGCCGACATGCAGGTGGCGGACGTTAAATTTGGCAGCCGCGCGCGCAAGCTCGGCATCGAGCAAGGCTACAAAGTCGTGGGAATCCAACTGCCAAACCCTGACCGTTGGTCCGACTATTGGGTCTTCATCCCAGCGGGCCTGCTCGTCGCCCTCATCTGGTTCATGCAGGGCTTGCGGATACGCAGGCCCGGCGTGCTCAAGCCCGCGGTGAGCGCGCCTTCATCTTGATTTCTCTAGCGAAGACGCGAGCTCTTGCCGCGACGCTTGGCACTTGGGCTGCGCATCGGCTGCTCGTAGGCTCCGGCCGCAACAAGTTGCCTCTCGGCGGATGCGATTCGCCGCACGGCATCCGCCCCGCCTTGCGCAACGAGAATCTCGAGCAAACTCTCGGCTGCTGCAGTCGCACCCACAATGGACGGAAAAAACGAAGGGCTCGCCACCGAGAACAGAATCGTTTCGTCCGCGACGAGCGCGATTGGCGCGCGCAAGTTATCCGTCATCGCGATGACTCTGCTGCCGGCGGCACGCGCCGCCTGTGCGACGACGCGTGCTTCGCGCGAGTAGGGCGCGAAGCTCACGACGACGGTGGCGTCTCCGTCTGCGATCCCGCGTAATTGCATCTCCAGGCTGCCGCCATCGCCGTTCAGCAGCAAAACCGATGCGCGAAACAATCGATAGACGTACATTAAAGCGAACGCGATCGGATAGCATGCGCGAAAACCGGCCACGTGAACGGTGCGCGCGTCGCCGATGAGCCTCGCCGCGCGCGGAAGCACATCGCGATTCCGCGCCTCGGCGTGCTCAAGGTTCGCCCGGTGCGCGGCGACGAGCTCTGACACCATCTCTGGTGTCTGACCGCGCTTGATAAGGCTCTGCGCGCGCGTTGCATACGGCTCGGTCCCGAAACGGAGACGCGCGATGAACGGTTGCCGCAGCTCGGGCCACCCGGCGAACCCGAGCGATTGAGCCAGACGCACGAGCGTTGCGGGCTGCACACCGGCTTGCGCTGCCACGCCCCGCATCGACGATACGGCCACGTCGTCGGAATGATTGAGCAAAAACCGCGATGCCGCCTGAAACTGCGGGCTCATCGCGGGAAATGTGCTCCGGATCAAATCCGCTGTTTCTTCGAACGACGCGGCGGCTCTTTTGGAAGTTTTGGTCACGACGTCGGCGCGATTTGTTGCAACATATGGTACAGCGAGAGGGCGGATGCGCACCGACGCAATCGCAGCCTCAGTCAATGACGCGGGTGCACGAGCTGCCGCGTAATCATGCTGATCGGGGGCTTAGCCCGCGCGATTCAACTACAATCGCGGTTTTGTTGTTTCCGCCTGAACGATGTCTTCTGACCCGACGGTCGCCCTGACGCAGGCCCCGCTGACCGTCGTGACCCGCGGCGGCGCGATCGAGAGCACGCATTTCGGATCGGCGGCGGTCGTCGACCGGAAAGGAACCCTCCTCTACGCGGCCGGAGACCCTCATACCCTGACGTTCACGCGCAGTGCGTTGAAGCCCTTGCAAGCCCTCCCCTTTGTTGTCGCCGATGGACACACACGTTTCGGCCTGACGCAGGCAGAGCTCGCACTTCTTTGCGCGAGTCATTCCGGCGAGCCGCGCCATGTCGAAGCCGCCGCGGCAATCTTGACCAAGGCTGGAGCATCCGTAGCGGATCTGCAGTGCGGCGCGCATCCGCCGTTAGGGTTTGAGGCTCGCGGCGTGCCTCCGCCATCGCCGCCATACTCACCGCTCGCGCACAACTGCTCGGGTAAGCATGGCGGCATGCTGGCGTGTTGTGTTCTTTGCGGCTATCCGACCAGCGACTATCTGGCTCTCGAGCACCCGTTGCAGCAGGCGATACGCCGCGCAGTCGCCCGCTTCACCGAAATTCCTGAGGAACAGCTGATTGCCGGCGTCGACGGCTGTTCCGCCCCAAACTATGCGATGCCGCTTGCGCATCTTGCCCTTGCCTACGCCAAGCTCGTAAGCCCTGAGCCGGATTCCGACTTCGGGCATGCGCCGAAAATACTGGCTGACGCGATGACGGCGCACCCGGAAATGGTCTCGGGGGAGGAGCGGAGCGATCTGGCGTTCGCGCGGGCGGGCCGCGGCGACTGGGTGGCCAAGATCGGCGCCGAGGGCGTGCAAGCACTTGCCATCAAGAGCCGTGGCTGGGGTATCGCGGTCAAGGTTGCCGATGGCAGCGTACGCGGGCTACACCCGGCGACGGTGGCCTTGCTCGCCCAGTTGGACCTGCTGGATCAAGAAGCGACAGCCGAGCTTGCGCAGTGGGCGACGCCGCGATTGCGCAACCATCGCGGAGTCGTCACCGGGCTGGCACGGGGCGTCGTGTCGCTAACCGAGTCTGGCGGGGGATCGACGTCGCAAATAACGCGGCGCGCAAATGAACTTTGGCCGGGGGAGGCAGTCTCTTATGGCAAGCGTGCGCCGTAGCCCCAGCCTTCACCTGCATGACGGCCGGTCGCCCAGGGTTGTGGTCCGCGCACCCGCCATCCGGTGGGCATAATAACGATTGAATCAGGGAACACCCACGGATGGGCGATCGCGAAGTCGATCAGCAGCTCGTAGAGCGGGCGCAACGAGGCGACAA
>Ga0136617_10005370_pt1 | contig 11461 bp, 10 predicted proteins | sample AntDrymUQ3222106_2_FD_129672 | JGI IMG/M metagenome (GOLD analysis project Ga0136617, IMG submission 129672) | Polar desert sand microbial communities from Dry Valleys, Antarctica - metaG UQ322 (21.06) | ecosystem: Environmental > Terrestrial > Soil > Desert | place: Antarctica: Dry Valley...
CAGCCCCGGCCGATGAGGGCCGTTGCCTTACACTCGTCGGGCGTCGAACGGGGCGTAGCGTAGTGGCTAGCGCGCCTGCTTTGGGAGCAGGAGATCGCAGGTTCGAGTCCTGTCGCCCCGACTTTGAAAGTCCAGGTCAGCGAGTGACTGACGCGATGGCCGGCCCGGCCCGTTCCCGGGCTTGCCCGACCCTCCACACCAGACTGAGGCCAGACCTATGTGCCTGCCTCAAATTTTCTTGGTGCATCTGAGATTCCACTGTTGCAGACCCGCCCGGCGTTCAGGCAGTCGCGCACCAGCCGCGCCAGGACCCGTTGTTTCCAGGAGTTCCAGAAGTCGGCATGCGCGCTGTAGACCCCTCCGGAGGTCAGACGCACGCCGCTGAGCGAACCGCTGATCTTCCAGCGAAAGTTCAGGCTAAGCTCGGGCACGGCGACAGGGTGGCTGGCCGGGCACCCCCGGGCACCGCCGACCCCGGCGTACGCCATGTGGCTCTTGTGGTTGGCCGAGTCCAGGCGGCGGCCGTCCCAGCAGTTCGGGAACGCGATCCGCAGCCGCAGCGCCTTGTTTGGGCATGACGCCGGCACCTTTGCCGTCCCTTGGACGCCGTCACCGCAGTTCCAGTTGGTGATTCTGGTGGGCTGAGGGTTGGACCTTCTCGCCGTGCCGGAGCCGGCGATCATCTTCAGGCCGCGCGGGAACGGGCGGATCGAGGCGATGTCGCGGATTCTCGAGGTGCGGTAGTACGCGATGACCCGGTCGGGCACGACCCGGCGGCCGTTGTTGAGCAGCGTCGGCGTCCAGTAGGCCGCGGTGTCTCCCGGTCGGGAGCACGTGGTCGGCTCCCGCTGTGGAAATGCCGTGCGCGAAATCAGCACTATGCGGGAGGTGGCCGTGGGTGCGGGGTAGTCCCCCCGGGCGCTGGCAAGTCTGCGTGCGGCCCGACCTCGCTCGCTGCCATTCTGTCCCGCTGGTTGCGGGTTGGCTCCATCGCGTTTCGCTCATGGACGAAGAGCCAAGAGTAGGCCGGCAAAAACCTGCAGTCTGAGGTTCTTATACCACGCGTGGCTTCCAGCCATACCTGGGGTGCTTTATTGCGCGAAGCTTACCGTTCCCTTCCTGGGCTGCGCCGGTTTCACAGGCTTTATGATCGATGCCGGGTTTCATTGATCGAAGGTGTCTGCAGGTCAACAATGGGCTCGCTGGACCCCCTTGTGGACAGGTTCGAGTCCTGTCGCCCGGACCCCGCCGGCATCTCGTCAGGAGCGGCGTACCGGCTCGATGTCCTGACTCCACAGCACAGCCCCGAAGCTGTCGCGCAAGGAAGCCTCGAACACCTGCGTACGAGGGTCGATCCGCACGTGACCGAAGAACTGGTTGCCGTCGAGCGGTGACTGGTTCGGGAAGTCGGCCACCTTCGAGAAGGCCACCCGCGGCCCGAAGGTCGGGTCCAGCTGACCAGGCCCGAAGGTGCCGGCGTTGATAGGCCCGGCCACCAGTTCCCAGAAGGGGTCGAAGTCCGGCAGCGTGGCCCGGGCAGGGTCGTAGTGATGGGCGGCGCAGTAGTGGACGTCGGCGGTGAGCCACACGACGTTGCGGACGCGACGGCGCTTCAGTTCGCGCAGCACCCAGGCAATCTCAGACTCTCGACCCTGCGGAACACCTGGCAGGCCGTTGGCGACAGCTTCGATTCGGTCGCCGTCGGGCACTAGGAGCCCGATCGGCATGTCGCTGGCTACCACCTTCCAGGTTGCCGTGGATGCCGCCATCTCGTCCACCAGCCACCGCGCCTGCGCCCGTCCGAGGATCGGCGTCTCGGCGACTTCGGTCGGCAGCGGGTTCTCGTCGCGGAACGTCCGCATGTCCAGGCAGAAGACGTCGAGCAGGGCGCCGTACCGGACGGTGCGGTGGATCCGCTCGCGCCGCGGGTTGCCCGAGCCAGAGAGCGGCATGTACTCGGAGAACGCCCGGTGGGCACGACGGGCGAGCACGTCGACGCGGCGCTCGGTGTAGCGCTCGTCGGTGAGGATCTCGCCGGGATACCAGTTGTTGGTGGTCTCGTGGTCGTCCCACTGCGCGACGATCGGTACGGCGGCGTTGAAGGCACGCACGTTGTCGTCGAGCAGGTTGTACTTGTACCGACCGCGGAACTCGTCTAGCGTCTCGGCCACCTTCGTCACCTCTTGCGTGACGACGTTGTGCCAAACCCTCCCGTCGGGCAGCGTCACCGACTCGGTGATCGGGCCGTCCGCGTAGATGGTGTCGCCCGAGTGCAGGAAGAAGTCCGGCTCGGTCTCCAGCATGGTCGTGTACGCCGTCATGCCGCCGATGTCGGGGTTGATGCCCCAGCCCTGCCCGGCGGTGTCACCGGTCCAGACCAGGCTGACGGCCCGACGACGGTCGAGAGCAGGCGTACGGAAGGAGCCGTACTCACGCTGGCCGAGTCCGTCCTCGCCCTCGAAGGCGATCCGGTAGTCGTAGCGCTGGCCCGGTCGGAGGTGGGACAGCGAGAGCTCCGAGGTGAAGTCGAGTCGGGCATCGGTACGACGCCCACGAATGCGCACCGCCTGGTCGAAGCGGCCGTTGCGGGTCAGGTCGACGATCATGCGCCCGGGTCGGTCAGCACGCGACCACAGCACCGCCGAGCGCGGCATCACGTCGCCGGCCGCGACGCCGGAGGGGATGCGTGGCCTGCCGGTGCGAACGAGGGCGGGCGCCGACGTGGCCGCGGCGCCCAGCGAGAGGGCCGCGGCTCCCGTGGCCGACGCGGCGAGGAACGACCGGCGAGACAGGTCGGAGGGTCGAGGCAGACGAGGCAGGGTCATGCCTCGCATCTTGCCGTAGCCCGTGCGATCAGGAAATGACATCGTCGCGAATACTGGGCGTACCGAGGGCGTACCGAGGGCGCACCGAGGGCGGCACCGCGGGCGCGACCCGCATCGGACCCTCGTCGGAACGGCAGTGCTCTGCGGATTTCGGGCTCCTTCCCGGCCCCGATAGGCTGTGGCCTCGCCCCGAGCCCGGCGCTTGTGTTGCGCGGTGGCCGTGGGACGACGACTTCGAACCCCGAACGAGGAGACAGCTGTGAAGAGCGCCGTCGAGACCTTGAACCCGACTCGGGTCAAGCTGACCGTCGAGGTGCCTTTCGAGGAGCTCAAGCCGAGCGTCGACGCCGCCTACAAGAAGATCGCGAAGCAGATCAACGTGCCGGGCTTTCGAAAGGGCAAGGTGCCGACGATGGTGATCGACCAGCGGGTCGGTCGTGGCGTCGTGCTCGACGAGGCCGTCAACGAGGCCCTCCCGGGGCTGTACGTCCAGGCTTTGCAGGACAACAACATCACCCCGATGAGTCAGCCCGAGGTCGACCTCGGTGAGTTCGAGGACGGCGCAGACCTGAGCTTCACCGCCGAGCTCGACGTGAAGCCGGAGATCTCGCTGCCGACGTACGTCGGGGTCGAGGCCCAGGTCGACAACATCTCGGTCGGTGACGACGAGGTCGACGAGCAGATGGAGGCCCTGCGCGAGCGGTTCGGCAGCCTCACGCCGGTGGAGCGGGCCGCCGCCACCGATGACTTCGTGACGATCGACTTGTCCGCTGCCAACGACGGCGTCGCGATCGAAGAGGCCCAGGCCACCGGCATGAGCTACCAAGTGGGGCGCGGCACGATGCTCGAGGGCCTCGATGAGGCGCTCGAGGGGATGGCAGCCGCCGACGAGAAGACCTTCTCGTCCACCCTGGTGGGTGGCGAGTTCAGGGACCAGCAGGTCGACGTCACCGTCAAGGTCACCGCGGTCAAGGAGCAAGAGCTGCCGGCTCTCGACGACGACTTCGCCCAAGAGGCGTCGGAGTTCGACACGTTCGACGAGCTGAAGGTCGACGTGCGTGAGCGGCTGGTCCGTGGTGGGCGGATGCAGCAGGCCTCGGATGCCCGCGACGCCGTGCTGGACAAGCTGCTCGACCTGGTCGAGATCCCGCTGCCCGACGGTGCCGTCGCCGAGCAGCTCCAGGCGCGCCGAGACGACATTGCGCAGCAGCTTGCCTACGCCGGCATGACGGAGGCCGACTACTTCGAGTCGGAGGGCCAGACCGAGGACGAGTTCGCCGCCGATCTCGAGAAGCGGGTGCGTGACGCGATGGCGGCGCAGTTCCTGCTCGACGAGATCGCCGATGCGGAGGAGCTTGGCGTCGACCAGAACGAGCTGACCCAGCATCTGATGCGGCGCGCGCAGCAGTCCGGGCAGACCCCGGAGGCGTACATCCAGCACGCCGTCGAGCACAATCACGTGCCGGAAATGGTCGCCGAAGTTCGCCGCGGCAAAGCCCTCGCCCATGTGGTCGAGACCGCCGTCGTGACCGACGCGTCCGGCAACGTGGTCGAGCTCAAGACGTTGCAACCCGACGGTACATACGTCGATCTCGCCGAGCTGGAGGCGCAGGCTGCCGCCGACGAGGCCGCCGAGGCCGCGGCGGCTGCCGACGCTGAGGAGGTCGAGCCCTCGACCGACGCCGCGGCCGGCGTCGTGGGTAGCGACGACTACGTCACCGTCGACGAGGACGCCGACGCGACGAAGTAGTGCGGTGTCGAGGTCGCCGTCGTGCACCGCGTTCGCCCAGCGCTCGATCAGGTGACGGATCTCGGTTTCGGCGTCGGGCATGGCGTTCCGTACGTAGAAAATCTCGGCCGAGATGCAGCCAGGCGGTCCGTCCCCTTTGATGGGTACGACGTCAGCCGCGGCGCGGACTCATCGGTGGACCCGGCCTGACACGTGCTCAGGAGAACGCCCGGCCACGACGTTGGCGCCGCCGCACCGTCACTGCCAGCCGATGGCCGGTGATCACCACCAGCAGCCATGCGCTGCCCAGGGTGATCCCCACCAACACGTCCGTCAGCCAGTGGTGACCGAGGTACACCCGGCTCAGCGCCATCGCCAGCGCGAACGCAAGCGCTGCGGTGACGGTGGCCAGCCGTCCCCAGAAGCTGCCCAGCCGAAGGCACACCAGATACGCCACGAGGAGCGCGATCACCCAGGCGTTGAGGGTGTGTCCGGAGGGGAACGACGGCGACGACTCGTACGGCGGCACGGCGAGTGAGGTCTCTGGCCGTGCTCGACCGATGGCCTGCTTGCCGATGATGGTCATCGCGACCGAACCGACGGTGGCGACGGCCATCAGTACGACGGGCGTCCAGCGGCGCCACCACCACGCCAGCAGCAAGGCACCGACCGCGGCGATCCACGGCATCAGCGTCGTACTGCCGAGGTCGGTGAAGTCGGTGACGGCCTCGTCGAGACCGGGGGAGCGCCAAGTGGTCATCTCGTCGAGCACCGGCCGGTCGAGGCCGGCGATGCCCTGGCGGTCCGACACGTTGTCGTAGATCTCGGCACTGAGCGCCGTGAGGAGGCCGGCGGCCACCGCGCCAACCGCCGTGATGACCAGGAGTACGACGTAGGGAATGCTGCGTCGGTCGAAGTAGCGGTGTACGCCGATTGCGGCCGCGACCGTCGCGTCGGCGATCCCACGCCCCCATCGGGTCGGCCAAGCCGCCAGGTCTCGACCGCCCACGTAGTCGGTCTCCTCCGGCTGCGAGCCCGGATCGCCGTCGTTAGCGCTCGACGGCTCCGTGTCATCACCGCGTCTGCTGGTCATGCCGTCCTCTCGTCGCAGCGTCCCGCCCCCTGTCTACCGGCCGTCGCTCACTTCGGCACGCAGGACTGGAGTGCACAGATCCACACCGTTTGCCACGATCAGGTACATGTCACCGGTTGCCGACGCCCTCTGGTACGCCAGCTACGGGTCGAACATGTTGGAGCGCCGCTTCCAGCACTACCTCCACGGCGGTCGGCCCGCCGGCGCTCGCCGCGAGTACCCGGGTGCTCGTGATCGCAGCGCACATGGTGGCTCGGTGCCCGTCACGCTCGCTGGGAGCGTCTTCTTCGCCTGGGAGTCGCCGACGTGGGGCGGGGGCATCGCGTTCTACGACCCCGACGGACCGGGCACGTCGTACGGGCGCGCCTACCTGGTGACGGCAGGTCAGTTCTCTGACATCTTCGCCCAGGAGATGCATCGCATCCCGGAGGCGGACCTGGACGTGACCGGGTTGCTGGCCGACGGCCGGTTCGTCGTCGGGCCGGGTCGTTACGAACATCAGGTCGTGGTGGGTGAGATCGACGGTGTCCCGGTCGTCACGTTCACCGCCTCTTGGACCGCAGACGAGATCGCCTTCAACGCCCCGGCCGAGCGTTATGTCGCGATGCTCGTCGAGGGCTTGCGCGAGTCCCACGGTGTGGACGACACCGCTTGCGTCGACTACCTGCTCGGTCGACCGGGGATCGGGGTCGACTGGACCCGGGCCAGGCTGGTCGATCTGGTCGCGCGGACTGGGTCAGCAGATCGACCTCGTCACGACGCTTCGAGACGACGCTGATAAGAGAGTGCGCGACCGAGCGCCCGTAGCCCAGCTGATCGTTGCGCCAAGCTCGTCCTTGCCGTCGACACCGACGACAACCGTCGAGTGCTGGCCGTCTTGGCCTATCTCGTTGTCTGACGCCGCGTCTGCAGTCAAGCTGCTGCGGGTCAGGCCGGCGCCCGGGCCCACTCGACGAAGGGCGTCAGTGCGCGCCAGTCGTCGCGGATCTGATCGAGGAGCTCGGCGGAGTGGACCACCGGCTCGAAGCCGTACGACTTTCTCAGGGCCATCGTCTTGTGCCGGAGCAGCTCGATGCGCGGATGATCTGCGCCGTAGCCGCGCGGGCTGGTCTTGAGCGTGTCGCCGCCGAGCTGCCAGCCTGCACGCTGCAGGCCGTCGAGGATGCCCACCAGCTCCGGCCCGGTCAGATTGCTCGCGATCGCCTCCCGGATGGCGGCCAGCCGTTCGCCGCTTGCCGCATAGAAGCCGCCGCCGACCAGGACCCCGGCGGCGCCGACCTGGACGTACCAGCCCGTTGAAGGGGCTGCTTCGACGTACGCCCCCTGATGGGTCTTGTAGGGCGTCTTGTCCTTGGCGAATCGCACGTCGCGGTAGGGACGGAACACTTTCGCCGACCCGAACTCAGGCTCCAGGGCCGCGCACAAGGCCAGCATGGGTGCTTTGACGGCAGTGTCGTACGTCTCGCGGTGCGCGGCCCAATAGGACTTGGTGTTGTCCATCTCCAGGTCGTCGTAGAAGTCGAGGGCCGCGACAGGGAAGCCGGTGAACTCAGGCACGCGGCGAGCGTAGACGGCGACCTCCCGGTCGAACGACGCCGCAGCCTGCTCCGTCGCGGGCGCTCAGCCTCACATCGGCGGCAGCAAAATTGGAGCGGTCGGGCGACCGACGTCGTACAGGTCCCGCAGGAGGTGCCCGAGCCGGCGTGGAGAGAAGGTGACATACGACGGATCGTCGTCCGCGGGCCTCGCGTCGTAGCGGACCTGTCCGGCCTGTATCTCGTCCCAGCTCCACCAGCGCAGGCCGTCGAGGTTCTCGGCCCGGAGCTCTGCCTCGGTCAGGGCCGGCCGGGGGTCGAACGCCGGGGTCTCCAGCCAGAAGTACGTGTCGTACTGCCCGTCCCAGCGAGTCATGGCAAAGACGTGCTCCTTGACCCAGATCGGCTCCCCGGGATCTCCGACCTCGAGCCCGAGCTCCTCGCGGAGTTCGCGCACCAGGGCGCGCTGCGGCGATTCGCCCGGCTCGATCCCCCCTCCGGGACACGCCCAGAGCCCGGTCGGCAGGTTGTCGGCGGGGAAGTCGAAGTGCACGAGCAGGGACCGCCGATCCGGATCGGTGACCAGGGCGCGTGCGGCCTGACGGATCCGCAGCGGGGAACGCTCGGCACCAGGCACCCGCGCGAGTCTAGTAAGCCTCCGCTCCGGTGGGCTCGCCCGAGGGTCGTGCGCCGTCAGCGAACAAGGTGCTCACACCCGTGGGATTGCCTCGACCGGCCGCTAGGGTCGTCCACGTGAACTCCAGTGACTCTCGTCCCGCACTGCCCGAGATGAACGGCGGTAACAACCAAGCCGGCCTCGACGACCACATCTACCAGCGCCTCCTCAAGGAGCGCATCGTCTTCCTCGGCTCGGAGGTGCGCGACCAGAACGCCAACGCGATCTGCGCGCAGATGCTGCTGCTGAACGCCGAGGATCCGAACACCGACATCTTCTTGTACATCAACAGCCCCGGCGGCTCGGTCGACGCCGGGATGGCGATCTACGACACGATGCAATTCATCTCCAACGACGTCGCCACCGTCGGGATGGGACTGGCGGCGTCGATGGGCCAGTTCCTGCTCTGCGCCGGGGCCAAGGGCAAGCGGTACGCCCTCCCGCACGCGCGGATCATGATGCACCAGCCGTCCGGCGGCCTCGGTGGTTCGGCGTCCGACATCAAGATCCAGGCCGAGCAGTCGATCTACATCAAGAAGGTCCTGTTCGACCTGATCGGCAAGCACACCGGCCAAGACATCGCCCAGGTCGAGCAGGACGCCGACCGCGACCGCTGGTTCACCGCCGACCAGGCGAAGACCTACGGCTTCATCGACCACGTCGTCGAGCAGGCCACCGACGTCTCCGCCGGCAAGAAGTCGTCGAAGGGCGGATTCCAGTCATGACGCCGACCGGCACGCCCGGCCGCCGCCCCGAACTTCCCGACCTGACCGCCTTCGGAGGCCCCTCGATGACCAGTTCGTCCGACTATCAGCCGCTGCACCAGCTCACCGCGCCGCGGGCCGAGTACTTCATCCCGCAGTGGGAGGAGCGCACGTCGTACGGCGTGCGGCGGATCGACCCGTTCGCGAAGCTGTTCGAGGACCGCATCATCTTCCTCGGCACGCCCATCAGCGACGACATCGCCAACGCTGTGATGGCGCAGCTGCTGTGCCTGCAGTCGATGGACGCCGACCGTCAGATCAGCATCTACATCAACTCGCCTGGCGGGTCGTTCACGGCGCTCACCGCCATCTACGACACGATGCGCTACCTCAAGCCGGATATCGAGACCGTCTGCCTCGGCCAGGCTGCCTCGGCCGCGGCGGTGCTGCTGGCGGCGGGCACTAAGGGCAAGCGACTGGCGCTGCCCAACAGCCGGATCCTGATCCACCAGCCCTACACCGAGGGCTCGCACGGACAGGCGAGCGACATCGAGATCCAGGCCAACGAGATCCTGCGGATGCGCTCACTGCTCGAGCAGATGATCGCCGACAACACCGGCAAGGACATCGCCGAGGTCAGCCGGGACATCGAGCGGGACAAAATCCTGACCGGTCAGCAGGCGATCGAGTACGGTCTGATCGACCAGGTGCTCGAATCTCAGAAGGCCCTTCCCGCGGGTGCGTCGGCCTGACACGGCACGAGTTGCGGGCAATTGCTCAGCATTGACGGTGCCGAAGGGTACGGTCACCATGAAACGACTGGCACGATCCGATGGACGGACGAGCGCGGCGGCCGTGACCCCGCACGACAGGTGAGGAGACCTCCCCGGTGGCACGTATCGGAGACGGCGCAGACCTCCTGAAGTGCTCTTTCTGCGGCAAGAGCCAAAAGCAGGTCAAGAAGCTGATCGCCGGTCCGGGCGTCTACATCTGCGACGAGTGCATCGACCTGTGCAACGAGATCATCGAAGAAGAGCTGTCTGACAGCCCCGAGATGGAACTCGAGGAGCTGCCGAAGCCGCGCGAGATCTACGAGTTCCTCAACGGGTACGTCATCGGCCAGGACGCCGCGAAGAAGTCCCTCGCGGTCGCCGTCTACAACCACTACAAGCGAGTCCAGGCGGGGGCGGCGAACGCGCTGCCGAGCCGCAGCAAGGACGAAACGGTCGAGCTGGCCAAGTCCAACATCTTGATGATCGGCCCGACCGGCTGCGGCAAGACCTATCTCGCGCAGACGTTGGCGCGGATGCTCAACGTGCCGTTCGCGATCGCCGACGCCACCGCCCTCACCGAGGCGGGGTACGTCGGCGAGGACGTCGAGAACATCCTGCTCAAGCTGATCCAGGCGGCCGACTACGACGTCAAGAAGGCCGAGACCGGCATCATCTACATCGACGAGGTCGACAAGGTCGCCCGCAAGTCCGAAAACCCGTCCATCACCCGTGACGTGTCGGGCGAGGGCGTGCAGCAGGCGCTGCTGAAGATCCTGGAGGGCACCACGGCATCGGTGCCGCCGCAGGGCGGGCGCAAGCACCCGCACCAGGAGTTCATCCAGATCGACACGACGAACATCTTGTTCATCGTCGGCGGCGCCTTCGCCGGTCTTGAGCACATCATCGAGCAGCGGGCGGGCAAGAAGTCGCTGGGCTTCACTGCCGAGCTGACCTCGCGCACCGACCACGACGTCGACACGCTGTTCGCCGACGTACGGCCCGAGGACCTGCTCAAGTTCGGGCTGATCCCGGAGTTCGTCGGGCGGCTGCCGGTCATCGCGACCGTGGACAAGCTGCAGGAGTCGGACTTGATCCGCATCCTCACCGAGCCGCGCAACGCGCTGACCAAGCAGTACATGAAACTGTTCGAGATCGACAACGTCGACCTCGAGTTCACCGAGGACGCCATCGAGTCGATCGCCGACCAGGCCATGCTGCGCGGCACCGGCGCCCGCGGGCTGCGTGCCATCCTCGAAGAGGTCCTGCTCAACGTCATGTACGACGTGCCGAGCCGTGAGGACATCGCCAAGGTCGTCGTGACCCGTGAGGTCGTCTGCGACAACGTCAACCCAACGCTGGTACCGCGCGAAGAGCCGGCCAAGAAGAAGAAGTCCGCCTAGGGGGGTGTCTGACGGACCCATGCTCTGCTGCGCGGGTCCGACGCGGCGAGCGAGGCCCATCAGACACCCCTAACGACCCGGCTCCTGGCCGTTCCTTCTGCTCGGCACGACACGTGGGCTCCGGTGGATCTCTGACGGCCTCGGGAACGCTGACCCGACGAGTTCGCTCGTGGGTTGCTCAGGACCGGGAACGCCAGACGATTCGCCGACGCGTGGGTTCTCCGACCCGAGGGAACGCCAGCTGGGAAGAGCCAGCGAGAACGCGCTGCCCCTGCCGCGTTCGCTGTCGACCCAGATGTGCCCGCCGTGGGCGAGTGCGATCTCGCGGCAGATCGCCAGGCCGAGCCCGCTGCCGCCGACCCCCCGGCCGCGGGCGCTGTCGACGCGGTAGAACCGGTCGAACAGATGCTCACGGTCCTCGGGCGAGATTCCGGGGCCGGTGTCGGCCACCGTGATCCCGACCTCTCCCGCACGGCACCAAGTCGAAACGCGGACCTCGCCGCCGTGCGGCGTGAACTTGATCGCGTTCTCGATCAAGTTGGTCAGCGCCTGGTTGAGTCGTGGCGGGTCCGCCTGCACCACCCACCGACTCTCGTCGACCAACTACCGCGACGTGCAGACCTACCTTCGGGAGCGGATCAAAGAGGTGCTGACCGGGAGCAGTGAGTCCATCGTGGTGCGCATCTACGGGCCTGACCTCGAGACGTTGCCCGAGAAGGCCCACGA
>Ga0136617_10005371_pt1 | contig 11460 bp, 6 predicted proteins | sample AntDrymUQ3222106_2_FD_129672 | JGI IMG/M metagenome (GOLD analysis project Ga0136617, IMG submission 129672) | Polar desert sand microbial communities from Dry Valleys, Antarctica - metaG UQ322 (21.06) | ecosystem: Environmental > Terrestrial > Soil > Desert | place: Antarctica: Dry Valley...
CACGCCAAGGTCTTCGGCCCGAAGACAGCGAGCCCCTAGGCACTAGGTTCCGTCTATAGTGTCAAACAGCTCAACACGGCTGCGCGACGTCTACGTCGGGCGGAGCGGAGGATCCCGCCGCAGGCTGCGGCGTTCATCGACGCTGCGTACCGGGACTGACCGGGTTGGAGTTGCTGGGACTCACGTGCCGTCTGTGGTGTCGAGCTGCTCTAGCATGAGCCGAATCAGCGCTGAGTTCTGCTGGGCGTTCCGCCGCGTCTGTGCTGTCGTCTGTGCCGCTGTCGGCGTGTTCGTTGGCGTGAACAGCGCCTGGTAGGCGGCGTTCGCGGCGAGCGCTTGCAGGAGCCGGCTGCGCAGCGTGGCGGTGTTGACCACCTCTGAGGTGGGGACGGTTTCTTCATCTGTGCCGACCCGCTCGCCCGCGTCGTTGTAGACCCGGAAACGGCGGACGCGGCCGTCGTCGGAGATGAGTTCACGAGTGTTCATGGCAGGATCACTCCGTAAGGACGGGTGTTGGAGCCAATCACCGATGCAGCGGTGATTGATGCGGGCGTAGCGGTCTGGTTATTGAGCCGTCCGGTGACCCTGGGGGGGAAGGCGGCCTCTATGTCCATCGGTACAGTGAGAAGAACCCCCGAGTAAGTCGGCGCCGCGACTGCGGTTACAACCAACCAACTCAACGCGTAACGCTGCCCGGCGACCACATTGTACGATGCGAGCCACGAACGTGTGTACGAGGAGTTCATGGTAGCGAATAGGCTGGTGTCATTCGCGATGAGCGCCACACGCGTGCCAGCGCCCGCTGCGTTTATCTCGAAGAGACCGATTTCGCACAGGCTCGGTGTCGCAGCGGCGGCGGTCGCACCACCTATTACTCGAACCTGAGTGGTCGTAAAGGACTTCTGTGCGGTGAAGAAGACCAGCCGGAGAAATTGTGACAGGCTGGGAACGTTAGCTGCCACGACGTCCCCGCGGCGGTAGGTAGCCTCCCCAGTCGCGAGACGATTCGGGTCCGCTGGTTCTTTCAGGTTCAAGCCTTGATCCACGTACTGCTTAGACGTGGCGTGCAGGTCAAAGAGAGGATCGCCCGGCAGAATAAGCCGGTCTTCCGACGGAATCTCCGCCAGACCCTCCGGAGTTAGGCACAGAGCTTTCCGGTCAGCCATCAGGCAAGCACGATCGGCTCAGCGGGCTCGAAGTTCATTGTCGTCGCGTTGATAGCGGCTCCGACCGGCTGCACAACCTGTCCGGTACCTGTCGGCACGGCATTGGTTGCCCGACCCGGCGTCGTAGGGGACAGGTACAGATCCGAGCCGGGGGTGAGACCGGACAACTGGTCGTCGCGACCTTCGAAGTACACCGTCGCAGTCGCGCCTGGCGCGACTGCGCTGAGGACGAAACCACGCGCCCGCTTACCTGTCGCCGACGCGTCCGCCTTGCGGGCGTTGGTAACCCCCGCATTGGACCAGGTGTGCACGAGGTCACCGGCCGCGAGTGCTTCCGAGGCGGGCATCTGCTCAGTGTCCGCACCGATCCCGGCGGGCAACAAGGATGTGTCGAGCCGCCCGTTTGAGCCAGTCTCAACTATCTTGTTGGCATCGGCGGCGCCAGCCGAGGCGACAAGACCGATGACCTCCCTTGTAAGGCCGGCGATGAGGGCAAGGTACTTAGCCATGCTGTGCTCCTAAATGAGACCGATCGACGGTTGACGATCAAAGAACGCGGCTGTCGCCCCGGTGGCGGTACCGACCTGGGCGAGGAACAGCGCGGCCGGGGCGACGGGGGGGGTCTGAGTGAGCAAGCCGTCGGCGCCGAGGAACAGCGGGACGCCAGGTGTCCACGCCCAGGACGACTCGATCAGTGCCCCGTAGGCCAGCACCGTCGCGAGCTGGCCGGCAGTCACGGCGCCTTGCGTGATCCATAGAGGAGCGTGCAGGTGAGCCGCAACCGCGTTGCTGGCGTACTCGAGGGTGCCGTCCGGCCGTGGGGTAACCGCCCGGTGACCGGACAGTGCGACGGCCGCGATGGCGGTGAGCTGGATCTGTCCGACGACTCCACTGGACGAGGGCGGCGGCAGGTGCACGGCGGGCACCAAACCAGCCACCAGCGGCGCCACCGTGACCCCCAGTGCAGCCGCTAGCAGATACACCGGGCTCACCGAAACCGGCTCCGACACAGGCGCGACGTCTACGAGGTCGGTCTCCCCCACAATCGAGATCACCGACGTCCGGTAGTGCTCAGGGGCATCCACCACGAGCCGGTAGGGCATCGGGCCGGACAGGGCCGAATCATCCGACCGAACCACCCACGCCTCAAGGAATCCGGTCGCCACGTTGAGAAGCAATGGAACCCGGCGAGTTGTGATGCCAAGGTCCGCGGCTGGTGCGTTGACGGGTACGGCGGGTTCAATGGTGACCCGTGCCGATTGCAGAGTAAGCCCGGCGTCCCCTAAACGGTAGAAGACCCGCACCTTTTCAAGTGTGATTGGCATACGCCGCTACCGGATCAAGTCGAGGTCAACACAGACCTGAACAATCCGACACTGAGCGACACAACCAGTCGGGCACACACCCAGTATTCGGCCCTGACCAGCCGAGGGCGACAGCTACCCGGCGTCGCGGCGAGCAACGGCCTGTGAGGCGGCAGAGCGGGCCAGGACGTGTCGAGGCTCCTCGCCCGGACGACACTCCACAGACTGCCAGCGCGCGACGGACGGCCAGCCCTCGGCCAGGTGGTCACACCACTCATCCCACGAGAGGGCCGTCCCCCGGTCAGCCATGATCTGCTCACCGACCGTCCGGGCATGAGCACCCGCAGGGACGTTGAGGTAGGCACTACTGGTAGGAGACAGCCACACACCGAGCACGTTCAAGGTGTCCGGATGCAAGAGAACGAGAGCCTTGGGCATCGAGTTCAGCTCCGGGCCGATGGGAACAGCAACCCGGCGAGCGGGGCAGACAGCACGACGGAGGACGCACCGAGACGGTCCAGCTCCTCACGCGCGGCTGCTGCCGCCTGCGTCGTCAGGATCTCGCGCTGCTCCACCCGCAGCGGAGTCATCTGCTCGGCCAGGGGTGCTGAGATGCGTGCGGACAGCACCACCGGGCGGTCGCCCTCCCGGTCACAGCGAACTGCGAAGGTGGGACGGTCCAGCTCCGTCCAGGAAGCGGGGATGATCCGGAGGTCGAGACCCTGAGGCGCCTGCAACGGGAAGCCCCGTAGCACCGGCCACTGCCCGCGAAGCGACGTGACGACCAGTACGGGCAGGTTCAGGGTGGGTGGCTCCAGACGGTCGTCAGAGCCCACCGTGTTGATGTTGACTCCCTGGGGGAACCTGGTATCCAGTAGCTCCTGCCACGCCTGCGCCAGCACGCCGACGTCGCGCGCCAACACAGGCTCCGTGCCCGCGGGGCTCTGTGTCATGGGTCCTCCTTCATACGTTGACATCATCCTACCGCGTCTAACTACAAAACAGAATCTAATGTGACGTAAGTCTCAACGGGACGGGACTGCTCGAACCCCTAAGCAGCCCTCCGCGCCCGGCGGGACTCCCGGAGCTTCGCCAGCGCCGACTTCGCGTCCTTAGATGTCACAAGCCGATCCTCGATCAGAACACCTCGAATCTCAGTGACTCCACTCTTCCGCAGATACTCCAACGCCTCTTCACGCTCTTCTGGTTTAGTGAAAGACAGCACCTCAATATCGTCCAAGAGAGACATGCCATGCTTCACCATGGTCTCGTTACTACTGTGGTGGTCCACAGTATACCCCGTGGACTTCTCAAAGTCAAAGTATGAGTATTCTGATCTTACGTTAGGGTCTCCGTACAAGTCATGCTCAAACTGATAGTTGCTGGTTCTGGTGAGAACATCGGGATTAAAGAACACCTGGTAGTAGCTAAGCTCACTACCGCCTTGACGAGCAAAGGCAAAGTTGGAAGAGCCACGTTCCTGGTCTGACGTAGACGAGGCACCACCCTTCCATGCACCCGTCACCGTGACCCGATCCTCAGTTGAGTAGTAACCACCACTCCGAATGATACGCAGCAGATCACCATCCGAACTCAGGGAGGCCACCGGGAACTCAGCAGTCTTGTCCCAACCCTCCGCGACATCGAACCGCTGCCAGTGTGGTCGGCCACCCACCATGTCCGGACGCTGTGTGTTGGGGTGAGAGAACCGAGGCAGGTACCGTTTCTCGGCAACAAAAGCATTGACCGCCACCGGGTCGGCCTCCCGCCACGCCGTGCGCCAGTACTCGATCTCCAGCTCACGCGCCAGCGAAATGCCGTCCGCACCGACGGAAGTCCCTCCCGGACCCTTCCCCAACCCAAGCTCCTTAGCCTTGTCGGACACCCGCGTATACTTCTCCGAGTTCACATCCTTTCGGTCTTGTAGAGAACCGTACAACGAACGCCAGTACAGCAACTCCAGATCAGTATCGTCAGAGTCCGTCAGATCCAGACCCATCTCCCGCAGAGCAGCCATGGCGGCCTCGGCACCGGCAGTACCACCATCATGGTTCCGCACCTTGATCTTGATCTGACCCTGCTGGCCGGTACGTATGTCCTCCTGGTGGTGCCAAGAGCGATACTCGATCTCCGTCTTATCCGGAAGAGTGACCAGATACATAACGCCAGCCTGACCGTTATGAGCGTTATCGTCCGACTGACCAGTAGACAATAAGTCTCCGCCGCTACCCTGACGGTTGATCTCGTAAGATGTAGTCACCTGCCGAACAGAGATATCCGACGGAACATCGACCGAAAGATCCCCCGTGCTGGGTGTCACCCACTCGAACGGAGGGTAGTCCCCGATAGAAGACATCCCCTCGTGGGTCTTCAAGTCTTGTAGTTTGTTTACCTGTCCTTCATAGAAGGAAATCAACTTAGCATACTGTTGCTTATCCTCTTCCGACACAATCCCGTGAGAGTCGGCAAGAGATTTGGGAAAGTTACCAAAGTCCAAAGTAGCCCTGTGCGCTTGGAGAGAACTTATGAAGAAGTCTAGTTTCTGCATTACATCCGTGTTATAGTTTATGTTTCCTTGTTGGTGATGGTACGAGATATTCTTTGCTGCTGTGTTAATTATCTCAGGTGCAGAGTTGAGTCCCAGCAAAGCGAGAACGCCATCACTAGCAGCGGGAATCGACACATCGCCCGAAGAGATCGTGTTCGTGGAGTGAGCCTTCAACCACTCCCGGAAACTGGCATCCGCGTCCTTGCGTAGCTGTCCTGACAACCACAGCTCAGCAGGGTCATCGGAGGCACCTGGGTCCGGCGGGGCATCGGGATCGACCTTGTGGACCACCTGAGCTAGCAGGTGCCCGTCCTCCAGAGCCGTCCCGGCAAAGAACGTCGACGCACCCGCAGCCCCGACCTCCTGAGCCCGGTCGAGGTACGCCTGCGACACACCAGAGAAGACGTGCTGACGCTGCTTCTCCGACGGATCCGGCTTAGCTCGCCCCATCTCCGCATACAAGTCGGCCCAAAAGGACTCGAAGTCAGTAACCAAACTGTCTTTGCGGTATAGTACCTGTGCAATCAAGTTCTCCCTGTCGGACGCAGACGTCATGGAGTAGTTGGTCCTACGCTCCATGCCGGAGCGCATGATCTCGGCGAAGCGTTCCCGGTCCGACACCTGCATGCGGCGAGCCGTGGAGATGGTTGAGAAGTACAATGAATCAACATCGGACTGAGACAAACCGCCAGACACAGCAGTGGCGTATATCTTGTCGTAGTAGGTGCTCTCAAGCGCAGACGTCGAGCCCCGCTTGAGCTGCATCTGACCCGGCTTGCCGAACGCCGCGAAGGCGCGACCCAAGTCGATCGGGTAGACGCGCGAGCCGGTAGGAGACAGCAAAAAGTTTCGGCCTGCCGCGTCGTCATTACTCACCAACCAGTCGAATACATGAGAGTTGACGACATCCTTAAGGGAGGACAAAGATAACTGAGCTGGGTCGACGCCTTGTAGTGTCGACTGGGAGTCGAGCTTCACTTGGAACTGACCGAACTTGCCCTCGAACTCACCGAGTTGGGATCCCGCAACGGTGTGCCCCACCATGGAGGCCAGCTCGTGCGTCGCGTGCTCCTGATCCGCCCGGAACGGCTCGCCGGCCACCTTGAACAGATGTGGCTGCCCTGTCTCGTCCGTCACATGAATGATCTCAGTATGCCCGTTGAGCGCAGGCTGATTCTTATCCTTAGAGTAGGTGTGTTTCTCAACGCGAAGAATGGAACGCAGCTTTTGGGTAAAGTCCTGATCGGGATCAGACTTGGAGCGTTGCTCAACCTTCCGCAGTAGCTGGAGCATCTCGAACTTGGCCGTCGCGGGCGTCTTGAAAGCGGGAGTGTTTGGCGGTAGTGAAGATACGTAATGCAACTGAACGATCTGCTGACGTACGTCCTCCGGCTGCTTTATCAAAACTGTCGCCAAAGACTTGGAGCCTACATGCGCGAGATACTGATCTAACTGACTTGACGTCAGGTTATTAGCATGTGACTTAGTAGGATCGAAATCCTCCCAGTCAAGCTTATGTGGAACAACAAAACCAGGAGCGTACTTCTCCACCTGTGGAACGATCGGGTCAGAGCCAAAATACCCGGCAACGACAGCAGCCTTAGCGTTGTTTGACAGTACATCTGTCTCGAGCTTGTTTCCTAGATTGTGTTTGACAACCCACTTCTTCTTGCTAAAGTCATTCATCCCCGTCGGGTTCTGCATATTCGCAGCCAGCAAGTACTCATCAATCTGGTCATCGGACCACTGAACCAAAGCAGAGTAGGCGTTCTTCGTAACCTCCGGCCACACACCAGGAGGGATGGTCCCAGCGGGCAGCTCTCCGGCTACGGCGGGCGCCATCTGCTTCTTGGTGAACCCGTTAGCGTTCGCCGGGTACAACGGCGAGCCGGGGTGCGTCTTCTCGCCCTTGTGCTTCTTGATATTCTGGGACTCCAACGCATAAGCCTTGTCCCAATCACCGTTATACCAATGGTGCATCCACTGAACCACAACCTCCTTCTTCTGCCCCGACAGGTGAAGACCCGCAACACCAGAGAAACCAGCCTCAGAAACCCACTTCTCCACTTGAGTGATGAGCTGCGCTTTGTCCTTACTGGAAAGAGCAATCATCGTGGGGAGAGAAAGCACCACAGCTTGAGGAGTGGGCTCGGGAGGCGTCGGGTCAGGCACGACACCAGGCTCCGGAGAGTCACTGAGCTTAGTCCACATACCAGAATCAATAAGGTTGTTAACTTGAACGATGGGGATTACGAGACCGTTAACGGTTCCCGAACCATCAGACAACACAATGACAGACGTACCATCAGCAGCAGCGTAGACACCTGCCTTATCTCCGGGCACTGGTGTGGGCGTCAACGGGTCCTGATCCAATACAGAGGACTCCGGTTCTGGTGTGGAACCAACCAACTGGAATGGGCTGGGGCTCGCAAACAAGGAGTCCAAAACGATGGGCGCCTCTGAACCATAGACACCATCATCTCCATCTGAGTCCGCGTAGTGTGCCTTCCCGTCCTTCACCTTCAAGGTGATGCCGGACTTCATACCCGCGTAGGACTCGCCAGGCTTCAGCTCGTAGTCCCCCTCCGGGACGTGGGTGCCGTCCTCCAGCGAGATACCGCCTCCAGCCTTAGTCACCACAGGGACGTCAGGAGTAGCGGGTACGTCAGGGAGGGCCGGAGACGAGCGCTGAGCGACCGCAGCGGGGCCTCCGGCCTTGGCGGACAGTAGGTCGATGACGGCGGCCTTGAGTTTGCCATAGTGGATCGAGGTACCCGCGTGCTGCTCGGCCAGCGCCTTGAGGTCGAGCGCACCAAGTGCGGGGGAGATAGCCTTGATCGGCTTCTTCACCGACGTGGACGGCTCCGCTTGCAGTGCGGCAACGGCCGCGTCCAGCTCACCCTTAGTGAACATCGTCCCACCAACATCCACCTGCATGCCCGGCGAGTAGGGAGCCTGTGTGTCAGGTTTTGCGGTGCCTACATCAGGTGATGTGTAACCGAGTTCCGTCAGCTTCTTGGAAAGAGCCGAGTCTAGTAGCTGGTTGAACTGGTGGAACTTAGCTATGTCGCCTAACTCCCCATCCGCAATGGCAGCGAAGTCAAGAGTTGTGAGTGGGTTGTCCTTGAGGTTACTGAGCTTAGCCTTGATTTGAGACTTCTCAGACAACTTATCGATCTCGATGTCGGCCAGAGCCGCCTTGATTTCGGCTAGCTGATCCGAAGTTCCCGACACACCATGAAACAGCACCTTCTCCGGCAAGGGAGCGAGCACGGGCGCCGGAGTCGGAGGAGCGACCTGCTGGTGTTGGTTGAGTGCATCCTGTAGAACCTTGACGACGGCGGGCTTGAGCTTGCCGTAGTGCACCTTCGCGCCAGCCGCCTCGTTGGCGAGCCCGGCCAGGTCAGCGCCCGCGAGGGGGCTCCCGGCCTTCTTGAGCGGTCCCTTGACCGATGTGGACGGCTCAGCATCGAGCAGGGTGATCGCCTGCTGCACCTGCTCCGGAGTGGCAGGCGTACCGGCGAGGTCGATCAGACCCGGACCGGCCCCGGCGTGATCGTGATCCTCGGTGGCGACGGCATGCAGGGCGGCGTGCACCACGTCCACGTCCGGAGTCGCCAGCGCGGGAGTCTCCGGAAGACCATGCTGAGTCAGCATGTGGGCGATCTTGCCCTGCGACTCCGATGGCGGCGTGGCACCGGTCTTCGCCAAGGCTGCGGTGAGAGCCGCCAGGAAAGCAGGCTTGGTCTTGTTGTTGTGGTGTGTTTTGTGGGGTGCGGCTATCGCGTGGTAATCCGTGGTGGCAAGTGGGTTGCCTGTCTTCTGCAACACAGGCCCGACCTTGGAAGACGGAGAGTTCACCAACTCCGAGATTGCACTCTCAAGCTGCTGCGAAGTTACAGACACGCCACCGATGGTCGTCGTATTCGTACCAGGTGCGGGAGTGTTGTTTGTGGTAGGGACGCCGGAGGTGGTGGTGTTCTGCAACCCCGCCAGCAGATTAGCGCGCGCTCCGGGATTGTCCGGCCCCGCTACGAGAGTCGCCTGCACACCCTTGCCTTGCGGGTTGTACTTCGTGACCTGACCTTGCGGGTCTAGGACGTAGATAGTGTCCGACCCTGCCTTCTGCGAGAACACCTGCGAACCGGCGTCGAACTGAACCATGTGCGAGCCGACCTGAAACAGAGCCGAGTGCGACAACACGGCATCACCCGGATACTCCGGGAAGACAGGCGCAGGTGTGGTCGGATCCTTTGTCGCCTTATTAGCTTCTCCCAACTCCTTCTGAAAGTCCGAGACTAGTTCCTTTTCCTCTGCCGCTACGAACTCACCGAGATTACCAGCGGCTATGTCCTTCACAGACTTAGCCTTGAGAGGCAGCTTCTTCTCGAAGTTCTTCGAGTAGATAAACCCCTTACCGTCCGCGTTGACTACAAACCCACCGAACGAGTCGGAATCAGGCAGCAGGTAGTGACCCGGAGGGACGGACCCAGCCTGCTTATCCTTCGCGGACGGCTCCAACGGCGTCGACACGTCGGGATTCTCTGCCTCGTCCGGGTCTCCAGAGACCTGAGTGACAGCGCCGAGACCATCCCAATACGAGAGAAACTTCTCCGTCGACGTGGGATCCGAGTCCTCGGTCTGTGGGCCGTTCACCGACGTTGACGAGCCATCCTTATGCACTAAGACTTGCGTCTGCGAGCCGTCCGGTAGAGAGACCGCGTACGCACCCGGACCAAACTTGGACTTCGAGAAATCCGGCTTGGCAGCACCGGAGGTCGACTTCGCCTTGGTCGTGATCGCCTTGGCCTGCTTTTGGGAGACCTCCGGTGCCGGAGCACCCGAGGGACCGGCCACCTTCAAGCCAGTCTGAACATCGTAGTAGTACCCCGAGACCTGCTGAGTCTTACCGTCTATCACCCGGGTATAAGGCTTGACGTGGACGACAGTGGCGGCAACGTAGTCATTACCACTGAGTCGGTGAGTGGCTAGAACATTGTCCGCGTACGCCGTCATGGTGCGGGGAGTCACCTTAGACTCCGCTACATCCGGTAGAAACAGCACCAGCGAACACCGACAGTTGTGTGTTATGATACCATTAGCCGCGAACCACCCCTCCGACGATTCGAGGTTATAGACATGAGTCGACGCCCACTCGCTCTGGATGGAGACGATCTCCGAGAACGTTACCTGACTGGAGTCAGCCTCAATCAACTGGCGAAGGACCTCAGTGTCAGCATCACTGCTGTCAGAAACAACCTGATCAGGCAGAATATCCCTATTCGAGAAAAGCGACCTAGTATTGACAGTAACATCATTTGTGAAAGATTTCTCGGTGGCGAAAGCGTGCTCGCACTGAGTCAATTGTTCAAGATTTCCCGCAGTCTCATCACCACTGTTCTTCGAGAAAACGGCCTCGAACCTCGCAGCGGCAGCGCCGCCAATCTCCTCCGCATGGCCCGCACCAGCCCTCAAGAGCGCGCTCGAAACACCAGTGCTGCTCACGTCGCACGACGTGGAAGCACTGTGGGGAGTGACGAAGCCAGGAGACGCGCTCTCGGCATCGAGCACGCTCGAAGCAACACCTCTCCCTACGAGATCGAACTCCTCGCCATGCTCAGCACACAAAAACTGACCTTGATTCCCCAAAAAGCGATTGGACCGTACAATGTGGACATCGCTGCCAACTCCGTCGCCGTGGAATGCCTCGGCGGAGGTTGGCACAGGACCAAGAGACACGGACATAGACTGCGATATCTCTTGAATAGTGGGTGGGACGTCCTCTACATCTGGATTCGACCCACCATCGGCATTCCACTGACCCAACACGCTACAGAGGACATAATCTCCTTCACGGAGTTCCGAGACAGGAATCCAACCGCGCCTAGTCGCTATCGGGTGATTCGGGGTAGCGGTGAGTTTATAACCGAGGGCAACCTCAACAGTAATGACATCCCCGACATAATCCCGTTCAGTAACAGACCGAACACTCCGCCCGACCACATCGCGGAAGGATTCTGTAGATGTGGCTGCGGCGGTGAGGTCACCCTCAACACACACAACCGAATCGAGCGAAACATCCGACGTGGAGAGTTCTCGCGTTACCTTCCCGGACACAACCCCAGGAACTGACACTCGTGTCGCGCCAACCACACACTGAGGATGTCTCGGCGGGGCGTTGAGAATCCCACCGTAGGGAGGAGGTTCCTTCGACAGAACGGGGAAGTCTGCGTCCAACGGAACATGAATCCCGTGCAAGCGAACGCAGAGCTGACACGGCGGGGTGTCCTGGTCGAAACGAGCCACCCACATCTTGTGAACGCGACTCCCGGTCCGCGCCTCGACGTCACCCGCGGCCTGCTCGATCGAGGCCAGCACGGCGGCGCTGCGACCCGCGTGCACCGCAACTACGGCAGCCAACCGGGCACGGCTCCGAAGACCG
>Ga0136617_10005372_pt1 | contig 11460 bp, 13 predicted proteins | sample AntDrymUQ3222106_2_FD_129672 | JGI IMG/M metagenome (GOLD analysis project Ga0136617, IMG submission 129672) | Polar desert sand microbial communities from Dry Valleys, Antarctica - metaG UQ322 (21.06) | ecosystem: Environmental > Terrestrial > Soil > Desert | place: Antarctica: Dry Valley...
CGCCGTCAGTTCGAGACGAACGTGTTCGGGCTCGTCCGGCTGAGCCAGCTCGTGCTGCCGGCGATGCGCGCCGCCGGCGCCGGCCGGATCGTCAACCTGTCGTCGATGGGCGGGCGGATGACGTTGCCAGGCGGCGGCGCCTACCACGGGACGAAGTACGCCGTGGAAGCGCTGTCGGATGCGCTGCGCTACGAGGTCCGTGGCTTCGGCATCCGGGTTGTGCTCGTCGAACCCGGCCCGGTGAAGACCGAGTTCGGCACGACGGCGAACGCGATGACCAGCCGCAGTGCCGCCGACGGTCCGTACGACGACTTCACTGCGGGCGTCGACGCCCTCGTCGCCAGGACGTATGCCGGCGAGGCGACCGGTTCGGCGCGGCCCGACGGCATCGCCGCCGTCATCGAGCGGGCGTTGGCCGCCCGCCGACCACGGGCGCGATACCTCGTCGGTCCCACCGCCCGCATGCTCGTCGCCACCCACACGCTGCTGCCCGGTCGCGCATGGGATCGCTTCGTCGCCACGCAGTACCCGCCACCACCCACGGCCTGACCGCGGTCCGCGCGGTCGAGGCACCGCGCCAGGTCGCCGGGTGTGGTGCGGGCCGTCGGTCGTGGCGGGACTCGTCAGCCATGTTGAGCACGACCGCAATCACGGGGACGGCCAGGAACGTGCCGACGAGGCCGAACAGGGAGGCGACGGCACCGACCAGGGGGACGAACGCACCGAGCACGGTCAGCGCCATCACCGGCACCACCAGGTCGGCTCCGACGGTGAGCAGCGCGATCCCGATGGCGATCGACTCGACGACACCGAGGAGCGCGGCGCCGCGCAGGTATCCACCGAGCGCGGCCCACGCCCTGGCCAACATCCGGCGGACGAGGTCGCGCTTGTCCGGCGCGAAGTTCAACACGAACGCGTCGTGCATCCGACGCCCGTCCTTGACGAAGAAGAACGTGACGATGATCGCCAGCACGATGCCGACGACCACCTCGCCGGCGATCAGCGCACCACTGACGACCGAGCCCTCCGACGAGCTGGCGAAGTTCGACAGCGCATCACCGGCCTGTTCCCGCCAGCGATCGACGTCGGCGCGATCGAGCTCGAAGGGGCCGTCCTCCACCAGCCAGTTCTCGAGGTCGTCGACGGCCTCGGCGAGCGTCGGACCGAGCTGGTCGAACTCCGAGACGACGGAGGCACCGACGGCGATGACGATCGAGCCGAGGACGACCAGGAACCCGAGGACCGTGACCGCAGCGGCGAGCGCCGGCCGCAGCCCGCGGCGACGCAGCCAGCCGCCGACCGGCGACAGCGCCCTGGCGAGGAGCACGGCGACGGCGACCGGGAGCCACAACGACCAGCAGCCGTCCGACGAGCCAGAGCACGGCTGCGAGAGCACCGGCCACGACGAGCAGCCGCCACGCGTACGAGGCGGCGCGGTCGAGCCATGGTGCAACATTCGCCATCGGCGCATGATGTCGGATCGGCAGGGCGCCATCAACGCTCGACGGTGCCCGATTCCGAAAGCCGCCGGCGGAGTCGTGCGATGCCATCCGCCGCGCTGCGGCGCGCCGCAGCCGCGGTCGTGCCCAAGATCGCGCCGATCTCGTTGTACGGGAGGTCGGCGAGGTAGTGGTACGTCACCGCGGCGCGCTGCTTGGGCGCGAGCGACGCCAGCGCGGCGCGCAGCTCGATGTCGTCGACGGACTCGTCGTGCGACGACGCAGCGTGCGATACGTCACCGACCGGGCGCGGCGATCGCGCTGCGACCCTGATGCGATCAATCGCCTTGCGATGGGCGATCGTCACCAACCACCCACGCACGTTGCTGTCGGGCCGCAACCGTGGATACGCCTGAAGCGCGGCGAGGAACGTCTCGGACCACGCGTCGTCAGCGTCGGCCGGATCGAGCAGCGCTCGGCACACGCGCAGCACGACCGAACCGTGCTCGGCGACCACCTCCTCGAACGGCTGCAGGGCCACGCGCGGTCGCCGATCGTGGGCCGGTCGACTACGCGTCGAGACCGGTCTCGCGGACCGTGATGCTGAGCCGACCGGGCGGCAGGCCGAGCCCGGTGGGCGCAGTGCCGGCGAGCACCTTCGGCACGCCGTGGTGGATCAGTCGGTTGGGTCCTCCGAACACCAGCAGGTCGCCGCTGTGCAACAGCACGTCGGTGAACGGGCCGGTCCGTCGCTCGACACCCGCCAGACGGAACACGCAGGCGTCGCCGAGGCTGATCGTGACGACCGGTGCGCTGGCGGGCTCCTCGCCGTCCTGGTGCAGCCCGAGATGCGCACCGGGCGCGTACAGGTTGACGATCGCTGCGTCCGGCCTGAACGCATCTGCGGCGGACCGGTCGGGCGCGTAGGCGTCGGCAACCGCGTCGCGAGCGAGATCGGCGAGATTGGCCGGCATCGGCTTGACCGGGGCGCCGTCGGTGTCGTCGGCGAAGCGCGAGTAGACGTACGGCTGCCAGTGCCAGCCGAGGCACACCGACTGCACGGACATCAGGTGACCAGCGGGGACGCGGGGATGGCGCAGCCCGGCCGGCGGCCTCGCCCAATCACGGAACTGGGCGACCAGTGCTCGCTGTGCGTCCGCATCGAGCCACCCGATGATGTGCACCACCGCCGGCAGGACCTCCCGCCGCTGGGGTGTCGCGACGTCGCCGTCGCCGACCCCGAACGACAGCTGCTCGCCCGCACGGGTCGCATCGGGGGGCAGCTCGGTCGGGACACCACCGAGACGGCTGCGGCCGCCGCGCCGGCGTTGGGGGGATGCGGTCTCCATCACGCCCCACCAACGTTGCACGGCCGGGCGCCGTGAGGTGACATCCATCACGACCAATGCCACCTCACGTCTGGGCGGTCCCGGACGTTGACCCGTCGGCGAGACCGAGGAGAGGCGAGGAGCACCGAGATGGCGATGGATCGACGAGCGAACGGCGACGTGACGGCTGCGGCAGTGCGCCGTGGGTTCCCGGTCTCCGACGAGGACGATCGCGCAGCCCGTGATCGCCTCGTCGCTCGGGCGGACGAAGAGGGGATGCTCGACGTCGCCTATCGGACGATCGACAGCCCGATCGGTGCGCTGCTCCTGGCGGCGACACCCGTCGGCCTGGTTCGCGTGGCGTTCGAAGCGGAGGACCACGATGCGGTGCTCGCTGACCTGAGCGCTCGACTCGGTCCGCGGATCCTCAGCACGTCGCGCGGACTCGACGCCGCTGCCCGCCAGCTCGACGAGTTCCTCGACGGTCGGCGCGACGTGTTCGACGTGCGCGTCGACCTGCAGCTCGTCCGGGGGTTCCGGCGAGAGGTGCTCGAGCACCTCCAGGACATCGGCTACGGCGTGACGAGGACGTACGCCCAGGTCGCCGTCACCGCCGGCCGGCCCGCCGCGGTGCGGGCCGTCGGCTCGGCGTGCTCGCACAACCCGGTGCCGCTCGTCGTCCCGTGCCACCGTGTCGTGCGCAGCGACGGGACCATCGGTCAGTACGCCGGCGGCGCCGACCTCAAGCGGATGCTGCTCGAGATGGAGTCGGCAGCCTGAGGATCGGGTCGCTGCGGAACGAGACCGGACTCGCCGTACCGTCGACGATCGTGGATGCCGCTGACGACGCATCAGCGACCGCCGCCGCCGGCGAGGAGATCCACTTCGGTACGGCGAAGGGACGCTGGGTGCTCCTCGCCACCGTGCTCGGCACCGGGGTGGCGATGCTCGACGCCACCGTCGTCAACGTCGCCCTGCCCCGCATGGGTGAGGATCTCGGCGCCGGCATCTCCGGCCTGCAGTGGATCCTCAACGGGTATCTGCTGTCGCTGGCGTCGCTGATCCTGCTCGGCGGATCGCTCGGTGACCGGTTCGGACGCAAGCGGGTGTTCCTCGCCGGCGTCGTGTGGTTCGCCATCGCGTCGTTGCTCTGCGGGATCGCACCGAACGTCGAGCTGCTGGTGGCCGCACGCGTGCTGCAGGGCATCGGTGGTGCGCTGCTCACACCGGGCAGCCTCGCCATCATCCAGGCGAGCTTCGCCCACGACGATCGGGGCAGGGCCATCGGCGCCTGGTCGGCGCTGGGCGGGATCGCCACGGCAGTCGGCCCGTTCCTCGGCGGGTATCTCGTCGACGCGGCGTCATGGCGGTGGATCTTCCTGCTCAACCTCCCCGTCGCCGCAGTCGTCGTGTTCGTCGGCGCGGTCCACGTGCCGGAGACGTCCGACCCGACGATGGCTCGCCAGCTCGACGTGCTCGGTGCCGTGCTCGGTGCGCTCGGGCTGGCCGGGGTCACCTACGCGCTGGTCGAAGGGGAGGGATCGGGCTGGACATCCCTGCCCATCGTCGGTGCAGCGGCCGTCGGCGTCGGTGCACTCGTCGCATTCGGCGTCACGGAGCGACGCAGCCGACACCCGATGCTGCCGCTCGACATCTTCCAGTCCCGCCAGTTCACGGCCGCCAACGTCGTCACGTTCACGGTGTACGCCGCGCTCGGCGTCTCGCTGTTCCTGCTCGGCCTGCAGCTCCAGCAGGCGGTCGGCTACTCGCCGCTCGAGGCGGGCACCGCGATGCTGCCGGTGACGGTGATCATGCTCGTCCTGTCGTCGCGGGCCGGCGCACTGGCAACGAAGATCGGCCCGAGGCTGCCGATGACGGTCGGGCCGCTCCTCGCGGCTGTGGGCCTCGGACTGATGACCCGTGTCGACATCGGTGGCTCGTACGTCGGCGACGTGTTGCCCGCCGTCGTCGTCCTCGGGTTCGGGCTGGCACTGACGGTCGCGCCGCTGACGACGACCGTGCTGGCTGCCGCCGACGACCGCCACGCCGGCGTCGCCTCGGGCGTCAACAACGCCGTCGCCCGAGTCGCCGGCCTCCTGGCCATCGCGGTGCTGCCGGTCGTCGCCGGGATCACCGGGGACGACTACCGCGATCCGGCGGCGTTCAGCGATGGCTTCGACATCGCGATGATCATCGGCGCCGTGCTCGCTGCGCTCGGCGGGTTGCTGGCGGGCGCCACGATCAGCAACGACGTTCTCGAGACGCCCGCAGCCGACGACCAGCGCGTCCCCGTTGCCGACGACGTCCGCCAAGCACGACCCCGTCACCCGATCCACTGCGGCGTCGGTGCACCGCCGACAATGCAGCATCCGGTCACCGCCGCAGCAGGCGGCCACCGCCGGTAACCGGCGTCAGGTCGGGCAGAGCCAGTCGTCCGGTGCCGCCTCCGGCGTCATCGCGTCGGGCGACGCGAACGGCGAGCGCAGCGTGAACGCGGCGGCGGTCGGGCCATTGCGCCGCAGCATCTCAAGGCGGTGCTTGGCCTCGTCGACGGTCGGCGTGGTTCCCGCCGGGATCCACCACAGCACGACGTACGCCTCGCCCATCCGCTCGAACCACTGGCGACGACCCCGCAAGACCTCGCGGTGGTCACCGCTGTAGGTGAACTCGGCCAGCGCCTCGACGGACTCCCAGACGCTCATGTTGACGATCATGAGCGCGTCGTCGAACGCACGGATCGCCGTGGCGTCGCCGTCTTCGGTCTGCAGGCGCCATACGAAGCCCGGCGCATGGTCGGCGAGCGCGTTGATCGGCTCGAGTGCAGCGACGAACCCGGCCAGCTCGGGCGAATCGAGTGGGCCGCGCAGTCGGCCGATGTTGAGCTGAGCGAGGTGGAACACGCGCTCAGCGTACGAGCCGCCGGTCAGTGGGCGGACCAGTGCGGGTCACGGCCGCTCAAGCCGATCAGCCGGTCGAGCAGCGGCGCATCGTCGGGCACGTCGACGACCGGGCCGAACAGACCCTCACGCTGCTCCGTCGTCTCGGGACTCGAGAACTGCTCGACGAAGCCGTAGCACGCCTCCAGCGATGCCTCGTCGGGCTCGTACGGCTGACCGCTGGCTCTGGCGACGTCCCACCCGTGGATCACCAGCTCGTCGAGCGCGACGATGCCTGCCTCTTCGCCGGGCAGGTCGAGGCCGCCGGCCTGCGTCATCCCGGACCAGGCGTCCGGGTCGCGCCATGCTGCCGCCAGGTCGCCGAGCGCACGGGGGATCCGTTCGCGCCAGTCGTCGCCGAGGCGGCTGGCATCGGCGGACGGCGGCTGCGACGAGCCGCCGCCCGAGTCCTTCTGGGCGGCCATCGTGAAGGCGAGACTCAACCCGCCGACGTGGTCGAGGAGGTCGCCGAGCGACGTGTCGGCGCACGGGGTCGGGCGATCGAGGGCGTCGTCCGGCATCCCCTCGATGAGCGCCGCCATGCGGGTGGCCGCCGGTCCGAGATGGATCATCGTCACTCCACTCCTTGTCCTATCCGGGGGTCCTCTTCGGGTCCGTCCGATCACAGACGTTCGCAGCGATCGGGACTCATCGGCGGGATCCAACATTCCCTTGCGCGCTGGGTAAGGGTTCCTAACATCATCCGGGTGGCGACCCAGCGGCAGACCCGTCGGTCGGTCGAGACGCTGGTCGGGTTCCGTCGGGTGGAACGGGTCCGCCTCGTCGTCGGCCCGACGGTGACCGTCGCCGAGGCAACGGGGGTCGTGCACCGCTACCCCCGCACGGTGCGCATCCCGATCGCCGCCGCCGGACGCCTTGTCGCCGCCGGCACCCCCGTGCACATCGAGCACGCCACGTCGGAGCCGGGGACCTAGCCGTGTTCGTCTGCTCGTGCCGGGCCGTGAGCGATCGCAGCGTGCGCGCGGCCATCGCAGCCGGCGCGGCGACGGTCGCCGAGGAGAACGCACGGTGTGCGGCCGGGGGTCGGTGCGGAGGCTGCTGGCCGGCGCTGCGGCAGCTGCTCGACGAACACGCCGCCGAGCGCGACACGTCGGTCCGCCTCGCAGTGGCGTGATCGTCCGCCGGCGTACGGCCTCGACGTAGGCTCGGCTCCCGAGGGAGGCGCGATGCGCGGTCACGATGACATCATCGAACTGCTCAACGACGTGTTGACTGCCGAGCTCACGGCGGTCAACCAGTACTTCCTCGACGCCAAGATGCTGCAGAACTGGGGGTACGCACGCCTCGGTGGGAAGTTCCGCGCCGACTCGATCGACCAGATGAAGGACGCCGAGCAGCTGATCGATCGCATCCTCTACCTCGAGGGCCTGCCCAACCTGCAACGGCTCGGGACCGTGCGCGTCGGCGAGACCGCGCCCGAGCAACTGGCCCTCGCCCTCGACCTCGAGCGAGAAGCGATCGGGCGGCTCAACCGTGGGATCGCCGTCAGCGTAGAACACGGGGACAACGGCAGTCGCGATCTGCTCGAGCACATCTTGAGTGGCGAGGAGGAGCACGCCGACTGGCTGGAGTCCCAGCTCGAACTGATCCGTTAGGTCGGCGAGCACCACTACCTCGCCCAGCAGATCCACGACTGACGGCACGACGGGAGGTCACGAGTCACGATGAGGGCGAGATCGATGCTGGCAGGGTCCCTGGTCGGCGCGTTGCTGCTGGGCGCGACGGCGTTCGGCGCCGCTGCGACGGCAGTCGGGTCAGTGACCGTGACGGGAACGCTCGAACGCCTCGTCGCCGACACCGCCACCGGCGATTCGACCCGCTACGCCGTTCGCGGCGAGGAGCGCAGCTGGTGGCTCGAGGAGGTGCCGCGCCCGCTGCCGCCGATCGGCAGCCGCGTCGAGGTGACCGGCACGCCCGTCGACGAGCACTCACTCGACGTGACAACCATCGAGGCGCTCGACGCAGATGCACGCAGCGATGCGGCCGCCACGGCACCGGCATCGACCGACGTGCTCGTGATCCGCGTGTTCTGGAACGCCAGCCCGCCGTCCTCGCCGACCACCGACACCACCTACGAACGGACGATCACGGCGAGCCAGAAGTGGTTCGACGAGGTGTCCCACGGCCGCTACAGCGTGTCGGGCACGGTCACGCCGTGGCTCAAGGTCACCCGACCCGACGACTGCTTCGACTCGTCGTTCGTGATGATGGACCGGGCACTGGCCGCCGCTGAGAACGCCGGGTACCAGCCGTCGGACTATGGCCGGATCATCCTGTACCTGCCGTGCTCGACCGGCCCGCTCGGCCTGGCCAGCACCCCTGGCCCGTACATATGGCTGTACGGGACGCTCGGGCGTGCGGTCGTCGTCCACGAGCAGGGTCACAACCTCGGCCTGGTCCACGCCCGGTCCCGGTTGTGCGTCAAGGGGGACGGCTCGCCGGCGATGTGGTCGAAGGACTGCGTCATCGACGAGTACGGCGATTCGATCGACGCGATGGGCAACCGTGCTGCAGGGCACTTCAGCGCGGCGTACAAACGCTTCCTCGGCTGGCTGCCGCGCTACACCACGGTGACGTCGTCCAAGACCGTGCGCCTGACCCCATTCGAGACACCGACGGGCGGGTTCATGGCGATCCGGCTGCCGGCCACCGACTCGGACAACTTCTGGCTCGAGTACCGGACCCGGGCCGGCCTCGACAAGGTGATGCGACCTGGCTCGGCGGGCGTGCAGATCCGGTTGGAGAACTTGTACGGCACGCAGCTGCTCGACGGTTCGCCCGGCATCCCGCCGGGCAGCGCCGACTACCAGGACGTGCACCTCCCGAGCGGCAAGAGCTGGACGACCCCACAGGGGGTGCGGATCTCGGTCGGCGCGCAGTCGTCGTCGGGCGTCGACGTGACGATGACGTTCGGCGCGCGTATGCCCCAACCGTCGTCCTGACGCCCCCCGACGACGCCTTCACCCCATCGGGCGCTCCGTCAGAGCAGGATGATCAGCAGCACGATGGCGGCGATGATCAGGGCGATGACGGCAATGGTGCGTGTGTTCACCCACCCAGCATGACCCGCCGGCCGGCGCCGTTGGCGGATACCGGCACCCGTCTCGTCGACGTCCGCAGGATTGGCCGGACTCGGCGGAAGACGCGGACGTGAGCGCAGTGGCTGTCGCAACGGACCGCTCGGCCGGTCCGCCCTGGATTGGTGCTTGCGCCGCCCCGGGCGTGACCGTCAGATCGTCGACGGGCTCGGGTCGTCGGCGTCCGAGGTTGGAGGTGACGGTGGATTCAGCGCGGCGCGGTCGCCGTTGGCGAGGCGCCGGAAGAGGCCCTGCAGGTCGACGCCGAGCAGGTCGCTGGCCAGCTGCATGCCCTGGGTGACGTTGCCGGCCACGTTCTTCGTGATCTGCGACGCACCGTCGGTGGAGATGACCGTCAGCTTGTCGATCGACGCCATCGGTGCGGCGGCCTCCTTGACGAGGCGCGGCAGCATCTGTGACAGCAGCTCGAGCACCGCCGCATCGCCGTACTGTCCGTAAGCGTCGGCCTTCTTCTCCATCGCTGTGGCTTCGGCCTCACCGCGCGCCAGGATCGACGCCGCTTCTGCCTCACCCTCGGCGCGCAGCGCTTGCGCCGCCGCCTCCCGACGGGCCCGCTCCGCCTCGGCCTCGCGCAACACGCTCGGGACTTGGCGGCCTCCGCCGCCATCTCCACGGCGTAGCGCTCGGCATCGGCCGGCTTGCGGACCTCCGTGTCGAGCTGGCGGTCGCGCAGCTGGGCCTGGCGTTCGGCCACCTGCTCCTGCGCAGCGATCACCTCCTGGTCGCGAGCAGCCTTGGCGATCGGCCCGGCCGCCTCGGCCTGCGCAGCCGCCGCATCCGTCTCGGCGAGGATCCCCGCCTGACGCAGGTTGAGCTCCCGATTGGCGATTGCGATCTCCTCCTCGGCCTTGATGCGCGCCTGTTCGGCCTCCCGGCACGCAACGGACTCGGCGATCGCCGCCTCCTTCTCCGCTCGTGCCGCCTCGGGACGGCCGAGGTCCTTGAGGTAGTTGCCCTCGGTCTGGATGTCCTGCAGCTGGAACGTGTCGAGCACGAGGCCCTGGTTGGTCAGCGACGTCTCGGCTTCTTCGGCGACCTCACGGGCGAAGGCGGCGCGGTCCTTGATGATCTCGTCGACGGACAGCCGCCCGACGATCGACCGCAGCGAGCCGGCGAGCACCTCCTGGGTGAAGTGCTCGATGTGGTCCTGCTGACCGAGGAAGCGCTGGGCGGCGGCACGGATCGAGTCCTCCGCCCCGCCGACCTTGACGATGGCTACGCCCTCGAGCGAGCACTTGATCCCCTGCGCTGAGACCGCCGAGCCCACCGACACGGAGATCTGCCGGGCCGACAGGTCGATCGAGGCCAACTTCTGGATCACCGGCAGCACGAACACGCTCGCCCCCATGACCACCTTCTGCCCGGACAGGTCGGTGCTGATCGCACCCGTCTCGGGGTTCGTGACCGGACGGCCCTTGCGCCCCGTCACGATGAACGCCTCGTTCGGACCGTCGACCTTGATGCGCGTCACGACGACGCCGACGATGAGCAGGATCAGGGCGAACAGTCCGACGATTCCGATTCCGATGGCGCCCACGGGACCCCTTCCGTTGTGACTTGCTGGTGACGTCAGGTCGCCCAGAACCGCTCGGCGGCCTGGACGACGACCTTGGTCGACGATTCGACGGCGATGACCACGGCAGCGGTGCCGACCGTCAGGTCTTCGTCGGCGGTGGCGAGGAGCTTGAAGGGCTGCCCGCCGAGGCGCACGAGCACCTCGCCGCTGCCGCCTGCGCGCACCGGTGTGACGACCTTGGCGTCGTGGCCGACGAGCATGGCCGTGTTCGGCGTCGGGTCGGTCGGCCCGTGCAGCAACACCTTGGACAGGCGGTAGGCGAACCAGCCGAGCGCCAGGCCGCCGCCGATGCCGACGGCGACGGCGACGGGTGTCGGCGCGTCGAAACCGGCGTCGGCGACCCACCCGAACAGCCCGAACGCAGCGAGGAACGCGGCCAGTGCGGGACCGGAGATCCAGTCGGACTCCGGCAGGACGGCGTCGAGCCCGTCGTCGAGGACGAGGAAGGCGATGAGCAGCACGGCACCGATCACGCCGACCACCGCGAACATCGCCTCAGTCTGTCAGCGCGATGATTGGGGGCGTGGACGGCGTGCACGACCTCGGTGGGATGCACGGCTTCGGTCCCATCCCGATCCACGCCGACGACCACCGGTTCACCCATCAGTGGGAGGGCCGCGTCTGGGCGATGTTGGGGACCATCCGGCAGCGCACGACGATCGATCGCTTCCGCTCGACGATCGAGCAGATGCCGCCCGGTGAGTACCTCGCCACCCGATACTACGGGCGCTGGCTGTGGGCGATCGAGCGGCTCGCCGCCGAGCAGGGACTCGTCGACGGCGACCACCCGACGGAACGCGTCGTCCAGCCACGCCCGCCGCTGCCGACATGGACGGGCCGCTTCGCCACCGGTGCCAAGGTGCGCGTCATCAACGCGGTCACAGACGAGCACACGCGGGTCCCCCGCTACCTGCGACGCCACGTCGGCACGGTCGAGCGGATCGCCTGCGCCTGGCCCAATCCGACCGAGTCGGCGGCGACGGGGACCTATGGCGAGCCCGAGCTGGTGTACACCGTCGTCTTCGTTGCCGCCGACGTCTTCGGTGGCGACGCCGATCACAC
>Ga0136617_10005374_pt1 | contig 11459 bp, 8 predicted proteins | sample AntDrymUQ3222106_2_FD_129672 | JGI IMG/M metagenome (GOLD analysis project Ga0136617, IMG submission 129672) | Polar desert sand microbial communities from Dry Valleys, Antarctica - metaG UQ322 (21.06) | ecosystem: Environmental > Terrestrial > Soil > Desert | place: Antarctica: Dry Valley...
AAATCGACCTTCAATCAAGCCAGATCATCATCGCATTCAAATTTCAATCTTGGGCGTTTGCGGGTCGCCGAATTGTCGCCAGACTTGAAATGGCTGGCGGTCTCAGGAAGATCGCGAGGCGGCGTCTGGAACCTGGAGAAGGGTGAAGCCGCCTTGTATCTACGAGGTTTTCGTGGCGGACATCTGGGTGACGATGGCTACTTCTTCGCGGATTTTCCTAAGTACGAAACGGCTGATCGAAACGTGGCGCGCTTTCGGCTGTCGACCGGTGAAGTTGCGCCTGGGCCAAAGATCGAAACGTCCGCTGCCATTCAGGCCGGTAAGTATCTGATCGTGACAAGGTCGGGAAAGGGAGACGCGAAAAAAGAGGAAGGAAAAGACGAAGACAAAGTGGTCGATTTTGAACGATACCGCAAGAACGTCGTTCTCGAGGTGTTGGACGCTCGCACGATGTCGCCGCTCTGGACCAAGGCCCACCCCAAAGAAGCTCCGAGGGTATGGGCCGCGCCAACATACAATACCCTCGCGCTGGTCTGGAGCGTCGGTGATGAGGCGGCGAAGGCTGAGATTAAGAGCGACTCCAACTCACGCGACAATTAACCACCATGAAAGAAAAGGAGGGCGACTATTTCGTCCAGATCCTGGACCTGCAGACTGGAAATACGCTGGGTAAGCTCCTGGTCGAAACGGGTAAAGGGTCCTTCCGCTTGGCAAACGTGTACGCCGCGGGCGACTGGGTAATTGTTACTGACACTAATAACCGTGTGATTGTGTACTCACTGAAGTCGGGCGTACAACACGGCCGAGTATTTGGCGGGTATGCTGCTGTTTCCCAGGCAACCGGTTTGCTATGTGTAGAGAATGAAATAGGCAAACTCGCAGTCTACGACTTGAAGAAGATGGACAAACGTGATGAGTTTGTTTTCTCAAGTCCGATCGCAATGGTTCGCTTTAGCGCGAACGGCAAGCGATTGTTCGTCTTGACCTCGAACCAGTTCGCCTACCTGCTCGATGTCTCCGCCATCTCTTCGACTTGAGATTCAAATCGGCACGCAATTCGGGAGCTTCATCCTGGTCCTATTACTACCTTTTCTATTTCACAGTGGCATCGTAGACCAATTCGGAGTGCTGGAGGGATTCAACTGTCGATAGCCGCCGTGGGGTGGAATGAGGTTTTTGTCCATGAAAAGAAGTGTAGGACCAATAGGTCGAATGCAGAATAGGTTCAATCGGCCGTATAGGACCTATTCCTTGCTCTATTCTTTGTATTCCAGTCTCAGAAACCGAGTTCCAGTCCTGATCCTTTTTCTGGTAAAGTTGCTTACTCGACACCTCCGCGAACCCATAAACAGGCAGTGTTAAGCAGATTATTGCGTTTTGAGGAGGTTGTCGTGGGGGAGGCAGCTTCCGAGCGCTGACCAACCGCCCTTGCCGAGAGGGCATCAATAAAGTGAGGCTTGTCCACGTTCTTTGGTTATTTACGGGAATATTGAATTAATGCGAACTACTCTTAATAAACTGCAAACCGCGCTGATAACTGCAATTCTGATGACGCTCTGCGTCCAGGTCGCCTATGGGCAGAGTGCCCCCGCCGCCGACGTCGTGATGGTCCTGCCGTTTGAGAACACGTCTAATCGTCCCGAATACAACTGGGTGGGAGAAAGTTTTGCGGATTCGATTGCTGAACTGCTCAATAAGCCCGGTTTGCTTGTGGTCACCAGCGACGAACGCCAAACGGTGTATCAGCGACTCCGGATTCCAGAAACTGTACTCCCTTCTCGCGCGACCGCGATCAAGCTGGCGCGTGAAGCGAAAGCGTCGATGATTGTAATTGGCACGTACTCCGTCACTCTCGCCGAGGGGGAAACCAAAGAAGGCGAGGCTAAACCAGAGAAGGACAAGTCGGCGGCCGAGGCTTATGTGCAGTTGACGGCGCGTGTGATCAAGGTTAACGAAGGCCGCACGCTCGGCGAGATGTTTGACGGCAATTGGGCCACCCGGCAATTTGACTTCGGCGGGCCGCTCACAGAGCTTCAGAATATCCAGGGCCGGCTTGCTTATCAGATTCTTTACCAGCGTGATAAGGCACTTCCCTTTTCTCAGAATCAGCTGGTACAGGAAGCGACCAAAGTGCCGCAGCGTGCTTTTGAATCCTACGTAAAAGGCGTTCAACTAGGCGATCGTGATCCTAAACGTTCTAACTATTTGAAGAACGCCATGCACTACTACGCCGAAGCCAACGGCGGCGCGCTCTATACCCAAGCGGCCTTTGAACTGGGTCGTTTTTACATGGTTGAAGGAAAATGGAAGGACGCGACGGAGTATTTCACGAAGCTGCAAAAGAAAGATCCGCATTATGCAGAGGCTGCCTTCTACGCCGGACTCGGCTATGCAAAAATGGGCGACCTTGGACATGCCCTGGCAGCATTGGTTCCGCTGTCGTCCGATGTCCCTCTGATTGGAATCTATAACAACGCCGGTGCGGTGGCCTTGCTGGCCTCGCGCGAAGAGAAGAAGGAGGAGGAGCGTAGCCGTTTGCTGGCTCAAGGCACTTCTTTTCTCGCTCGCGCCTCGGAGTCGTCGCCAGACGATCCGATGGTTCAGTTCAACTACGCTCTTGCCTTGTTTTTATCGGGCAAATACGCGGAGGCTGCCGAACAACTCAAGCCAGTGATTACCGCAGATCCAGGAGACGGTCAGGCCTATTTTCTTTATGCCAAGGCCCTTGAGAAGATCGGCAAAACGGAAACCGCTAACGCTGCGGACGATCTGGCGCGCCGGAATACGAGTTATGCAAAGTGGCAAACTGAATGGCAGAAATCGCAGACGTTGAGCCGGCTCTCTCCGCGCCTGCGCGACGTTTTGAACCGCGATGACGTATCTGATCTGGCGAGGAAGAGGGAGATTGAAGCCAGGGGTACCACCACGGGCACCGAGGACCTACTCGCGAAAGCACGCGAGCTCTACCAGGCTGGACGCGATGATGAAGCTCTGCCGGAGTTGCACCGCGTCGTCATGATGGAACCCACAAACGCTGAAGCCTATCTACTTAGTGGACGAATCAATCAACGGCGCAGCGACCAGGAAGCTGCGATAGCGGCTCTCAAGACAGCAATCTTCTGGGATCCTAAACTGATAGACGCGCATATTCTGTTGGGCAGAATCTTTCTCGAGCGGGGTGATCGTAGCGAAGCTGCCAAGTATGCCTCGAGCGCTATGACTATCGACTCCAGCAATCAGGAAGCCATCGCTTTGCAGCGTCAGGTGACAATGGGCAAGAACTAGGAACCGAAGGCTCCGGTCGATTCCTGTGAGGCAACTCTCCTGAAGGGGATTGCCTCATTTCGTTTTATAGTTACCGCGGATTACAAAAGAATAAGATGGAAGTAACCTCCGTAATTGCCCTCGTTGCTATTGCTGCCGTCGTTGCCGGTCTCTGCTTGTTAGTCGTGGCTCTGTGGCGTCACAAGAGGGCGAGTGCCGGCGAGGTCAAACTGATTGGCGAGCTTGGTCAGGTTGAAACGAAACTCGAGCCAGAGGGGACGGTCATCGTGTGCGGCGAGTTGTGGCGCGCAAGATCGATCGATGGCACCTTCATAGCAGCCGAGACGCGCGTGCGCGCAGTTGGAATTCACGGTCATCTTGTCATGGTCGAGATCCCGCACTAGTCTTTCTCTCCACCTCACAGGGTCATCGTTACTCTCATTTGGACTGCATCTTTAACACTCAATAACCCGCTGATTCCAGAAAAATCTTTTCTATGGCACACGAGGTGCTCTAGAGATAGCCGGCATGTACGGAACACCAATGGAAAGTTAATCCGTAACCCCGCCGCCACCCTCCCTCTGAGCGCCGCCTGCCGCTGCGCCAACCGCCCGCCGAGCCACCCTTCAGTGCTCCCTCCGATACGTGGAACCCAGTCAGCAATGACTGGGTTCTCCCGCATTTAGTGTCCAGTTTTTTCGGCCTGCGCCATACGGGCTGATGGTTGTGGTAAACTGTTCCTACTCTTCATAATCCCCCCTTGACCAGCCTTCTTTCCCTTAACAAAACAAATCAATATCTCTGGCACAGAAGGTGCTCTAGAGATAACCGGCACGTACGGAACACCAATGCAAAGTTAATCCGTAACCCCGCCGCCACCTTTTCTCTGAGCGCCGCCTGCCGCTGCGCCAGCCACCCGCCGAGCCACCCTTCAGTGCTCCCTCCGATACCTGGACCCAGTCAGCAATGACTGGGTTCTCCTGCGTTTAGGGGGGTTTTTTTTCCGCAGTCCTGGTTTACCTGGTTGCTTGATGCTCCACCTGGCAGCTCGCTATTCTCGCAGTGCTCGCTTTTCTCGTCAGTCATTATCCGCCAACCTTCCTTTTGCGTCGCTTTAACCGCACTTAGCCGAGCAGTCAACGTGCGACGAAATTTGTCACTCTGACCGTGACGTTTTCTGTCTTTTTGACTAAATAAGTGATGGGTTGGGGCTGTTCCTGGTGGCGGAATTCTGCAATTCGAAAAATATTTTCCTGGAAATTTTTGTTGCCCTTTTTGACTCGATCGGTTAACGACAGGACTTTGGCATTGGTGGCGGTTTTTGTTTGCGGGTCTTGCGCCTACCTGTGGGCATGAGGCACTACCACCACCGGGTAGACACCTTATGAAAAGCAAGGTCTCAGCGCTAAGGCGCAAGATGGAAGCATCGGCCAAAAAGGGATGTCATTGCGCAACCCAGGACGATTTCGCGCCTTCAGCGCTTGGAAGATTCAACCGTTGCTACCCTGGGGCGTCGCCCCAGACTTTCGCATTTCGCGCCTTTGGCGCTTTGTTGCGAGTTTTCACCCAGCCTCTCCGCGTGGTGGTACTGACTTCATGGGACCGTCACCTGGGCCAGGGCGAACCCCATCCGCTCCCCACGTGGTACTGACCTCACCGAACACTTTTGGTAAACTCCTGATCAATGCAGCATGTGATCTCTTCGCGGCCGCGAGTTGACTCAGGAACGTCAGCCAAAGTGAGAGCGCTTGCATCGCGAATTCGCGCGGACGCCCCCTCACTCACCGACGCTGGAATAATTCTCCTGTCGGCCGCGCTGCTTGTCTTTTCCTTTCCAGATTTCGATCTCTGGCCGCTTGCATGGCTCGGACTTGTACCTTTTTTTGTGGTCATCGCCCGTAAACCCCAGCCCCTGCCCTCCTTCATTTTGGGCTGGCTGTTTGGCGGGGTCTTCTTTTATGGATCATGTTATTGGCTCACCTACTCGATGATCCACTTCGGTGGAATCCCAACCTTGCTCGCCTTTGTAATGCTGATACCCGGCGCCCTGACGGTGGGAATATTCCCCGGCTTGTTCGCGTTGGGTCTGGCACGGGCGATTAGAAAGTGGGGAGCCGTGGCACTGGTTCTCGCTCCTGTCTTTTGGGCCGCATTGGAGTGGGCACGGTTGGGGATCACTGGCCAGCTGTGGAATGCCATTGGATATTCTCAGGCTTATCATCCTGAACTGATCCAGCCGGCACGGTGGGGTGGAGTCTATCTTATTGGCTTCTTGATTGTGGCTGTAAACGCTTCCATTGCTTTTGCTCTTTTGAAACGCAGCTCCAGGGCCTTATTGATGGCGGGCACTACGATCACACTCGCTGCCATCTTGATCTTCGCAGCTCCTCGGGGATCGCGCCCAGGACCAGACGTCGTCGCTCCGGAAGCCGAGGCCGTCGTGGTGGCTATTCAGCCAAACGTGCCGATGAATCTGGTTAAGTCTGTTGAAGACATGCGACACCTCGCCGCTCGTCACTTTGAGATGAGTGAAGCCGCGCTGCGTAATCTTCCAGGCGAAGGTAAACCTCGATTGGTTATCTGGCCTGAGTCGCCCATGAACTTCGGCTACGGAGGCGACTCGCTGCTTCGAGAACGTCTTGCCGCGTTCGCGAGGACCAACAACACGTCTCTCCTACTAAACTCTCAGGAAGTGGCACCCAACGACGGCGTTTACAACTCCGCACTGCTTATAAATCAACAGGGTAGCCTCGTCACTCAGTATGATAAGATTCGCCTATTGCCGTTTGGCGAGTATGTTCCGTTGCCGCAGTGGGTGCCGGGAGCGGGTTTGATAAGAGGGATTGTCGGCGACTTCACGCCTGGCAAAAACTACCGGCTAATGCCAGTGGGAAGCGTGCGCGCTGGAGTTTTCATTTGCATCGAGTCGGCTTATCCATCGATCGCCCGCAGTTTTACCGGCGAAGGCGCGGATGTGCTGATCAATATTTCAAACGATGGATATCTTGGGCCCACAGCTGTGATGCGACAACACCTTGCCAATGCAGTCTTTCGAGCGGTTGAAAACGGTCGGCCCGTACTCCGTGTTACAAACACAGGTATCACGGCGTTCATCACGCCAACCGGCGCGGTGAAAGATGCGACAGGCGGTTTTAAGCCGGACGTGAGGACGTGGTCGATCGCTCGCTCGCAGAATAAACCGACGTTTTATGTCGCTCACGGCGATCTATTTGTGGCAACGTGCGCGGCCCTCAGTCTATTGATCTTTGTAGTTTCATTCAGGCGAAGCCGGGTCGGCGAGCGGGGCAGTAGCCCGGCCGTCAGGGAGGGGCTCCAAACAACGGTGAAGCCCCCCTAACTGCCGAGCTACTGCCCCAGTAAGTAATACTTTGGAGGATTGGGAATCTAATGATTGAGACTTTATCAATTCAGGAGTTAAGAACATCTTATGAAGAGCTGGGGAAACGTGTTGGTCAGCTCGGGAGGTTTCTTTGATGTTGCCTCAGGCAGGGAGCAGTTAAAGAGCATTGAGCTCGCAGCCTCGGTGCCGGGCTTTTGGAACGATCAGGAGGCAGCCCAGAAGCTTTTGCAAAAGCGAACTGTGTTGGAGAAAAAAATTCAACGCCAGGAGCATTTTGAATCTCAGCTTGCTGATGGCGCCGTGCTCTTTGAATTTGCCGATGAAGACGAAGACTCTTTGAAAGAACTGCGTTCCCTGGTTGAGCGTCTGGAGCACGAGATTGGGATTGCCGAAACTGAAATGCTCCTCGGCGGCGACAACGATCAGCTCAATGCGATTTGTACCATTCATCCCGGCGCGGGCGGAACGGAGTCGCAGGATTGGGCCGAGATGCTCCTCCGCATGTATCTCAAGTGGGCGGAACAGCGAGAATTCAAAACGGAGATCATTGACTATCAGCCCGGAGAAGAAGCCGGACTCAAGAGCGTGACGTTTAGAGTGGAAGGAGAATACGCCTACGGTCTGCTGGCCGCAGAAGCCGGGGTTCACCGGCTGGTGCGTATTTCTCCTTTCGATCAAGCAGCCCGACGGCACACATCGTTCGCTTCGTTGTTTGTTTATCCCGAAGTGGACGAGAACATCGAAGTTGAGATCAACGATAAGGACTTGCGAGTTGATACCTATCGCGCAACCGGGGCGGGCGGCCAGCACATTAACACTACGGACAGCGCCGTTCGCATAACCCACGCCCCGACGGGAATCGTGGTGCAGTGTCAGAATCAGCGTTCGCAACACCAGAATCGCGCCGTCGCGATGCAGGTTTTAAGGTCGCGTTTATACGAACTCGAGCTGGAGAAACGAAAAGCCGAGACTGCGGAGTTGGAGGCCAACAAGGCGGACATATCCTTTGGTTCGCAAATCAGGAGTTATGTCCTGGCGCCTTACCAGCTGGTGAAAGATACGCGAACGAAACTGGAGCGAGGCAATGTTGATGCGGTGCTCGGGGGCGACATCGACGATTTCATTAAGGCGTTCCTGCTTTTTAAAAAGGCAGCGTAGCTGGTTAGCTGCTACATCTCTGTGCAACCTCCGTGTTCTCTGTGTCTTTGTGGTGAGTCTTTATCAGCCACCGTCCACCACAGAGACTCAGAGAACACGGAGGTTGCACAGAGAACGGAATTCGGAAATATCGAAACATAACCCGGGGCCGAGAGAGGGACATGGCAACTACTGATTTCGAGGATAAGCCGAGAATCATCACTCCGCGAAACAGTCGCCGGAATGAGATCATCGCGATCTCACTGCTGGCCGTAGGCCTGCTGCTACTCCTCTGCCTGGTCTCCGCTACGTTTAACCCAAACGACCCCTCATGGAATTCGGCTGGCCAGGCTGATACCCACAACTGGGCCGGAACCATCGGTGCGAATGTCGCAGCGTTTCTGTTTCAGTCGATTGGACTCGCGGCCTACCTTCTGCCGTTCCTACTCCTGGCGGCAGCATGGCGACGATTTAAGACACGCAGCTTTAGGGCGCCATTGTCGCGCTTGCTTGGGCTTGTCATCCTGACCCTGGCTGCCGCCGCGCTACTATCGATCTCGAATATCCAACCAATTTTTGACTCCAGCATTCAGCCGGGTGGACTTGCAGGAACACTAATCTCACGAGGCCTCGCAAGTGGGCTTAACACCGTAGGCGCGACTGTCCTCCTGATCGCGATGGCCGCAACCGGGTTACTGCTGGCCACCAACTTCTCGTTCATTGTTTTCTATTCAAGAGTCGTTGCCGTTTCCGGCGAGCGGTTTAAGTTTATTACCCCCCTCCGCGAGAGATTCGCAGCCTGGCGACAGGCGCGGCACGAGCGGTCGCGGATCCGCAAAGAGCAACGCGAACTCCTCAAAGCAGAGCAACTCGCCGCACGCAGCGCCATGGCCGACGCTCTCAGCGTTAACTCCAAAGACTCCGCCCATTTAAGTCCCGAGCAACGCGTCGCTGAATTCATGAAAGATACTGGCGCCGGCGTCAGCGCCGGTGCGATCAGCCGCGGCGAGACTGGAATGGCCCAGGGAACGACGATTGAGGCGTCTACTGCTTCGGTCCGCGCAGTTGCTGCGGGCGCTGGGGTCGAAGGCGGGACCATCACGGCGGCCCGGCCGGGCAAACGTTCGATATCTCCCGGCTCAAATGGAGGAACTGGTGTCGGTGGCGGAGCTGGAGTGGAGACGATGGTTCAGGGCGTGTCTGTCTTGCGTCCCAAAGGTGAAGCGCCAGCCACAGGAAAACTTCCCTTCGACGCTGATCGGACGAAACGCGTCTCTTACAGCGACTACTCAATGCCGCCACTCGAGTTTTTGAATGAGGCACCGCCACATAGCGAGCAAGCCGATGCGGAACTGCTTAGTCTGGCGACGCGGCTGGCTGAGAAATGCAAAGAGTTTAATGTCACCGGGCAAATCAAACACATCTGCCCCGGTCCGGTCGTCACCACTTACGAATTCAAACCTGACCCAGGCGTAAAATACTCGCGGGTTGTCTCACTGGTAGACGACCTTTGTCTGGCGCTCAAGGCCGAGTCAATCCGAATCGATCGTATGCCGGGCAAGCCGCATGTCGGCATCGAAGTACCAAATCCCCGCCGCGAAACAATTTTTCTCCGGGAAGTGATCGAGTCGCGCGCATTTCGCGAATCGTCTTCCAAACTCACGATCGCGCTCGGAAAGACGATAGATGGACTTAACTACGTCACCGACCTGGCAAAGATGCCTCACCTTTTGATCGCCGGCACAACCGGAGCGGGTAAATCCGTTGGCGTCAACGCGCTGATCGTTTCGATTCTTTACCGCGCGCGGCCTGACGAAGTTAAGTTTATTTTGATTGATCCCAAGCGGCTTGAGCTCGGACTGTACGCAGGTATTCCCCATCTAGCGACCCCCATCATCACCGATCCGAAAGTGGCGTCACGCTCACTAAAATGGGCCGTTAAAGAGATGGAACAGCGTTACAAAGATTTGGCCGGCTGGGGAGTGCGCAATATCGACGGTTACAACACGGAGATCATGCGCCGCAATCTCGTCCAGGAATACGATGACAAGGGCGAGCCGCACAAACCATTGCCCTACATCGTGATTATCATCGACGAACTCGCCGATTTGATGATGACCTCGGGCCGCGAAGTAGAAGAGTCTATTACCCGACTCGCGCAGATGGCGCGTGCTGTGGGAATCCATTTAGTGCTGGCGACGCAACGTCCTTCGGTGGACGTAATCACAGGTTTGATTAAGGCAAACTTCCCTTCACGCATTTCCTTCCGCGTCTCTTCGAAAGTGGACTCGCGCACTATTATCGACACCAACGGCGCCGAACATCTGCTCGGCCGCGGCGACATGTTGTTTCTCCCCCCCGGCACGTCGCGTCTCATTCGCGTTCACGGCGCCTACGTCGATGAAAAGGAAATTGAGTTAATCGTCAACGATGCCAAAGCGCAGGGCGCGCCGGAGTACAATGAGACGATTACTCAGTCAGAGGAAGAAGCGCTGGGCCTCGAGGAAAATGGTGGCGAACATGACGAACTGTTTGAAGAAGCACTGCGAATTTGCGTGGAGATGAAACGCGCCTCCACGTCCGTGCTCCAGCGCCGGCTGCGCATTGGTTATGGACGCGCAGCCGCCATCCTCGACATCATGGAACGCGAAGGACTAATCGGCCAGGCTGACGGCTCTCGACCTCGCCCCGTGCTCGGCCGCGCGTACGAGATGATGGCGCAGTGGGATGAAGCCGGCGCCGAAGAATAACAGTCGCTCCTCGCGACCGATTCGAAACATTTCCACGCTAGTTGTGGAAAACTCTGTGGACAACTCACCATAAAACATACGAAGTTTTGAAACTGTTAGACTTCCAGCATCGTGCACACGCGAGCGGCAGACTCGCAAAGCCTCTGTGATCACTTACTTGCATACGTGAAACAAAATTTCCCGCCAGCAAGATCTAATTTCCTGCGCGTTCAGGGCTGCATGGTCGCCCTGCTGATCTCGTTGACCCTGTATAGTTCAGCCTGCATCACACTTCCCCGCCACACCACGGGTGTAACTCACGCAGGCTTTCCGGAACCAATAGCCGAAAGCGCGTCGCGATTAAACATCAATACCGCCGGCGCTCGAGAACTCGAAAAGCTTCCGGGAGTAGGTAAGGTTATCGCGGAGCGCATCATCGAGCATCGCACTCAGTTCGGACCCTTTCGCCGCGCGGAACATCTGATGATGGTGCGCGGCATTAGCGATCGCAAATTTCGCAACCTGCGCGCCTTGGTCACCACCGAATAGAGAATTTGGAGTACCGTCCAACATTGCGATCAGTCCGCGTAGCGGACGAGTGACAATAGCCCAGCCCCGATGCGTCGGGGCTGGGATCGCAGCGCCCATCACGCCCAGTCCGTGAAACGGACGGCTGATTAGGGCCAGAGGTTTCTGACAGCGTAATCGTCTCTCTCCGGTTCAGCCGTCCGTTTCACGGACTAGCCACACAAACCAATCTTTCCCAGCCCCGACGCATCGGGGCTGGGCTATTGTCAGTCGTCCGCAGCGCGGACTGGCCACAGACAGCTCTTGTGCAATGGCAACGACGCAAATCGGAAGTCTCACACCCCACGACAGGAGGAACGAATGACCAGGAAAAAGAAAGGCTTGACCCGACGCAGCTTTCTCGAGCGAGTCGGTATGGCGGGCGGCTCGGTAGCCCTCTA
>Ga0136617_10005375_pt1 | contig 11458 bp, 10 predicted proteins | sample AntDrymUQ3222106_2_FD_129672 | JGI IMG/M metagenome (GOLD analysis project Ga0136617, IMG submission 129672) | Polar desert sand microbial communities from Dry Valleys, Antarctica - metaG UQ322 (21.06) | ecosystem: Environmental > Terrestrial > Soil > Desert | place: Antarctica: Dry Valley...
GCCCGGCTCGGCGCGGATGGCCGCGAGCTGGTCGTGCTCGTCGAAGAGCCGGGCGCGCAGCCGGCGCACGGCTACACGGGTCTCTTCCACTTCGCGCTGCTGGTTCCACGACGTTCCGACCTCTCCGGCTGGCTTGCCCACGCGATCCGTGAGCGCGTCTCGCTCGTCGGTCTCTCCGACCACTTCGTGAGCGAGGCGATCTACCTGAGCGACCCCGACAGGCACGGAATCGAGCTCTACTGGGATCGGCCGCGCGATGTGTGGGAGGGGCAGGTCGGGGCGAGGATGACGACGCAGCCCCTCGACGTCGACAACCTCCTCGGCGAGCTCGAGCACCCCGGGTCGGAGCCGTTCTCCGGACTGCCTGCGGGCACCGTGATGGGGCACGTGCACCTGAAGGTCGCGGCGATCGCGGAAACGGTCGCGTTCTACCGCGACGCGCTCGGCTTCGGCCTGATGGCGCAGCTCGGCGTGCAGGCGGCATTCCTCTCGGCGGGTGGCTACCACCATCATCTCGGCGCGAACACGTGGGAGAGCGCGGGCGCACCGCCGCCCCCGCCGGGCACCGCCGCGCTCCGCCACGCGACGATCGTCCTGCCGGACGCAGCGGAGCGCGACCGGCTACTCGTGCGGCTCGAGAGTGTCGGGCATGCGCACCGAGAGTCCGGCGACGCCCCGCTGGTGCTCGATCCGGCGGGCAATGCGCTCGTGCTCTCAGTCCGGAGCTGATCCGAGGCGATGACCGCGTGGAGAGTCACAAGATCGGATGAGTCGCCGCAAGCCGTACAGAGTCCACCGGGGCGAGGTTCCGCTTCGCCCCGGTGGACTCTGCTGGGCTCGTTTACGGGCAGGGGCTAGTGGCCAGCGGCGTCGCGAGCGGATCCTCGTACTTGACCAGGAACGTCGTTGTCCAGGTGGCGCTGCCCGTCGCCACGGCTCGAGCGGGAACGAACGGGACCTCGACGTAGGTCTCGCCAGCCGCGACAGTCTTCGGCGAACAGCCCCCTTGAGTGATCTGCAGCGACCCCTGTTGCACCTGAACGATCACGAGCCCGGGATGAGTGTGCCAACCCGAGTCGAAATCGTTGGCCACGGTGCGAACGACGCGAAGACGGGTATTCGTCCCGTCCGTCAGCACCGTCTGAGACAGCACAGCCGCAACGCCGACCGCGGCGAGCGCCGCGGCAACGATCCCGGCGCTCAGCAGTGCGAGAGCTTTCGACTTCATCGTGCATCTCCTTCCGTCGGTGTGGACGAGGGCGTCCTCTGTGCCCTCTGGATGCGTTTGTGGAGAGCCGATGCCTTCCCGAGCTTGCGCGCGGCCTGCGCGAGGTGCCAATCGACCGTACGGTCGTCGAAGCCGACCGCCGCCGCGATCTCGCACGTGCTCTTGCCCGCCGCGAGAAGCAGAACGATCCGCTCTTCGACGAGCGACAGCTCGGGAACCGGCACTGCACTCCTTTCGTCGCTGACCTGACGAGTGTGCGCTCGCCGGCTAACACCGCGGTGACACTGGGCTAATGCCGTTCCGGCATGCGACAATCACGATCAGTGATTTTTCGGGTGCTGGGCACGCTCGAGGTCGAGGACGACGGGATCGATCTCACCCCGGTGCGGCCGAAGCAACGCGCGCTCCTCGTCCTTCTGCTGCTGCGCGAGGGCGTGGTCGTCGGAAGCGAAGAGCTGATGGAGGCGCTGTGGGGCGAACGGCGGCCCAAGACGGCGCCGACGGCGTTGCATGGCCTTGTCTCTGCGCTGCGGAAGCGGCTAGGAGCCGTTCGCATCGAGACCCGTCTGCCGGGCTATCGGCTGCGGCTCCTGGACGGTGACGAGGTGGACGTCCGCCGGTTCGAAGATGCCGTCGCCGAGGCGCGTGTCGACGATCCAGCCGCTCGCTCTCAGAGGCTCGGCGAAGCGCTTTCGCTTTTCCGCGGCGACCCACTGAGCGACGTTCGGTACGACGCGTTTGCACGCAACGAGACGGCGAGGCTCGCAGAGCTGCGGCTCACCGCCATGGAGGAGCAGAACGAGGCGGATCTCGAGCTCGGCCTCCAGGTCGAAGTCGTGCCGCGGCTCGAGCGGCTGGTCGCGGCGCATCCGCTGCGCGAGCGCCTCCGCGGTCAGCTGATGGTCGCTTTGTACCGTGCGGGCCGACAGGCAGACGCGCTCCATGCGTTCCAGCAGGCGCGCGTCGCACTCGTCGCCGAGCTCGGAATCGACCCCGGCCCCGCGCTTCGGCGCCTCGAGAGGCAGATCCTGAACCAGGAGCCTGAGCTCGCAGGCACGCACCGGGTCGCACCGCACAGCGGGGCTCCGACGATCAGACCGGCAGGAATCGTGACGTTCCTTGTCGCGCGCGAGGTCTCGACTCGGCTCCCCCTGGGACAGACCGAGGGCTCGGTGCCCGACCCGCATCGCCTGGACGAGCTGGTGCGGGACGCAGTCGACGCGACGGGCGGCTTCGTCTCCAGCGTCGTCGGTGGACGCGTCCTTGCCGCGTTCGTACGCGCCCGCGACGCTGTCGCGGCGTCCCTTGCGATTCAGCGGGCGGCGGGCGCCACCGGGGATTGCCTCCGCGTCGGCATCCATTCGGCGGAGGAGATCTCCGCGAGCGAGGGATACGCGGGACCGGGCGTCCGCCGCGCGTCGGGCGTTTGCGATGCAGCGCATGGCGGGCAGATCCTGCTCTCACAGACCTCGCGCGATCTCCTGCGCGAGTCGCCGTCGTGGGAGGCCGCGGTGCGCGCGCTCGGCGCGCATCGGTTGAGCGATCTGCAACCGGCCCAGAGGCTGTACCAGCTCGTCTCGCCGGGACTGAAGGCTGAGTTCCCACCGGTTCGCAGTCTCGAGCACCGAACCACCAACCTCGCGCTCCAATCGGCGCCGCTCGTAGGCCGCGCGCACGAGCTGAGGACCCTGTCCGAGCTGCTCAGCGAGGCGACGACCCGAGTCGTCACGCTGACGGGCGCTGGAGGAGTCGGCAAGACGCGGCTCGCAGTCCAGCTCGCAGCCGAGCTCATGGACGAGTTTCCCGACGGCGTCTTCTTCGTCGACCTCGCGCCACTGCCCGACTCCCACCTCGTGCTGTCGACCGTGGCGCGCACGATCGGAATCCGCGAGCAAGACGACGAGACACTTGCAGCGGCCCTTGGCGCGTGCGTTCGGGGTCGCCGGCTGTTGCTCGTACTCGACAATTTCGAACACGTCCTCGAGGCCGCCGTGGCGATCGAGTTCCTGGCCTCGCCGACAACAAGGGTGCTGGCGACGAGTCGCGCCCCACTCCGCCTCGCCTCCGAGCGCGTGCACCCGATCGCCCCACTCGACTTGCCGACGGGCGCCGAGGGTGTCGACCGTCTGCTCGGAATTGACTCGGTAGCGCTGTTTGTCGCCCGCGCGCAGGCTGTCCGGCCCGAGTTCACCGTCACCGCGAGCAACGCTTCGGCGATCTCGGGGATCTGCACGGCCCTCGACGGGCTGCCGCTGGCGATCGAGCTCGCTGCGACGCGCGTCGGCGTGTTGCCCCCAGCGACGTTGCTTACGCGGCTCGACCAACGGCTCGAAGTGCTCGGAGGCGGTAATCCCGGTGCGCCCGACCGTCACCGCACGGTGCGCGCGACGATCGACTGGAGTTACGACCTCCTGGAATCGAGCGAGCAGATCCTCTTCGTACGCTTGGCCGTGTTTGCCGGAGGTTGCACGCTCGAGGCGGCGGAGGCTGTCTGCGGCGACGGGCTCGATCTCGTCAACGACCTTGCGTCGCTCGTGGAGACGAGCCTGGTGCGGTTGGGGGGAACCGACACCGCACCGAGATTCGCGATGCTCGAGACGATCCGTGAGTACGCTGCTGGTCGGCTCGCTGAGTCCGATGAGAGCGAGCAGCTGCGCCGACGTCACGCCGAGCGGTTCCTGACGCTCGCGGAGGAAGCGGAACCGCACCTGCGCGGCAACCCGGGAGTCTGGCTCGACCGCCTGGAAAGCGAACGCGACAATCTCCGAGCGGCGCTCGATCGATTCGTGGTCGCGGGCGAGAGGGAACTCGTGTTGCGGTTGGCAGGGGCGCTGTGGCGTTTCTGGTACCTGAGGGGGTACTTGACGGAAGGCCGGCGCCGTCTCGAGGACGCGCTGGCTGCGGGCGGGCGTCCGACTCCTGCGCGTGCCAAGGCGCTGATCGGAGCAGCGGTCACGACGCTGAACGCGGGTGATCCTGCGGCCGCGAGCCGGTGGGCGGAGGAAGGACTCGCGCTCAACCGCGAGCTCGGCGATCAGTGGGGCATCGCCTATTCGCTCTTCATGCTTGGCAACGCGATCGTGGACCGCTCTCGAGCGCAGGTTCTCTACAGCGAGAGCATTCAGCTCTTTTGTGAGCTCGGAGACGAGCACTCCCTCCTGCTCGCGTCTCGCAGCCTCGCATGGTCGTGCGAGGACCTCGGCGATCGCGAACGTTCGCGCGCGCTGCATGTTGAGAACCTGCGTCATGCGCGTGCATCGGGTAACGGTCGGATCGAGGCGAGCACGTTGGGTGAGCTCGCGACGATCGCCGTGCGGGAGGGCCGGGTCGATGACGCCCTATCGATGTTGAAAGACGGTCTTCGCATTCATCGTCACCTCGGCGATCTGCTCGACACGGCTGTTGATCTCTGCCGCCTCGCGGACATCCTCGCGTTCGACGGACAAGCGACGACAGCTGCTGTGCTGCTCTCCAGCTTCGAGGCTGCAGGTGAGGCGATCGGCGCCAGACGGGCGGGAGTCAAGGACTTGAATGAGCGGACGCTGGCCACAATCCGCACGCTCGTGGACGACGTTGCGTTCGCCGAGGCATGGGAACGGGGTAGGGGACTGAGCATCGATGCCGCCGTCGCGTTCGCCCTGGAAACACGGACGCGAAGCACAGCCACCGAGCGCTCCGGGCCGTAGGTCGACGCCGGTAGACCGCTCAGGCTCGCGTCGACGGATACGAGTGGCGCCCGCGACCAGGTGAGGATCCTGGAGTTGTTCGACACCTTCCACACTGTCGTCCTACGCTCGACCCTCGGAGGCGGTCCGGATGCTCGCCGCGACACCGACCGCCCAGCGAGTACCTGAGACGATCCAACCTCGGCCTATGCCTTGCGCCGCTCACGGCGACGCTCAGAGCACGGGTCAGTTCTCGACGATCGTGCTCTTCTCGATCGGGTAGCCGCTCTCGAGGCAGTGGGCCTCCGAGCGGATCGTGTTCGCCACGTAGTCACGCGGGACGACGACGTAGTTGAACTGCCAGAGCGGCGAGTAGTTCTCCATACCCGGCACGGAGTCGTAGATGTTGTACTGACCCCCGACCCGCTCCGGCTCGGTGCCCTCCTTCAGCTTGCCCTGCTCGTCGAGCTCGACGGCATGAACGACCTGGTACTCCTGCGCGACCTTGTTGCCCACTGCCGTGCGGTGCTCGTCGAACTCGAGCTCGACCTCGCCGCTCTCGACCGCGTAGACGATCTGGCCCTCGAACCAGATCCGCTCGACCTCCATCGCCCAGGGATTGTTGTAGGTGAGGTTCTCGACCCCGTCGGAGCGGAAGCTCTCGATCGTCGCCTGCTGGCTGAGCTCGCCGCCGGTTACGCACCAGACGCCCTCTTCCTCGTCCGGTGCAACGCTCTGCTTGTCCGTCACTGTCACCGCCTCCTCGCTGTCGGCACTTGCCCGCAAGCGTAGACCGATGGCGGCGAAGCTGCGGACGGGTCGTGAGTGACGTCCGGATGGTAGGAATCGATCGAGGGTCCTCTCGCAAGAGGCTGATCAGATCGCAATACGACGAGCGAAAAGGGAGTGGAAATGGATTCGAAACGGGCTCGCGAGCTGCTCGCTCAGGAGCGGCTCCGGATCGAGCGAGCGCTCGCCGAGCGTCGCGACCCGGTAGCAGCCGGGGAGCTCTCGGATCAGGATCAACACCTTGGCGATGCGGCCTCCGAGCTGCACGAGCGGGAGCTCGAAGAAGGACTGGCCGAGCAATTCCAAAGCGAGCTCGCGACCGTCGAGCGCGCCGAGGCGAGACTCGCTGGCGGCAGCTACGGAATCTCCGTCGAGAGCGGAGAGCAGATCCCCGACGCGAGGCTCGAGGCGTTTCCGCTCGCCGAGCGGACTGTTGCCGAGGAGCGTGGCTTCGAGCGCGGTTAGGTCGCACCGTCCCCGCTCTCGCGAGCAGACCTCGGGGGCGCTCAAGGTTCAGGCGCCTCGAGGAGCAGGAGTCCGATTCGCTCGATCGAGGCGAAGTGGGCGTCGTAGGTGACGAGGTACGGTTCGGCTCGGTGACAACGAGGCGTTTGTACGCGGCGACCGGTGATGCGATCGCGCGTCTCGACGAGCGCGACGGCGCCTGGACGGTCGAGCTTTCACTGAGCGGAAGCGAGGCTCAGTGTCTCGCCGTCGACCCTGTTGACCCCGAGGTCGTCTACGCGGGACTTCGGCAGGGCGGCGTGCGGCGCACGGACGACGGAGGGCAATCGTGGATCGACCGCGGCCTTCCGCAACTCGGGGTGTTCTCGCTCGCGGTGAGCGCGGTCGACGGCGCGGTCTATGCAGGAACCGAGCCGAGCGCGCTCTTTCGCAGCGACGATAGCGGGGGCACCTGGCGAGAGCTCGAGGCGCTGCTCGAGCTGCCGTCGAGACCGACGTGGAGCTTTCCGCCGCGACCGTGGACCTCGCACGTCCGCTGGATCGCGCCGTCCCCGCACGACGCCGACCTCCTGCTCGTCGGGATCGAGCTCGGCGGGCTGATGCGGTCGACCGACCGTGGGGCGACGTGGCAGGATCACCCGCCGGGGGCCCAGCGAGACGTCCACTCGCTCGCCTGGCACCCCTCCGTGCCGGGACGTGCGTACGAGGCCGGCGGCGGCGGTGCGGCATGGAGCGAGGACGGCGGCGCGACGTGGAGCCCCGCGGACGAGGGCCGCGACCGGCACTACACGTGGTCGGTCGCCGCCGACCCCGATGACCCGGACGTGTGGTTCGTGCCCGCCAGCACCGGACCGTTCGCCGCGCACGGAGCGCGGGACGACCCGGAGGCGCGGATCTACCGCCGGACGAACGGTCGCTGGACACGCCTATCAGGCGGCCTACCCGAGCCGCTGCGCTCGATGCCGTACGCGCTCGTCGCAGGCGACGATCGGCTCTGGGCAGGCTTGTCGGACGGAACGCTGTGGGAGAGCGCCGATCGCGGTGACACCTGGACACGATGCGAGCTCGAGGGCGACCCGCTTCCGTCGATCGTCGCGCTCGCCGGCGGATGTGTCGCCGCGATCGCGGGGTAGGCGTTGTTCTTGCCGCTACTCGACTGGTTCGGCGACGAGGAGATAGCGCAGCTCTTCTCCGAGCGCTCGATGGTCGGCGCGTGGCTAGCGGTCGAGCGTGCGCTCGCAGCGACGCAGGCAGAGCTCGGCGTGATTCCACCCGAGGCCCTAGCTGCCATCGAGGCGGTCGCCGTCCCGGAGACGATCGACCTGCGGCAGCTGCGCGCGCGGACGCTCGTCGTCGGCTACCCGATCCTGCCCCTGCTCGAGCAGGTCGGCGAACGCTCACCAACTGCCGCCCGCTACGTCCATTGGGGCGCGACGACACAGGACATCATGGATACGGGCCTCGCGCTGCTCGGTGCCCGAGCGCTCGATCGGGTCGATGCGCTCGCGCATGCCCTCGGAGAGGAGATCGCGCGCAAGGCCGACGGGCACCGCACGACTCTCATGCCCGGACGGACTCACGCTCAACCCGCCGTCCCGATCACGTTCGGCGGAAAGCTGGCGGTCTTCCTCGCAGAGCTTGGACGCCATCGAGAGCGACTCCGCGCCGCGCGCGGGCGTCTCGCCGTCGTCCAGCTCTTCGGCGCCGCCGGGACGGCCGCTGCGCTCGGAGCCCAGAGCCGTGCCGTTCGCCATGGGGTCGCGGAGCGATTGGGGCTCGGAGCGGTCGACGTTCCCTGGCACGTCGCACGTGATTCCCTCGCCGAGACCGGACTCATGCTCGCGGCGACGGCGGGCACGTGCGGCCGGCTCGCCAAAGAGGTGATCGAGCTCTCCCGCCCTGAGCTCGGGGAAGTGCGCGAGGAAGGCGGGCACCTCCGCGGAGCATCCTCGACGATGCCTCAAAAGGCGAACCCGATCGCAAGCGAAGCCGTCGTCGGCTTCAGTCTGCTCGCAGCCGCGCAGAGCGGTGCCTTGTTGGCGGCGCTGCAGGGTGGGCACGAGCGAGCGGCCGGCGAGTGGCAGGCGGAATGGGACTCGCTGCCACTCGTGGTCGCCGCGACGGCGGGTGCCCTGGCGGCGTCGCTAAAGCTGATCGAAGGGCTCCGCGTTTTCCCGGAACGGATGCGTCGGAACCTCGGCGACGAAGGCGGTTTGCTCATGGCGGAGGCCGCGATGATGGCTCTCGCCGGTGTCGTGGGACGCGGCGAGGCACATGCGCTGATCGTCGAGGCCTCATCGCTGGTCCGCTCCGAGGAGATTTCTCTGCGCGAGGCCCTCGGGCGAACACTCGACACCGAGACGCTGAACGCCCTTCCCTCCCTGACCTCCTTGCTCGACCCCGACGGCTATGTCGGTGAGACGGACGCGATCGTCACCGCTGCGCTCGAGGGCTGGACGGAGCTCACGAAGACGCTGGCGCCGCAGGTTGAAAGAGCTCGACCGTGATGCCGTCGGGGTCTCTGAGATAGAGCGCCAACCCGCCTCGGTTGATCCCTGTGTCGACCTCGATCGGCGGCGAGACGAACGACACGCCGTGCTCGAGCAGTGCATCGTGCAGGGCGAGGAGATCGTCGACCACGAAGCAGAGATGCGACGCGCCGACGTTGGCGGGCTGGACGTCGGCACGCCTGCCGGGCGGGGAGAGGTACTCGAACAGCTCGATCACGTGCTCGCTCCCGGGAACTCGAAGGTGGGCCATGCGAACGTGCGCATCGACGTAGCCGACGATCGCAGCGAGGTAGCCGCCTTTCTTCTCCTGTGTCGCGATGACCTCGCAGCCGAGGCGATCGCGATAAAAGGCAACCGAACGGTCGAGATCCGACACCGTGTAGCCGGTGTGGTGCAGGCGTTCAGCTCTCATCGCCGACAGCCGGCGCCATAGCCGCTCGCAGCTCGAGTCCGCCGTCGGGTGTCACGATGAAGACGTTCTCGACCCGCGCGCCGTACCGGCCTTCGAGATAGACACCCGGCTCGACCGCGAGCACCATCCAGGGCTCGAACGCCATCGTGTCCGTGGGAATCAGGTGCGGATCCTCGAACGACGTCAGGCCGAGGGCATGGCCACCGTGGTGGGGGAGCTCGCCGCCGGGCACTGCTTCGACGATCCGAGCGTGCATGCTCGCGAAGATCTCCGCGCCGGTCGCCCCCGGAACGAGCTCCGTCCGCGCCCCCTCCAGGGTGTCGAGGAGCAGCGACCGGGCCGCCTCTGCGTCGGAGTTGCCGCCGACGGTATAGATGCCGGCCGTATCGCCCCAGTAGCCGGCCGTGCGAACGACGATGTCTGCGATCACAGCGTCGCCCGCCTCGAGCGTACGCGTGCCGGCGACGTGGATCGGGCAGCACACATCGGCGGTGCTTGCGCCCGAGAGGAGGTCGCAGATGAACTCGATCGGTGCGCCCGAGGCGATCTGCGCCGTCGCTTGCGCGGCGGTGAACAACTCGATCTCGGTGGCTCCGGGCAAGGCTCCGCTGGCGACGGCTTCCTGACCCAGCCAGCAGAGGCGGTAGCCGGCGTTGATCTTCTCGAGCTCGTCCCAATCCTTGATCAGCCTGATCCGACCGAGCACACCCCCGGCGTCGGTGAGGTCAGCGGCCACTGCGTTGTCTAGGCGAAGATCGGCGCCGGCGAGCTCGGTGGCGACACCGATCCGATCGGCCCGCGCGACCGCTGGTACGGCGGCGAGCGTCTCGATGAGTCCGGCAACGGGGTCGAGGTCGAAGCCGAAGCCGCGCTTCCCATAACCGACCACTCGGTCTGCGTTCGAGAGCCTCTCTGCGATCGGAAGCTCGTCGAGCATGACGACGAGTGTCCGCTCCGTATCGCGGTCGATCGCGAGCGCCGATGCCCCGCCGAAGTACCGCCAGTACCCGCAGAGGTGATTCACGTTGTCCGGACCGAAGACGACGGTGCAGTCGATCCGCTCGTCCTCCATCCAACGACGGAGGCGCTCGAGTCTGTGTGGCGGTCTCGGCATCGAGATCGTCATGTCTTCCTCCAGAGAGCGGTGCACCGGATCAGGCGCGGGAGTATGTCATACTCGCGCGCTGTGGTTCTGAATAGAGACGATGAATTTCAGATCGTGAAAGCGAAGGCGGATTGCTGAGCGAGGACGGCGAACGGCTCGACGAGCAGCGATCGTTGGTCGACCTCTATCGCCGGATGCCCTCGGCGCAGATCGACGGGAACGAGGTTCTCGGTGTGAGCGCGGCCACGTCCCCGACGGGGAACAGATCGTCGAGCTCGGATGCGCGGCGGTCGTGCGCTCTGGATCGGATCTCACCGTGGTTGTCACACAGCTCATGCGGCGGCGCGTGCTCGAGGCACGTGGCGACGGTGTGACCTGCCGACTACACCGACCGCGAGCGCTTTTCCGGCCATGACCGAGATTCGGTCGGTCGCGCGCGCGTCCCGAATGCTTGTCCACCTCGGCGAGCATCCCGAGGGGCGAACGGCGAAGGAAGTCGCCGACGAGCTGGGCTTGGCCCTGCCCACCGCGTACCACCTCCTCGGCACGCTCGTCGCCGAAGGACTCCTCGCCAAGGACTCACGACGCCGGTACCGGCTCGGGCCTGCGCTCGGCTCGATCGCGGACGCCTTCGTGCGGCAGTTCAGTCCGCCGGAATATCTCGTCGGGCCGCTCCATCGCCTCGCCGATGAGACCGGCGAGACCGCCTACATCGGCGCCTGGCGACACGATCGCATCGTCGTGCTCGCTTCGGTCGAAGGGCGGAACGCCGTCCGCGTCTCGGGCACCCACCTGGGGTATGTCGATTTCGCTCACGCGCGCGCCTCTGGGAAGCTGCTGCTCGCGTTCGCGGCAGAGGACGTGCGCAGCGCGTACGTCGCACTCAATCCGCTCGTCCCGGTCACGCCGCGTACGATCGTTCGGCCCGACGAGTTCCAGCTCGAGCTCGAGCGGATCAGGCTGCGCGGCTATGCCATCGACGAGGAGGAGTTTCGCGAGGGTGTCGCATGTGTGGCAGCCCCTGTGCTCGAGCACGGGTATGCCGTTGCCGCATTCTCCGTCTCCACCCCGGCGGAACGATTTCGGCCACGCCGAGCGGAACTGACCGAATGCGTCTTGGAAGCCAGTCGACGTGCGGAAGCATTGGGCGGCTATGACTCGCGCGCTCGGCGACGTGGGCAAGTGGTTTCACAGTATTGAATGTAGTTCGTCATCTTGAAATCGAGAAACGAGCGGGATAGGATCAGCCGCTCGGGGCGCCTTCGTATCAATGAGGAGCGGAAA
>Ga0136617_10005376_pt1 | contig 11458 bp, 12 predicted proteins | sample AntDrymUQ3222106_2_FD_129672 | JGI IMG/M metagenome (GOLD analysis project Ga0136617, IMG submission 129672) | Polar desert sand microbial communities from Dry Valleys, Antarctica - metaG UQ322 (21.06) | ecosystem: Environmental > Terrestrial > Soil > Desert | place: Antarctica: Dry Valley...
GAGGCGGTCACCGGCCGCGTCGTGGAGGTCCACTACGTCGGCGTCTCGTGGGCCACCGGCAAGCAGTTCGACGCTTCATGGGACCGCGGGGACACGTTCAAGTTCGGGCTCGGCAAGGGCCAGGTGATTCCGGGCTGGGACCAAGGCGTCGCCGGCATGAGGGTCGGCGGCCGTCGCCGCATCACGATTCCGCCGAACCTCGCGTACGGCAAGCGCGGCGCCGGCGGCGCGATCGGTCCCGACGAGACGCTGGTGTTCGTCGTGGACCTGGTCGGCGTTCGCTAGGTGTCGAGCCCGGTAGGTACGCGAGAGCGAAGATCACCGCTTCGCTGAACCCGACGAGGGCCGCCTACGTCCTCGGCCTGATGCGGCGATCGAACTCGAGTCGGCCGCCGGAGATGCGGTAGACGCCGTAGTCGGTCAGCGTCGTGTCGCCGTTCTCGTCGATGTCGTAGGTGCCGAGCACGGACGCGCGATCCCGGGTGCTCCGCAGCTCGGCGAGCACGGCCTTCCGATCACTCCCGCGCACCCCTGCACGCTCGATCGCGTCGAGGACGAGGTCCATCGACTCGTAGCCGTAGATCGCCCAGGGTTCCGGCTGGGCGCCGTACTCGCGCACGTAGGCCGCGACGAACTCCTGGCCCGCCTTGGGATACAGAGACGGCGCGAGCGTCGGCGCGGTGATCAGCATCCGCTCGGCCACCTCGCGCGGGACCCCGCCCTCGCGAGCGTCGCCGAAGGTCGGCTCCGCCACGCCGTCGGTTCCGAAGAGCTTCGCCCCCGGGACGCCGGCGGCGAGATCCTTGAAGAGCTGGACGGCGTTGTTCGGCGTCGTGCCGGCGAACCCGACGCAGTCGGCTCCGCGGGCCTGGATCGTCCGCGCCAGCGAGCGGTAGTCCCCGGCCCGCGGGTTCATGCGCCGGTTGCCGAGCACGCGCAGGCGGATCTCGTCGGCCGAGTGCTGGATGTTGCGCGCCAGCCCCACGCCGTAGAGCTCCGGGTCATGGACCACGAAGACGCGGCGGCAGCCCTCGTCGGCCATGAGCGACGCCATGGCCGCGCCCTGCACCCGGTCGTTGGGCACCACGCGCAGGTACGTGCGCGCGCCGGCCGGATAGTACTTCTGCGGCTCGCCCACGTCGGCGCCCGGGGCGTCGGTGGTCAGGCCGACCGCGGTGTTGCCCGGGCTCACCTGCGGAATCCCGCCCTGGTTGAGGATCGGGATGGACGTTGCGCTCGCGCCGGAGTTGAACTCGCCGAGGTAGGCGATCGTCGTGCGGTCCGCGACCGCCCGTCGCGCGTTGGACGCGGTCTGGCCAGGGTCCCAGTTGGCGGCTTCCGCGGTGGAGTCGTCGAGCGCTTCGAAGCGGATCGCAAAGCGTCCGGCCCGGTAGCGCGACTGCTCGAGCCGCAGGCGCATGCCGTTGACCATCGCCTCCGACAGCGAGCGCTGCGCGCCCTGCAGCGGAACGCTCGCGTAGACCGCCAGCTCCTCTGCAGCTCCGGCCTCGGGCCCGCGGCTCGAATCTCCGCCGCAGGCGCCGAGGCCAAGGGCGAGCGCGGCGAGCGCGGCGCCGAGGGCTTGCTTGTGGTCACGTGCCATTTCAGGTGCTCCTGTCGGTCCTCGGATCGGTGAGTCAGGGCGGGGCTTGAGCGGTCAGGCGGCCATGGGGCGCGATCGGTCGCCCCCACTGTCGCGTAGTGCGCTGATCGCGGTCTCGGGCACCTCGGGCCACGGCGCCGCCGGGCGGCCGAGGACGTAGCCCTGCCCGAAGGTGACGCCGAGCCGGGCGAGTGCCAGCAGCTCCTCGATCGTCTCTATCCCCTCGGCGCAGATGTCGGCACCGGTGCGCGCCGCGAAGCTGACGAACGACTCGATGAGCGCGATCCGCGCCGAATCGCGGTCCACGCCTTCGACCAGTGAGCGGTCCAGCTTGATGATGTCGGGCTCGATGCGCATGATCTGCTGAAGGCCTGCGTAGCCGGCGCCGGCGTCGTCGAGCGCGATCCGCGCGCCCCGACGCCTCAGCGCCTCCAGGCCGGCCGCCAGCGCGGCGACGTCGGAGACGAGCTCCTGCTCGGTGACCTCGACGACGATGTCGCCGAGGTCGGCGGGCAGCGCCGCCTGGACGCTCGGCGAGACCAGCGCGCTCGGGCTGAGGTTCAGCGCGAGGAAGCTTCCAGGCGGGCGGTCCCCGTGGGCGAGCGCCGCCACCAGGGCGTGCACCTCGAGCTCGGATCCCAGGCCGCTGCGATGCGCCTGCGCGAACCAGGCGTCCGGCGTGCGCCGCCGGAAGCGGGCGAGCGCCTCGTACCCGATGACGGAGCCGGTTTCGAGGGCGACGATGGGTTGGAAGACGGCGGTCAGCGCCCCAGGCAGGTCGAGCACGGCGAGCACCTCCGCACGCTCCGCGCCGCCGCCTCCCGGCTGGTAGCGGCTGGTCCTCCCGCGCCCCCCTCGCTTGGCTCCGTAGAGCGCGCGGTCGGCGAGCTCCATCAGCTGCGACGGGTCGTCGGTGTCGTCCGGATAGCAGGCGACGCCGACCGAGGTCGAGACCCGCGTGTCTCCGACACAGATCTCGCCGAGCGCCGCGCGCAGGCGCTCGGCCACGGCCATGGCGTGGTCGGCGTCGGCGCCGGGGAGCAGCACGGCGAACTCGTCACCACCCAGCCTCCCCGCCAGGTCGGCGGCGCGCACGACGTCGCTCATGCGCTCGCTGACGGCGCGCAGGACACGGTCGCCCACGGGGTGACCGTGCTCGTCGTTGATCTCCTTGAAGCGATCCACGTCGAGCACGAGCACGGCCATCGGTCGGGCGCTGCGCCGGGCTGCTGCCGTCGCCTGGTCGAGGTGGTCCTGGAAGCACGCATGGTTGGCCAGCCCGGTCAGCGAGTCGCGCGCGGCCTGAGCCTCGAGCCGGCCCTGCTGTTCGCCGACCATCGCCGCCATCCGGTTGAACCCGTCGGCCAGCTCGGCGAGCTCGCGCGAGCGCCCGAGCGGCAGGCTGACGTCGTACGCGCCGGCCTTGACCTTGCGGATCGCCCTGCCGAGGGAGGCGAGCGGACGCACGACCTCTCGGTCGAGCAGGACGCCGACGAGGGCGAGGAGCGAGAGGGCGAGCCCGAGTGCCACGACGGCCGCGGTCGCGGCGGCGGCCTTCGTCGCGCGCACGAGCGGAGCGGTCGAGAGGCCCACCAGCAGCCGACCGGTGCCGTCGCTGGCGGGTGACAGCCGGAGCGGGTAGGAGACCGTCCGCACGCTCGATCGCGTGTCGCGTGCGCCGGCCAGGCTGTTGACCCGCACGCCGCGACTGGTGCGCAGCTCGACGGTCAGGTCGAGCGGGCGTGCGATCTCCTCGAGGTTGACCGCCTTGATCGGCTCTCCCACGACGATGACGCCGAAGGTCAGCGCCGATATCCGCACCGGCACCGCGGCGAAGAGGACGGGCGTGCCGTCGCGCGCCACCGCGATCCCGCCCTCGGAGACGCCTCGCGCCACGCGCCTCATGACGGCGCCGCCCGGCGCCAGGATGCTCCAGTCGAGCTTGCGGGCGGAGTAGACGTGCGAGCCGCGCGGGCCGGCCATGGCGACGTAGTCGAAGCGGTTGGTCAGCGTGTTGGAGAAGCCGCGCCCCGCCAGTTGCGCGCTGGTCCTGCGCTCCACCGCTCGCGCGACATCGTCGTCTTCTGCGCTCAGACCCGCCTCGCTTTCGAGCCGCCCCTGCTGGCGGGCGATCGACTCGCCGAAGATCCGCTCCGCGGTCCGCGCCCGGTTCTCGAGCTCAGCCTCTGCGGCGCTCCGGGTGCCCAGCGCAGCCACCGCGCCCACGGTGAGTCCCAACATGCCCACCCCGACGGCGAAGGGCAGGAGGAACCGCCGCCGCAGCGATCGGATGGTGGGGGCGCGGGAGGGCAGCATCGGCGGTCTTGTCTGCGGTCATCGGCCCCGCAGGATCTCCCTTGAGGCGGCTCAAGTTCTTGCCTTGACGGTCGATTCTCGGATGGACGAGCGCGAGCGTGGTGCCCGCCGGCGAGGCGGTGAGAATCGGTGGAGTCAGCTGAGCCCGCTCATCGCATTGCGATCTCGGCGGTGAGCGCGAACGGCGGCACGAGCGCGATGCGGTCGCCGCTCCAGAAGCGCCCCGGGTCATACCAGCTCGCCGGCCGCCGGCTTGGGAGCAGGCCCATGTGCTGGTAGGTGGTGGCGACCAGCTCGGCGCAGTAGACCGTCTCCAGAGAAGAGGAGCGGCGGCGGTAGCGGGCCGTGAGCCATTGGCGCGCGAGGCCGGGCGTCGTCGGGAACGGGCGTCCGTCGAAGCGGTCGACGACCTCCATCAGCCGGTCCTCGTGGTGGCGCTCGATCGTGCCCTCGAGTTGGCGCATCCACGCGCGCTGGCCGTAACGCTCGCACCACACGGGGACCGCGTCGGCGAGCAGGTGCAGCTGCACCCCGCGCTGGCGTCGGCCCGTCCAGACGTCGGGCAGCGTGCGGCCGAGCTCGGCGTGCCACAGCAGCGGCGGAAGGTCGTCGATCGCCACCACCATGCCGACGTGGTTGACCGGGCTGTTGGTCACCGCCTGGATCGCGCGGTCGGCCAGCGAGGAGCCGCGGAACAGCCAGACGTCGCCGGTCGCCGCGGTGGCGACGGCGTCCTCGAACGCGACGGCGGTCTCCTTCACGGGGCGTAACCTACGCAACCGATGCCCATGCCCTGGAAGGTCATCGGACTCGCAGGTCTGGCCGGGGTGGCCGCCACCGGCGCCGTCGTCGCCCGCAGGCGCCGCACCCATGCCGACTACGACGCCGACGAGTTGCGCGACCGGCTGCATCGCCGGCTCGCCGATTCCGGCGCCAACGGCCGCGGCGCGACGCCCCCGGCGGGCGGCCGCGCCATGCCCGCCGAGGACTGAGCGCCGGCGTACCCTCCCTGGCATAGTCGTCGCGATGTTCGACCACGTGACGATCCGCGTCGCCGACCGCGGCGCGTCCGCGGCGTTCTACGCGACCGTGCTGCGGCCGCTCGGCATCGAGCCGACGAGCGATGGGGAGCGGTTCGTCGAGTGGGACGACTTCTCCGTCGCCGCCGCCGACGCCGGGCGCCCCGTCACGCGGCGCCTGCATATCGGATTCGTGGCTCGGTCGCACGAGCACGTGGACGCGTTCTGGCGCGCGGGGACGGAGGCCGGCCACCGCGACGACGGCGCGCCCGGGCCGCGCCCGGAGTACGGCCCCGACTACTACGGCGGCTTCCTGCTCGACCCGGACGGCAACAGCGCGGAGGCCGTGCACCACGACTCGCTGCGCACGGGCGGCGTCGTCGACCACTTGTGGATCCGGGTCGCGGACGTCGCGGCGGCCAAGCGCTTCTACGAGACCGTCGCGCCGCACGCGGGCCTGCGGCTGTCCACCGAGGAGCCCGAGCGCGCGCAGTTCAAGGGGTCCAGCGGCTCCTTCTCGGTGCTCGCCGGCACGCCGACCGAGCACCTGCACATGGCGTTCGGGGCTGCCGACGACGCGGCGGTCGCCGCGTTCCACCGCGCCGCAACCGCTGCGGGCTACCGCGACAACGGCGCGCCCGACGAGCGCAGCGAGTATCACACCGGCTACCACGCGGCGTTCGTGCTCGACCCCGACGGCAACAACGTCGAGCTCGTCAACCACAACCGCTGATCGGATGGAAATCCGGGTGAACGCGGCGTAGCCTGAAGGCATGACGCGCGAAGACGCCCTCGCCGAGTGCGGCCGCCTGGCCCGCGAGCACGACGACCGGGCCACGCACTCCTGGCTGCCGCGAGAGATCTCCTCGGGCGAGTGGGTGGTGGTCAGGGTCGGCGCGGCGACCCAGCGGCCGCTCGGCACGCGCCAAGAGGCCAAGCCGGCCCCGCCGCAGGCCGACGATCCGCGCCCGGCCCTTTGGCGCGACGTCGGCGGCCCGTACGGCGGCGGGTAGGCTCCGGGCGTGGACGGGGACGTCGGCAACCAGATCTCGCCGGAGGGCCTGGCGGGGCTCGAGGCCGAACTGCACCAGCTCGAGACCGACGCCCGCCATCAGATGGCCGAGCGGCTGCGCACGGCGCGCGCCTGGGGCGACCTGAAGGAGAACTCCGAGTACCACGACGCCAAGGACGCGCAGGCGCACCTGGAGACCAAGATCAAACGGCTGCGCGAGCTGCGTCGCAACGCCGTCCTGGTCGAGCCCGGCTCGACGCGCGGCGAGGTCGCGCTCGGGGTGCTCGTCACCGTGCGCGACCTCGACAGCGGGCGCGAGGCGGCGCACACCATCGTCAGCGCCGCCGAGTCGGACCCCGCCGGCGGGCGGCTCAGCATCGACTCGCCGCTGGGCCGCGCGCTCGCCGGCGCTCGGACCGGAGACGAGGTGGGCTTCGACGCCCCGCGCGGCCGGCGGCGGCTGGAGATCGTTGCGCTCAGCGAGCCGTAAGCCGTGCTCAGTCGATCATCGGCCAGCCACGTCAACCGTCGCTCAGCGGCCGCGCCAGCCCCGGCGTGGTGGGCGCGCCGCCGCGCACGCGATCGGGGTGGTCGCGCTCGTTGAAGCGGCGCAGGCCCTCGGCGATCGCGGCGCCGCCGATCAGCCGGTTGAAGCACGCGGCCTCGAGCCGCAGCCCTTCGGTGAGCGGGAGGCCGAAGCCGCCGACCGCCGCCTCCTTGTCGGTGCGGATCGCCTGCTGCGGGAGGGCGGCGATCGCGTGCGCCAGCTCCCGAGCGCGCTCCCGGCACGTGCCGCTGGGGACGACCTCGTTGACGAGCCCGATGCGCCGCGCCTCCTCGGCGTCGATCACGCGGCCCGTGACGATCAGCTCCATCGCGACCCTGAAGCCGACGATCCGCGGCAGCCGCTGCGTGCCGCCGTCGGCCAAGCCGATGTTCCAGCGCCGGCACGTGACGCCGAACGTGGCGTGCGCGTCGGCGACGCACAGGTCCGTCCAGCACGCCCACTCCAGCCCGCCCGCGTAGGCCACGCCGTTGACCGCGGCGATCGTCGGCTTGTGCAGGTCGGTCCAGCGCGTCGGCCCGAGGATCCCGGGGCGCTCGCCGCGAGCGTGTGCGGCCTGCTCGGCGTCAGAGAGCGGCGCGTGCTCGCCGGCGAAGGCCGCCTTGAGGTCGGCGCCGGCGCAGAACGCGTCCTCTCCGGCGCCCGTGAGCACCGCGACCAACGCCGCGTCGTCGTCGCGGAAGCGCGTCCACGCGTCGACCAGCTCCAGCGCCGTGGTCGGGCCGATCGCGTTCATGCGCTCCGGCCGGTCGATCGTGATGACCGTGACCGGCCCGTCCTGCTCATAGCGGATCTCCTGATAGTCCATGGTGAAAGCTAGGATGCCGCATCCATGTCGACCGCTGAGACCAAGGCGCTCATCGAAGAGGCCGTCCGGAAGTTCCAGAAGGAGGTGCCGGCCCTCCAGAAGCTCAAGCTGGTGATCGAGCTCGAGCTCCGCGGGCGCGGGGACATCCAGCTCTTCCGCGTCGAGGTGCCGGGGCCGAAGGTCACGCGCGACATCGCCTCGGATGCGAAGGTCCGCCTGTCCGTGCCGCGCTCGCACTTCAACGAGCTCGCCGACGAGGGCAAGCTGCGCAGCTGGCGCGAGGCGTTCGAGTCGGGCGTGGTGAAGGCCAGCGGCCCGCCGGAGATCCTGAGGTTGATCCAGAACGTCGTGGAGAAGCAGGAGGAGCGCGGCCGGACGCGCAAGCTGAGGACGAAATGAGCCTGCGCATGCCGGCGGAGTGGGCGCCGCACGAGCGCACGATCATGTGCTGGCCGGCGCGCGAGTCGATGTGGCGGGAGCGCTTCGGGCAGGCGCAGGCCGACCACGCCGAGGTCGCAAACGCGATCGCCGCGTTCGAGCCGGTGCTGATGGCGGCCGATCCGCGCTTCGCCGCCGAGGCGCGGCGGCTGTGCGGCGAGAACGTCGAGGTCGTGGAGCTGCCGCTCGACGACTCGTGGGCGCGCGACTCGGGCCCCGTCTTCGTCACCGGCGAGGAGGGCGAGCGCGCCGGCGTGCAGTTCGGCTTCAACGGCTGGGGCGAGAAGTTCGTGCCCCACGACGACGACGCCCGCTTCGCGACGCGCGTGCTCGAGGCCCTCGGCGAGCCGCGACGCGACGCCACGCACCTCGTGCTCGAGGGCGGCTCGATCACCGTCGACGGCGAGGGCACGCTGATCACGACGGAGCAGTGCCTGTTCGAGGAGCACCGCAACCCGCGGCTCGCGCGCGAGGAGATCGAGGCGGAGCTGCGCGCGCAGCTCGGCGCCGAGCGGGTCGTCTGGCTCGGGCTCGGCCTGGTCGAGGACGACGACACCGACGGCCACGTCGACAACATCTGCGCGTTCGTCGCGCCGGGCCGGGTCGTCCTGCAGACGGTGAGCGACGAGGCCAACCCCAATTTCCCGCTCTGCCAGGACAACCTGCTCCGGCTGCGCGAGGCCGGGCTCGAGGTCGTCGAGCTGCCGTGGCTGCCGTACGTCGAGGGGGAGGATCCGGCGGTCGCCGTGCCGTACGCGAACTTCTACATCTGCAACGGCGGCCTGATCGTCCCCACGCGTGGGGAGGAGACCGACGCCGAGGCGCTCGCGCTGCTCGAGTCGCTGTATCCGGGCCGCGAGGCGGTCGCGGTCGCGGGGGAGACCCTGGCGCTCGGCGGCGGCGGGGTCCACTGCATCACGCAGCAGGTCCCGGCCGTCTGAGCCGCCACTACGCCCGGGACGACTCACGCCGAGGGGGCCGGAGCCGGAGCCGAGCCACGCTCGCGGGCGCGCACGGCACGGCGCGCGATCGCCGGCGCCGGCAGCGTCGCCGCGACGAACAGGGCGCCGAGCGCCAGCCAGCCCGTCTGGCCCCAGCCCACCACGACCGCGGTCATCAGCATCGGCGCCGCCGTCTGGGCGGCCGCCTCCCCGGTCGCGAACACGCCCTGATACTCGCCCGCGCGGCCCTCGGGCATCAGCGGCACCGACAGCCCCCACGAGGCCGCGACGAACAGCAGCTCGCCGGCGATGTGCGCTATCCCGCCCGCAGCCAGCAGGAGCGCGGCGGTCTGGGCGGCGGGGCCGCTTGCCGCCGCGAACAGGATGCAGGCCGCGGCGAGCGCCACGCCCGACAGCAGCGCCACCCGCGCGGCGGCCGCCGGGTGTGACGCTACGCGGGTGCAGCGCACCTGCAGCGCGGCGATCGCCACGGAGGAGACGACGACCAGGATGCCCGACGTGGCCCGCGGCGCCTCCGTGTGGCCGGCGACCCACAGCGGCAGCGCGGTGGACACCATCGCCCAGCACAGGGTCAGCACGCCGCAGATCCCCGCGAGAGCCTTGTAGGGGACGTCGGGGCGCGCGCCGCCGCCCGCGCCGCGCTGCACCACGCCCGTTCCGGCGGGCACGTGCGGCAGCCGCGCGGCCGCGATCGCGTAGCCGAGGAAGGTCGTCGCGTTCGCGGCGATCAGCCCCGTGTAGCCGGCCCGCGTGTCGAGCTGGATGACCAGGGCGCCCACCGCGGCGCCCAGCGCGTCGCCGGCGTGGCTGAGGACGCGCAGCGAGGACAGCGCGTCCAGCCGCTCGGCGGGCTCGGCCAAGCCGACCACCAGTGCCGTGCGCACGGCGGTCGCGCCCTGCTGGCCCGCGCTCATCGCGCACGCCACGACGATCAGGTCGACGAGCCCGTCGACGATCAGGAAGCCGGCCATCGCGAGCGCCTGCAGGACGCTGAGCGCCACGAGCACCTCGCGCGACCCCAGCCGGTCGGCGAGCCGCCCGAGCGGTGTCGCGGCCGCGATCCCCGCCAGCCCGGCCAGGGTGAGCGCGAGCCCAGCCTGCGCGGCCGGCAGCTGCACGCTGCGCGTGAGGAACAGCGCCCAGCTGGCGTACCACGCGCCGTTGCCGAGCGCGCTGACGAGCGTGCCGGGGGCGAGGGGGCGCAGGGCGGTGGGGAGGGGCAAGAACGGCATCGTTCAGGAAGCTATGAATGGTGAATGCACAAATCAGAAAGATCTGAAACGTCAATGTGGCTTCGAGCTACACTGCGATGCGACATGGACGAGCGCGTCCGACTGCTCGAGGACCTCGCCAACCCGGTCCGCTACGGCACGCTGGTGCGGCTCGACCAGGGGCCTGCCACGGCCTCCGAGCTGGCCGCGGCGCTGGGCGTCTCGCCGACCCAGCTGGCCAACCACCTGCGCCGGCTGCGCGAGCGCGGCCTGGTCGCGGTGCGGCGCAGCGGCCGCCACGCCGCGTACGAGCTGGCCGAGCCGGGCCTGCGCGAGCTGTTCTCCGTGCTCAACGAGCTGCGTCACGAACGCGCGGGCGACTCCCCGGCGCAGGCCAGCTCCCGGCCCGCGGGCACCTGCTACGACCACCTCTCCGGCCGCCTGGGCGTCGCGCTGTTCGACACGCTGTGCGAGCAGGGCGCGCTCGTCCGCGAGGGCGGCGCCGTGCGGCTGGGCGAGGGCGCCGAGCCGGCGCTGGCGCGCTTCGGCCTCGAGGTCCCGGCCGCCCGCCGCCGGCTGATGGCCTACGCCTGCCTGGACGCCTCGGAGGGGCGCCCGCACCTGGGTGGTGCGCTGGGCGCCGAGCTGGCGCGCGCGCTGGTCGAGCGCGGATGGGTGCAGCCCGAGCCCGGGAGCCGGGAGGCGCGGATCACGCTCGCCGGGCGCCGCGCGCTGCGGCCCCTGGTGGGCGAGGCGCGACTGGGCTGAGCGTCACCGGATCCGGCCGGGACGGCTCGCAGCCGCTACTCGCCGCGGTGCGCATCCGAAGCGCGCTTGGTGACCGCGACCGAGAACTTCGAGGGCTGCTCGCGCACCTCGGGGTTGTCGATGTTCGAGATGCGGTCGATGAGCTTGATCCACTGCTCTGGCTTGAGCACCGCGGCCACCCGGCGGGCGGCCTTGGAGTTGGCGCCGTAGACGGGGCGGAAGCCGATGTGGATGTGGTCGGCGTGGTCGCCCATCGCGAACGTGTTGTCCGCGCCCTCGAACGTCATCAGGGAGATGATCTGGTGCGGCTTCATCGTGCCCTGCAGCGTGAGCAGGCGCTGGATCGTGAGGTCGGTGATCGAGCCCTTGCCCTGGGTGGCCGGGGAGATCACGACGCCGTTGATCGCGGCGACGTCGACCGCGTTGCCGCTCGAGTGCTCGGAGACGTTGCCGCCCGCGGTGAGATAGCCGTGGCCGCACCGGATCGAGCTGACCGTTGGCTTCAGGCCGGACGACGCGAGGAACTCGAGCGTCGCGAGCACGCGGCGGTCGACCTGGCCGGTGGCGATGTCGTGGCGCCCGCACTCGTAGACGTCGATGCTGGGGTTGCGCAGGACGTGGCGCTGCAGCGCTTCCTTGCTCATCAGCATGATCTGGCCGATCGAGGGCGCCTCGGCGTCCGCTCCGAAGAACGGGTTGCGCTTCTTGGAGCGGTAGATCGCCGTCGACTCGAGCAGCTTCCAGCCGTCGAGGATC
>Ga0136617_10005377_pt1 | contig 11455 bp, 11 predicted proteins | sample AntDrymUQ3222106_2_FD_129672 | JGI IMG/M metagenome (GOLD analysis project Ga0136617, IMG submission 129672) | Polar desert sand microbial communities from Dry Valleys, Antarctica - metaG UQ322 (21.06) | ecosystem: Environmental > Terrestrial > Soil > Desert | place: Antarctica: Dry Valley...
GCGTAGTGCTGGTGACCGCATCGGCGAGCGCAATCGGCGATGGATGGAACCCAGTTGCAACGAGCCCGGCGAAGTGCGCCATGTCCACCATGAATATCGCGCCGATCTCCCGGGCGACTTCCGCGAAGGGCTCGAACTCGATGATGCGGGCATACGCGCTCGCGCCGGCTATTATCATCTTCGGCTTCTGCTCGCGGGCGATGCGCTGCATCGCGTCGTAATCGATTCGCCCGTCGTCGCCGACGCCGTAGTGGATCGCGTTGTACAGGAGGCCCGAGAAGTTGACGGGCGAGCCATGAGTGAGGTGACCGCCCTGCGAGAGGTCGAGGCCGAGAACCGTATCGCCCGGCTTGAGGAACGCGAGATAGACCGCCGCGTTCGCCTGCGCGCCGGAGTGGGGCTGCACGTTGGCGTGGTCGGCCGAGAACAGCTGCTTCACCCGGTCGATCGCGCACTGCTCGACCATGTCTACGAACTCGCAGCCGCCGTAGTAGCGTTTTCCCGGAAGCCCCTCCGCATACTTGTTCGTGAGCGGCGTTCCCATCGCCTCCATCACCGCCGGAGAAACGAAGTTCTCGCTGGCGATCAGCTCGAGCCCGCTCTGCTGCCGGTGGACCTCGCTGTCGATGATTCCCGCGATCTCAGGGTCGGAGTCTCCGAGCGCTCCGAGCGGCATTACGCTGCCGGCTGATCTCTTCGAGATGGTCTGGCTCTCCATTACTCGTTCCCGGGCTCGATTTTCTTCACTCGGCGCTCGTGGCGGCCACCCTCGAATCTAGTGTCCAGCCATGCCTTCATCGTCGCTACGCCTTCCTCGTTGGACATGTAGCGGGCGGGGAGCACCAGCACGTTCGAATCGTTGTGGCGGCGTGACATCTCGCCGATCTCGGGCTGCCAGGCGAGCGCAGCGCGGACACCCTTGTACCTGTTGGCGACGATGTCCATCCCCACCCCGCTGCCGCAGAGGAGAATGCCGCGCTTCGCTTCGCCGGCGGCGACCTCTCTCGCCACCTGGTGCGCGTAGTCCGGGTAGTCGTCCGCCGTCGTATCGTCCCGCGAGCCGAGATCCTGTGGCTCATAACCAAGCTTTTTGAGCTCATCGACCAGCCGCTCCTTCATCTGAAAGCCGGCATGATCGGAGGCGATCGGTATCATCTCACTCACTTTGGCGATCCTGGAAATCGGAGATTGAAGACATCAGCGCGCGGCCGCGAGCCGCTGCTCGGCGACGCGGTCGGCCGCTTCGTAGGTCGGGATCCTGTACGCTTCCGCAATCTCGAACACCCGCAGGACCGTGTCATAGATATCGTCGGCCTTGTCGAGCGCCCGCTGTGCATCCCAGCCTTCGACTTCACCGTACACGTTTATCACTCCACCGGCGTTGGCGACGTAGTCTGGAGCGTAAAGTATGCCTCTGGACTCCAGGACATCGCCGTGGCGCTCCTCCAGCAGCTGGTTGTTGGCGCCACCGGCGACTATTTGCACCTTCAGCAACGGGATCGTCTCGTCATTGATGATTCCGCCAAGGGCGCAGGGCGAAAATATGTCGGCGGCTACCGAGTAAATCGCATCGCCTTCGACCACCCGCGCCCCGGTCGCCAGGGCGACGCGCGCCGCTTTCACCGGATCGATATCGGAAACCATTAGGTGCGCCCCCGCTTCGTGAAGCTCTCCGGCCAGGTACCGGCCGACATTGCCGCAGCCCTGAATCGAGACCGTCTTTCCCTCGAGGCTGTCCGACCCCCAGCACCTGTTCGCGGATGCCTGCACGGCGCGGAACACCCCGTGAGCCGTGACCGGTGATGGATCACCTGATTTTCCCGCCAGCCCGGCGACGTGACCCGTCTCCATGTGCACGTAGTCCATGTCCTTCGTGGATGTGCCGACGTCTTCCGCGGTGATGTATCGCCCGCCCAGACTCTCCACGAAGCGGCCGTGAGCGCGAAAGATGCCCTCCCGGTCCTTTGTCTTGTTGTCGCCGATGATGATCGACTTGCCGCCGCCGAGGCTCAGCCCCGCGACGGCGTTCTTGTAGGTCATTCCGCGCGACAGCCGCAGCGCGTCGACGATCGCTTCCTCGTCGGTGGCGTACGTCCAGAACCGCGTCCCTCCCAGCGCGGGTCCGAGCCGGGTGCTGTGTACCGCGATGATGCCGCGGTAACCGCATGACGGATCGCTGCAGAGAACGATCTCCTCGTGTCCCATCTCGGCCAGCATGTCAAAAACTTTCATCGATGTCGTGTCGGGATCGGGGTCAGGACTGCCCATAGAGAGCGCGCGCGATCACGATTCTCTGTATCTCGGACGTGCCTTCATAAATTTCGGTGACTTTGGCATCGCGGAACAGTCGCTCGACCGGATAGTCTTTCACGTATCCATAGCCGCCGAAGATCTGCACCGCCTGGGTCGTCACCCACATTGCGGTCTCGCTCGCCATCAGCTTCGCCATGGAGCTGAACTGCCTTACGCTCTGGCCGCGATCCTTCGCCGCCGCGGCCGCGTGCAATAACGCCCGCGACGCCGCGACGCGGGTCGCCATGTCGGCGAGCTTGAACTGGATCGCCTCGAATTCCTTGATCGCCTGTCCGAACTGCTTTCGCTCGCCGGCATAGGTCACTGAATGCTCGAGCGCCGCGCGCGCGATGCCGATCGCCTGCGCCGCGATACCGAGCCGTCCGTTGTCGAGCGACTGCATTGCGTAGACGAAGCCCTGCGTCGCATCGCCGAGCAGGTTCGCGGCGGGAACGCGCAGGTTGTCGAACGTGAGCTGCACGGTGGGCGACGCGCGCAGCCCCATCTTGTCTTCCTTCTTTCCGACGTTGAAGCCGGGAAGGTCCGGCGTGACGATGAACGCTCCGATGCCGCGTCCGCCGCGGCGGGCGCTCGCGCTGTCGGTCCGGGCCATGGCGAGGATCACCCCTGCGGTGTTGCCGTTCGTCACCCAGCTCTTGGTGCCGTTGAGCACCCATGTGTCGCCGTCTTTTACCGCCTGCGTCGAGAGCGCGGACGCGTCCGAGCCGGCATCGGGCTCGGACAGCGCGAATGCGCCCAGCAGCTCACCGCGCGCCATTCGCTTCAGAAACCGGTCCTTCTGCTCGTCACTTCCGTAACGAAGGATCATCTGCGTCGGCAGAGAATTGTGGACGCTCATCATCACCGCGACCGACGCGTCCGCCGCCGCGATTTCCTCCAGGGCGATGAGATACGTGCCGGTGTCGACCCCGAGTCCATCGTATTGCTCGGGGAGCAGCATCCCCAGGAATCCAAGCTCGCCGAGCTTCGTTACGAGGGCCGGCTCGAAGAACGCGCTCTCATCCCACGCCGCCGCGTGCGGTGAGATCTCCGCGAGAGCGAACTCGCGGGCGAGCTTCTGTACTTCGGACTGCTCTTCGGTGAGGGGATGAAGCGCCCAGGACACGCCGCGGCTACTTATATGTATAGAAGCCGCGGCCCGTCTTGCGACCGAGCCAGCCGGCGGCGACGTACTTCCTGAGCAGCGGACATGGCCTGTACTTCGGGTCGCCCAGACCGCTTTGCAGAACTTCCAGGATCGCCAGGCACGTATCGAGGCCGATCAGATCGGCCAGAGCGAGGGGTCCCATCGGGTGATTCATGCCGAGGGTCATCACCTGATCGATTGCCTCGGGCTCGCCGACGCCTTCCATCACGCAGTAGACCGCCTCGTTGATCATCGGCATCAGCACGCGATTGGAAACGAAACCCGGATAATCGTTCACCTCGACCGGCGTCTTTCCCACCGCTTTACTCAGGTCCGATACCCGTTTCGCCGTTTCATCGGAGGTGGCGAGACCGCGGATGATCTCGACGAGCTTCATCACCGGCACCGGGTTCATGAAGTGCATTCCGACGACGTTTTCCGGACGGGCGGTGCGCCGCGCGATCTCGGTGATCGAGATGGAGCTGGTGTTCGATGCGAGGATCGCCTCCGGCCTGGACAGACGATCGAGGTCCGTGAAGATCCTGAACTTGAGCGCCGGATCTTCGCTGGCGGCTTCGACGACCAGCGTAGATTCCGCGACTGCTCCCAGATCCTGATCGAGGCCGATACGGGAGAGGACCTTTGCCGGGTCTTCCGCCGAGATGGTACCGCGCTTTACCTGACGCGCGAGATTTTTCTCGATCGCGGAACGGCCCCGGTCCAGCGCTTCCTGCGAGATGTCGATCATCGTGACGGGATAGCCCGACTGCGCAAAAACGTGCGCGATCCCGTTCCCCATCTGGCCAGCCCCGACAACCGCAATGCGGTCGGTCATGCGTTCAGCTCCATGCGGCGCAGGCGCCGATGCAGATAGAAGACGACGACGAACATGATAGCGACGGACGCCAGTCCCGACTCCGGTCCCCACGGCCCGCCAGTCAGCCAGTCCGGTCCCGCGTCGACGGTGCGATAATCAGGGGCGGGCATGACGAGGCCGCTGACGGGAGTGTGCAACAGACCCGCCATCACCCAGTTCCAGGCAAAATGCGCGGCACCGGCCGCATACAGACTTCCTGTCACCAGGAACACGAGGCCCAGGAAGAACCCGGCGACTATTACGCTGAGAATGGACTGGGCGTTCGCGCCAGGATTCGCGGCGTGGAGCAGTCCGAACACGACGCTGGTGACGATCAGTGCCAGCTTCCACCCAGCCATGCGTCGCAGAACGGAGAAGGCGTACCCGCGAATGAACAGCTCCTCGAAGAATGCTGCCGGCAGCAGCACTGCCGTCGCGCGCCCGGCGGTGCCCCACCAGCTGCCGTCGGGCGCGGGAACCATCTGAAGCTGCTGCACCGCGACCAGCGCCAGTGAGGCGATGCCAATCGCAAGCGCGCCGTACGCCGCCCCCGTCATGACGACGGGCGGCGCCGCCGCTCTGGCGCCGAGGCCGATCGTACTCCACGGCAGCTTCTCCACCAGACGCAGCATCACGTAGGTCGCGATGAGAGTCGCCGCCAGCGTGATCCACTGCATCAGCACACCGCGATCATCGAGCGCGGCTTCTCCCAGCGCGGCTTCGCCCGCGGCCGCGAGGATGGCGAGCAGGGTGAACAGGAGCAGATAAAAACCGGCGATCAGGCCGAACGGCCTGATGGACCGCCGGAACCGCGACGGCGGCGTTGCGGACGGGGGAGTGGTCAACCCGAAATCAGTCAGCGCGCTCTACGCTCAGCGCCACGGCGTCGCCGCCACCCAGACAAAGCGTCGCCAGACCTCTTTTTGCGCCGCGGTCCTTCATGGCGTAGAGCAGAGTGGTGAGCACGCGCGCCCCGCTCGCGCCGATCGGGTGCCCCAGAGCGATCGCACCGCCGTTGACATTCACCCTGTCCCAGTCCCACGCCAGCTCCGCTCCGTTCGCGAGCGCCTGTGAGGCGAAAGCTTCGTTCGCCTCGATCAGATCGTAGTCGCCGATCTTCGCGCCCGACTTCTTCATCAGGTTTCTGACCGCGACGATCGGTGCGAAGAAAAGATCCCGAGGCGCCGTGCCTCCCGTGGCGTAGCCTGTGATCCGCCCAAGGATCTCGAGGCCGTGCGACTCAGCGAATTCCTCGGACACCACGACGAGCGCGGCCGCCCCATCGTTGAGGCTCGATGCATTCCCCGCCGTCACGCTCAGGTCGGGCGCCTTCGGGTCCTTCCCTGGAAACGCCGGGCGCAGCTTGGCCAAAACGTCGAGCGTCGTGTCCTTCCGCGGGCCTTCGTCGGTGTCGACGACCGTCGTTCCCTTTTTTCCGGGCAGCTCCACCAGCGCAATCTCGTCCCTGAACCGGCCCTGCTCGATCGCCTCCACCGCCTTCCGGTGCGATGCGGCGGCGAACTCATCCTGCTGCGCACGGCTCACACCTGCCTTCTTCGCCGTGTACTCGGCGTGGCCGCCCATGTGCACGTCACACGACGAGCACCAGAGACCGTCCCTGATCATTCCATCGACCATTTGCTGGTCGGTGAGCTTCACGCCGTTGCGCATCCCGTAGACGTAATAGGGAGCGTTGGACATCGACTCCTGCCCGCCGGCGATCAGCACCTGGGTATCACCGGCCTTGATGGCCTGCGACGCCAGCATCACCGCTTTCAGGCCGGATCCGCACACCTTGTTCACGGTGACCGCGGAGACCGTCGGCGGAAGCCCCCCTTTCAGCGCTGCCTGGCGCGCGGGAGCCTGACCGGAGCCGCCCTGAATCACGTGGCCCATGATCACTTCCTGGACGTCTTCGCTCGCGACACCTGAGCGCTTGAGCGCTTCCCGAATGGCGATGCCACCAAGCTCGGGCGCGGTCAGCGACGAGAGCGCGCCGAGGAACTTTCCAATGGGCGTGCGTGCCGCGCCAACTATGACTGGAGTGCGTGCTTTGTCGGGCATGAACAGAAAGTTAACGGGTAACGGAATCCGGTAGCGGGTGAGCCAGGAATCAACTTCGAACGACACAGATGCATCTGTGTCGTTCCAGATTAAGACCATGTCAACAAGCCGGAATCCCGCAGAAGAGTACGTGCGTAAGGGAGGGTGTATATTCCCCACTTCAGCGTGCCGTCACTCCAGCGGAGGCCGTAAGAATGCCCTGCCTGCTCTCCCTCCTCGCGCTCGCAGCCCCGCGACTGGTCGCGGCGATGCTCTGGTTCTTTACGACCTGGTTCAGAGGCGTATTCGACAATATGCTCTGGCCGATCCTCGGCTTCGTTTTCCTGCCCACCACCCTCCTCTGGTATTCGGCGGTGCATAACTGGTTTGGCGGACGCTGGACTTTCTGGCCAATCGCCGGCCTGGTGATCGCGCTGATGGTCGACCTCTTCCCCGCCAGTGGGCGGCGCATGGGCAACAAGCGGTAGAGAGTCGGTCTCCAAGGGCAGCCGAGAAACATGCAGCGAGGCGTAACCCCCGGCCGGGAGTGTCGTCTTCTAGTATTGCCGCGGCGGTGACCTCGCCGCACAGCGCCGTCGACCTCAAAGGGAACCAGCGAAGATGTCACAAGTCAGATCCGGCGCCCGGAACGTACTCGGCGCAGTAGCAGCCGTGGGTATTTTTTCGGCCTGCGGCAGCGGCCACCACCTCTCGGAGTACCCTTTCGCCAGCCGAACTCTGGCCGTGATCTACATCGCTCCGCCGAGACCCGAGCTGCTCACCGCCTCCCACAGCCTCAGCACCAGGGAAGGCCTGGTCGATGCCGTCGTGAGGACGGGGTCGGGAGTCGCCAGAGAGCGTGAGGGCCGGCGTGCCAGCGCGCGCCTCGACAGCGCCACTCTGCGCGTAAACATCCCGGCCGTTCTCGCCCAGCGCACGCTCGAGAGAGCAAGCCGCTATCTCGGAACGCAGCCGGTAGCCAGTCCGGACGGGGCCGACTATCTGCTCGAAGTGCACATGACCCGGTTCGGCATCAACGTTCGCGATGAGAATGCGGCGTATCTGTTCACTTTCGCGGAGACAGTCCTCCTCGATCGCCGCACCGGGCGTGAGATCTGGAACATCAAGGTGCACGGCCGCGACCGCCTGACTCCGTTCGTCTCCGGCTCCGGCGTGATCCCGGGCTCAGCGATCACCGCCGCGACGCTTGGCTCGGTAACCGTGGCAAATTTCCAGGACGCGCTGAACCAGCTGGCGGAGTCTTCCTCGAACCTCGTTACGAACGAGCTGAGAGCGGCGTTGAGGGACGCCCGGAACGACTAAAGGGCTAAGGGTCAGATAGCGGCTTGCAGCGTTCCGGCTGGCGGGCTACGTTCGCCAGGCTCAGCTGGCTGGCTGGGCTCGCGTTCGCAATCTGACACGGGAGGGTCCATGCCTACGCTGAGACGCACCACCTGCTTCACGCTCTGCTCTGCAAGCCTGCTCTTCGGATGCGCCAAGACCGAAACACCCGCGGCTGACAGCGCCGCCGCCCCGGCACCCGCCGGGCTGACCGCCGGCGACATCACCGGGAAGTGGGACATGACGGCGGTCCCGTTCAGCGGGGACACGACGCCGACTAACTTCGTCCTCACCGCCACCGCCGACAATACAGGGTGGACGATGACCTTCCCCAACCGGCCACCGGTTCCCACCCGCATCACGATCGATGGTGACAGCATCATCACCGACGCGGGGCCGTATGAAAGCGTGCGCCGCAAGGGCGTTCAGGTGCGCACGAACAGCGTGCTGAGGCTGGAAGGCGAAAATCTCGTCGGTACCACCGTAGCCCGCTATACGACCAAGGGCGCTGACTCGGTGCTGAACCTGCGCGTCAGGGGCAACCGCGCGAAGTAAGTCATGCCCGGCGGAGGGGCTTTATCGTTTCTTCACGAAAGCAGATTGAGCACCCTCCGCTTGCCGAAGGAGAGCGACCGCGCGGTACGAGGTCGGAAACATGGACCACTCGGTCGCCCAGGGCGTGGAGTGGGTGAACCGCGTCGTTCTTGGCGACGACACGAATGAGCTTACCTATCTCGCCAGGCGGGGTTGCTGAGTCTCAGGGGGCATCGCGCCCAGACGATCATTAGCTTCGCGATACCCGAATGGAATCCCGACATCGAGAAAATCCCCGTGGATCCGGCAGCCCGCAAGGCGATCGCGCTCGAGTAACAGCCGCATCACCGGGATGTCGTCCAGCTCTTCCCCGGGCGCGAGACGCGCTTCGACCTCGTCGATCGCAGCGAAAACTTCGGGAGTGAAGACGTAGCGGCCGACGCCCGTGAACCCTGATGCGGCTCCGCGCAGATCGAAGGTTTTAACCCGGTCGCCTTTGGCGGGCACCGCGTCGATTCGGAATTCGTCTCCGCTAACCGTGCCCGGATAAATCGAGGTCGGGCCGAAAGAGTTCGCGCACCTCGCTCGCGGTCACGAATTCTTTCTCGCGGTCCGCCCCGACGGACATCCGGGCCGAGGGAGGTGCGGGGTCGCCGGGGACCGTTACTCCCTCGCCGATAGCTGCCGGCTCGCCGGCCGCCGAAGCGCAGGAAGCCCAGCCTCGATCTCTTCCCGCCGCGATTCGAGCCAGGGGGGAAGCACCAGCCGCTCCCCGAGCGTCGACACATCTTCGTCGGCGGTGAAGCCGGGTCCGTCCGTCGCGAGCTCGAACAAGACTCCGCCGGGCTCGAGGAAGTACACGGACTTGAACCAGAACCGGTCAATTACCTCCGTGGGGCGGCGCTTCGCCCGGTCGATACGCTCCCGGACCTCCAGCTCAGTCGCTTCGTCCGGTACTCTCCACGCGACGTGGTGAACGCCTCCGGTTCCCCATTGTCCGCGCGCCGTCTCACGCATCTCACGGATCTCGAGATAGCGCCCTGATCCACCGCCAGGGAGTGAAAACCCGCTCCAATCCCCTTCCTCTCCGATCGACTCGAAGCCGAGCGTGCCGGTCAGGAAGGCGCTGGTGAGTGCGAGATCGCGCTCCCACAGCCGCACCGAATGGAGTCCGATTATCTGGTCCTCCCGCGGAACGGGGCTCTCGAGCCACGGAGTGAATTCCCTCTTGTCGCCCGTTTCCACGAGGGCGAGCGGCAGACCGTGCGGATCGGCCAGCGGCAATGCCATGCTGCCCCGTCGCGATTCGAGCGGCTGATGGCGCACTCCCAGGTCCCCGAGCCGGTGGCCCCAGAAGTCCAGACTTCCGAGCGGCACGGCAAGCGAGACCTCCACGCTCAGACCGACACCAGGACGCACGGCGGGCATCTCCGGCCAGGGGAAAAAAGTGATGTCAGCACCGGGGTGACCGACGCCATCGGCATAAAAGAGATGATAGGTCCCGGGTGAATCCTGGTTAACGCTTTTCTTCACCAGACGCATGCCGAGCACGCCCGAATAGAAGTCAACGTTCTCCTGTGCGTCGCCGGCGATGGCGGTAACGTGGTGCAGGCCGGTGATCCCGGACATCGTCAGGGCTTGAGTGCGCGCGTCGCAAGCTCGTCTTCCACTCGCGCAATGAAGTCCTCGACAGAGAGAATTTCCTGCTTCTTCCCCGCCCCGCGAACTCTCAGGGCGATCGAATCCGCCTCGGCTTCACGCTTTCCGATAACGGCCATGTAGGGAATCTTCATCATCTCTCCGTCACGGATGCGGTAGTTGAGCGTCTCCGACCGATCATCGAGATGTGTGCGCGCGCCGCGTGCCGCCAACCGCTCGACGACCGATCTGGAAAAGTCCTTCACCTCGTCGGCAATCGGGATTACACGCACCTGTTCCGGCGCGAGCCAGAGCGGAAACGCCCCGGCGAAGTGCTCGATCAGCCCGCCGACGAATCTCTCCATCGAGCCGACGAGGACGCGATGCACCATCGTGGGCCGGTGCGTGGTGTTGTCCGCGCCAGTGTATTCGAGTCCGAATCGCTCGGGAAGATTGAAGTCGAGCTGCACCGTCGGGCCCTGCCATTTGCGTCCGATCGCGTCGATCAGCTTGAAGTCGAGCTTGGGGCCGTAGAAGGCGCCGCCTCCCGCGTCGACCTCATACGCCTGTCCGCGCCGCTTCAGCACCTCGGCGAGCGTGTTCTCGGCCTGACTCCACATCCCGGGGGAGCCGAGCGCTTTCTCCGGTCGCGTGGCCAGCTCAATGGTGTATGGATAGCCGAAGGTCCTGAGCATTTCGTCGCACAGATCGAGCAGGCGCTCGATCTCGGACGGGACCTGCTCGGGCGTGCAGAAGACGTGTGCATCGTCCTGCGTGAAGCCGCGAACGCGCATCATTCCGTGCAGCACGCCGCTGCGCTCGTAACGGTACACCGCGCCGAATTCGGCGTAGCGTATCGGCAGATCCCGATAGGACCGCTGCCGCGACTGGTAGATGCAGATGTGGCCCGGGCAGTTCATCGGCTTCGGGCGATACGCCGCGCCCTCCACATCCATCGCGCCGAACATGCTCTCCTTGAAGTTCTCGAGGTGACCCGAGACCTGGAGCAGCTTCTCGCTCACGATGTGAGGCGTGTAAACGAGGTCGTAGCCGTGCCGGAGGATCAGCGCCCGCTCGTAGGTTTCGATCTCGTTCCGGATGATGGATCCCTTCGGGTGCCAGAGGATCAGTCCGGGCCCCACCCGGGCATCGGTCGAGTAGAGATCGAGCTGCTGCGCCAGCGCGCGATGATCGCGCCGCTTCGCTTCCTCGAGACGGTGAAGGTGCGCCTCGAGATCTTCCTTCCTGAAGAACGCGGTCGCGTAGATGCGCTGCAGCATCTGCCGGTGCTCGTCGCCGCGCCAGTACGCCCCGGCGGTGTGCAGCAGCTTGTAGTGCCTGAGGTACGATGTGTCCGGTACGTGCGGACCCTTGCACAGATCGATGAAGGGACCATCGGTGTAGGTGGAGATTATCTCGTCGTCCGGAAACTCCGAGAGCCGCTCGAGCTTGAGCGGGTCGTCCGAGAAGCGGTTCCGCGCCTCCGCCTGCGATACCTCCTCCCGCACGAACGGAAATTTCTCGGCGACTACCTTTCTCATTTCGGCCTCGAACCCCTCCAGGTCGTCCGGAGTGAACGGACGCTCGACTTCGAAGTCGTAGTA